>Ga0182024_10013779_pt1 | contig 15720 bp, 16 predicted proteins | sample P32metaG_FD_120480 | JGI IMG/M metagenome (GOLD analysis project Ga0182024, IMG submission 120480) | Permafrost microbial communities from Stordalen Mire, Sweden - P3-2 metaG (Illumina Assembly) | ecosystem: Environmental > Terrestrial > Soil > Wetlands > Permafrost | place: Sweden: Stordalen... | reverse complement strand
CCACAGCAGCGTGTGGTCCAATTCGGCGATCTTCATCGAGGAAGACGACGCGCAGAACGGCGTCGACCACGTTGACGGTCATCGCAGCCCCGGCTATATCGTCAGCCCCTACGCCGTGCAGAACGGACCTACCGACAGCGTCTACTACACGCAGGTCAACATGACGCGTACGATCGAGCAAATCCTCGGTCTGCCGCCCATGAACCAGTTCGATCTCATCGCAACGCCGATGAGAACGGATTTCACCAACAACCCGCCCACGGATAACTTCCTGCCGTGGACGCACGTGCCGAACGATATCCCGTTGAACCAGGGCGTTACAGCGAGCGCAGCCGACGCAACCGGCAGCCCCGCGGTAAAAGCCTTGAGGGTGGGTTGGCTCCAGAAGAAGGCGCAGATCTTCGCCGGCAAGCTGACCAAGCCCGACTCCGAAGACCCGGACACCGTGAACCATATGAACTGGTACATGTCGACCGGGTTTACGCGGCCCTATCCTGGCGAGAAAGCAGTTCGCCCCGCCAGCGAGTTCAATAACCCGGCACCAACCAAGGTTGACGACGACGACTAAAATCGTTCCGGTTGCAACTGCCCTCTCCCCGATCGGGGAGAGGGTTTTTTGTTTGCGCCTCAGACCTAAGTCCCCACATGCTGAACCCGCGAGCCGCCTAGGGGATCATATCGGGTCACGTGAGCGCGTGACCGTAGGGGCGTTGATCATTATCCGGCACTCATCGTCCGGCGTTCTTTCTTGCTCGCCTGATTCCGGCACACAAGCCTTGTTGCACGATCCTTGCGTATCCCGCATCGTTGATTGACGCGATCACCGCGGCCGCAGTGCCGCCGGGCGTAGACGCCTCCTGTAGCAAGTCTTGCAAGGGCGAAGTGCCGGCGCGCCAGGCCGCAATCCCGTCCGCCAGCGCGTGAGCGGCGGCCACCCGCGCGCTCTTGCGATCGAGTCCAATGGCCTCAGCCGCCGCGATCAGAGTTGCCAACGCGTGATACCCGTGACTGCTGGAGAAGGTAACCGTGAAAGCGTCAAACTGGTTCTCCGGGATTTCGAGCACTGCACCGACCCGGGCAAACAAATCCCTGACTGTGGCACGCGCGGCGCCGGATAAGTCCCGGCCAAAGGTCAGCGCCGTCAGCCCTCGACCGGTGCGGCAGACGGGGCTGGGCATGGCCCGCGCCCATTTCACCGGCGAGCGCAGTCCGGCCCGCAGTTGCGAAAGAGGAACACCAGCTGCCAGACTCACGGCTGTGAGCCGTCGACGAATGTTGCGCGTTCCGATTTCTTTCAGCAACGCAGGCACGGAGTCTGGCCGCACCGCGATCATCAGCAGGTGAGCTGATTCCACGGCCCGATGCAGATCTGGTTCGACGGCGATACCGTACTCCCGCTTGAGATTCCGCAGCTTTTCGGGATGCCGGTCATGCACCACGATGGGCCGATCATATCCCGCGAGGCCCAGCCCCGCCAGCAGCGCGCCGGTGATACGACCGCCACCAAGAAAGACGGTGGCCTTCACGAGAGTCCTGAGCACGCCTGATCGGCGGCTTCCACCAGCGCCTGCACATCGGCATCGGTGTGCGCCGTCGAGATAATCCAGTGCAGGCCGTTGGAAGGCGTCATATAGATGCCGCGATCAAGCAGCCGGTGTACAAAGCGAGAATAGAGCTTCGCATTCACATACTTGCAATAGTCGCGGTAGTCGTGGATGGCATCGCGTTCCGTGAAGTAGATCTGGAACATCGATCCGAAGCCTTGCACGATGGCTTTCGCTTTGCGCCGCCGAAATACTTCCCGGAGGCCGGCAATCGCGGCGTTGCCCACCGCGTGCAGCTTGCGATACGCGTCTTCGGCAGAGAGCAGATCCAGATTGGCGGCAACCACTTTCATGGTCAGGCGATGTCCATTAAACGTGCCATAGTGCAGGACCATGTTTTCGCTCCAGCGCATGCGCTCCAGGATGGAACGCGGTCCCGCCACGGCTCCCACAGGAAAACCCGCGCCCAGAGCCTTGCCGAAGGTGCTGATGTCCGGCTGCACGCCATAATATTCCTGGCATCCTCCGCGGGAGTAGCGGAAGCCGGTGACCACTTCGTCCAGAATCAGCAGTGCGCCACAGTCTCGTGTGAGTTCGCGCAGGCGCTGAAGATATCCCTCTCGCGGAAGGATGCAACCCATATTCGCCATGATGGGTTCGGTGATCACCGCGGCCAGTTCGTGCCCGTGCCGCTTCAGCACATCTTCGAGAGTAGCCACGTCGTTCCACGGGGCCAGCACCACATCGTCGAACGTCGAAGGTGGGATGCCGTCGGAGTCGGGGATGCGCGCCGGGTTCTCCACGGAGCCCAATTGCTCTGGGGGATGGCTGTGCGCGTTCAGGAGATAGGGATCGTACCATCCGTGATAGTGCCCTTCGAACTTGAGGAACTTATTCCTACCGGTATGGGCACGGGCCAGGCGCAAGGCCAGCATGGTGGCTTCGCTGCCGGTGTTGGTGAAGCGCACCACTTCGGCCGATGGCACCATCCGGCGAAAACGTTCTGCGGCCTCCACCTCCGCCGAAGTCGCGGCGGCGAAGTGTGAGCCTTCCGCCATCGCCGCGGAAACGGTTTTGACCAACGCTGGATGAGCATGCCCCTGAATGAGGGCGCCGAACGACATCATGAAGTCGACATACTCATTACCATCCGCATCCCATACGTGCGACCCCTGGCCGCGTTCCAACATGATCGGGCCGGGGGTATACACGGTCGCGCCGCGCGAGGGCGAGTTTACGCCCTCGACCAGCGATTGCTGTGCGCGTTCGAACCACTGTTGTGAGCGGGTGCGGTTTAAGGTCGGGCTGGTTTGTGCCATGTAAATTGAATTTATCGGCTCATGATATCAGCATGAAGAACGGACGGGTGGCCAATTCAAGCCGTCCTTTGGCTTGAGTAAGGCGTCTCCCTAGTAATTGAAACTGATCAGGCTACTTCTTACCTGCGCCAAGTACCATCAGGGCTCTATCAACGAATCGGTAGTCCGGTTCACCGCCATATTGGTTCCTTTGCAACTGGACCACGCGGTCGATAAAGGCCATAAACGCACGGTACTTCTCCAGCTTATTGAGCGCGGACGTCTTCGGCGCGGGAAGCTTCGGCACTCTAAGCCCCCCGAAATCAGACGCATGGGCGTCTCTGAGTATCTCGCAAGCCGCTTCAACATTCTTGTCCACGATGGGGAACGAGCCCGGATGGCAGAAATGAAATACTGCGGATACGGTCGGGAGTTGGAAACCCTTCTGGTCGAGGATGGCAAAAAATATGCGCTTGGGATCCCCTGAAAGTAGCTGAGAGGGCACCGCGCACTGTTTGAGCTGAATGACAAGGCGGAGAACGGTCTTGATATCGGTCGGAAACGGAGCTTGTGCCTTGTAGTTCCTTATCTCGATGAGGGGCTCCAGCAATTCAGTGAATCGTTGGAATTGATGGCAGTCGACCAGCTGTAGCGCTTCGGACGCAGTAAGACGCTCAGTAAGGGCCTTGATTGCCTCATACGGTCCGGTCGCATAATCGGGGTAGGCATCGTCGAAGTCCCGCTCGTATGGAGATAGGTCTCTCATGTTCCATCCGGTATGACGCGTCGTACAATGTACGGTCAATGAAACCTTGTGTCTGCGGAGGCAGCAACGATAACTGCTGTTACTGCTCAGGGTCAGGTTATGTACCCGACTCGGCGCCCCTACCGAGGGACTCGCATCGCAATTCAATAATCCTTCGATTGTTCAGACCAGATGTGGCGAACCCCCTTTTCCGAGGCCGATCACTTTAGGGCAGGATCCTCCCTGAATACAAGGCCATCCCGACGACAGCATCGATTCCCAGCGCGTCGAGTCCGTCGATCTCCCGCTGCGTCGTGATGCCACCGGCGACTACAAGCCCCCGCGAAGTGGCTTGCCGGATTTCATTCACAGTGCCCATCGGGATTCCACTCATCAAACCTTCGGTGTCGATGTGGGTGTAGAGAAAAGTGGCACAGAATGGTTCGAGCGCCCGAATCATGTCGAACGCGGTCAGGTTAGTCCTCGTACGCCAGCCGTCGACCGCAACCCGCCCGGCTCGGGAATCGAGCGCAAACACCAATGCTGAGGTTCCAAGGTTACTGGCCAGCGTGGCGGCGAACCCGGTGTTGATCTTGCCATCCTCCAACAATGCGGAACCGAGGATGACCCTGCACGCGCCCATCTCCAAAACTTCCCGTGCCGTTTCGAGGCTGCGAATCCCGCCCCCAACCTGGCAGGTGAGTTGTTGCGCAATCCGCTTCACGATTGCCCGGTTATTGCCGGTACACCTAGCGGCATCGAGGTCGATCACCTGGACCAGTGGATACTTAGAGAAGCGCCCAATCCAATAGTCGAAGTCGTCGAACTCCAACGCTTTCTTTTCGCCCTGCACCAATTGCACAATCTTGCCGCCCATCAGATCAATCGACGGAATCAGCATGGCCACCTCACCGGTATGCTGGCATCGAGCAGTTTGCGCTTCAGTTGAGCGATATTCTCGATGCCGAAATGAAAGATGGACGCAGCCAGAGCGGCGTCGGCGCGACCGTCGCGAAACACTTCGATGAAATCGCGCGCCGATCCTGCTCCCCCCGAGGCAATCACAGGAATCGAAACCGCTTCTGCCACGGCGCGCACCAGACCGCAGTCAAAGCCGGATTGAGTTCCGTCCCGGTCCATCGATGTCAGCAGAATCTCACCCGCTCCGCACGCGGCCGCTTCCCGCGCCCACTGAATCGCGTCCCGCCCCGTGGGCAAGCGCCCTCCAGCGACGAATACTTCAAAAGCTCCATCAGACTTTTTGGCATCGATGGCCACCACCACGGCCTGCGAACCAAAGCGGCCTGCGATCTTGCGGATTAATGCTGGATCGCGCACCGCAGCCGAGTTGATGGCGATCTTGTCCGCACCCGCATCGAAGACCGCCGCCGCATCCTCGAGCTGGCGAATTCCTCCGCCCACCGTAAACGGAACGAACAGCGAGCGCGCTGTGCTGCGAACCGCGTCCAGCAAAGTGCGCCGGTTTCCGCTGGTCGCGGTAATATCGAGCAGGACGATTTCGTCCGCGCCATTGCGGGCGTGCGCCGTGGCGCACTCCGCTGGATCGCCGGCGTCCCGTAAATTCTTGAACCGCACGCCCTTCACGACGCGGCCCCCGTCCATATCCAGACAGGCGATGATGCGCTTGGTGAACACCTCAAACCTCGCAAAAGTTCTTCAGGATCGCAAGTCCAACGTCTCCTGATTTCTCGGGATGAAACTGCACTCCGAAAATGTTGCCGCGCTCGACGGCGCCGGCAAACTGCAGCCCGTATTCGCTAGACGCTGTGGTTTCCGCAACCACAGGCGCATGAAAAGAGTGCGTGTAATAAACAAATGAATCTTGCGGGACGCTTCGCAATAACCGTGAAGCTTCCCGAACCGCCAGAGAATTCCAGCCGACATGCGGCGACTTCACTGAGGATGGAAACTGCCGGCATTTACCGGGGAAGATTCCGGCTCCTGCAACGTCGGCGCACTCCTCACTCCCTTCGAAAAGCCATTGCATTCCCAGGCAAATTCCGAGAAACGGCCTGCCGGCGCTAGCGGCTTGCAGCAGAGCCTCCCGCAAGCCGGTGCGGTCCAGCGCTTGCAGAGAGGAAAAATGTCCCACTCCGGGCAATACAATCTTGTCCGCCGCTGCCACTGTCTCTGGCTGGTCCGTCACCACAGCTTCAGCGCCGAGAGAGTCAAACGCCTTTTTCACCGAATGCAGGTTGCCCGCGCCGTAATCCACAAGGGCGATCATAAAAGTCCCTTGGTGCTCGGGAGCATGCGACCCAGGCGGCGGTCGCGGGAACATGCCACGCGCAGGGCTCGCGCGAAAGCTTTAAAGATCGCTTCGATCTTGTGGTGGCTGGAGCGTCCGTAAAGCACACGCGCGTGAACATTGGCGCGTGCGCCGCGGGCAAAGCCCTCGAAGAAATCACACACCAGTTCTACCTCCAGATCCCCTACGCGTGCCGCACGAACCTTGGTATCGACCACCGCGGCTGAGCGTCCGCCGAAATCGACTGCCGCTAAACCGAGAGTCTCGTCCATCGGCATGACGAAGTAACCGGCACGCAGAATGCCGCGGCGATCTCCCAGAGCGCGGTCGAAAACTTCACCCAAGGCGATCCCGACGTCTTCCACGGTGTGGTGCTGATCCACGTCCAGATCGCCCGCTGCTGTGAGCTTTAGATCGAATCCGCCGTGCCGGGTAAATAGCTCCAGCATGTGATCCAGAAAACGGATGCCAGTAGAGACCTCGTACTTCCCTCGACCTTCAATCGTGAGCGCAATCCAGATCTCGGTTTCCGAGGTCTTGCGATGCAGCTTAGCTTTCCTCACGCCCTCACCTCACGGTGGTCCTTGAGTTTCTCAACTACATCGCGCAGCGCGGTAATCAGGGTTCTGGTGTGTTCTTCCGATCCCACCGTCAGGCGCACGCAGCCTTTGCATTCGGGATCCGTGCTGCGGTCGCGCACCAGGATTCCGCGCGTCCGCAATGCTTGAATGAATTCCGCGTAGGCGGGACCGACGCGTACCAGCACGAAGTTGGCGCGGCTTGGCCAGTAGTGCAGGCCGAGAGCTCTGAGTTCCCGCTCCAACACTCCGCGGCCGCGCTGCACCTCGGCAACATAGTGTTCCACGTACTCCTGATCATGAAACGCCTCCGGCAACACCGCCAGCGCAACCGCATTCACGTTGTAGGGCGAAGCGACGCGGCGCACCATCGTCATCTGTTCCGCATCTCCGGCGAGAACGCCGATGCGCAGACCCGCCAATCCATAGGCCTTCGAGAAGGTTCGCGCCACAAACAGATTCGCCGGTCGCGCGGTGGAGTTAAGGATCGTCTCTCCGTGAAACTCAAAGTAAGCTTCGTCCACCAACACCGCCGCCTGGGGCGCGGCGCGGGCCACCTGAAGCAGAATCTCGCATGCGACCGCCGCCCCCGTGGGATTGTTCGGGTTTGCCAGGGCGATCAGCCGCGTACGTTCGCTGATTCGCAAGAGCAGTTCTTCCAAAGGAAAAGCGAAGTTCTGACCTGAAAGAATCTGGACCACGCGAGCGCTCTCAGCCTGAGCGAAGATCGCATACATGGCAAAAGTGGGTACCACGATGATGGCTTCGTCTCCGGGGTCGAGATAGGCCGCGCCGAGTAGATGAATGGCTTCATCCACCCCGTTGGTGAGCAGAACCTGGGCCGCATCGAGCCCGAGAAAATCAGCCACCGCGGCTTCCACCGGTTCGCGCTCTGGATAGCGCGCCAGCGCTTCGGCATCCATCGACCGCAGCTTCGCCAGCACCCGTGGCGAGCAACCGATCGTGCTTTCGTTGAAATCAAGGCGCAGTCCTTGACGGCCAGCCAGTGGCGGTCGATAAGCACTTAACTGTTTTACCGCGGCGCGGGCCTCAATCATAAGAGAGCCTCACTCGCAGCGATTCGGCGTGCCCGTGCAGGCCCTCAGCTTCGGCCAGCACAATGGCGGCCGGTGCGATACATCCAATTCCCTCGCGCGAAATTTCCTGGCAAGAAACGATTCGAACGTAATCCAGCACGTTCAGGCCGCCCCGCACGCGAGCCATCGCTCCCGTAGGCAATACGTGATTCGGACCTGAAATGTAGTCCCCCGCGGATTGGGGCGTGATCTGGTTTAGAAAAATCGAGCCAGCGTTCCGAACTGCCGGGAGCAGCGTTGCCGGCAGGGTGAGATGTTCAGGGGCGATCCGGTTTGCGATCTCGACCGCATCGTCGAGTGAGTCCACCAGGAGAATGGCCCCGCGACGAGAAAGGGATTCGCCGGCGATTGGATTGGCCCGCGCGCGCCGCTGTACCTCGGTCTGGACAGCTTTCGCTAATCCGCGCGAAGTCGTGATAAAGACGCAGAGTGCGTCGGGATCATGCTCCGCCTGCGCGACTAAATCACACGCGATGAAGACAGGTTCGCCCTCTTCACTGATGAACACGGCTTCGGTAGGGCCCGCTAGAAACTCGATGGCGCAATCGAACGCCACCAGTTTCTTGGCCGCGGTCACGTACCGGTTGCCGGGACCGACGATTTTGCTCACGCGCGGAATGCTTTTCGTTCCATAGGCAAGGGCCGCGACGGCTTGTGCTCCGCCAACGCGGTAGAATTCGCGCACACCGAGAAATGAGGCAGCCGCCAAAGTCGCCTGAGCCGGGCGCGGAGACACCACGCGAATCTGATGCACGCCCGCAACCAGCGCCGGAATCACCGTCATCAGCAGCGTGGAAGGCAACGGATAGCGGCCGCTGGGGACATAGCAGCCCACCGAGTCCAGAGGGCGCACCAACTGTCCCACGCAAACTCCGGGCTGAATCTGGCGCCGCCATTCCTCCGGCTTCTGCCACTCGCAGTAGCGGCGAATGTTGCCGGCGGCCTGCGCAATGGCATCCTGCAGTTCCGTAGGAATTTTCTGCCAGGCTTCGTGCAGATCCGCCTCGGGCACGCGTACAGGTTCGGCGTTGCCCAACCCATCCCACCGAACCGAGTAACGGCGCAAAGCCCGGTCGCCATTGCGCCGCACATCGTTCACGATGCGCCGCACTGCCGGCGCGACCCCGGCCAGATCGCTCGCTCCGCGCTCCTCCAAGAGCCGCACGAACCGGTCTTTTTTAAGGCCTTTAAGAATTCGCATCACATCACCACCTTGTTGAGTGGATATTCGACGATCCCTTGCGCATTCGCCTGCTTGAGCTTCGGAATCAGTGTCCAGGCGGTGTGCTCTTCGATCACGGTATTGACCGCGACCCATTCGCCATCCGCCAACGGAGCAACGGTGGGATTCTTCAACGCCGGTAGCAGCCCGAGAACGGAGGCCAGATCTGGCTTGCGCACGTTGAGCATCAGGCCGACCCGGCCCAGCGCGGCCATGGCACCGCACAGCATTACAGTAAGGTTTTCGATCTTGCGCCTGCGTTCTGGATCGGCCCAGGCCGCTTGGTTCGCGATCAGTTGTGTATTCGACTCGAGCACGGTTTCGATAATTCTCAGATGGTTGGCGCGCAGTGAACTTCCAGTCTCGGTAACTTCGACGATGGCATCCGCCAGCAGCGGCGGCTTTACTTCCGTCGCGCCCCAGGAGAATTCAACCCGTACCGGCACGTTCTGGCTGGCAAAGTAGTTCCGGGTGAAACTCACCAATTCGGTGGCAATGATCCGGCCTTTGAGGTCTGCGGGTTTCTGGAAATCCGAATCCTCCGGCACAGCCAGCACCCACTTCACTTTGCCCGTGCTCTGTTTCGCGTAGATCAGGTCAGTAACGCGGACCACATCGAGGCCGCTCTCCAGCACCCAATCGAGACCCGTGAGGCCGGCATCCAGCGCACCGCTGTCCACGTAGCGCGCCATTTCCTGCGCGCGAATGAGCAGGCATTCGATTTCTGGGTCGTCTGTGGCCGCGAAGTAAGCGCGCTCACTGGTGTAGACGCGCAGCCCGGCGCGTTTGAACAGGCTGAGCGTCGCTTCCTGTAAACTTCCTTTGGGGATTCCCAGACGAAGTTTCATGGCCGCGCCTCCGCCGCCGGAGCCAAAGCTGCCGCACCCAGCGGCAACTCCTGCGTGAAACAGGATCTCGACCCAGTGTGGCAAACCTTGCCCGCGCCCAACACGTGGACGCGGAGCAGCACCGTGTCGCGGTCGCAGTCCGTCCATGCCCCGACCACCTCCAGCCGGTTACCGGAGGTTTCTCCTTTGGTCCACAACGTTTTCCGCGTGCGGCTGTAGAACGTTACGAAGCCCGTCCGCAGCGTCGTCTCCAGAGCTTCGCGGCTCATGAAGCCCACCATCAGCAACTCGTCGCTGGCCACATCTTGAATTACTGCTGGCACTAAGCCTTGCATTTTGTCGAAGTCAATTTCCATCGGAACTCCTCTTTCCCTTCATCCCCGGTGCTTGGAGCGCGCGCAGCAGAAACAAAAAGCCCACTGCGCGGTTCGCGTCAGCGGGCTTGGATTTCCTATCAGTGCTTTAGGCTGTTATCCGTAGTCCTCCGCCGACACGCTTATCGCATGGTGATGATGATGATGGTGTCGGTGATAGTTCGACGAGATCACAACGTTTCGATATTAGGACGGTCGGCATTTATCCGTCAATCGACGTCCGCATCGTTGGTGCGGTAGAAATCCAGAACTCCGCAGCACATCAATGGGCACGCCTTATGGGCATCCTTCTACAGAGTCCTAACTCCTGTTAGGAAAAGGGACTTGCTGGTTCCCGGAATTTGCGCGCCGGAGCCTGCATCACAAACTTGAATTTGTCCGATCACTTCTTTGCGTGCTCATTCGAAGCTCGAAGGAAGCGCGCGAATTCCCGCCTATTGGCCTTATCAAGAGCGTCGGGGATCAGTTGGCTCAGGGGATTCTGAGTAACGTTGACTTCGCCAAGAGCCTTGCCGATCGAGTCGCGACCTATAAAACAGACTTTGATCAGACGAATGGGAGAATTGGAAAGACCGATACGTGCAAACGAATCCGGCCTCTGTTGCCGGGACCTTTCGCTCGCCTGGAGTCGGTCGACGGCACCAAGCTCACAGCCGCGGCCGACGTTTCTTCGGCACAAGACTACATGGACCTCGATGGAAGGTTGTTTGAGCTGCAAATAATTCGCGAATATGTTGATTTGGTTGAGGGACTCGCTTCGACAAGCAATCTTCGAACCAAAATCACCGGGCATGAAGCAGAGCTAGTGGACTTCTTTAAGCCGTTCAAGTTGCGAAGCGGCATATGCAGCGACGCTTTTGCTGCAGTCACCCTGAATCGTGACCACGCAGGGAAGAGGAATGGAAGAACGGCAGTCACCACTGGCCGGTGGTCAGGTAGTCGTGAATCGACCCGGCCGCTCGGCGGCCCGCACCCATGGCCAGAATGACGGTGGCTGCTCCAGTCACGATGTCGCCGCCGGCGAAGATACCCCGGCGCGTAGTGCGCTGGGTCTCGGAATTGGCCTGGATGTAACCCCGTTTGTCTGTACCTAAGCCCGGCGTGGTGCTTTGCACGATGGGATTGGCTGTAGTCCCGATTGCCATCACGGCTACGGATAACGGCAAATCAAACTTCGAGCCCTTGATCGGCACGGGCCGTCTGCGCCCCGACGAATCCGGTTCGCCCAGCTCCATCCGCACGCACCGTGCCGCCGTCAACCAACCATTGCCATCGGAAACGAATTCCACGGGCGCGGTCAACATCTGGAAATCGATTCCCTCTTGCCGCGCGTGGTGAACTTCCTCGGCGCGCGCGGGCATTTCCGTGTCGCTCCGCCGGTAGATGACATAGGCCTTACGCGCACCCAGACGCAGCGCCGAACGAATCGCATCGAGCGCTGTGTTGCCTCCACCGATCACGGCAACGTCCTTGCCGTGCAGATCGACCATCGGCTCATCGTAGGTCGGAAACTTGTAGGCCTTCATTAGATTGATGCGGGTAAGAAATTCGTTGGCCGAGTAAACACCGTTGAGATGCTCGCCGGGAATACCCATGAACTGCGGGAGTCCAGCGCCGGTGCCAATGTAGACCGCGTCATATCCCTCTTCCTCGATGAGTTCGTCGATGGTGACCGTGCGGCCAACTACGACGTCGGTCTCGAACTCGACGCCCAGCTCGCGCATGTAATCGAGTTGCTCGCGAATAATCTGCTTGGGCAAGCGAAACTCCGGAATGCCATAAACCAGCACTCCACCCAACTCATGCAACGCTTCGAACACGCGCACCTTGTGTCCTTTTTGAATCAGATCGCCGGCCACGGTGAGCCCGGACGGTCCACTTCCGACGACTGCGACTTTCTTTCCCGTGGGTGCCACGGTGGGCAGCACATGGTTTCCCATGCGCTGCTCATAATCGGCGACGAAGCGCTCCAGATAGCCGATGCCGAGCGGCTTCACTTTTCTCGAAAGCAGACACTTGCCCTCACAATGGTCTTCCTGCGGACACACCCTTCCGGTGACGGCCGGCAGCACGTTGTCTTCGCGAATCTTCGCTGCCGCGCCGAGAAAATCTCCGGCAACAATCAACTCCACGAACTCCTTCACCTTTACGCCCACTGGGCAGTTGTCGGTGCAGGTTGGCTTGGCGCACTCCAGGCAACGCAGCGCTTCCTGCCGAGCGAGTTCAGGGCCGTACCCGAGATTCACTTCTTCGAAATTCTTGTTCCGCTCGTCTGCGGGCTGCTCGGGCATGAGCTGGCGTGGAACTTTGATACGTTCTTTCGGCGACAACGGATTGATCGACTGCTTCGCCACCGGGCTCATCGTTCACTCCTTTGCGCAACGGCGCAGTGCTCGTCCTCGTCGTGAACGGGCGTCTTTTTTGCAGTCTGGCATTGGTAGGCGGCGAGAGACCGCTGCTCCGCATCGCGGTACATCCCGTTGCGCTGTACCAGCACTTCAAAATTCACTTTGTGGGCGTCGAACTCGGGTCCGTCCACGCAGGCAAATTCGCTCTTGCCATCGATCAGCACACGGCAGCCGCCGCACATTCCGGTGCCATCAATCATGATCGGGTTCAGGCTGACGACGGTACGAATGTTCTCTTCGCGAGTTAGTTCTGCAACAGCCCGCATCATCACAATCGGACCAATCGCGAGCACTAGATCGATGCGGGTGCCGTTTTCAATAAGCTGCCGGAGTTTGTCGATAACGAAGCCCTTATCGGCATAGCTGCCATCGTCGGTGGTGATCATGAGCGCGTCGCTTACCGAGCGCAGTTCCTGCTCCAGAATCACTAAATCCTTGTTGCGCGCGCCAATAATTGTGATTACGCGGTTGCCGGCCCGCTTGAATGCCGCTGCCGAAGGATAGGCCATAGCGGTGCCCACGCCACCGCCCACGACAACGACGGTGCCCAACTTTTCGATCTTCGAAGGCTTGCCCAGAGGCCCAACCACATCGAGAATGTAATCTCCAGGGTTAAGCGAATTTAGCAGCCGGGTCGTCTTGCCTGCCGACTGCACTACGATGCTGATAGTTCCGAGTGCCGGATCCGAATTTTCGATGGTTACCGGAATCCTCTCACCCTGCTCGTAAATGCGCAGAATCACGAACTGGCCAGGTTTTTGTTTACGGGAAATGCGAGGAGCGTCCAGGATGAAACGCTTGATCCCGGGGGCAATGAATTGTGCTTCGATAATCTTGAACACGAGGGCTCCTGCTGAAGAATCACACGTCGATTCTGAGTGGCTGCGAGCGCACCGTCAGTGACCACAATCACAAGCGGCTGTGACGCTCTCGTTGTGCTCAGGAACCGCGCACGGTTAAGACCGGGCAAGTTGCGTTAGAGACGACCCGGTGCATCGTCGTCCATGGCACACAGGTGGGGCCGTCGGCTGCACACGCAGCCAATACGACCAGATCGGCCTCGCTGGCGAATTCGCCGACGACGGCGGACAGACCTTGCCAACCGGCCGCAACTCTGCCGCGGCTCTATATCCCGGAAGGCGGAACCTCTTTGGAAGAGGTGGAGCACGCCATGGTCGAGTTGGCCATGCGCCAGGCGAACGGCCAACCAGATGCACGCCGCCAAACTGCTCGACATCAGCCGTGACGCCCTGCATTACAAGCTAATAAAATTGGGGCTGATTCGCGGTGATGACGAAGGCTCCCAGGCAGCCATGGCCGAGGAGGATCCCTGAGAACCGGTATATAAGAAAATGCAGGGCGAGTGCTGTGCACCCGCCCCGCATAACATCGGCCTCCCGGTCGTTTAGAAAAATCCCAACGCCTTCGGGCTGTAACTTACCAGCAGGTTCTTAGTCTGCTGGTAGTGGTCGAGGATCATCTTGTGGGTCTCGCGGCCGAAACCCGACTGCTTGTATCCCCCGAATGCGGCATGCGCCGGATACAGGTGATAGCAGTTTGTCCACACGCGGCCAGCCTTTATTTCACGGCCTACGCGGTAAGCGTTGGTGGCGTTGCGTGACCAAACGCCTGCGCCCAACCCATAGACTGTGTCATTGCCGATAGCGATGGCGTCTTCGAGATTCTTGAACTTAGTCACGGAAAGTACCGGACCAAAAATCTCCTCCTGGAAAATGCGCATCTTGTTGTGACCAACAAAGACGGTTGGTTTCACGTAGTAGCCGTTCTCCAGATCGTCGCCGAGGTGAGCTTGTTCGCCGCCAATGGCGCAACGCGCGCCCTCGTCCTTACCGATCTTGATGTAGCCCAAAATCTTTTCCAGTTGATCGCGCGAGGCCTGTGCGCCCATCATCGTGGACGGATCGAGGGGATTGCCTACCTTGATCTTGCCCACGCGGGCGACCGCACGCTCCACAAACTGGTCGAAGATGGACTCCTGAATCAGAGCGCGAGACGGGCAGGTGCACACTTCGCCTTTGTTGAAGGCGAACAGTGCGAAGCCCTCTAACGCCTTGTCGAAGTAGTCATCGTCGGCGTCCATCACGTCGGCAAAGAAGATGTTGGGGGACTTGCCTCCCAACTCCAGGGTCTGCGGAATGATCGGTTCAGATGCGTACTGCATGATCAGACGGCCAGTAGTGGTTTCTCCGGTAAATCCGATTTTGGCGATCCGGGGGTTGCTGGCCAAAGCTTTTCCAATCTCGCCTCCGGGGCCAGTGACCACGTTGAGCACACCAGCGGGCAGCAAGTCCCCAATCAGTCCCACCAGCACCAGCAGGCTGAGAGGAGTGTTGGACGCCGGTTTGATCACCACGCAATTTCCGGCCACGATGGCGGGCGCGAGTTTCCAGGCGGCCATCAACAGGGGAAAATTCCAAGGGATGATCTGACCGACAACGCCCAGAGGCTCCTTGAAGTGATAGGCGATAGTGTCGTTGTCGATCTCACTCACCGTTCCTTCCTCGGCGCGGATGCAGCCTGCGAAATAGCGAAAGTGATCGATGGAGAGAGGAACGTCCGCGGCACGAGTCTCGCGAATCGGTTTGCCATTGTCCAAAGTTTCGGCAAGAGCCAGAAGCTCCAGATTTTCTTCCATCGTGTCGGCGATCTTCAGCAGGATGGAGGAGCGGACCGCGGGTGCGGTACGGCCCCAGAGATCCTTGACCGCATGCGCCGCATCGAGAGCTTTTTCGATGTCTTCGGCCGAGGAACGAGCAATCTCGCAAATTGGCTCACCGTTGATCGGGCTGTAATCGGTAAAATACTTGCCTTTCACGGGCGCAACCCACCTGCCGCCGATGAAGTTCCCGTACTTGGACTTGACGCCACCCTTGCGAAGCGTGTCAACCGCTTCCTGGACGGATGTTTGCTTAACGAGATCTGCAACTGCCATGACAATATCTCCTTTTCTGCGATGGTAAAGACATGAGGAATGCAGCGTACGCTGCGAAGATACCGCTCCCAGAGTCAAGAATCGGTGACCACCATCACATTACCCTGTGAGGCTGCCCGCCGGTTTAATAAACGGGTAGAGGTTGGATTGGGGAACGAACCGTCAGGTTTTGGTACAACGACAAGAAGCTGCGGCTTCAAGCCGAAGTAGAGTGCTCAGGAAGAATTCGTTGACCGTTGGAGCCAGCATATTCCGGGCGCTAGCATGCTGTTCGGAACTTCGGGCTGTTTGCTCCCCGAGGGGTCGGGCAAACTGCGGCAGCTCTCTTTACGATTCTGGGGCAAGAGCGAAAACCACGCCCCAAACCTCTCCGTTGGGCGGATT
>Ga0182024_10013778_pt1 | contig 15720 bp, 9 predicted proteins | sample P32metaG_FD_120480 | JGI IMG/M metagenome (GOLD analysis project Ga0182024, IMG submission 120480) | Permafrost microbial communities from Stordalen Mire, Sweden - P3-2 metaG (Illumina Assembly) | ecosystem: Environmental > Terrestrial > Soil > Wetlands > Permafrost | place: Sweden: Stordalen... | reverse complement strand
GGCGTCGGGGACATCGAGCCCGGCGAATGCTGCCACCAGGATGTCCAGCCCCTTGTATTCGTCCATTTTGCCGAAGAATAAAATAACATTGTCGCTCTCATTCAAGCCAAGCCTGCGGCGCGCCTCGGAGCGAGAGAGATCAGTTAATGGTATTTCTTCGTTGAGTCCGATCGACATGATGTGAATTTTCTTTGCATCGACGCCAAACTGGTTGATCAATTGATTCCGCGCCTTTTGAGTGGTCACCAAGATTACGTGAGGGATGCGATAGGCCCAGCGATATACCATGCGGAATAATCGACTTTGCTCCCGGCTGTGGGGCAAAACATTGTGGGCAGTGTAAATATAACGGCGCGCCAACAAGCGCAAAGCCAAGTTAAACAGCAATCCCTCAAGTAATATCAGTTGATTGCGAAAAATCCCGGTGAAATGCACCGTCCGCCCCGGATGCCGCAACAAAAGGAAAATCACGCGCGCATAATAGCGGGTGAGATTGAGCCATTTGCCAAAGACTGGCCTGTTTTCGTCGAGGCTGCCGCGCAGGTTGAGACTGAGGATGCCATTGGCTTTCAGCCGCGCGTCGGTGGCGTCGCAGGAGAGCACACAAAAACTCATTTGACTGGCCTTGAGGCCTTTGACGAAACCCAGCGTGTAATTGGCTTCAAAACCATGCGGCACGACAATGGTGTTGGGCACGGCAGTCGTCACGGAACTGCCGCTGAGTCGCGGTACGGTTCTTTATCCGCTTCCAGGGGTTGAGCGTCCTTCGTCGTCGTCTTCCCGCCTCCGGGCCTATCGAAGGCGTACGCCGGAACAGTCAAGGCTGTCAATAGGAAGATCAACCAGAGACTATGCTCGCCTCTCAGATACGTCGATTCGGTGATGTTGACATACATGATGACACAAAACATCACCGCGCAGAAGCGTGCGTATTCAAAGTTCTCAGCGAAGGAGCGATCAATCTTGTGGACCGTTTTGAACAATAGAATCAATAACAGTGTGACGCCGCAGAGGCCGCCTTGGAGGTAGGCATCGATGTAGCCGTTATGGGCTTGCCCGAGGACCCACGACATTTCGGCGTTCCAGGGAATATTGGCCATGCGTCCAATCCAGAAGCCGCCAAAGCCCACGCCAAAAAGCGGACTACTGTTGGCGATATGGTACACGTCCGCCCAGATTTCGGTGCGACCGGTAAGGGTAATATCTCTTCCGAACGTAGTAATCATGGAGCCAAAGAGCGAATCAGGAGCGAATCCGACAATGCTATGCACCGTCACTAGTAACAACAAACCGACGACGATCGCTAAAAAGGGACGCAATATCCTTCTGGCTTTGGCCGCGTTTTTTTTGCAGGAGTTGAGAGCCAAAAAGACGGCCAAACCAAGGCCGAAGACCGTAATGGAGGTCATGCTGATGCGGCTTTCTTCCCCTTTGAGGAGATAAACGCTCATGGCGATGTAAAGGAAATCAATCCAGCGGCCCTCCTTCGGGTTGCCCCGGCGAACCCGCTCCCATATAAAACATATGGCGCTTAACATGGCTATTTGACCGAGCACATTCTTGGAACTGGCAATTCCCTGCCATGAACTGCTCGTCCCCATGTAGTCCCAAGCGATGCCAATGTCGCGAAAATACCGGGTAGCCAGAATCGACATTGGAATGTGCACGTAGGCGCATCTCCGGATAAGCGTCGCGATCGCATTCACTTGATCTCCTTCAGTAAGGACGACCAAGGCCATGACCACCGAACCGAATAATTTGACAAACCGCTTTATCGAGACCATTGGATAATCCGACCACCCGCAACTCAAAAGCAAATAAGCCATCAAGAGCACAAGCCACGGATTCTCCTGCGCGAGGAGAGACCACCGAACGCGTCTGCGCGATAGCACATAAAGCCCAATCATTGCGAGCCCGCCATAAAACAACCGGTCAAGGAGGCTGCCGTCCGCTGCGCTATCAGAATCGGAGCCCGGCAAAGGCAAGCCCCAAATCAAAAACCACACGCCAATTGGTCGTGACGCAACTACCAGAAACCAAAGGGAGGGCCAAAACAACGCAGGCGAGAGATCCTTGGTGCGCCATCGGTCCGCCCTCAAAACGAACGCGACAAAGACGCAAGTCAGTAAAAGAGCCAGTTTCGGGGACATAGGTCAGCGGAGAGAGTTGGCCTGATTCAATCTGCGCCGGATCGGTTGTTTTATGATATCCATGGCCATTGTGAGTTAAAAAAACACCTAGCTGCGCGACATCGGCAAAACCTCTGCGGCGCGAGAAAGACTGGCGTTCGAAATCGAGGTCAGGTCATGCGCGATATACATTCGATGCAAATAGGGCTCCTCGGGAAACGGGCGAAAGTTTTTCACACCCCGCCATTCATCGATGAATACATCTTGGGAGGTTTGATTGAACTCATGAACTGCAAGCAACTCTCCCCCTTTGCTGTGCGTGTAGAGCATGTCGATATCGTCGATATACATCGGCACGTGCCATAGCATTTGCCGTCCTGCCGCCCTGAAAATACCCAAGGCATCGCGGGTTGAGGAGTAGAGATCAACATCAATGGAAATAAATCCAAGTGGGGGAGCCTTATATTGACTGAAAAAATCAGCCACGGTGTCGCTCACATTGCCAATGATCAACTGAGTATTCCCGTTCAGCTGGCCACGCAAGGCGTCCTGGTTCATCGGATAATCTCCCGGCTGCCAGATGTCGGGATGGTCCCGATAGTCGCCAATCAGAGTAGGGAGTCCGGCGCCTGCATCGAAGCCAAACACCTTGATCACGACGCCAAACTCATCTCCAACTGAAGCGGCTTCCTTCTGCATCGCCAAGAGGCCATGACCGCCTGCAACACCAAATTCGATGGCAGAAATGGAGGACATACGTTGTCGTTTTGCCTCCTGGGCTGCAGCGACCAACCCCAGCAGATACTGTGGCTTTCTCGGCGCTATGTCCCATCGCGCGCGCACACTAGGCTTGGCTCCGCACAATTGCAACGCCAGTTTTGCAACCCTTCGGAACGGTGGTTCCACGCAAATAGTCGAAATAATTCGTCTAAATTTATTCATAAATAAGATGGACTCTCACGAACTAAGGACTGCAATGGACGGCTTGGCAAGTTTAAGGTAGAAGGCTTCATGGCGCAGAGCGAGGGCCTCCAGACTGAAACGCTGCTCGACAAGCAGGCGGCCCGCTTCGCCCATGCGCTGGCGCAAGTCAGGCCGGCGCAACAATTGTTCTACTCTGGCAGCAAACCCGGACACGTCACCTGTGTCAACCAAATAACCAGTTTCGCCATGGATTAACCCTTCCGGCAGGCCTCCTGTCGCGTAAGCCACCACGGGCAATTTCATTGCCTGGGCCTCGATGATGCTTCGTGGCAGGCCCTCGTGATGATACGTCGGCAAAGCCATCACGGCGCTGCTGGCATAGGCATCGCGCAGGCGCGCAACGGAAAGCGCTCCGAGGAATTTGATCTCGTCGTCGAGTCCTGCCTGGGCAATTTCCGCGCGCAACTCCCGCACAAAATCCTCTGAATCCGCGCGTCCGGCAAAAGCAATCCGAAATGAAACGCCCTGGCGTTTTAACGCCTGGGCCGCCCGCACGAGATCCAAATGTCCTTTGCTGCGGACCACTCGGGCGGGAAGGATGATTTGCGCAGGGAGATCGGCGGCTGGCGCCTTCGCCAAGGTTGTCTGGAAAAAATCAATGTCGATTCCGTCGGAAACGTTATGGAATTTCTGACGCACATAGCGCGGCAGATCAAGTCCGTTCACGCCAGCCACCGCGTCGGCCAATAGAGCATGTTTGCGAATGGAAAGATGGAGAAACCGATCATTTGAGAAATGATTGACAACCGCGAACGGAATGCCATCCTTGCGCGCCTCAGCAATGATCTCGTCGCTATCGCTTCCTCCCATAAAATGCAACACGATCAGGTCGATGTGTTGCCGCCGGAGGATTTCCGCCACTTTCACGCCTGCTCCGACAGCCTGGCCGCTGCGTCTGGGAATGGGCCGACGGAGAAGCATTTTCTCGGCGCCAAAACGCCAAAGAGTGGGATTGTATAACACCCAGTCCCGAAACATGCGTTTCCAGGAGACAGCATGCTCGTCACTCTCGCTGTTCTCTTGCAGCCTCTCATTGTCAACAAGGGGCAATGGCACCTTGATCAGGCGGCCCCGACCTATTAATTCCACGCGCTCCGCCAGTTGCCGCGGGTCGGAAGCCAAATAGAGCCTGACAATGGTCATGGCGTTGCGTTGCAGGAGGATTTGATCGAGATCGTCAAGATAACGCTCTACACCGCCGCCCGTCTCAAAAGCATGCGCAAAACGCAGGATCGTTGTGCCGTCTAAACTGTGCTCAGGTGTTTGCATTTGATGCAATCGGCGTCCATTGAAGGTCCAAGTCTGAGCGAGGAATCCGCCAGACTCCGGCGCCGGAGTCATTGAGACCTGCAAAAAGCAAAACTTCCTTTGTCAGCGCCACGGCTGAGCAGGCGTAAATGATCGCGGCAGGCGCGCTTACCCAGCCCTGAACGAGAGGCGCGGAGCTGATCATCACGGGTAGAAGGGATTTCTTGTCGATCAATATCGCCCAAAAAACATATTGTTTGCCGGGATACACTTTATGCACCACGTGCAGGAGGTGATTCTCGTCATATTCCACCGGATTGATGCTGTTACGAATGCGTATTCCATCCGAGACGATGGGCAAAGACAATTTGCGCTGAAGAACCGTCTCAAATTCCAAACTTTCCATTTTGCGCAGTCGAAAGAGGTGATACGGGTGGAAGGCGTAAACCATGTACAGAACCCCGCCCGCCTCAAAAAACACCCAATTCTTTTCCATCGGCGCCATTGGCCGGTCAATCTTCGCCAAACCGAGAAACTTCATTTCCGGCGTGGTCAAATCAAGGCTCGATAATCCAATGCGAAAAGTGAGCGATTCAAGAACCACTGGAGCGTCGGGTGTCCGGGCGGATGGCTGGCAACAGGTATGACTCGCGAGCAATTGGCCGCCATGCCGAAACAGTCGAAAATCCTCCACTCGATATTCGCCAGGCCCGCTGTCTGCCGCGTAAGGCACCCGCCATGTCGCGCTGACTCCAAGATTTTCATCGAGACGCAACAAAAGCGCCAGCATCCCATTGTGAAATAATTCCCAACTCTTTTTTTGCGTATCCCACGGCAGGTTTTCACCCCGAGCGAGCAGGAAAATGTGTCCATTTTCCGCGATAGCGCCCGGGTTAAATACTCCGGCTCCAAATCCAAAACTTCCCCGGCCGGTCAAACGCACGAAATTTTCCGCGCGAGCGATGGGTGGACTTAAAAAAGTCAGCGCTTCGCCGAGACGCCGGCGGCGGGCGCGCTCCTGCTTTTCCGCTTCCGCTTCCGTCCGCTTCCGCTGGGTGACTCCTCCTGTTTTTTCAAACACCAGCGTCACCGAGGTCAAAGTGGAATTCAGAAAATCCAATTTCCATAACCGGTGATAATCCAATACTTCTGCGAATTGAAAGCCCCGGCGCAACATTTCGCCCGCGAGACGGCTAAGATCTCCTTTGCCCGCCACAAAGTGCGCCAGACTACTGCGCACGAGCACAACGTCCGCTTTGGAAAACCCCGGCCACTTTTGCTCCAACGCGTCAAGGTCGAATGATTCAATCCCGGCTTCCAGCAAAAATCGACCGTTCGGCGCGTCGGGCGCCGGCGCGCCATTGCCGAGATGAGGATGGGAGAAGAAAGCAACTTTCTCCGGCACAAAGGCACACAATATTTCCCGCTGGATGGAACGGTCGTTGTCAAAGCAAACGGCCGATTCCAACGGTCCAGCCTCGCGCAACCATTCCACGTATTCTTCCAGTGAAATGGAAAGCCCGGGATCGCCATGGAACCTGATCGAGACGCTGGAATCGGCGTAAGACCGGTAGTCCACAAAGCGTCGCAATAGGTTTCGCAAACTGCGTTTGATGGTTCGGGTCAATTTGCGAGGTGGTTGGCAAACAGATCCGCGGCCTTGGCCGCGAGGGCCAATTGTTTTTCCCTCAACGGCCGGATGCCGTTGATCAGATCAGTTGCTGCTTGGAGCCTTTTCGAGTCGATGCGTTGGACGACTTCCCAAACTTGTTCGCCGGTAAATTGATCCGTTCGGAAGGTCAAATGGGATTGCCCAATCGAACTCATATAATCGCGGCATTTGGGGCGGTATTCCAACATAATCGCAGGCGTCCCGGCGCAAGTCGCAAGGGCTGTCGCATGTAATTTCATTCCAGCAAACACACTGAGTGGTCGCACCATGTCCATATATCGGAAGGGATCATGGTACACTTCATTGATTTCGCCAGCCGTGCCGCTGTCCGCCGCAGTCTTCTGCGTAATTGCCAAATCAGACGGCCACACGACGAACCATTTTACTTTCCACCCCGCCTTGCGCGCGCACGTGGCAAGGATGGTCATTTCCGCGCGCACGCGCTGTTCGTTCCCCCACATGTTGCCTCCGGCAAAACCGATATTTAGGCCAAGCGTCTGCGGTTCGTGCGGAGCCGTCACCGCGCCATCGGCAAAAACCAGCACGGGATCGCCTGTCACTTCCACATTGGGCAAGCCATGCTCGGCCAGCAACTGCGCCGATTCCGGCCCACGCACACCTAGCAACTCGCATTTCCGCAAAAGAGGAATCCATTCCGGCAACGCGCCTTCTTCGCCGCAGAAGGCGGGCGTGGCCACACCGCCACCTAAAATAACCAAGTGCGAACAGATGCGCTGAAATTGACGCACTGGCTTGAGCCATTCTTTCAGCCCAATCAGCGTTCCACCGCCCAGCAACCCCGCCCGAAAGGAGGCTACTTTGCCAGCCATGCTGGCCAGGCGGCCTCCGTCGAACGCCACAAATCCATACTGCGGAAACAAAGCTTCGTAGGCTTCAATGATAGCTTCATCTCCCAAATTGCTTTTACCAAGCCATCCGCCTACGTACGCCACTGTGCGCCGACGGTTCGAGACGACGGATTTGACGGCATTCGCGATACGGCGAGGTGTGGCCTTATCCATGAGTTAAACGAAAAATAAGCTGTTCCTGCCAGGCGCCGATCTGCTCGAAGCGAAAGCCTGCCTCTGTCAATAAGTTTTGAAGCTCGACCAAGGTCAGATGATTGACAAACCCCCATTTCAACCTGGCCATCTTGTCGAAGCTTTCCGTGAGCGGCTGGTAGCTTAACAGCGTGACCGGCGCGTACGTCCGAATTTTTCTAAGAAAGTCGAGCGGTTCACGCAGGTATTCCATCACTCCGCTGCCGACCACAATGTCGTATTTCTGGTTTGGCGGCGGGTAAACGCCTTTATTGAAATCGCAAACGATGCAATCCGGCGTCGATTGGACAAGGTCACATGGAACATACGTGCAATGTGGGAGAAGCTTGCGCAATGTCTGGGCGCCAGCCCCCAGGTCCAGAACCCTCGTTCCGGCAGGAATCTGCTTGGCTAAAATAACATTGCGCTCATCCCACGAGGGAGTTTCGCTCGCGTTCTTTTCCCATCTGTTGTAGTCGGTCCGGCCCAAAGCGGCGCCAGAAACGCGGGCTGCTTGCTTGAATTTGTCAATTATTTTTTTCATATTTGTTGCGCGTCATTCACGGGTCGTCAGATCGCGGGCAATCTTCTCCGCCAGCGCCCGTTGCTTTTCTTGCAGTGGATGAATCCCTCGAGCCAGCGTGGTCGCCATCTCGTTGCGGCGCGCATTCCAATTCCGCGCCATTTCCCAAACGCGGTCGGCCGTAAAGTCGTCCGTTCGCACGGTCGCCGCCTCCTGTCCGATGGATTTCATATAATCCAAACACTTGGGCCGATATTCCAACATAACCGATGGCGTCAGCGCACAAGTGGCCAGCAAGGTGGCATGCAGTTTCATGCCGACAAATACGCTTAAGGATCGGGTCGCCTCCATGAACTTGGTATGATCATCATAAATCAAATGAATCTTTTCCGCCGTCCCGCTTTCCTCCGCCGCTTTTTGAATGCATGGCAAATCCCGGGGCATGACAACGAGCCACTCGACGCGCCAGCCGGCTTTCCTTGCCTGAAGCGCCAATTGCGTGATTTCCCGCTGCACGCGCTCCCCCTCGGCCCAATACGATCCATCCGACGCGCCAATATTCAGGCCGATCGATTTAGGGACGAACGACGGATTAATATCCTTGCAGGCAAACGCCAAAACAGGGTCGCCTATGACTGCGACGCCCGGCATTCCAACTTCGGCGAGGGCTGCAGCCGAGTCAGGGCCGCGCACGCCCGCGATGTTGCAGCGCTTCAACAAGGGCAGCCATTCACGCGCCGAACCGTTCTTTCCCAATAATTTGGCGGTATCGACGCCTGTCCCAAAAATAATCAAATTGGGGTGGACACGCAGAAAAGTCTCCGCCGATTCCGCAAAGATCCGGTCCATCCCGATCAACGTTCCGCCGCCTAATAGTCCGGCCCGGTAGATCGGCGAAACCCGAGTCAATCCCACGGAAAGCCGCCCGCCGTCAAACGGCAAAATCTGAAGGGCCGGGAAAAGGTGTTGACAGGCATCGAGAAGAACTTCGTCGCCTAGATTCTGTTTGCCCAGCCAGCCGCCCACATAAGCCAGAGCGGGCCGGCGGCTCAAGGTTGCCACACCATGCTGGAAGCACTTTTTGACCGCCCCTCCAGGCTTATAACGACGCAAGGGCATAGTCACTTCGGCCATCATCGCGAGCCGCGGATTAAATGAATTTTCTTCATTGGCTGAGGGAGTTAGGGCGCGGTCAGGAGCCGTCCAAAGATCGGCAGCCGGAGCGCAAACTCTGTCAAACGATGGCCCGAGCCAAGGCGGCGGATCATTTGTCGAAGGCAATAATACGAAACGGCTAATGTCGCCACCCCGCCCGCGAGGGCGGTTTGCCAATCGGCTAGCGCAAATGCGCCCCCCACCATTGCTGCCGCAACCACGCCAAAGATGGCGACGATCCGCGCGGTGTGTCCAGACCAGGTCAAACGACCCAATCGATGCGCGACCAAGTAGGACACGGTCAACTGCACGAGGTTGAAAATCACATAAGCGATGGCGCTTCCGGGCAAGCCCCAGAGCTTCAGTCCGAAATAAATTGCTGCCACATAAACAGCGCTGCAAAACGTCTCCGTCATCAGACACAACAGACTTCGGCCCATTGCCACCTGGACCATTTTCATCGGGCCTCCCATGACACTCGCCAGGCATCCGAGCGAAAACCACCGCAACAAGACAGCGGAGTCAGCAAACTCGTGACTATAGAAGAGCCGGATGATCCAGGGCGCGAAAACGATTGTCGACAACAATCCCGGCATGACCAGAAAAAGGGCGATTTCCGTCTGTTCGTTGACGGCCCGGTTCAAAGCCGCAGGATCATGCGAAACAGCGGAGGCGCGTGGAAAGAAATCCGACCACATAGGGATAATTACCAGGCTGACGAATTTTCCAGAGAGGTTAAAAGCGCAAGCGTAAATGCCGATTGCCGCCGCGCCCAATCGCCTGGAGACTAATGCTTGCGCCGCGTAACCCACCAAAGATGAAATGACCGCCGCGTTCATCATGGCAAGCCCTAGAGTCACCAGCGGACGGGCGTGCTGAATAGTTTCTCTCCACGTCACAGTGCAAGCGGGCAGATTCGTTTTCCGGATATACCACCACGCGGCAAATAACGTCCCTCCGGCAACCGACAGCAGGGCCGGAACAATTCCTTTTTCCCGAAAAACGGCCAGGAGCGCAAGGCCTGTCACCGCGCCAATCACGCCGCCCATAACGCTCTGGCGCGCCAAATCCCCCATGCGACCCAAACCTTGCACGATGCCAGCCATTCCCGCGCCAATGACGGTCATGGCAACGCACGCTGCCAGGCAAATGATGGCTATCTGGTGGTTTCCGTCCTTGAACGTAAACCGACTGATCGGCCAGGCCATCGCTGCCATTGCAATCGTTCCGACGAAGCCCAGGATCACGACCAACCGCGTCACAATTTTCGCCGTCTTCGCAACCTTTAGGGGATCCCCGGTCCCAGCGGCCAGGGCCACTTCCCGCACGCCGCTGCTGTTGATTCCGAGCGCCGAAATCGCGCTCAGTGTATAAACGATTTGTTCGTAGATACTAAAGACTCCCACCCCAACCGTCCCCAGCAAGAGCGCCATCACTTTGACCCGGGCCATCCCCACGACCATGTTGATGACGCGGGCGCCGCCCAGAAGCGCCGAGGACTTAAATATCTTGCGGTACGATTCTCCGCCGGAGTGCGACATCGCTGGTTTCAGTTTGGAATCCAATTCAGGCGTGGCGACACTGCTCATTGGGATCCTACAACGTTGTAAGTGTAAGAATAGACGGTTGAGGGAGCCAAGCCCGTTGAGCCTATATTGAGCGTCCATCCTGTGGAGGCTCCTGTCACGTAGGGCAAAACTCCTAGCTGACCAGCCGATGCGTTGGCGGGACAGACCACAGGAAACGTCGTGTCCGGAAACGCCTTTCCAAACGTCACGGTAGCCACGACGGCGGCAGACCCAGGCGAAGCGCCGGTCGTAACTGTTACCTGGCCGCCGCTGTCAGAGCCAACGATTGAAACTGTGGCCCCAGAACCAGCTCCGGGACCGGCAACAACGGTCGGCAGTTGGTTCGTCCGGCCAACGAAATGTTGTGAAACAAGATCATTTGTCACCACGCCGTAATTGGCCATGTTGGTGTTCACGGACATCAAATTCGCCGCGACGAGACTGGCAAACTGGCCGAAGTTGGAAATAGAGACGCCATTATTGACCTCCATGATTCCGGTTTTATTCACGGCCAGTCCGATTCCCGCGCCCCAACGCAACTCCCAGCGCGGATCATAGGTGGTGGCCTCGGTAGTTGTTGTATTGCCGGCGGCGTTCACAATGGCGTTGTTGCCGCCGCTGTCATAAAGGACTTGGAGGATCGTTCCATTATTGTAATTAAGATCTGCCATATCACTGCCAGCGCCTCCGACAGTCGGTGTGACACGAAATTGGATATTCGTGGCTCCGATGGCCAAAGGAACCCGGGCGTTTGTCCCGCCATTGTTCACTGAAATGTACGCCGTCTCTCCATTGACTCCTTGAAACTGTCCCATTCCCAAGTGCAGTGCGATGTAGTTGGAAGAGTCATTTCGCGCCAAAGACCGGTCCAAAATATCGATCCAGCTTGCTTGGACGCTACTTCCCGAAAAACTTCCGCTGGCGCCCGAAGGCATAACGTCGAGAAACCCAGCCACATTGGTTTGCACCGGCATGAAATAAACACCCGAAGAGCCTCCCGTCCCTTGCAGTTCCCGCGCGCCAAATTTGAACATGGTGGTGGAACCGCTCGGCACGATGATTTCCGGGCCTTTGAAAGAACCAAAATCAAACGTGATGCCGTTTGTCGAATCGTTGCTGAATAAATTAGCGATCTGCGGCGGCGCTCCGAGGTAAATCTTTCCCCCGGCGTTCGTCGCTATGATCATATTCGTGGAACCGGTAGTATCGCGAAGAATGCCGGGGGTTCCTCCAGATACGACCAGGTTTGTGATCCCGGATCCGTTGCCGCTGAGGACTCCGCTAAAGGACCCAGCCAGCGTCACCCCGCTGGCGTTGTTGGTGACAATGGCGCTCGCCGGAATACCATTGCCCGGCAGGTTAGTCAGACCCGCCCCATTTCCGCTTATGATTCCGTTGAAGTTTCCTGACGCATTGGAAAACGTCACGCTATTGGTATAAGCGCCAGCCAGAATTCCTGCCGGAATGGATCCGACCAGGCTCACCGCATTCAGCAATGTCAATCCGCTTCCGTTGCCGCTGATGGCGCCAGAAAAGCTGCCGCTTAAGACCACACCACTCTCGTTATTGGTGACAAACGCGCCTGGCAGAATACCATCAATCGGCAGGTTCGTTAATCCTGAGCCATCCCCGACCATTTTCCCAATAAACAGGTCGGACGCATTCGAAAAGGTGAGACCATTGGTATAAGTTCCCGCCAGACCATTGGAGGGCACTGTTCCGACGAGATTGGTCGCGTTCAACGACGTCAGCAGGCTACCATTGCCGCCAAAGGCGCCGTTCAAAGTCACTCCGAATTCGTTATTGGTGACAATCGCCGTGGGCAACACGCCGCCAATGGGCAGGTTCGTTAATCCTGAGCCATCCCCGATCATCTTCCCAATAAACAGGTCGGACGCATTCGAAAAGGTGAGACCATTGGTATAAGTTCCCGCCAGACCATTGGAGGGCACTGTTCCGATGAGATTGGTCGCATTCAACGACGTCAGTAAAATTCCATTGCCGCCAAAGGCGCCATTCAAAATCACTCCGAATTCGTTATTGGTGACAATCGCCGCGGGCAACACGCCGCCAATGGGCAGATTCGTTAATCCCGAACCGTCGCCGATCATCTTCCCGGCGAAAACGTCTGAGGCATTCGAGATTAGGACTGAGTTGTTGTAGGTTCCGGCAAAACTGACGCCGGGCACGCTACCGGTCAAACTCGCAGCGCTCAGAGCGGTCAGTCCATTGCCGTTACCACTGATGTTCCCGCCAAAGGCGCCGTTTAAAGTCACTCCGAATTCGTTATTGGTGACAATCGCCGTGGGCAACACGCCGCCAGTCGGCAGGTTCGTCAATCCCGAACCGTCGCCAACCATCTTGCCGACGAAAGTGTTCAAAGTGTTGGAGAAAGTTACAGCGTTAGAATAGCTCCCAGACAAAGACTTTGATTGCACAACTCCAGAAAGGTTAGTCGCATTCACGGATGTAATAGCGCTTCCGTTGCCGCCAAGCGACCCAAAGAAAGAGCCGCTTAAATTCGCTGTGACTTGATTATTGGTGATGACGGCGCCCGGCAGCGGTCCACTGATATGCGAGTAACTCAAGTTGGTCAGACCACTCCCATTGCCGTTGAACGCGCCGCTTAGCGTCACTCCGGTCTCGTTGTTAGTCACGATCGCCGTGGGAAGGACGCCGCCTACTGGCAAGTTGGTCAGGCCGGACCCGTCTCCGATCATTTTCCCGGCAAACACATCCACCGCGTTAGAAAAAACTACAACGTTCGTGTAAGTCCCAGCCAAGCTGTTTGAGGGCATCGTGCCTACAATATTCGTCGCGTTCAGAGACGTCAGCAGGCTGCCATTGCCGCTGAAAGCGCCGTTCAACGTCACACCGGTTTCGTTGTTGGTCACGATAGCCGTGGGCAGAACGCCACCAATTGGCAGATTGGTTAGGCCGGCCCCATTGCCGCTGAACGTTCCGCTTAGAATAACGCCAGTCTCACTATTGGTGATGATTCCGCCGGGCAGAACGCCGCTAATCGGCAGGTTCGTCAATCCCGAGCCGTCGCCGACCATTTTGCCAATAAACAGGTCGGACGCATTCGAAAAGCTGAGCCCACTGGTATAAGTTCCCGCCAATCCATTGGAGGGCACTGTTCCGACGAGATTGGTCGCGTTCAACGAGGTCAGCAGGCTTCCGTTCCCGCTAAACGCCCCATTCAAGTTTACGCCCGACTCATTATTAGTGACAATCCCGCTGGGTAGAACACCACCGATGGGCAGGTTCGTCAATCCCGAGCCGTCGCCAACCACCTTTCCAATAAATACGTCGGCTGCGTTGGAAAAGATCAGGCCGTTTGCATAGTTTCCGGCTAATCCATTCGACGGAAGGATCCCTACCAAACTCGTCGCGTTCAATGAAGTCAGCAGGCTACCATTGCCGCTGAAGGCGCCATTCAAAGTCACCCCGGTTTCATTATTGGTGACGATCCCGCTCGGTAAAACGCCGCCAATAGGCAAATTGGTCAATCCCGAGCCGTCGCCGACCATTTTGCCGACAAACTTATTCAAAGCGTTGGAGAAAGTCACCGCGTTGGAATAGGCGCCGGACAGAGACTTCGATTGCACATTTCCTGTCAAGTTTGTCGCATTGAGCGAAGTAATTTGACTGCCGTTGCCGCCCAGCGATCCGAAAAATGAACCGCTTAAGTCTGCGGTTGTTTGAAAATTGGTAATAATGACGGCTGGCAGAGGACCGCCAAGGTGAGAGTAGCTCAAATTGGTCAATCCGGAGCCATCGCCGATCATTTTTCCAGCAAAGATGTCCGACGAGTTCGAGATGGTGACCGTTCCATTGTAAGGTCCGGCCAGCCCGGTAACCGGCACCGTTCCGGTCAGGTTCGCCGCATTCAGGGAGGTTAGCCCGCTGCCATTGCCCGCAATTGTCCCGAAAAATGACCCGCTGAAATTTCCCGACGCGCTATAAAATGTGACGCTGTTGGTGTACGTCCCAGCCAAGCCACCACTGCTGATGGTCCCGCTCAGATTGCTCGCAGTTTCCGCAAAAACGGCGTACGGCACGGGCGTTAGTTCCTGGCGCGGAACGATTGGCGTATAGGCCCCTTGACCGCCGGTGACACGTTCGTCACTCTCCAGCCACAATGCCGCTCCGTTGAGCGCGGACCCAAAATTCAAGGAAACCAGGTAAACCCCATTGTTAACTCCGACCGCCGGCAACCCAATTGGCCCGGCGATCAAATTGCCGTTGGTCGCGGCATCGTAAAGCGAAAACTGAAAATCGTATGTGCCCGTCACCGGAGCGCCGCCGATGTCGAATTGACCCTCATACGTAAATGCGGCGCCTTGGCCAAAGGCTGGCATCTGGCATAAGCAGCAAAATAGAAAAGTCCAGCCCAGCAGGGCGGTCAGTTTTGGTTTCATAATTTGGTTTTTTGTTGCTCATCATTGCGTGGTCTCTTTCCGTCGCCCTCAAAGCAAACTGCCATCCTTCGACAAAACCCGGCTGTCAGCGGGTATTCTCGTTGGTTGGGATTGGCGGTCGCTCATCTGGCTCTGTGTTGTAAAATATCTTTCAATTAGTAAGTAAATGTTCCGGATTCTCCGCCGCCCGAGGCGAATATGTTATATTTGACCTTCACGGTGTTGGTGCCGTCTCCGAGAAATGTCCAAACGACTCCCGTGCCACTGGTGGCTGGCGTAATGATCCAGCTGGTATTGGTCGCGATCAGATTGGTGACGAAGGCATCCACACTATACGAATTGGTCACCGCCTGCGAGAGGGCCACCGTCCCCGAGTAAGTCACGTGATAATACGTGGAGGGCGGATTGGAAGCAACTGTGGCCACGAAGTTATAGTGATATGCAATAGACGAATTGGTGGGGAACTGTAACTGCAGTATATTCAATGAAGATCCGCTTGAGTTTAAAATGACCGTGCCTGCGAACTGTTGAGCGACGGCATTGGATGCGATATTGTCGCACAAGGCAAAGCCAGAACCGCTGGACGTTGCGAACAATTGACCCATGCGAACTGGATTCGCAAAGCCATTAAAAAACTCAATATTGCCTCCGTTAATCCACAGGTCGCGCGCGACCCCCGTCCCGCCATTGTGGGTGCCAACCGTCCCATGTGGCTGCGCGTAGCCCTGACCGGAAATTCCGACGTTAAGCGTCTCCCAGTTGGCGCTCCCTGGCGCGGAAAGATCACGATCCACGACATCCAACCAGGCAACTTCGCTGAACGAATTCATCGCCGTCGCAGAGCTGGATGATGGCCATAGGTCCACGTACGTTTGCCGGTTGGTTTGCACGGTCTCCACCACCAAACCGCCCAACCCGAGAGCATTTCCTTCGCGACCGAGGAGCCTCACCATTCTCTGATCTCCCTGGATGCCGGG
>Ga0182024_10013776_pt1 | contig 15722 bp, 12 predicted proteins | sample P32metaG_FD_120480 | JGI IMG/M metagenome (GOLD analysis project Ga0182024, IMG submission 120480) | Permafrost microbial communities from Stordalen Mire, Sweden - P3-2 metaG (Illumina Assembly) | ecosystem: Environmental > Terrestrial > Soil > Wetlands > Permafrost | place: Sweden: Stordalen... | reverse complement strand
TGGCGCAAGCGCTCCTTCAGGAACTCTCCCACCGTGACCGCCAACCCCAGCGCCAGCATGGCGGCGTGCTCCACGAACCATGTCGCGTCAATTCCTCCGCCACCCGAGCCGAAGCATCCGCAATCGACCGTGAGTCCCTTGGCGTATGCCCGGATGCCGATGAAGAGGAAAAATGCGAGCATGCCTGTGAGGATCAACGCGAACCACCGGGCCAGAACACCCGACAGCAGCGCGATCGCGAGCGCAATCTCGCACCACGGCAAAATCCGCGCGATCGGTTCCAGCCAAGTCTCCGGAACCATCTTGAACGATTCAACCGACACGGCGAACTGCAGCCACGGTTCGCGAACCTTCGCGATGCCCGCGTAGAGAAAGATAACCGCAATGCCCAGCCGGCCTGCAAGAAGCAGCGCAAAGAGCAGCCAACGCTTCATTGCGAGAGTTTCTGATTCAGATATTGCTTTAAAACGGCATATGGCATCCCGCCGCTAATGGGTTCGCGCTTTCCCTTCGCGACAATCACGATAGTCGGAGTCTGGTTCACGTGGTCCTGATTGTTCCCCATCGCGACGTCCTGGACCACCGAATCGTCCAGATGCGTGTCCGTCTTCACCATCGCGCGAACTTTCTCCAGGTCGGCGGGCGCCAGCACTTTTGCGACAGCCCCATCCACGTTCCCGTTCTGTTCCCATTCCGGCTGCGTCACGAAAATCTGGTTCGCCACGACATCATACTTGCCGATCGTGCCCGCGGCGTTCGCGTAGCGTGTCGCCAGTTTTGAATATTGGTGCTGCGGCAACGGATAGTCGCGGTGGAGCAAGCGGACTTTGCCGGTGGCTACGAAATCCCCGTTCAGTGATGGCAGGGTGTTCATGTAAAGTTCGCGGCAGGCCGGGCATTGGTAGTCTGTGTAGATCTCAACCGTGACCGGGGCCGTAGGCGAGCCGCTTTCCTTGAAGTTCTTCGGAATGCTGGCGGCCGCCAGAGCCTTGTGGTCTGTGGCTTTCTTGGGGGCTGCGGGCGTCTGAGCCGTGAGCAGCAGGACGGGGACGAAAAACAGGAGGTAACGCATGGTTTCCATTATGCCAGCGTCCGGCTGCCGGATGAAACCCCGCTATTCAGCGAGCTTGTTGTTGAGATACGTCTTCAGAAGGGGATAAGTTACTCCGCCGGAGACCTGCTCGCGCTTGCCTTTGTAAACGATGACTACCGTCGGGGTTGCTCTGAGATGGTCCTCATTGATCGCCATCGCTTCGTCACGCAAAGGTCCGTCATCGAGATGCGAATCGGTCTTCACCAGTGTGCGAACCTGATCGATCTCGGCAGGCGACAATACCCTGGCGATCGCGCCGTCAACGTCCCCGTTTTGCGACCATTCCGGCTGTGTTTCGAATAACTGCCTGGCCACCACATCGTATTTCCCGATCTGTCCGGCCGCGTTCGCGTACCTTGTGGCGGTCTTTGAATATGGGAACTGGGGCAGCCGGAAATCCCGATGGACCAGCCGCACTTTGCCGGTGGCTATGAAATCCTTCGTGAGCGAAGGCAAAACGTCCAGGTAAAACTCGCGGCAGTGCGGGCACTGGTAATCGGTGTAAACCTCGAGCGTGATGGGAGCCGACGGCGAACCCGACTCCTTGAAGTTCTTCACGCCGGCGGGAGTGGCCTGAGCGGCAAGCAACAGGGCAGCCGCAAAAGGTAGAAGGAAACGCATAGTTCTAATATAGACCGCCTAATATAGATGCATATGACGGACTCCGCGCTGCTCGCGCACATTGCGAAACAGCCGAACGGAAAGGCGGGTCTCAAGCACCTTTTCAAGGAATTGCGCATTAAGGGCGATGACCGCGCAGCCATCGAATCCGCCCTCGACCGTCTCGCCGCGCGCGGTGACCTGGTTGAACTGACGAACGGGCACTACGTTGCCACCTCCCGCAGCCGCGAATACATTCCCGGACGCCTCAGCATCCATCGCGACGGCTACGGATTTCTGATCCCCGATCACCCCATTCCAGGCGTCTCCGGCGACCTCTATATCGGCCGCGACAGCGCGCGCGGCGCAATGAACGGCGACCGCGCCATCGCCCGCATCACCCACACCGGAGCGAACGGGCGCACCGAGGGTGAAATCGTCAAAATACTCCGGCGCGCCCACCCCACGGTCGTAGGCCAGTTCCGCATCAATCGCCGGGGATTGTTTGTCGTCCCTCACGATGAACGGCTGACCGAGTGGATCGAAATCCCGCAGGACCTTGCCATCCCCGACGCCGCGGCTGCCGGCAACGCTCAGGTTGACCGCATTGGTCCGAAGCCGATCGAGATCTCGGATGTCAGCCAGCTCGACGGCATGATCGTGAATGCGGAACTTCTCGAATACGGCGACCGTAAGGGTCCGCCCGTTGGGCGCGTCATTGAAGTGCTCGGATCGCCGGACGACTTCGGCATCGATGTCGAAATCGTTATCCGCAAGCACCACCTGCCCAACCGCTTTCCGGCTGAAGTGATCGATCAGGCGCAGTCGATGCCCGCCGTCATCACTTCGGCGGACCTCAAAGGCCGTCGCGATTTCCGCGATCTCCCCATCGTCACCATCGATGGCGAAACCGCGCGCGACTTCGACGACGCAGTATTAGTGGACAAGCTGCCGAACGGCCACTACGCGCTGCAAGTCCACATTGCCGACGTAAGCCATTACGTTACGCCAGGCAGCGCCATTGACGGCGAAGCACGTCTGCGCGGCACCAGTGTCTACTTCCCCGACCGCGCCGTCCCCATGCTCCCGTTCGAGCTCTCCACCAACATTTGTTCGCTGATCCCCCAGGACGATCGGCTGGTCGTGTCCGCGTTGATCGAGTTCGATCGGGGCGGCGAGCCATTGACCTTCGACTTCTGCCGTGGGGTGATTCGCAGCGCCGAGCGCATGACCTACACAAACGTGCATCTGCTGCTTGAAGGCGACCCCGCACAGAGAACTCGCTATGCGGCCCTGGTCGATCGCTTTGAACTGATGCGCGAATTCGCCGAGATTCTGCAGAACAAGCGCTACAAGCGCGGCTCCATCGACTTCGATCTCCCCGAGCCTCTGATCGAATTCGACGAATCCGGCGCCATGACCGGTATCGGGCGCAGCCCCCGCAATATCGCGAACCGGATCATCGAGGAGTTCATGCTGGCCGCCAATGAAGCGGTCGCCGCGCATCTCGAGCAGACCGGTCACGCGGCGATCTATCGCGTCCATGAGACGCCGGATCCCAAACGGGTGATGGAGTTCGAGGAGATTGCCGCGCAGTTCGGATATTCCCTCGGCATTGGTGCGATTCCGGCTTCACGCCATCGTTACAAGGAGCGCAAAGCCGAAGGGCGCATCGTCCACAAGGACATTATCCTGCCCAAAGAGATCAAGCTGTCCTCGAAGGCTTATCAGAAACTGGTGGCGAAGATCGAGGGCAAGCCGGAAGAGCGAATCCTGAGCTATTTGATGCTTCGCTCGTTGAAGCAAGCTCGCTATAGCGAGGAGAATTCCGGCCATTTCGCCCTCGCCGCCACCCACTACACGCACTTCACGTCGCCGATCCGGCGCTATCCGGATCTCATCGTTCATCGTCTGCTGACTGCGTCTCTCGACCATCGAACGTATTCCAATGAGGCGGAGCTGAAGTCGATCGCGGATGAGTGCTCACTCACCGAGCGCCGCGCCGCCGAGGCCGAACGCGAATTGGTGGAGTGGAAGAAGGCGAAGTTTATGGAGGACCGGGTCGGCGATGAATTCGACGGCCTCATCATCAGCACCGCGCGCTACGGACTGTTCGTGGAGCTGGCCGAGCTGTTCGTGGAAGGTCTGGTCCCCATCGACACGCTGCCCGGCGATCACTACGCATATCACGAAAACGTGCGCAAGATCATCGGGCAACGCACGCGTCGTCAGTTTTCCATCGGCGACCGCGCGCGTGTCATCCTCGACCGCGCCGACCCTTTGGAACGCAAGCTTCAGTTCTCAATCGTCGAGCCGGTTAAGCCTGGGAAAAGAAAGAAACTGTAAAGGCCAAAATCCGAAATTAGCTGCCCCACAGTACAATCACAAGTTTTCAGAACCAGCGTGTTGTCGAAACAGCTTCCTCAACGGCGGATTCACGAAGTTCGGCCGCCGCCGCATTGCCTTACAAGCCGAAGAATCTTCGAATCCGCGCCAGCACCTGCGTTTGGCTCTCCGCCTCCCGCAGTCGAGCCGATTCCAGATCGAGTCTTTCCCGCGTGATTTCAAGCTCCGTCAAACGATGCACCAGTACCACCGCCATGTCTTCGGCAAGGTCCGGGCGCCTGGTCATGATTCCCTGAAGGCCCGCTTTGTCGAGCTTGTAACAATCCACGCGGCTGAGCGCGGCGGCGCTGGCGTTTCTGGCTTCTCCCGTCAGCAGGGACGCCTCTCCGAAGAACTCTCCCGGCGCGATGACGGCAACCTGAATTTCCGAGCGGTCCGTCCCGGTGTATTTAATGGCCACTTCGCCGCTGGTGACGAAGTACATGGAATCGCCCTCATCCCCCTGTCGAAGAATGATTTCTCCCGGCGCGAAGGCGAGATGGTGAAGCTTCGCGCCCAGCTCGAAGAGGCCTGGGTCGTCGATCAGCCGAAAGATCGGTGTGCGCCGCAGAATATCCACCGGATTCGCGGATGCGCCGGCGCCATCTGCCGACGCCTTCATCTCCAGAAGAGTTGTGATCTCCGCGACCGGAATTCCCGCCCGCTGCAGGGCGAAATAGATGCGATTCAGCACCGCTGAAACGGCCAATACCTCCTGCCCGGGTTTCAGCAGCCAGACCACCGCGGCGTATCGAATATGTCCGGGAGACATCTCGAGGACCACACAGGAGGGCTGGGGATTCACCGCGACATCCGCGATCGGAGATGTCTGCAGCGCAGACGTCACCGCATCGATCAGCTCCTGCGGATTGCGCGCGTAGGGCATCGTGAACGGTACAAATTGGCGGCGCGATCGCGAAACCACCATGACCGGAGAGCGGGTGAGAAAGCTGTTGGGCAACATGACGGTGTCGCCATCCGGCGTCTTGATCGAGGTGTGCCGCAGCCTGACATGCTTTACCCAGCCGGAAGAGTCGCCGCACTTTATGAAGTCGCCAACCCGTATATCGTTTTCGAACTCGAGCGCGATTCCGCTTGCGATGTTGCCGAGCATGTCCTGGAGGGACAGGCCGATTACCGCGGTGGCAACCGCGGAGGTGGCGAATAAGCCGGTAACATTCACGCCCAGGCTGTAGAAGAGGTTGACGAGGATGACGATGTAGCACGCGACTACCACCATTTCGCCGGTAAACCGCGGCACACCCGCCTTCTCCACTGCAATATCGAAGACCATCCCGGCGACGACTTGAACCGCGGCTAATGCGATCAATGCAGCACCCACTTGCCGCGCTGCCGGCACACTCAGGTGCCATAACGATGCCGCCGACGCTCCCGCCTGGAAGATAACCCAGAGGCCCAGAAATCCGAAAGCGGTACGAAACCGTCCGCGGCTTCGTGGCATCGGCTTCCACAAAGCGGCGGCGCCGATAAACAGCGCCAGGGCGAACCAGGGCAAGAAAGGATACACGAGGGTTTCATTCTACCGATACGGGGACATGCAGCGGTAGCAGCGATTTCAGCTCTCGAGACGGTATTTCGTTTCCGCCAGTCGGTAGAGGGGCCGCCATACGAGGCGGTTGGTACAGACCACCAGAGTCGCCATAACGATCGTGGCCATGAGCAGAGTGTCGAAGCGCCCGGCGTCGGTCGCCGCGCTGATCTGAGCGCCCAGTCCGACCGTCGACATCACCGCGTCCTTAAAATGAAAATACTCCGCCACGATACTGGCGTTCCACGCTCCGCCCGACGCCGTTACCAAACCAGTCACCAGATAAGGGAAGATGCCCGGAAGAATGACGATGCGCCATCGGTCCGCCCGGCTGAAGTGGAACAGGTTCGCCACTTCCCTGAGATCCGAGGGAATGGCGCTGGCTCCAGCGATCACGTTGAACAGGATGTACCACTGGGTGCCCAGCAGCATCAGGACGACCGAGCCCACCCCCAGTCCTCCGCCGAGCTGCACGATGCCGAGGAGCAGCACGGGGAACAACGCCGTGGCGGGGACAGACGCCGCAATTTGTGTGACCGGTTGCATGATCCGGGCGAGCTTGGGATTGAAACCGATCGCGACGCCTGCCGGAATGGTCCAAGCAGAAGCCAGCAACAGGGACACGTTGACGCGCAGAAACGTCGCCCCGGCGCCTTTCATTAACCCTTTGAACTCCATTCCCGTGACCCCGCGCAGAAGTGCAAATGCGCGAAAGACCTCATACCCGACTCCGGCAATGGCGAGGATCGCGAGCAGAGCGCCCAGCGATTTCAACCAGGCGGGGGTGGTCGCGGACCGTGGATGGTCCGGTCTGCGGCGGGCGAAATAGAGGTTGATCCGTTCTCCCAACGGCTCGACGGTTTTCTCGCGGAATGCGTTCAAGGCACGTGAATTCCGCAGAAGGTGCAGCAATGGCGAGGTCGGCGCGTGCGTGCTCTCCACCTGTTCGAATTTGAATTTGTTCGACCATGCGATAGCTGGCCGCCAAATGAGCTGGTCGATGAGCAGAATGACGCCGACCATGGCAACAAGACCCCAAATCATCGCGTACGTATCGCCATTGCCGGCCGCGGTCTGCAAGTACGAACCCAGGCCGGGCAGGCGGAAATCGCGCTTGCCGAGAACGAACATTTCGCAGGCCATCAGGAAGAACCAACCGCCGGCGACCGAGACAATTGAGTTCCAGATCAGACCTATGGCACCGTAGGGAAGTTCCAGTTGGAAGAAACGCTGCCATTTGCCAAAGCGGTAAATCGTCGACGCCTCGCTCAATTCTCGCGGGATCGATTTCAAAGACGAGTAAAAGCTGAAGGCCATGTTCCAGACCTGTCCCGTGAATATGAGGATGATCGATCCGAGCTCGACACCAACCTGTTTGCTCGGAAAAAGCGAGACCATCGCCAGCATCACCCCCGGCAGGAAGCTCAACACCGGAATCGATTGCAGAATGTCGAGGACTGCCACCATGAATGGTTGAAGTGTCTTGTTATACGCAGCTATGCGGCCATAGGTCACGGCGAACAGCAGGCTGAGAAAGTATGCGATCCCCATGCGCACCAGCGAGTAAAAGGCATATCTCGGCAAGCTCCATGGCGACCGCGAGATTTCCGTGACCGGAACGGCTTGTCCGAGCCAATAATGCGCAATGGTCAGAATGCCATAGAATACGGCGAGCACGGTTGCAAAAACCAGGACATCCTGGATCAGCGGCCAAGTACGCGTGAGCGAGAATTGCCGGCTCAGGCCGGGCGGAATCAGGCTCATCCCCGAACCGTCTCGGTTTTCTCTTCGGCAATGTAAAACTTGCGGCTCGCGGAGTCGTAATCGAAGAGACCCGCGTAGCGTCCCCAGTTGATGGCCGTTTGCAGCTGCTGCACCGTTTCCTCTTCGCTGAAATGCTCATCCAGCGTGTCGTGAAAGAACTCGTCCGGCAGCGTATGGTTCGATTTCGATTCGAGCGCCCGCTTGATCTGACGGATCAGCGTCACGCGCTCGAGGACGGCTTTTCCGAAAAGCTCTTTGCGCTCGGCAATATCCGCCTCGACATACTGGCGGCCGGCCGTTGTCAGCCCGACGTCTCCTTCGGAGACGTTCACGAAGCCCAGCATCGACGCCGCTTCGACGATCGGCAGCACATCGTCGATTTCAAATGAAAGATCGTCGGCCAGGTGGTAGATATCATCATGCCCGCCGCGGTCCGTGAGAATTTCCAGCATCCCGCTGATCCCGCCGGGGCGGGCGTGCGGCAACATCGGATATTTGCCTCGCGCGGCCTTCTCCGTTTCCGGAGCGATCTGCGGGGCGGCATCCGGCTGCGTCAGCACCTTGTAGATGTAGTCGACGAGTTGCAGGAAGCCCGCCGATTTCCGATCGCGCGGCTGCGGTAGTCCGACTTGGAAATCAGTCCGTATCCGGCCAGGATTCTTGCCCAAAACGACAATGCGGTCGGCCAGCAGCACCGCCTCTTCGATATTGTGCGTAACCAGATAAATGGCCCGCGTCGGAATCGATTTGTTGGCCCATAACTCCAGCGTTTCAGTGCGGAGGTTCTCGGCGGTGAGCACGTCCAGCGCGGAGAACGGCTCGTCCATGAACAGAACCTCGGGCTCTACCACCAGGGCGCGCGCGAAGCCGACCCGCTGTTTCATCCCGCCGGAAAGCTCCTTCGGATATGCGGCTTCGAACCCGTCCAGCCCGACAGTCTCCAGAATCTTGAGGCTGCGTTTGCGCCGCGGAATCTCCGCGATGCCGCGGGCTTTCAAAGGCGCTTCCACGTTCTCCAGCACCGTGAGCCAGGGGAAGAGCGCGAAGCTCTGGAACACGATCGAAACATTCGGCGATTGCCCGGCGACGGGTTTGCCGTGCCATCGCACCTCGCCCGCCGAAGGCATCGAGAGTCCGGTCAGCATCCGAAGCAGCGTGGATTTTCCCGATCCCGATGGCCCGAGTACCGCCAGAATCTCGCCCGCATAGACTGAAATATCGGTCGGCGCAATCACCTGGATCGGGTTGTCGCCGGGTTCGCCATAGAACTTCTCAAGGGCGCGCGCTTCGATGATGGTTTCACGCATGAAATGTAATACCCTGGCGCGAAATTATGACAATGCGATTGCAAAGCTCTCGCGGGCCGCGTCAATCGTTCGCGCGATGTCGGCGTCCGTATGAGCGGCGGATACGAAAAGCGCCTCGTATTGCGATGGCGGCAGATAAATTCCGCGCTCAAGCATCGCGTGAAAAAACTTCCCAAATCGCTTGATATCGCTAAACTTGGCTGATTCCGAATTGGTGACGGGCTGGTCTGTGAAGAACCACGTCATCATGGAGCCAACGCGGTTGACTGTGATGTTCTCGGGGGCGCATTCGGCAAGCGCGTTTGTGGCCCGATCCAGCTGATCGTAGATCTCCGGATGCACCTGGAGGTGGCGAATGGCGGCCAGTCCAGCGCTCACGGCCAGAGGGTTGCCCGACAATGTGCCGGCCTGGTAAATCGGGCCACTCGGAGCCACATAGCTCATGATGTCGCGACGCCCTCCATAAGCGGCGATGGGAAGCCCGCCACCGATTACTTTTCCCAAGGTCGTGAGATCCGGCTTGATCCCGTAGAGTTGCTGAGCGCCGCCCGCTGCCACGCGGAATCCGGTCATCACCTCGTCGAAGATCAACAACGAATCGTTCGCGGTGGTGATCCGGCGAAGTGCTTCGAGAAGGCCAGTACTGGGCGGAATGCAGCCCATGTTGCCGCAAACGGGCTCTACGATCACTGCGGCGATTTTGTCTTTGTGCGCGCGGAAGACCGCTTCTACAGCCTCGATATCGTTGTACGGAACAGTCACGGTGGTGTCGCTGAAACCTTTGGGCACGCCGGGAGAATCCGGCAGCCCGAGCGTCGCAACTCCCGACCCGGCCTTCACGAGGAGCGAATCGACATGCCCGTGATAACATCCTTCGAACTTTACCGTCAGGTCGCGATTGGTGAATCCCCGCGCCACGCGCAACGCGCTCATGGTGGCTTCGGTGCCCGAATTGACAAGCCGGATCATCTCGATGGAAGGGAACATCTCACGCACGGTTTCCGCGAGGTCGATCTCCTGTTCAGTGGGTGCGCCGAAGCTCGTACCGCGCGTCATTGAAATGTTCAGTGCCTGGAGGATCGCGGGATGGCGGTGGCCGAGGATGAGCGGTCCCCAGGAACCGACATAGTCGATGTACTCGTTGCCGTCGACATCGAAGATATGCGATCCCTCGCCGCGTTCGATGAAGGGCGGAGTTCCCCCGACGCTGCGATAAGCGCGCACGGGCGAGTTCACCCCGCCGGGGATCGAAAGTTGTGCGCGGTTAAACAGCAGTTGCGAGCGTGTGTGATCCATAAGTGTTAGTGGGGCAGGGCTTCGGTCCTGCCGCCGGGCTTCCGGCCAGCGCAACCAAGGAGCGTACCTCACTATAATAGGGATTCATTGATGACAAATACTCGAGCTGCGGCCATAGCCGCCTTAGTCTGCGGCTGCCTGGCTCTGTTGGCGTGCAGGAGCGCGGCATCACCCGACGTCGCCGCTGCCGTGAACGGCCGGCCCATTTATTACGCCGACGTCGATAAAGCCTACAAGACTCAATTCCCCGGGCGCGTGGAAGGCGAAAACGAAGACCAGATTCAATTACGCCGCCTCGAAGTATTGCGCTCGCTGATCGACAACGAACTGATGCTCCAGCGGGCTGAAAAGGCCGGGCTTGTCGCCACCGATGCCGACGTCGACGCGCGCCTGAACGAGCTGAAGGCCCCCTACACAAAAGAAGAGTTCGACAAACAACTCGGGCAATGGGGCCTTCGGCTCGATGAGTTGAAGGCGCGAATCCGCAAAGATGAAAGCGTGAAAAAGCTCTTCAACAAGGACATCACATCGAAGATCAACATCACCGATGGGGACGTGGCGAACTTCTACAACGCCAATCGCGGAAGTTTCAATTTGCCCGAGCCTCAGGTGCATATGGCGCAGATTCTGGTCACGCCGCAACCCGATCCGAATGTCCACAATCTGAAGAACGACAAGGCGAAGAACGACGACGATGCCAAGCGGAAGATCCAAGCGCTGGAAACGAGACTGAAACAGGGCGACGACTTCGCCATGATCGCTCAGAATTACTCCGAAGACCCCGCAACCACGCCGAACGGCGGAGATTTGGGATTTCTCGGCGAATCGACGTTGGATAAGTCCGGTCCGGAGCTGAGAAAACTGATACTGTCGCTGCAGCCCGGTCAATTGTCGCCGGTGATCCACATGCCGGAAGGCTACCGGATACTGAAGATGATTTCGAAAGAGCCCGCCGGCCAACGCGACCTGAGCGACCCGCGCGTTCAGCAGTCGATTCGGGAGACGCTTCTCGGACGCAAAGACCAGCTTCTCAAAACCGCCTATTACGAAACCGCCCGCAACGAAGCAAAGGTCGTCAACAATATGTCGAAAACGATCTTTGCCGACGCTTCGAAGAACGCGAAGTAACTTGGTTACCCGAGACGCGGGAATAGGGTACCGTCAGCAGCCGTGCTCGGCCGTATGCCTTTCGAGCGCGACGCGAGTCTCATCAATCGATTCTTTGGTGTTCTCCACGGATTTCCGAATCGCATCGTATTCCCGTTTGCGCAACACCGCGAATTGTTCGCGGAGCAACGTGACAGCGCGTTTGTACTCCGCGGTCACCATCAGGTGGTCACGGAGCAACCGCGTCTTTTCTTCACAGGGGGCCAGCGCCGGACTCATTTTGAAACTATCGCCTTCTAGGAGAGAGTAGCTCACTGGAAAGCTATGACAAAGCCGTTAAAGAACGGAACCGTACATATGAATCCTGTATGTGCGAATCTTCGGGAACCTCACGTCCGCGCCGTTTTGGTCCTCTTGCCGCCCTGCGAAAGCTCGCGCCAGTCTGCTTCCTCAAGACTGACACCGAACTTTTTGGCGGCGCTGCGAATGCGTTTCCACGCAGCGTCGCGCTCCGCGTCGGTAACGCCCTCCACCTGATTGAAGCGGGCGATTGCATTGCGGACGTGAGCTGCGTCGTTCAGGGGCTCTTTTTCTTCTTTGGGGAACGCAAATTTATCGTCGGGAATCCTGTCACGCTGTTGCTGGTTGAGTTTTGCCATGCTCAAAGAGGAGCAACTGAATTGCCTATGGTTTGGTCTTACAAAGTTTTACATACCCTTGCTTTCGACCTCTGACAAGAGTAGAGTTGCGAACGTAAAGAAACGTAAACGCCGTTTCTTGGGGGATGTGGATTATGAAGATCGTTGCGGTGGTCCTGGTTCTGGGGTTTGCGACACTCGCGATGGCAGACACGGCTGCGGGGGTGAAAGCGCTGCATGATCGTGATTATGCGACGGCGGTACGGGAATTCAAGGCCGGCGTTGACCGGGGCGAAGCGGATGCACAGGTCAATCTCGGAATCATGTATGCCCGCGGTCTGGGAGTCGAGAAGGATATCGCGGAAGCGTGGCGGCTGTTTCAACTTGCGGCGGCGCAAGGGAATGCGCAGGCGCAGTTCCGGCTTGGGGTGAGATCGGCGCAGGGATGGGGTGTGCAGCAGAACTTTGTGGAGGCGTCGCAGTGGTATCAGCGCGCTGCCGATCAGGGCGACACGCTGGCTGAATCCAATATCGCGGCGTTGTATGAGGATGGCTTCGGAGTCCAGCAGGATTACAAAATGGCCGTCTACTATTACCGTCTCGCCGCCGGGAACGGATATGCTCCGGCGCAGTACAATCTTGCGCAATTGATCGAAAAGGGCAAAGGCACGAAACGCGACGACGCTGAAGCTTTCCAGTGGTACAAGAAAGCCGCGGACAAAGGCCTTGCTTCGGCGCAGACCAAAGTCAGCGATATGTATGCGCGAGGCCAGGGAGTGGTCGCGGATCCCGAGCAGGCATATTTCTGGTCGACGCTGGCCGCGAAGCAGAATGAAAAAAATGCGGAGCGGCGAAGTGCGGCGCTGGCCGCGAAGCTGAGTGCCGAGGCAGTGGCGCGCGCGCAAAAGTCAGCCGGCGAATGGAAGCCCGTCCTCGCCACCACCCGTTAACGAAACCGTGGGGCGGGGCTTCGGCTCTGCCGCCGGGGCGCTACCTTTCTGAAGCTTCCGGCTTTCCAGCCCTGGTCAAAGCCTCGGCGCGAAACTTCCGTGCTGCGACGTCCGACGGTCGTTGCTTCAGCGCAGCCAAGTAAGCGACCGCCGAATCATCGAACTTATTCGCCTTGTAAAGCGCCATCCCCTCCAACATCGCGAGAGGATAGATCTCGGACGGTACCCGCGTGAGTTGCCGTTGTCTTTGCCGCAACGCCACCGAAAGCGCCTCCGCAGCTTCCGCGAACTTCCCCGCGTAAAGCAATCCAACGCCTTTTTCAAACGGGTCTTGAGAAGTCACCAACCCCGCGAAAGCTGTCGCCAGCGCCTCCGAAAGGAACCCAGTTTTTTCGGCCGGTTTTCCCAGGACCACCGCCGTGGCGATGGCCGCCACGACCCTCTTGTTCGCGAGCGCCTTTTCTTCCCCCCGCTGAATCACGATCGCGGGAATCGGCTCCGGACCATCCGGCAACTTCGCCGAAGCATCGAACGGCCACACGAGCACCGCGTCGCCTTTCGCCTTTCCCAGTTTGAGCGGGCGCCAGCCGTCGTCATCCGGCGCACCGGCTTCAATTGTGATGGCGGTCGTTTCCCTGCCGCGCCCATCGGTTATTTGGAATTGCAGCAGAGGCGAGGCCAAAAGCAAAAACAGACCCACCGCCTTCATTCGTCCCTCAAAATCTCCAGCGGTTTTTGCCCGAGCGTTCGGAAACTCGCGAGCCAGCCGGTCCCGATGGCGAGCAGGGCCGTTCCTGCGATCGAGACCGCCATCGGCAGCGCATCAGGCGGAGTCTCCGCCCTGAGGAGACGATTGAGAACGATCCACGCGAACCCACCCGCCAGCAACCCGCCCATCAGTCCGGCCACCGTTCCAATGACGAAAAACTCAATCGAAAAAATCTGCGCGACGCGGCGTCTCGTCGCCCCCAGCGTCTTCAGTATCACGACTTCCCGTATGCGCCGGAATCGCGTCCCCGCCACGCTCGAGGCCAGAATGATCGCGCCCGCCAGAATCGAGAATGCCGAGATGAAGCGCACGATCAGCGAGATCTGATCCACGACCGACTGGATTGTGTCGAGCACGTCCGCCATGTTGACGACCGTAATGGTGGGGAACTGGTCGTAGACGGCCTTCTGAATCGCCGGCACGGATTTGGCAGAGGCGCGGATTCCCCCGTAATAGATTGCCGGAAGCCCGGCCAACACTTCCGGCGTCAGGAAAAATTCAATCCGCGCCGTGAGCCGTTCGGCTTCGCTTTTGTGAATTGCCGCTACCTTCGACGAGAATGTTTTCTGCGGAGTGGTCCAGACCACGGTCGAGCCCACGTGCAGGTTCAGCAGCTTCGCCGCGGATTCCGCTACCGATAATTGCGGAGCGCTGGCGTGCTCAGAAGAAGCCTGGTCACCGGCACTCCACCACCGGCCCGCAATGATATCGGTAAAAGCCGGCTTCACGGCAGCCGGGGAAACCGTGACCGTGCGGGAGTAACGGCGTGCAATTCCACGCTGATTCTCGCGCTCGAAAGGAACGCCGTCGATGGATTGAATTTGCGCTGCGACTGCCCCGATCATTTCCGGCGTTCCCTCGACGCCCGGCTGCGCGGAGACCAGCTTGTAGACGGCATCGCGCGTCGCGGCAGTCACGTCGAGCAGATAAACATTGGGCATTCCCGGCGGAGCTGTGCGCACGATGTCCTTGAGCAGGCCGCGCTGCACGATCCATACCGTCACCGTGAACATCACGCCAACGCCCAGCGCCATCACCGCCGCTCCCGCGTGATTGCCCGGCCGGTAGAGATTGGCGATTCCCTGCCGCACCACGGGCCCGGCGCGCCGTGGAAGATGACGGCTCACCCATCGCAGTCCGCGCAAGAGCACCCACGCGACGAATGCGAGCGAGGCGAGCCCGGCCGCCATCGCGATGGCGAACCAACCTCCGGTGCGAGCGTTTTCGCTCAGCCACGCCGCGATGAGTCCGACAAACGCGAGAATCAGCACCGCCGAGATCACGGAAGATGCCGCGCGTTTCCACCAGACTTTCAACCCGGCGGGAGGCGCTGCCATTTCGCGCCGGAAGATCAATGCCGGACGAATTTCCCGTATACCGAGAAGCGGTGGAACGGTAAATAGGAGAACCGTCAATAATCCCACTGCAAGGCCCTGCAATGCCGATACGAAGTCGAAATGCGGAGCCATTGAGACCTGGAAATAACGCGCGAGAAACAGTGGGAACGCCATCTGCACCAGACTGCCGAGCGCGATGCCCGCCAGGCTGCCGACGAGTCCCAGTCCCACGGTTTGAAGGACGTAAATACGCAGCACCTGAGCCGATTTCGCCCCCAGGCATTTCATGACCGCGATCGAATCCATCTTCTGTTGCAGGTGCGCTTGAATGGCCGTGGCAACACCTAATGCGCCGATGACCAGCGCGATCAGGCTGACCAGCGATAGGAACGTTGTCGATTGGCGCAAGCCTTGTTCGATCAGCGGATGCGCCTGGCTGTAATCGGCAATCAGGCCTTCGCTGAAGACTTTCTTCAGTTCGTCGCGAATATTTCCGATCGGGATTGCCGGGGGAACTTTGAAGAGGAACCGTTCGGCCGCGCGGCTTCCGGCGATGAGCAGCCCGGTTCGGGCGAGGCCGGCGCGCGAGATCATGACCCGCGGGCCCACGTTGAGGCTGCCCGTCATGCGATCCGGTTCGTTGGTCACTTCGGCACTGATCCGGAAATGCTGGCCGCCGATGCGAATCGTATCGCCGACGCGCGCGCTCATACGCAGCAGCACGCCGTCGGAAACGGCAACGGTATCCGGTTGCAGGGCGGCGCGAACACTCATCGACGGATTGAATTTCACGGTGCCGTAGAACGGGTAAACCGCAGGGTCGACCGCCTTGACTGAAATCAGCAGCGGCGCTGAGCTGTTCGGTGGCGAGGCCATGGTCAGGGTCTCGGTGACTTGCGTCCGCGTTATCCCGCGTTTCGCCAGCGA
>Ga0182024_10013775_pt1 | contig 15724 bp, 14 predicted proteins | sample P32metaG_FD_120480 | JGI IMG/M metagenome (GOLD analysis project Ga0182024, IMG submission 120480) | Permafrost microbial communities from Stordalen Mire, Sweden - P3-2 metaG (Illumina Assembly) | ecosystem: Environmental > Terrestrial > Soil > Wetlands > Permafrost | place: Sweden: Stordalen... | reverse complement strand
CGCGCGATCGCTCCGCCGAACACGGACCAGATCAACAGGAACCAGACCGTATAGAGCAGCGCGAAAATCCAATGCGTGCTCCAGAGCCACATGGGGCCGACGGCGACGAACTGCCAAATGCTCTCGAATGTCTGATAGGCGCCGCCTTTGAACATCAGGACGTTGTTGGCTTGAGTGACTTCGAAGGTGAAGAAATTGTGGAAGATCCCAGTTGGTGTCGTGACTTCGACTTTGGTTTGATCGTTTTCCTCGCGAAGCATCCGGTCGAGAATCTCGGCGCGGATTTTCGGAACCTCGACCAGTTCGGAACGGAGCGTCATCGAGTCTTCAGCCGGCACCTGGTATTTGGCCGGCCAGATCAGATCGAGCACCATTCCACCGCACCAGAGGCACGCGAGCGCCAGCAGCGCAATGATGAGCTTCGACGGATGAATCGCGATGCGAAACGCGCGAAAGAGGTGAGTGAATGGGAAGGCTTCGCGCCAGTTGATCTCACGAAGGGTAACCGCTTCGTCCGCCATCGACGAATCTCCTTGTTCTCTGCAAGCCCGAGGAACGCCGGTCAAACCGGGAAAAGTCCCGCCGGGCGGCGGCATTATAGTCGTGCGAGAACTTTTATCGAGGCAAGCGCGGGTAAAACAAGCGGCTAGGATTCGATGTCGGTTTCGTCGGCTCGATGAAGCGGGACTTCGATCTGATACTTGCCATCGAGCCAGCGGCCGAGATCGATCAGCTTGCAGCGATCGGAGCAGAAGGGGAAGGTGGCCGGCCCATTTTCAGATGGCTCGGCGACTTCTTTTTTGCAGATGGGGCAGGGCAACGCCATTGAAAACAACTATATGCCGAGCGAACTAACTTCGCTTCTTTGCCGACGACGACTTTGCTTCCGGCTTGGGCTGCGGTTTTGATTCGGTCTTGGGCGCGGGCTCTGGTTTGGCGGCGGCGGGCTTGGCGTCAGTAGCTGTCGGCTTCGAATCAGCCGCCTTGGTGTCGGTGGATTTGGAATCAGTCGACTTTGTCTCAACAGGAGCGCTATCGGCTTTGGCGCTGGCCTTATATCCCTCGGACCGGTAGTCGGTGATGTAGAAGCCGCTTCCCTTGAAGATCAGGCCCGCGCCGGTGCCGATGAGGCGCTTGGCGGTGTTCCTGCCGCACTCGGGGCACTTCTTGACCGGAGCCGACGACATCGACTGGAATTTCTCGAATTTATGCCCGCAGTTCGAGCATTTGTAATCGTAAGTCGGCATGGTGCTTTCTTGAGTACGTCCTGCGCCCTTAGCTGGTGCGACTGACGGCCACCTGTGCCGGGCGCAGCGTCCGGCCGTGCAGGGCGTAGCCTTTTTGCAGCAGTTGGACAACGGTCGGCACTTCGTACTGCGAATCCTGCTGCATCAGCGCCTGATGCTGATTTGGATCGAATGGTGTTCCTGGCACTGGCGCGATTTCCTCGACGTGCTGCTGTTTGAGCACGTTGAGCCACTGGTCGTGGACAATCTGCATGCCTTTGAGCAGCGTCGTGGCATCGGCCTTCGCCGGATCAACCGACAAGGCGCGCTCAAAATTATCGATCACCGGCAGCAGGCTCTTAATCAACGTGCTGTTGGCGTATTGGATGCGCTGCTCGAGTTCCTGCTCATTGCGCTTGCGGATGTTCTGGAACTCAGCCGTTGCGCGAGCCAGTCGCTCGTAAAGCTGATCGCGCTCGGCACGAAGCGCGGTGACTTCGTCCTCGCCGGTTTGATCGTCCGTATCGTGTGCGGATTGCGCGACGTTTTCTTCTTCGGGATTGATGTCTTCGATTGGTACGCGGCCCATGAGCTAAACCATTTTCAAAGTTGTTAATTGATACATAGTGCCTTGGTGCAAACGGCACACCGCGGGGCCGGCCAGATCACAAGACTTTCTCTTCGCTGCTGAAAACCTGCTTGATCTTGTCCATAAAGCCTTTGCGCTGCGGCATGAGGCGTTCGTCCTCGCTGCTGGCAAACTCGCGAAGCAGTTGCTTCTGCCGATCTGACAGCTTCTTCGGAATCTCGATGAGGATCTGGATGATCTCGTCGCCGTTCTTGTAAGAACGGAGATCAGGAACGCCCTTTCCTTTGAGCTTGAAGACTTCGCCGTGCTGGGTGCCGGGGGGGATTTCAAGCGGCTCAGTTCCCTTGAGCGTCGGCACTTCGATTTTTGAACCGAGCGCCGCCTGCGTGAACGACACCGGCACCTGGCAGACGATATCGTTGTGATGCCGCGTGAAAATCGGGTGCGGCTTCACGGAAATATAGCAATGTAAGTCGCCGGATGGAGCGCCGCTTTCGCCGGCCTCCCCTTCGCCGGCAATGCGGACGGCCTGGCCTTCATGAACGCCGGCGGGAATCTTCACCGTGACCATTCGCTGGCGCTGCTGACGCCCGGTGCCACGGCAGGTCGTACAGGCATCGCGAATGACCGTACCCCGGCCCCGGCAATTGGGGCAAGTGGTGACCATTCGGAACATCCCGCCGAAGCCTTGCTGGGCGATGCGACCCTGGCCTCCGCATTGCACGCAGACGACGGGCGGAACGCCCGGCTTAGCGCCGGTGCCTTTGCAGGTTTCGCAGTGTTCCTGCTTGTCGAACTGCAGCGTCTTATCGCAGCCGGTCGCGACTTCGCTGAGCGTGAGCTCGACCTGGGTTTCCAGATCGAATCCGCGCTGGGCGCGGCGTCCACCGGCACCGGCACCACCGGCGCGAGCTTGCCCGCCGGCCCGGCCACCGAACGCGCCGCCGAAGATGTCGTCGAACATCGAGAAGATGTCGCCGACGTCCATATGGGAGAAGTCGTGCCCGCCGGATACACCGGCATGGCCGTGCTGGTCGTAGCGGCGGCGTTTGGTCTCGTCGCTGAGGACCTCATAGGCCTCGGCGCACTCCTTGAAGGAGACCTCGGCTTCAGCCTTGTTCTCGTGGTTGCGATCGGGGTGATACTTCATCGCCAGCCGGCGATAAGAGCGTTTGATCTCGTCGCCGTTGGCAGTTCGGGCGACACTGAGCACCTCGTAGTAGTCTCTTTTGATTGAAGCCACGTTGATCCTACGCTCACAAAACCGTCAAAGTTTGGCCGTCACGCTTGCGCGGGTCGCTCCCGTGTAAAACGGCAAAGACACGAAGATATAAATCTATCTTCGTGTCTTTGCCGGCCGATCAATCACTTTTTATCGGACCCCAGTGCACTTTCGAGGCGTCTACCTGCTTTCCCCTCCCCCGGAGTACCGGGGGAGGGGAAAGGGCGTGCCACACCCCTCGAACAGACTGACGATTAGATCACCGCGCCAGCGACCGGAGTCGGCTCTTTTTCACCTTTTTTCTCTTTCAGTTCAGTGATCAGCACATCCGTGGTCAGGGCAAGGCCGCTGACGCTGGCGGCGTTCTGCAGGGCAGTCTTGGCGACCTTGGTCGGGTCGATGATGCCGAGCTTGAACATGTCGCCGAACTCACCGTTGGCGGCGTTGTAGCCGTACGACAGGTTCTTGTTGGTCAGAATTTCGTCGACGATCACATCGCCGTCTTCACCGGCGTTTTCGGCAATCTGATGAGCCGGCGATCGCAGCGCCTGTGCGACGATATCGAACCCGATCTTCTCATCGCCCTTGGCTTGCCGCTTGGCGCCTTCGACGGCTTCGATGGCGCGCAGGAACGCGACGCCGCCGCCGGGGATGATTCCCTCTTCGGCGGCCGCGCGGGTGGCGTGCAGCGCGTCGTCGATGAGGTCCTTGCGCTCTTTCATCTCAGTTTCAGTGGCCGCTCCAGCGCGGATGACGGCAACGCCGCCGGTGATCTTCGCGAGGCGTTCCTGCAGCTTCTCGCGATCGTAGTCGCTGGTGGTTTTTTCGATTTGGGCGCGAATCTGCTCGGCGCGGGCTTCGATGTCCTTCTTCTTTCCGCCGCCTTCGACGATGAGGGTGCGGTCTTTGTCGACCGAGATGCGCTTGGCGCTGCCGAGGTCTTCGATCTCGACGTTCTCGAGCTTCGTGCCGAGGTCTTCGCTGATGAACTTGCCGCCGGTGATGACCGCCAGGTCGGCCATCATTGCCTTGCGGCGATCGCCGAAGCCCGGGGCCTTGACGGCGCAGATATTCAGCACGCCGCGAAGCTTGTTGACGACCAGAGCCGCAAGGGCTTCGGATTCAACATCTTCGGCGATGATCAGCAATGGACGGCCGCCAGTGACGACCTTGTTCAGCAGCGGCAGCAGCTCGGCCAGATTGCTGATTTTCTTCTCGTGCAGAAGGATGTAAGCGTTCTCAAGCACGGCATCCAGCGTGGTGGGATTGGTCATGAAGTACGGAGACAGGTAGCCCTTATCGAACTGCATGCCCTCCGTATATTCGAGGACGGATTCGGTGCTTTTGCCTTCATCGACGGTGATGACGCCTTCCTTGCCGACCTTTTCCATGGCGTCGGCCATGAGGTCGCCGATGAGTTCATCGCCGTTGGCGGAGATCGTCGCGACGCGCTTGAAATCCTCTCGGCCTTTGACCTTCTTCGCCTGGGCGGTAATGGCTTCGCAAGCCACCTCGGCGGCCTTGGTGATGCCGCGCTGGATCTGCACGGGATTCACCCCGGTGCGGACGTACTTGAGGCCTTCGGTGTAGATGGCTTCAGCCAGCACGGTGGCGGTGGTGGTGCCGTCGCCGGCGACGTCGCCGGTCTTGCTGGCGACCATGCTCACGAGCTTCGCGCCCATGTTTTCGAATGGCTGGGGCAGTTCGATTTCCTTGGCGACGGTAACGCCGTCCTTGGTGATGCGCGGGCTGCCGTACGACTTTTGCAGAACGACGTTGCGACCGCGGGGGCCGAGCGTGGCCTTTACGGCGCGGGCAAGCTGCGACAGGCCGGCGGCAATTTCTGCGCGGGCGTCGCTATCAAACTTCATTTGTTTCGCTGCCATGGGTTCCTCGATTTCTAATTTGAGTCGGGATGCGTCTGAGACTGACCGGGCGGCGATTATTCGAGCACGCCGAGGATGTCAGACTCGCGGAGAATGACGAACTTCTCGCCGTTGACCTCGACTTCGGTGCCCGAGTACTTGCCGTAGTAAACGACGTCGTGAACGCGAACGCCGAGTTCCATGCGCTTGCCGTTGTCATCGAGCTTGCCAGGGCCGGCGGCGATGACTTTGCCTTTGGTGGGCTTTTCCTTCGCCGAGTCCGGGAGCAGAATCCCGGTCTTGGTCTTCTCTTCGGCATCCGATTGCTTCACGATCACGCGATCCGCCAGGGGAGTGAGTTTCATAAGTTTAGTCCTTTCGTTTCGTTTCAATTCTTCTTAAACCAGTTCAAATGTAATTGGGTTCAGCGACTCGCTTCCTTTTTTCCGGCCTTTGAGCGTCGTTTCGCCTTTACAAAATCCTCAAGCGTAACAGTCTTGCCTTTTCGCCTGGCGTCGAGCCAAAACGCGAGCGACTCCGACGATTCCTGGCTACGACGCCCAAGAAGCAGCCCTCGATAGCTGATGTCCTCATCGAGTTCTGGCCAGTGAATGCCAAACGCGCCAATTTCGAAATTCCGTCTTTCTTTTGCCTTGGCATGCTCCAGCCGCGGATACCAAGCGAGCGGCACCGAGAGCGTCCGCCCGTCCTCAAAGTCAACGGTAAGTTCCGCCTCTGAAACGCGAACCTCAGCGGCGCGAACATCCAATTCAGCTTCAACGCCTGAAATACTCATTCCACGCTTCCATCAGAAAATCGCGATTCGCAGTCAGCACCCGTTGAATCTCGTTCAGTTCGTGCGGTCGAAACCTGTTGTTCCTCGCAAGCCGCACGAACGGCTGCAACCAATACTTCGCTTCCTTCGATCCGGCTTTTACATGCACATGCGCCGGCTCTTCTGAATCCGCGGCAAAGAATGCGACGCGACAGTTTCCAAACCGCAAGATCGTCGGCATTCGCGTCCTCTTGAATCGCGGCTTACATCATGCCGCCCATTCCGCCCATTCCTCCCATGCCACCCATCCCGCCGTCGCCATGATCATGATCGTGACCATGGTCGTCGCCCTTATCTTTGGGCTTCTCGACAATGATGCAGTCGGTGGTGAGAAGCAGAATCGCGACTTCCGACGCGTTCTGAAGCGCGGTGCGTTCGACCTTGGTCGGCGTGATGATGCCGGCCTTGATCATGTCGACGTATTCGCCGGTCAGGGCGTTGTAGCCTTCGCCGTCCTTGGATTCGAGGACGCGGCGGGCGACAACCGAGCCGCTGGTGCCGGCGTTCTCGGCGATCTGCTTGATGGGGGCCATCAGCGCGCTGCGAACGATCTTGACGCCCGCGGCTTCATCGCCGTCGAGCTTCAGATTGCTGCCGCCGTTGAGGGCTTTGAGCGAGCGAACCAGCGCCACGCCGCCACCGGCGACAACGCCTTCCTCGACCGCCGCGCGGGTCGCATGCAGCGCGTCTTCGATGCGGGCTTTCTTCTCTTTCAACTCGGCTTCGGTGGCCGCGCCGACGTTGATCTGCGCCACGCCGCCGGCGAGCTTCGCCAGTCGCTCCTGCAACTTCTCGCGATCGTAATCGCTGGTCGTGATGGCGATTTCCTTGCGGATTTGTTCGATGCGGCCCTGAATGGCCTTGGTGTCGCCGGCGCCTTCGATGACGGTGGTGTTGTCGTTATCCACGCGAACGAGCTTGGCCTGCCCGAGCTGGTTCATCTCGATCTTGTCCAGCTCAACGCCCAGATCCTTCATGATGGCGGTGCCGCCGGTGAGGATCGCGATGTCTTCCAGCATCGCCTTGCGACGATCGCCGTAACCCGGCGCCTTGACCGCGCACACATTGAGGATGCCGCGAAGCTTGTTCACCACGAGCGTCGCCAGGGCTTCGCCCTCAATGTCTTCAGCGATGATCAGCAGCGGGCGCTTGGCTTTTTGAATCTTTTCCAGCAGCGGAATCAGCTTGGTGGCCGACGAGATCTTGTCTTCGAATACGAGGACGAACGCCTTTTCGAATTCGACGACCATGTTGTCGGTGTTGGTCACGAAGTTCGGCGAGAGGAACCCGCGATCGAACTGCATCCCTTCGACGACATCGACGAAAGTCTCGAGGCTCTTTCCCTCTTCGACGGTAATAACGCCGTCTTTGCCGACGCGATCAAAGGCGTCAGCCATGATCGCGCCGATCTCGCGATCGTTGTTGGCGCTGATCGATGCAACGCTGGCGATGTCAGCCTTGCCCTGAATCGGCTTGGATTGCTTCTTGAGGTCGGCGATGACCGCGGTGACTGCCTTGCGGATGCCGCGAGCCAGGGCCATTGCATCAGCACCGGCGGTGAGATTGCGCGCGCCTTCCTTAAAGATGGCTTCAGCCAGCACCGTTGCGGTGGTCGTTCCGTCGCCGGCGACATCGCTGGTCTTGGTGGCGGCTTCCTTCACGAGCTTAGCGCCAATGTTTTGAAACTTATTGCTCAGCTCGATTTCCTCGGCGACGGTCACGCCGTCTTTCGTGACGGTCGGCGCGCCCCACCCCTTGTCCAGGACAGCGTTGCGACCCTTGGGGCCGAGCGTGGATTTCACGGCTCGTGCCAACTTACTGACCCCTTCCAACAGCGACTTACGCGCGTCGGCATCGAATTCCAGAATCTTTGCGGCCATCGAAGATCTCCTTAATGACTCGTTCGTTTCCTAGTGGCTCCGCTGCGATCGCGACGCGTTGGCCGCTACCGAAGCTGGAGAATCTGCGCACTGCGCCAATAACAAACGCGATGCCCCCAGCGATGGCGAGAGGAAAAGGTCACGTAAGTGACTGATCTGTCGAATCTTAAATTTTGAATTTGAGATCCGGAATTTGAGATCTCTTGAGTTGGCAACTGTCAGCCTTGCAGGTAACGGGATGGCCGTTGCCAATGTGGCAGGTGTGCGCGCGGGCTCTAGGGGGCTTTGGGCTTTGGCGCCTCAGCGGGATGCAACTCTCGACTACCCACGAAGGTGATAATCTTCGGTCGCCCGTTCGCCAAATTAAACGGCTGTACGACAATATTACCGTGTCGACCGTCGGCTAGCCGAAGCGTGTGAGTTCCCGCTAGGAGCTGAATCGTATTTGCTCCGTGCGGAAGTTCAAAACTTCCGCCCCACCCGTCCGCATTGATGTAGAGACTAATGGGAATTGTTGATATCAGAGGTATGCCATTTGAGTTCTCGATGAATCCTTCGGGTTGCTTGGACATGCGACTGCTCCTTAATCAGCGGCGTGAGTTGCTTTTCGAAGAACTCGGAAAACGAAAGATGCGCTCGACCTATTCAGCTCATCAGGCATTGAAGGATTCTGGACACCGTGGGCAATTGACATGAACTGTTGGTTTTGAAGAACCATAGCCGACCGCCGGCATAACGGTACGCTGAATAGAGGCGCCACATACGGGACACACGCGGGGTCGTACCACCCGCAAGCCGAGTCTTCTCGTCGGGCGTCCACGCCCTAAAACTCGACCGCTTCGGATCATCCTCTACTGATAGCTGAATGTCGTCGTTGCACGCCTGGCAATGTGCCTGCAACCTATATCCAGAGTACGCGGCATCTGACCGGTTCGTCGTCAAACGAACCCTATGCTTTGGGCAAGTGATTTGTGCCGACTTCCAATACTCCTCGACCATCGCCGACCGTTGTTGCGGTGTTAAGTCCATGCCAAGTATATGGCCTCTCGATGAGCGGATTCATCTGAATACCACACGGCCCACGGGACATTCATTCTTATTTCTCCAGACCGTCCGCACACGAATGCTGTCCAGGGGAAGCCGTTTCGTAACTGACGCCGGTGTGTCCGCATAATCTGCTGGCTCGCTTCAGTACGCACCATGGAATTCGTTGGCTAACAACATTTCGACCGAAGCAGACTATCCGCGCCTAGGACGTTCAAACCTCCGCGGAGTCCTGAATGCGCTTATCATTGCTTCTTCTCTCAGCGGCTGTCGCGTTTTGCATCTCCAGCTTCGCGCCAGCCGATGAATCCACGCCCTTGATGAAACTCCTCGACCGTTTCACCGCACCCGGCGTTCCTGAGCTTGGGCCGGGTGAAACGGCGGTCCCGCCTCGCAAATGGGACAAACCCATCCCCGACGGCTTGCCCGGTCATGGCCTCTCCGAGCATCCGATGCTCTACATCGGCGAGGGATACAACAAGATGTATCTCATCAATGCGGGCAAGATTCTCTGGACGTATTCCACAGGCGGCGGCAACGAGTATGACGACGTCTGGATGCTCTCCAACGGCAACATTCTGTTCACGCGCATGCAATACATCGCCGAGGTGACGCCGGAGAAGCAGGTCATCTGGCGATACGACGCGCCGAAAGGAACTGAGATTCACGCCTGCCAGCCGATCGGGCTGGATAAGGTGCTGTTTGTCCAGAACGGCACGCCGCCGAAGCTGTTTGTGATGAACATCAAGAGCAAGCAGACCGAAGTGGAACACGAGCTTCCGTTCAATCCGAAGTCGGGCGTTCACCCGCAATTCCGCCGAGTGCGATACACGGCTCAGGTCACGTATCTCGTTCCGTTCCTGACGATGAACCAGGTCATCGAATATGACAAGGATTTCAAAGAAATCTGGAAATATGAGGTCAAATCGCCGTGGGCGGCGATCCGTCTGAAGAACGGCAACACTTTGATCACCGACGAGAAAGACATCAGCACGATCGAAGTGAATCCCGCGAAGGAAAAAGTCTGGGAGCTGAAGCCGACTGATCTGCCCGAGGCTCAACGATTCATCAACACGCAATCGTGCACGCGGCTGGCCAACGGCAACACCATCATATGCTCGCGCGGCGAGAACGGAAAAGGGCCGCAACTGGTCGAGGTGACGCGCGACAAGAAAGTGGTATGGATTCTGAATGACTGGGCTCACCTCGGCCCAGCCACCGCGGTGCAAATTCTTGACGATCCCGGGATTCCCGAGAATCCGGGTGAATCGGAGCATTGATGTGTTCACGCCGAGGGTAAAATCGTGGCGATGAAGTTGTCATGGGTTCCATTCTTTGCGCTCTCGATGAGCATCGCGGCGATGGCAGCGCCGCCAACTACGCAATCCAGTGTTCGGATTGTTGACATCGCAGGCACCTCCATCGAACCGTTGCGACCGGCAGGACGCGCGAACGTTTTAATCTTCGTCCGCACCGACTGCCCAATCTCCAACAGCTACGCGCCGATCATCAATCGCCTCGCGAAAACATATGCCGATCGCGGCGTGGTCTTCTATCTGGTCTACACGATCCGCGATCTGCCGATCGCAGACGCCAAAGCCCACCTTCACGCGTTCGGCTACACCTGCCCGGCGGTGATCGATCGCCAGCATGAATTGGTCAAAGCCCTCGGCGCGATTGCAACGCCGCAAGCGTTCGTCATCACCCCGAATGGTTCAACCGCCTACCACGGCCGCATCGACGACAGCTTCCCCGCCCTCGGCAAGCAGCGTCCGCAACCGACGACGCATGAACTGGAAGACGCGATCAATGCCGTACTCGATGGGAAGCAACCCAGAGTTTCGCAAACCAGAGCAATTGGATGCGCGATTGCGGACGATTGACCTGCAAAAGAGCATGACTTTTCAATCGCCGAGGTTAGCCGCGAGGCGTCAGACGAGCGCTTTCGGTGTGCGCAAAACGCGCTCGTCTGACGCCTCGCGGCTAACCATCGCTGACGCTGCAGTCACTTGGTACGCTCGCTTCCCTCACCCAAGGTAACGTTTCCGATGCCCACTCCCTCACCCAACGACTTCAGCGCCGAGGCTCGGCGGCTTGCGTCCGCTGGGCAGTGGCAGGAAGCCGAGCGGGTTCTGCGCGAAGCGCTGACGCGATATCCGGATGAGCCATCGGTGATGAGCAATCTGGGAATCGTGCTCGCGAATCGAGGCCAGCGCGACGCGGCGATCGCGGTTCTGGAACGCGCCGTGAAAGTGGCGCCTGACAATCAATCCGCGCAGAAGAACCTTGCGAAAGTGCGCGCGGCTCCGCCGCCGCCGACTGATCGCGAACTTGAAGTGCAGACGGCGAACCTCGCCTACAATATGGCGATCAAGCGAGTGATTGTGGAAAACGCAGTCAATTGCGTCATCGATGTCGGCGCGAACGTCGGCGAATTCGCGCAGCACGTCAGAAAGCTCGGCTATCGCGGCCGCATCGTATCGATCGAGCCAGCTTCAAAACCCTATGCCGAACTGGCAGCGCGAGCGGCCACTGATCCCGATTGGAAGACGCTGCAGCTTGCCGCGGGACGATCGGAAGGCACGGCCGAGCTTAAGATTCTCGGCGACTCCGTACTGAATACACTGAACGATCCCGATCCGGCACAAATTCGCGATTTCGGCAAACGCGGCCAAATCGTCGGGCACGAAACCGTTCGCGTCTGCCCGCTCGACGCGCTATGGGATGAACTGTTCGACGGCATACAGAATCCGCGTGCGCTGCTGAAGATTGACACGCAGGGTTACGACCAGGAAGTGATCGCCGGGGCATCCCGCGTGCTGGAATCGACGCTCGCGCTTCAGACCGAGTTGCCGATCACGCGGCTCTATCTTCAATCGCCGACATTTACGCAATCGCTCGAACCCTTGCTTGCCGACGGCTGGGGCATCGTGGGCCTGTATCCGACCGCGCGATACGAGGACAACCACACCGCGATCGAGCTCGACTGCCTTCTGACGCGGGTGCTGCGTTTATCTTGACAACCCGCGCCGGCCGCCGCACAAACATCGCATGGCCGATTCATCCTTCGACATCGTCTCGGAAATCAATCTTCAGGAAGTGGACAACGCCATCAACCAGGCACAGAAAGAGATCGGCACCCGCTACGATTTCAAAGGCACCGCGGCTTCCGTCGAATTCGATCGCAAGCTGAAAGAGCTAACGTTCACGGCGGACGCCGAACAGCAACTGGAGACGGTCCGCAAAGTGATCGTCGAGAAATTCATCAAGCGCGGCGTCGATCCCAAATGCCTGGACCCGCAAAAGGTGGAGCAAGCCACCCACAAAACCGTCCGCCAGAAAGTGAAGATGAAGGACGGCATCGACAAAGACACCGCCAAGGCGATTCAAAAGCAGATCAAAGAGCTGAAGCTGAAAGTGAACGCCAGCATCCAGGGCGAAGCGCTGCGCGTCAGCAGCAGCAAGAAGGATGACCTCCAAGCCGTGATCGCGGCGCTCAGGGCGAATCCGCCGGAGATTCCGTTGCAGTTTAATAATTATCGATAAGTGAGGAGCAGAAGACAGCAAGGGTTAGCCGCGACACGTCAGGGGAGCGCTGGGTCCGCAACTCGGAACGCGCTCGTCTGACGCCTCGCGACTAACCCTTGGGCGGTGTTGCTTCTGGATCACTAACGGTTTTCATCCGGCTGCGTCGTGGCTTTCGGCTCAAACACTTCTGGCGCCGGCGTAACGCGCTGCGTCGTCGGGACGTTGCCGCGTTGCATGCCCTTCATGTGCTCCTGGAACTGGCCGGGGCTTACCGCATTGGGCGTCAGCTTGGTTCCCTGCAACTCATCGGTTGACATCGGATCGAGCACGTCGGGCATCAGCGCCACGTGCGGCGTCAGGAAGATCAGCAGTTCGGTCTTGGTCGATCCGACCTGCGTACGGCCGAAGACGTAGCCCAGCAGCGGAATGTCGCTCAGGATCGGGATCTTGGTGCGGGTGAGGGTCTTCTGGTCCTGCATCAAACCGCCGATGACGATGGTTTGCCCGTCGCGAATGCCGACTCGGCTGAAAGCCGATCGATCGGATATCACCGGCGGGCTGATGCCGACGCCGACACTCACCGTCTGGCCCGTCAGCGCGGAAATCTCCGGCGCGATGTCCATAATCACCTGACCATCGGGATTAATGTGCGGCGTCACATCCACGATGATGCCGACTTTCTGATAGTCGTAATTGGCCACAGTCTGCCCGAGCGCCGTCGTGTAGTTTGACGTCACGATCGGCACCTCCTGCCCAACGAGGATCTCCGCGGGCTGGTTATCGCTGGCCAGGATGTACGGCCGTGACAGCACATCGAGTTTGTCCTGCTCGGCCAGTGCGTGAAGCTGCGCGTTGAGGTTGTTTTCGAGGAAATTGACGACCAGGCCCGAGCCGGGGTTGCCGAAGGTTCCACCGAAGGACTGGCCGTTCCCATTGGCGCGAGTATTGAGCACCGAAAAATCAGTGCCAAAATCGGCGCTGCTGTCGTGGGTGACTTCCGCCACCAACACCTTGATGAGGACCTGCGCGACGGGCCGATCCAGCTCATGGATAATCTGCTTCACCTCTTCGCGATACTTGACGGCAGTCGTCACCAGCAGCGTGTTGGTATCGGGATCGGCCACCACCAGCACCTGGCCAGTCAGTTCGCTGTAAGCGTTGGCCGTGTTCAAATTCGATCGGTTATTTCCGTTTTTGTTGTTACCGCGATTATTGCGATTCTGGTTGTTCTGGCTGTTAAAACCGCTGCGGGCGTTGGAGCTGCCGCCCGGCAGATTGCCGTTGGCAAACTGACTTTGCCCATTCTGGTTCGGCTGGTTCGGGTTGTTGCCGTTCTGGTTCTGCTGGTTTTGCCCGTTGTTGTTCTGCTCGTTGCCAAACAGCGTGTTGAGGACCAGCTCCAGATTCTGCGCCTGCGCGTTGCGAAGGTGGACAATGAGGATCGTATCTTCCGAACCGGGCCGCGCGTCCATCTCGTGAACAATTTCCTCAATGATCTTCATCGACTCGACCGGCGCCGTCACGATGACGGAGTTGGTGCGATCGTCGCTCGTGGCGTTCACCTTCGCGGCTTTGGCCGGTGCGGGTTGCGCGCCTTCGTCAAAGATATAGACGCGCTCCAACGACCGACCGGTCTCGGTCGTGGACGGATTGAAAATCGAGTTGATCAACTTTGCCGCCGAGTACGAATCGGCATACTTCAGTGCGAAAATGTGAATGCTGCTGGCGGCGACGGGATTCGCGTCGAGCTTATTCACCAGCGCTTCGATCTCGGACATCGTCGCCGCCGGGCCCGTCACGATCAGCGTGTTAGTCCGCTCGTCAAACGTGGCCGTTACCTTCACTTTCGACGCCGCCTGATCATTGTTGCCGCCGCCGAAAATGAAAAAGCGAAACGGGTTGTCGTTCTGCTCTTTCGGCTGAAAGATGCTCATAATCAGCTTGCTGACGGCCTCCGCGTCGGCGTACTTGAGCGGGAAGGTTTTAATCACTGACGCCGGCACGGGGTTGGAATCGAGCCGCGTCAACAGGTCGTCGATGGTCTTGAGCGCGTCGGCCGGCCCGGTGACGACGATCGTATTCGTGCGGTCATCCGCGGCAGTGATGACTTTCCCGCGCGATCGCTTCCCGCCGGCCGCACCCGCGGCGGGCTGCGGTGGACCTTGCTGCGGACCCATCATCTGCGGCCCCGACCGCGGATTGCCGTCCCCATCCTGCTTGAATAGCGTGTCAATCATTTTTGCCGCGTTCGTGGCGTTGGCGTATTTCAGCGTCACCACGCGCAGGCCGCTGCTCGCTTGATCCTGCTGATCGAGATTGTAAATGATCTCCGCGATGCGGCGGATGTTTGCCGACGTGTCGGTGATGACGATCGCATTGCTGCCCTCATTGGCCGCGACATCGGTGGAGCTGATCAGCGGCTTGAGATCCTCTTTGAGCTTCGCCGCGTCGACATTCCGCACGGGCATCACCTGAGTTACCAACTCGTCGGTGGCGGGGATGTCTTTGGGGTCGGCGCCGTAGCGAACCGGGATGTTGCTCTTCATCGCCTTGTCGCGCGGCATGATCTTGAGGGTGTTGCCCTGCCGAACGGCAGCGAAGTTATTCGCCTTCAGCTCGGCATCCAGCAATACCACCGCTTCCTGCCGGCTCACCGGATATTTGCTCAGGATGTTCACGCGCCCGTCGACCGGCCCCTCTTTGAGGATGGTGAAACCGCCCTTGGACGAGAGATAATCGAGCACTACGTCCAGCGGCGCATCCTTGAAGTTCATCATGAACTGATCAGTCGGCTGGGTCGCGGCGCTCCGCGTGCTGGCGCCGGCCAGGACGGGACGCGTGGAAGCGAGCCCGGTCACCGGCGGCCCGGGGCGAGTCGTTTGCGCGGGAGCGCGAAGGGGCAACAGGATTAGACTGCACAACGCCACCACAACGGCTTTTCGCCGCGCGTTCATCAACCCCATCGTCGGATCCTTTCCTCTCTCCCGGACGCATCGCCGGCGATTGCGATCTCGCAATTTCAGCTCGCCTACGCGCAGATAGTCCGCCCGCGCACAACCCGCACCCCCACCCAAATCTGAATCATCAAGTTTCAGCCCGGCGCCGGGGCCGGCTTCGTTGGGCCGCCCATCCGGACGGCGTTGGGCGGCATATCACCCGGTCCCGCCGGGTCTGTGCCGGGCGGCATACTGGGTTGACCCGCCGGCCCAGCGGGGGCTGGAGGCGGCGCCATCACGACCGGAGGTAGTATCCCCCCGAGCAAATTTTGCCCGACACGAACATGCGTGACATTACTGCCGACTTCGTAAGCCAGCTCATCCAGGTCCAGCGTGCGGATATGCCCCCCGGCGACGCCGTCCCCGGCTCGCAACTTCAATGTTCGGTGCGAAATGGTGTCTTCAATAAATGCGATGAAGGTCGTTTCATCCATTGCGATGCCGCGAAGCGCCATCGACGCCTCGGGTTTGGCCATGGCAACGTCCGGCGCGTTGATGGCAATCCCGTTTCGGGCAAATAAGCTGTGCTGCGCCAGAAT
>Ga0182024_10013773_pt1 | contig 15726 bp, 11 predicted proteins | sample P32metaG_FD_120480 | JGI IMG/M metagenome (GOLD analysis project Ga0182024, IMG submission 120480) | Permafrost microbial communities from Stordalen Mire, Sweden - P3-2 metaG (Illumina Assembly) | ecosystem: Environmental > Terrestrial > Soil > Wetlands > Permafrost | place: Sweden: Stordalen... | reverse complement strand
CGGAGTGCCTTTCGATCGTGAAGTGGGAGGAGCGCTCGCGCTGGCGCGCGAGGCCGCACATTCAGAGCCGCGAATCGTTCACGTTTCAGGGGACCGTGCGGGCGCGGAGATCACGCGCACGCTTGTGGCAGCCGCGCGTTCTACGTCTTCCATCTCCATCCTTGAAGGCTTTCATGCAGTCGAACTCGCAATGCGCGATGGTCAGGTCATCGGGCTTTTTGCCCGCCACGGTCTTGGTTCACAGGCTCCCCTCACTCTCTTTCGCGCGTCGGCGATCATATTCGCCACTGGCGGCATCGGCGCGCTGTATTCGGTCACGACCAACCCGCCGGAATCGCGCGGAGAAGGCTTGGGCATGGCTGCGCGCGCTGGTGCGCTCATGGCCGATCTGGAGTTGGTGCAGTTTCATCCCACCGCAATCGATGTCGGATTCGATCCGGCGCCGCTTGCGACGGAAGCGCTGCGCGGCGAAGGCGCCATTCTGATCGACGAGAGCGGACATCGATTCATGCAGGCCGTGCATCCGGCTGGCGAACTGGCGCCACGCGATGTGCTGGCGCGGGCGATTCACCGCGAAATATCCATGGGCCACCGCATTTTTCTCGACTGCCGCCAACTGGGCAGGGATCGATTGATGTCGCATTTCCAGACGGTGTATGCCGCGTGCGAAAGGGGGGGGATCGACGCCATTTCTCAACCCATTCCGGTCGCCCCGGCAGCGCATTACCACATGGGAGGCATCGCCAGCGATCACCAGGGCCGCTCGTCGCTCCCTGGTCTGTGGTGCGTTGGTGAATGCGCTTGCACCGGCCTGCATGGCGCCAATCGACTGGCCTCGAACTCTCTTCTCGAAGCTCTCGTGTTCGGCGCTCGTGTTGCTGAGGACGTGAAAGGCTGCACGGCCGTTACGCCTGGCGGAGGGGACGCACCGGCCGCGACCCGCTTCGCCGCTGCACCACCGCCATCCGTACTTCGCGAAGCGATGACGCGTGGCGTGGGTCTGGAACGCGACGCGACCGGACTAAAGGCAGCGCTGGCGACGATCGCAGATGTCGAGCGCGCGTCCGACAACGAAGCTTCGCTGTTGAACATGACGGCGGCCGCCAAACTGATCGCAGCGGGCGCGCTTGTGCGCCGGGACAGTTTGGGCGCGCATTTTCGGCATGATTACCCGATCCCCGACAAGAATCCCGCCCGCAACGTTCTCTTGCTCTCGGAAGCACAAAGAATTGCCTCGCAATACGGCTCCGACGAGCCGCGAGGGCACATGGGACCGCAATGACGTATCTCGTCTCTTCTTCCGGTCGCCCACCCCCCTGGTTCCTCATCGAGCCGGTTGTTCGCCGCGCGCTCGAAGAGGACCTCGGACGCAACGGTGATTTGACGACCGACATGATCGTCCCGCCCGAGAAGCAAATCGAAGCGAAAATTGTTTCTCGCGCGCGCGGCAGGCTCGCCGGCCTGATCGCCGCGGAATGTGCATTCCGGCTTTTCGACGGTTCCGTTCGCCTTCAGCCCGTCGCATCCGATGGCTCGCTAGTTTCCGCGGACGAAACAATTGCGCTCGTCAGCGGCAGCGCTCGCGCAGTGTTGAGCGCCGAGCGGGTGGCACTGAACTTCGTTGGTCACCTTTCGGGCGTGGCTACTGCTACGCAAAATTTGGTCGATGCCGTCGCCGGCACGCGGGCGCGCATCACATGCACGCGCAAGACAACTCCCGGACTGCGTCTGCTTGAAAAATATGCGGTGCGTTGCGGGGGCGGATTCAATCATCGCTTCGCCCTCGACGACGCCGTGTTGATTAAAGACAACCACATCGCGGTCGCAGGCGGACTCCGGCCTGCGGTTGAGCGTGTACGCCCCAGCCTCGGGCACATGATCCGCATCGAGGTGGAAGTGGAGACGATCGCCCAGCTTGAAGAGGCGCTGTCGCTGGGCATCGACACGATTCTGCTTGACAACATGCCGGTCGAAGAAATGAGACGCGCCGTCCGGCTCACCCGGGGCCGGGCGGTCCTCGAAGCTTCCGGTGGCATCACATTGAACACAATCCGCGCGGTTGCAGAGACGGGCGTCGACTACATCTCAACCGGCGCGATTACGCACAGTGTGGTCAATCTGGACGTGGGTCTCGACGTCTGCCCGTCTGGTCAGCTGGCCGGACCGGAGCGCGAGGCGGAGCGATAAAAAACGTGGTTGCCGATTTGGATCGTTCTGACCATCCGGTCGCCCCAGTCAGGCTGAACGCCCGCCGCATGGAATGATATCGCGTTCCCGGTTTCGTCGCCGAGCTGAACAAGACCCGCGAGGATTCTCGCTGCCAGACGGCTTGCTCTCAGCCAGGCGCCGGGCGTCTTGGGATTCTGCAATTCGCCGTTGCAGGCAAAGGAAAACTGACAGGCGTGCTTTACGGCGGCGCCCTGATAGACGACGCCACACACCGAATGCGGAAAGCTCGTCGATCGCATCCTGTGAAAAACCACTTCCGCAATGGCTTTTTCGCCGTTCACGCCCTCGCCGCGCGCCTCGTAATACATGGCTTCCGCAAGGCACCGTTGCTCGGTCAACCCTTTCTCGAGCTCCTCCAGAGATGGCGTGGCTGCGAATGATTCGGGCGAAGAAAGGAGCGGGACTGCGCCCGAAACATTGTTCGCCTGCTGGTCAGGAGCGAGCCGGATAGGCAACACTGCTGCCGCAGGAGCGTCCGCAGCCTGAGTGGTCTTTGTGTTATCTGTGGCGGGAGCTGTCGTCGTTGCTGTTGCAGTCGCTCCAGCTCCAGTAGCAAGCACGAGCGCAAGTATCAAAGCGCGGTTCGCGCCTCGTAACGCAGCAATCGTTTTATCAAGCATGCGGCAATTCACTTTCGGAGTGTAGCTTCGAAGAGTGATTCGACGTCCGTGTCCGAAGGGCCCCCTTGGCCCCGCCCATAAGCGGATCGCCTTTTGCCAGCCAAGCGCGCAGCGGTCAACCCACTTTCGTTCCACGATATGACAACCTGTCAGAAATTTCCCTGACGAACCGTCACCTATTCAAGTTATTAAAAAATCTGCGGGACTCACAAATCCAGGACAAAGCTGAAAATATTCGGTTAAATCTCCGTATGCGGATGAGATTTCCCGCTCCCGATGGCGGCCTGCGCTGCCGCAAGTCGCGCCACCGGAACCCGAAAGGGTGAGCAGGAAACATAATCGAGGCCGCATGAATGGCAGAACCGGATGGAATCGGGATCTCCGCCATGCTCTCCGCAAATACCAAGCTTGAGACCGGGCCGGCTGGCGCGGCCACGCTCCGCTGCCAACTGGATCAGCTCCCCCACTCCATCCAGATCAAGGCTCACAAACGGGTCGCGCGAAATTAGTCCGTTCGCAAGATATTCTTCCAGAAAAGTTGCTGCATCGTCTCGGCTCATGCCGAGTGTAGTCTGCGTGAGATCGTTTGTTCCGAACGAAAAGAATTCCGCCAGCTCGGCAATTTCGGCCGCCCTTAATGCGGCCCGCGGCAGTTCGATCATCGTTCCAATGAGGTAGCGTGGGCGCGTGCCGCGTTCCTTGCTCACCGCCTCGGCCACCAGGTCGACACGCTTCTTCAGCATATCGAGTTCGCTACGGAAGCTGACAAGCGGGATCATGACTTCAAGCTCGACAGGCATGCCTTCATCGATTTCCACATTGAGCGCTGCTTCGAAGATTGCCCGCGCCTGCATCTCGTAGATTTCGGGGAAGGTGACGCCCAACCTGCAGCCGCGATGCCCGAGCATGGGATTCACCTCGTGCAGGGCGATCGCCCGCTGCCGAAGCTTCGCCGGATCACTGCCGGCAGCGCGCGCGACGGCGGCGATTTCGTCGTCCTTGCGCGGAAGGAATTCATGCAGAGGCGGATCAAGCAAACGGATCGTGATCGGGAGACCATTCATGACGCGGAAGATCGCCTCGAAATCGGCGCGCTGCATCGGCAACAGCTTGGCGAGGGCCGCTTCCCGTTCCAGCCCCGTGTCGGCCAGTATCATTCGGCGGACGGCGACGATGCGATCGGCGTCGAAGAACATGTGTTCCGTACGGCAGAGTCCGATCCCCTCGGCGCCGAACCGCCGCGCCGCAGTCGCATCGTCCGGCGTATCCGCATTGGCGCGGACCTTGAGCCGACGGACCGAATCCGCCCATTCCATCAGCGTACCGAAATCACCCGTCAGCTCAGGCTGGCGCATGGGAACGCGCCCCTCGAAAACCTGTCCGCTCGCGCCGTCGATCGTGATCAGATCGCCGCGATGGAGAACGGTTTCCCCGATACTGAGGGTGCCCTTCGCAATGTCGATCTTGAGCGCCCCCGCGCCGGACACGCAGGGCCGGCCCATGCCGCGCGCAATGACGGCAGCGTGGCTGGTCATGCCGCCCCGCGCGGTCAGTATTCCCTTTGCGGCGTGCATGCCGTGAATATCTTCCGGGCTTGTTTCAACGCGGACCAGAATGACAGGGCGCCCCTCCGCGGTGACCTTTTCCGCCTCTTCAGCGGTGAACGCGATTTCGCCGGTAGCGGCGCCGGGAGACGCCGGCAGCCCCGTGGCGATGCAGGCTTTCGTGAATGGCCTGTCGAGCGTGGGATGAAGAAGCTGATCGAGGGCGGACGGATCGACCAGAAGGAGGGCTGTGCGCCTGTCCACAAGCCCTTCCCGCTCCATGTCCACGGCAATCTTCAGCGCGGCTTCCGCCGTCCGTTTCCCGGAACGGGTCTGAAGCATGTAGAGATTGCCCTCCTGGATCGTGAATTCCACGTCCTGCATGTCGCGGTAATGCGCTTCCAGCGTTTCGCCGATACGCTTTAGCTCCAGATAAGACGCGGGCATCGCCTCTTCCATGGAAAGCCTCTTGCCACCGCTGCGTTCTCGGACGGCTTTGGAAATCGGTTGCGGCGTGCGAATACCGGCAACGACATCCTCGCCCTGCGCATTGACCAGGAATTCGCCGTAAAGAATTCTTTCCCCGGTCGAGGGGTCGCGCGTGAACGCCACCCCGGTTGCGCTCGAATTGCCGCGATTCCCGAAAACCATTGCTTGAACATTCACGGCCGTGCCCCAATCCTCGGGAATGTGGTGGAGCTTGCGGTAAGTTCTGGCGCGGGCGCTCTTCCACGATCCGAACACCGCGCCGATTGCGCCCCAGAGCTGTTCGGCCGCATCATCGGGAAATGGTTCGCCGCGCTCCTTCTTCACCGCATCACGGTATAGTTCCGAGACTTTCCTGAGGTCGGCGGCGTCGAGATCCGTGTCCAGCTCGACACCCTTGGATTCCTTTTCGAACTCGAGGATTTCTTCGAACCCTTCGTGCTGCACGCCGAGAACGACATTGGCGTACATATGTACAAATCTGCGATACGAATCGTATGCAAAGCGCTCATCGCCCGTCAGCCGCGCCAACGCTTCCACCGTCGTGGGGTTGAGTCCCAGATTCAGCACCGTATCCATCATGCCCGGCATCGAAACGCGCGCACCCGAACGCACCGACACGAGAAGGGGCTGCTCCGGATCGCCGAGGGTTGCTCCGGAAATCTCACCTACCCGTGCGAGTGCGGTCTCGACCATCGATTTCAACGATGGGGGATAGGCTTCTCCATGAGCATAAAAGTAGGCGCAGACCTCTGTTGTGATCGTGAATCCCGGGGGGACCGGCAATCCGAGCGTGCTCATCTCGGCGAGATTGGCTCCCTTGCCGCCGAGAAGATTCTTCATGTCCGCACGTCCGTCTGCGGCGCCTTTGCCGTGGGCGTACACCCACTTGGTCATCACCTAACCCTCGATCCGCGAAAAATCGGCAACGGCATGCAACACATCCCTTAGCCGCGACAGCAGGAAAAGCCGGTTCTGGCGCAGGGGAGCATCGGGCACGTTGACCGTTACCTTTTCAAAAAAAGCATCGACCGGGTCGCGCAGGCCCGCCATGACTCCCATCGCCTCCGCAAATCGCTCGCGTTCAAGCTCGGCCGAAATCAATTCGCTTGCCGCCCCCATGGCCATGAAGAGGTGCCTTTCTTCCGGCGCATCCAGAAGATCGGGATCCGGCTCGCCCTGGTAGTTTCGCCCGTCGCGCTTCTCCTCGATGCGGAGAATGTTCACCGCGCGGCGATAGGCGGCGAGAAGATTGGCACCATCCACGGTCTGCAGAAAACTCCCAAGTGCATGGACGCGGGCGACAAGACGAACGAGGTCGTCCTCGCTGCCCAGTGAAAAAACGGCATCAATCAGATCGTGCCGGACACCCTGATCGCGCAACGCGAATTTTAGCCGGTCCGCGAGGAATTCGAGCAATTCTCGCACGGTCTGGCGGTCCGGGGAGGTGTTCTCTTTGGTGACTTCGAGATTTGATACATTCGCGCGCGCTTCGCGCAGCAGCTCGGTTGCGATTTCCTGCAGAAGAAAATGATCGTCACGCGAATCGCGGACGCGATCTTCCCACGCACGCGCACCTTGGGCCCCCGCCGCGGAGAGGACCGCCTGTATCGGCACCGACAGCGGCAGCCGCAAGTTGTTCTCAAGAACGATCCGGATAATGCCCAGCCCGGCACGCCGCAGCGCGAAAGGATCTTTGGATCCGGTGGGCTTCTCGCCGGCCCCCCAGAGGGTGACAAGGCTGTCAAACTTGTCGGCCAGCGCGACACTGACCGCCGCTGGCGCGGCGGGGACCCGATCGCTGGGCCCGAGCGGCCTGTACTGATCGCGAATCGCGTCGGCTACCGCTTCATCCTCGCCGTCATGGAGAGCGTAGTGACGTCCCATGATACCCTGCAACTCCGGAAATTCGCCTACCACTCCGCTGACCAGATCCGTCTTCGAGAGCAGTCCCGCCCGGCCGGCGTTGCCGGCATCCAAATGCAGCATTTGGGCAAGCAGCGTGGCGACAACTCCGATGCGATATGCCCGGTCGTGCATCGTTCCGGCCCTGGCGTGGAAGACGATGTTCCGCAGTTCGGGCAGGCGGGAAATAAGGCTGCGCTTTCTGTCCTGATCCCAGAAAAACCGCGCATCAGACAGGCGCGCCCGGAGCACGCGTTCATTGCCTGCGACAATTTCGCTGCCGCCGTCGTCAGCGGCCATGTTGGCAACGAGCAGGAACCGGTTCGAAAGAGTTTCCGAGGCCACATCTCTGAGCGAGAAGAATTTCTGATGCATTCGCATCGTTGTTTGCAGCACTTCGGGAGGCAGCGCCATGAACGCGTCGTCGATCCTGCCGATCAGGGCAACCGGCCATTCGACGAGTCCCACGACCTCATCGAGGAGCGCGTTGTCCTCGACGAGTTCCAGTCCGAGGGCGAAGGCCTTCTGCGCGGCCTCGTGAACGATGATTTCCCTGCGCTGTCCGGGATCCAGAACGACTCCTGCGGCGGCGAGTTTTTGCTCGTAGTCGTCGAAACGGCGCACCTGGATGGGACCGCTCGAAAGGAAACGGTGACCAAGAGTCGTGTTGCCGCTTGTTACACCCGCGAAAGCAAAGGGCACGACCTCGCCATCGATGGTACACAGGATGCCATGGAGCGGTCGGACCCAGCGAACCTCGTCGGCGCACCAGCGCATGGATTTCGGCCACGCGAGTTGGGCAAGCGTCTTCGGAAGACACTCTGCCAGCACATCTGCGGTCGGCCGGCCCTCGCGCCGGATGATGGCAACATAGAATTCGCCTTTGGCATCCCTCTGGATCTCGCACTGGTCGAGCGTAACGCCGGCCGAACGCAGGAAGCCGTCGACGGCCTTTTCAGGCGCTCCCACGCGCGGACCTTTCCGCTCTTCGGACACATTCGGTTGACTGGCCGGAAGCCCGGTCAGGGCGAGAGTAAGCCGCCGGGGCCCGGCAAAGGATTTGGCCTCTTCGAACAGGAGGCCGCGGTCAGACAGCGCGCCCGTTACAAGCCGCTGGAGGTCCTTTGCCGCCGCGGCCTGCATGCGTGCCGGTATTTCTTCGGAGAGAAGCTCGAGCAGACAGTCCGGCATTTCACCCGTACCTCGGCTCGTAGGCGCCCTGGGAACTATTCAGCCAAGCCTCGCAACAGGCCCTGGTCAGTGTGCGCACGCGAGCGATATAGGCAGCGCGCTGCGTGACGCTGATCACGCCCCGCGCATCGAGCAGATTGAAACAATGGCTTGCCTTGATGCATTGGTCGTAGGCCGGCAGTGCGAGTTTGCCGTCGACGAGCGATCGGCATTCCTTCTCTGCGTCTTCGAAATGGCGAAAGAGGATTGTTGTGTCCGCCAGTTCGAAATCGAACGCGGAAAATTCACGTTCCGCCTGTTGGAACACTTCGCCGTAGCGAACGTGCTCATTGTAGGAGAGGTCGTAGACGAACTCGACGCCTTGCACATACATCGCGAGCCGCTCGAGACCGTAAGTCAGCTCGGCGGAGACCGGATCGCAGTCGAAGCCTCCGACCTGCTGAAAATAAGTGAACTGCGTGATTTCCATCCCGTCGCACCAGACTTCCCAGCCGAGGCCCCACGCGCCGAGCGTGGGGCTCTCCCAATCGTCCTCGACGAAACGGATGTCATGGCGCCCGGGATCGATGCCGATCGCGCGAATGCTCTGGAGATAGATATCCTGTACATCCTGGGGCGCGGGCTTGAGGATCACCTGGAACTGATAGTAGTGCTGAAGACGGTTGGGATTTTCGCCATAGCGTCCATCCTTCGGACGCCGCGACGGCTGGACGTAAGCCGCGCGCCAGGGGCGCGGGCCGAGCGCACGAAGCGCCGTCGCGGGATGAAACGTGCCCGCTCCCATCTCCAGATCATAGGGCTGAAGGAGCAGGCAGCCCTTTCCGGCCCAGAAGGTCTGCAGTGCAAGTATGAGGTCTTGAAATGTCTTGGCGCCCGGCACTGCGAACCAATCCTTGGCGGCGGGCGGTGAACCTACAGAGGCGGACTCCCGAGGGCAAGGAAACCGCCATTGCGAAGCACCGCGTCGGCATCGGCCGTGTAACGGCCGCTTTCCTCATGCAGCACAAGACCGGACAGCAGCGCGAGAGGCGAACTGGAGTTCTTTCGGATCTGCAGGATTGCGCGTTTTGCCACCCTCCCCTGTTGCGGCCAGAAAGGGAAAATCACCGCGCCTTGCGAGGGCAGAGCCTGCAGCGCTTCGCCAATCCTGTCGGCCCGCATGATGGCGGTAAATGTTCCTCCCGCCCGTACCCGTTTGAGCCCGGCAATCAGCCAGTGCCCGAAACGGCCGTCGTCCCGCAACGCAAGCACGCGTTCCTTGCTGGGCGAGGTTTGACCCTTTTCGTCGTGAAATGGCGGATTGCAAAACACATGTGCAAATTCGCGCTGCATGCTCGTTTGCATGTCGAGGGCGTCGCCCTCCTCGAAATGCACTCGCGAGTCCATCTGATTGGCGCGTGCATTCGCCCGTGCCATTTCGACAAGCTCCGGAACGATCTCCAGTCCGAGGATCCGGCATGGCGGAACCCGCGCGGCGAGGCACAGGGTCGCCACGCCCGCGCCGGACCCAAGTTCGAGTATCTCGTCGCCGGCGTCCGCGGGCACTGCCGCGGCCACCACCACGGCATCGAGACCCGATCGAAACCCTCGTATCGGCTGGCGCGCGACGATGCGGCCGCCAAGAAACCGATCCTCAGAGGTGGGCGTCACGCGTCCGGTGCGGTTTCTGACAGCGCGCCCGCGAGAATGGCCCTGGCGCGTTCGAAATCCTCGTCCGTCACCATGAGGCGCCGCGGCAGGATCCCGAGGCTTCCATCCATGACGCTCATGTGACCGTCGAAGACGACGGCCTCGACGCCGGCGTCCGCGAGCACCACCTGCGCAAAATTGAGCAGAACGGGATCGTTTGTCTTCAGAACGTCGCGCATCGCCTGTTCCGGACCCGCCTCTCGCTCCTCAGGGCCGGGAGAGGTCTCCTTGACCGCGCTGGGGCACCATTCCTAAATGCGGAAAGGGCCGATGGCCAGCGGTAAGGCAGGAAATGATCAGCGCCGAGGCGACCAGAGAAGCCCACACGATCGACTCTTCGCCGATCGATCGCCTCTACGTGCTTCTGGAAGCCGACATGAGGGCGACCGACCGCATCATTCATGACCGCATGGGCAGCAACGTCGCGCTGATTCCCGATCTCGCGCGCCACCTGGTCGATTCCGGTGGCAAGCGTTTGAGGCCGCTGCTCACCCTCGCGGCCGCCTCGGCATGCGGCCATGCGGGCATGCTGCACACCAAGCTCGCGGCCGCAGTCGAGTTCATCCATACGGCAACTTTGCTCCACGACGATGTCGTGGACGCAAGCTCTCTGCGGCGGGGCAAGCTCGCCGCCAACATGGTCTGGGGCAACAAACCCAGCATTCTCGTAGGCGACTTCCTGCTGAGCCGAGCGTTCCAGCTCATGGTGGAAGCAGGAGACATGCGTGTGCTGCACATTCTAGCAAGCGCCTCCGCAGTGATCGCCGAAGGAGAAGTGCTGCAGCTCAAATCCGCGAACAACCTTGCAACGACGGAAGCCGACTATCTCAACATCGTCGAAGCGAAAACCGCCGCCTTGTTCGCAGCCTCCGCGGAAGCCGGTGCAACCATCGCCGGCGGCGCCTCCGATCGGATAGCCGCATTCAAATCCTACGGCCACAATCTGGGCGTTGCCTTCCAGCTTGTGGACGACGCGCTCGACTATTCGGGCCGCCAGACGCAGATGGGCAAATCGGTGGGCGATGATTTCCACGAAGCGAAGGTCACCCTGCCCGTGATCCTCGCCTACAGGCGCGCCGACGAGAACGCGCGGCGATTCTGGCAGCGGACGATCGGGCTCGGCCCGCAGCGCGACGGCGATCTCAAGCGCGCGATCGCCTATGTCGAACAGACGGGCGCAAGCGCGGTGGCCCGCGAGCTGGCGCAGCGCTATGCGCGCCAGGCCTGCCGGGCGCTTCAGCCACTGCCACCCGGCGCCCTCAAGGACGCTCTTGGCGCCGTTGCCGAATTCTGCGTCGATCGCAGCTGCTGATCGAACGCCGGCGCGGACGTCTGCACGGGAGCGAGCCCGGTTCCTGCGATCCACCAATCCGGATGTCTGTCGGCAAGCCGCGATGTCGCGGATTGCAGCGCGCCCTGGCTATCGAAAATGCCGAAACACGTCGCGCCGCTGCCCGACATGCGCGCGATCGATATCTCCGGCAGTCGGCGCATTTCCTCAAGCACTTCGCCAACAACGGGAGCGATCGCACACGCCGGTTCTTCCAGATCGTTTGCGGTGGAGCGTAGGAACCGGACCAGTGCATCTGCGCCCTCGAACCGCGTTCGTGGGCATTCAAGGCCGGTGCCACGCCGCCGGTCGAGCGCGGCGAATACCTGCGCCGTGGAAACGGGAACTCCAGGATTGACGAGCAGAAACCTGATGTCAGGAAGTGGCGGGAGCAGCGTTATCCGCTCTCCCCGCTCTTCCATCCATGCCGCGGTGCTGTCGAGACAGACCGGAACATCCGCGCCGAGCGATGCGGCGATTTGGTGCAGTGCTTCGCGACCGATATCGAGATCCCACAATTGTACCAGACCGCGCAGCACGGCCGCGGCGTCCGCCGATCCGCCGCCCAGCCCGGAGGCAACGGGAATCGTTTTCGTGAGCGTGATGCGAACACCGGCGCATACACCCGTTTTCTCCGCGAGAAGACGTGCCGCGCGGAGAACAAGGTTGTTGTCACTTATCGGCAGAGCGGCGCCGAATGGCCCCCCGACCGACAGCGACAGCGCCTCATCCCGATCGAGACGGATATCGTCATGGTGGAGGGCGAAGGCAACGAGGCTTTCGAGATTGTGATAGCCGTCGGAGCGCCTGTCGCCGACATGCAGGAAGAGATTGATTTTCGCTGGCGCGGAAACGAAGACGCAGTCCCGGGACGTCACTTGTCGCCGACACCCGTCTCAAGCTTTTTCTCGAGTTCGGCCTTTTCGGCGGGCTCCGGACCAAAGGCCAGCGCGTGACTCCACTGGAAATGGGCGTCGAGCTTGCGTCCGATCTTCCAATAGGCGTCGCCCAGATGATCGTTGACGGTGGAATCGCCTGGCACGAGCAGGATGGCGTTTTCGAGAGTCTTGACGGCGTCCTGATAGCGGCCGAGCCTGTAATACGCCCACCCCACGCTGTCGACTACGTACCCGTCGAACGGGCTGAGCGAGCGCGCTTTTTCGAGCATGGCCAGCGCCTCCGGAAGGTTGCGGCCCCGATCCACCCAGCTGTAGCCGAGATAGTTGAGAACCTGCGGCTGATCGGGGCTCAGCTGCAGCGCATGCTTGAGGTCGCCCTCGGCTGCATCCCAGCGATGCGAGCGCTCCTCTGCGATGGCGCGGGCATAGTAGAGCGGCCACGCGCTCGCCTTGTCGCCGCCCAGCAGCGTCACCGCGTGGTTGTAGGCTTCCGCAGCTTCGGGAAATTTCTCCTCGTTGCGATAGGCGTCGCCGAGCGCGGTCCAGGCCGTGGGGTCGTTGGGCGTCGTAGCCGTCAGCGCCCGCAATTGCGCGATGGCCTCGTCGTTGCGATCGAGCCGGGTCTCGTCGAGTGCGATCTGCACCGACGCGGCCATCCGGTAGGGCGAGTCCTTGCCCAGCGTATTATAGACGGCGATCGCATCCTCCAGCTTGTTCAATGCCTCGAAACGATCCGCGAGCACGATCTTCGCAAGATCCATGTCCGGCTGGAGAAAGAGCGCGAGCCGCAGATAGAGTATGGCGATGTCGGCGCTGTTTTCGTCGTTGAGCGAAGCGGCGATGCCGAACAGCGCCTCGGCAGCGCCCGCAGCGGCAGAGGCCGCGAGACGCTCGGGCTTCTGCCCTTTCTCTATCCGCGCGAAGCCGTCGGCCGCGATGGGGGCGAGCGCGGAATCCCCCTGCAATTTTGTATAATAGGCGCGCGCCTCGGCCACCCGGCCCGCGCGCTCGAGAAAGCGCCCATAGGCGTTGGCGATTCTGGGGCTGGCGCCGCCCGAGGCGATGGCCGCTTTGTACGCCGCGTCCGCCACATCGTTGTCGCCCCCCAGATCGTGAATCATCGCGCGGTGGAAATCGGTGAGAGTCTGCGTGCCGCCCTGCTTGACGACCTGGGCAAGATCCGCGTCCGCCGCTTTGAGATCGCCCATGCCGGATGCGCCCCAGGCGTCGAGCAGAACAAGCGTCAGTCCGGTAAAGGGTCCCTTCGCGGATTGGGAAATCTGTGCGCGCGCGCCCGCATAGTCGGCGTTCTTCAACGCCTCCACGGCGAGCGCCAGTCTTGCGGCGCGGTTGTCCGGCTCCGTCGTCACCAGGCGCTGGGCGAGTTTTGCCGCTGCGCCGACATCGCCCGACGCCGCGGAGTAGAGAAAGGCACGGCCCAGAATGTCCGCGTTGCCGGGATCCGCGGCGAGGCTTTGATTGTAGAGCCGCGCGGCATCGGACATGTTGTGATCGCTTGCGGCAAGGCGGGCGGACAAATAATCGCCGTAGCTCTCGGCCTGCGCGACGGGTTGGGAAGCCTGTTCCGGGTCCTTTTGGAGAGTGGCGCAGCCGCCAAGACCGAGCGCGGCAAGGAAAACGATCAGAAGGGATTTGTACACGAAGATTTTGCCTCTCACATGTTGGGATAGTTCGGGCCGCCGCCGCCCTCGGGGGGAACCCAGGTGATATTTTGCGCCGGATCCTTGATGTCGCAAGTCTTGCAGTGAACGCAGTTCTGCGCGTTGATCTGGAAGCGCGGCGTGCCGCCCTCGCTCACAATCTCGTAAACACCGGCCGGACAATAGCGTTGCGCGGGCTCGTCATATTCGGGCAGGTTGACGCGGATGGGAATGGATGGATCCTTCAGCACCAGATGGACCGGCTGGTCCTCCACATGATTGGTATTGGAAAGAAACACCGACGAGAGTTTGTCGAAGGTGATGCGGCCATCGGGTTTCGGATAGGAAATGGGCCGGCATTTCGCGGCCGGCGCCAAAGTTGCCCAATCGGGTTTGCCGTGCCCGAGCGTTCCGAACGCGCTGAAGCCCAGGAGCTGGTTGGTCCACATGTCGAAGCCGCCCAGCGCAAGCGCCATGCGCGTTCCGAATCGGGACCATATCGGCTTGACGTTTCGAACGCGTTTCAAATCCCGATAAACGTGGCTGCCGCGATACGCGCTTTCATAGGCGACGAGCGTGTCCGCCGAGCGGCCGGCGCCGATCGCCTCGAACGCCGCTTCGGCCGCCAGCAAACCCGTCTTCATCGCGTTGTGCGTTCCCTTGATGCGGGGCAGATTGACGAACCCGGCCGCGCAGCCGACCAGCGCCCCGCCCGGGAACGCCAGCTTCGGCACGGACTGGAACCCGCCTTCTGTGATTGCGCGCGAACCATACGCGAGCCGTTTGCCGCCTTCCAGAAAATTGCGGATGCGCGGATGGGTCTTGGCCCGCTGGAACTCGTCGAAGGGCGAAAGATAGGGGTTGGAATAATTGAGATGGACCACGAAGCCCACACTGCACAGATTTTTGCCGAAATGATAAAGGAACGAACCGCCTCCGGTGCGGTCGTCGAGCGGCCATCCCATCGTGTGAACCACAAGGCCCGGTCGATGCTTCTCCGGCGCAAGTTCCCATAGTTCCTTCAAGCCGATGCCGAACTTCTGGGGTTCGCGGCCGGCGCAGAGATCGTATTTGGCAAGCAGGCGTTTGGTGAGCGAGCCGCGTGCACCTTCGGCGAACAATGTGTACTTGCCGACCAGCGCCATGCCTGGCGTGTAGGAATCCTTGTGATGGCCGTCGCGTGCGACACCCATGTCGCCGGTAATCACGCCTTTCACTTCGCCATTGTCTCCATAATGGATGTCGGCGGCGGCAAATCCGGGATAGATTTCCACTCCCAGGGCCTCGGCTTCCCGCGCCAGCCAGCGGCAGACGTCGCCGAGGCTCGCAACATATTTCCCATGGTTGCTCATCAGCGGCGGCATGAGGAAATTTGGAACCCGCACGCTTCCCGACGGACCCAGATAATAGAAGCGGTCGCCTGTGACGGACGTTTCGAGCGGCGCTCCCCTCGCCTTCCAGTCGGGGATGAACTCGTCAAGCGCGATCGGGTCTATGACCGCGCCGGAGAGGATGTGAGCGCCGATCTCCGAGCCCTTTTCCAGAACGCAGACGCTGGTCTCGCGCCCATGGGAGGCGGCGAGCTGCTTCAGCCGGATGGCCGCCGACAGGCCCGCAGGACCGCCGCCGACGACGACCACGTCAAATTCCATGCTTTCCCGCTCGACGCTTTCCGCCATGGATTTCGCTGTTCGTCTCTTGCGCCGCCTTATGGGACTGCCAAACTGCCACGGTCAACCACGGTCCAGCCGCGACCTTCGGTGGAAGCCGGGTGTGCGATCCCCTATTGTTTGGCGCATGTCTCCTTCCGGGATCGATTCTTCTCTGTCGCCACTGGCGGCACTTCGCTGGTTGTCCGAAGCCGGTGCGGATGAAGCCGTGGCTGACGCCCCGGTCGATCGCTTCGTCCTTGGGCCGCACCGGCTGCGCGTGCAGGAATCCGCTTCCGTCCCGGCGCCCGCTCCGCGCCCCATTTCGGCACAGCGCGCAACGGCCGGTCATTCTGCGGCACCCGCGCGCGTGGACGCGAGCGAGGATCACATCGGGCGAGCGACGGAACTGGCGGCGGCCTGTTCCACTCTCGCGGAGCTGCGCACCACCATCGAATCCTTCGATGGCTGCGCTTTGAAGAAGCACGCGTCGCGCATCGTGTTTGCCGACGGCACGCCGGCG
>Ga0182024_10013772_pt1 | contig 15727 bp, 14 predicted proteins | sample P32metaG_FD_120480 | JGI IMG/M metagenome (GOLD analysis project Ga0182024, IMG submission 120480) | Permafrost microbial communities from Stordalen Mire, Sweden - P3-2 metaG (Illumina Assembly) | ecosystem: Environmental > Terrestrial > Soil > Wetlands > Permafrost | place: Sweden: Stordalen... | reverse complement strand
GAAGCGGTACAGGTTGGCGATGAGCGCGTGGTTGAGTGCGACTTCCGGGGCGAGGTCACGAAGGAACCGGAGGTATCGAATGATCTCCTCGTGAAGGTGCTGGTAGGTCGGGTCGTCGCTGTTGAACAGCAGAAACGGATCGATAAACAGCGGAAGGTCTGAGACCACGCTGATGTCAAAGGCTCCGTATTCCTCGAGGGCGGCGGCATCGACGTTGAAGTGCTCCGAGAAGTAGAGATCCATCGCGTTGCACGGATCGTAGACCCGGGGCGGCGTCAGAGCGGCTGATTTGCGTGCAGCTCACGGCAGCTTGTAGTCGCAGTCGTAGCCGTCGGAGCCGCTCACGATCTGCGAGGTCCGGTACACCTTGCCGTCGCCGGACGCGGTCTCGGGCGGCTCGCGGCTCTACTGAGGCGAGAGCGCTCGTTACGGCCATCGGCGGGCGCGACGCCGTGGCCCTAGTGTGGTATGGACGCTGAATTCACTGGGTATGGCCCGAACGCCAGCTCGTGCAACATCCCGTAGTGGCGTTCTCCGTTTGAGCCGCCCTCGATCACCAACCACAACTCGTCCGTGGTCGACTGCCGCTGCGGTGTTGCAGGTCGAGCGCGAAACGGTCCGACGAAGGCACCTGCCACGACTCCCTCGAATCCCCTTGCTCGCCCGCGCACCGACGGCGAGATGAACCTGGCGGGCTTGCCCATGATCCACGGCACGTCTACGTTTGCCATTGCTGCTCCCTTACTAGGTTCGACGTCTGCGGTCTGGTCAGATGGGGCCCCCCGTCCCATCGTACGGAGTGGCGGGCGTGGGCTCGGCCACACGGCAGCCCCCTCGCAGCGGCTCCGCAGCTTGGAATCTACGTCCGACAGAAGGCCGCAACGTGGCGCGGATGAGGGCGTAAGCTTGAGCGATGGCCCACTATCGAGGTCTTATATCGGTCCCAATTACGGCGGAGAGCGACGACGAGGCTATGGAGATCGGCGACAAATACGCCAACCTAATCTTCGAGTCACCCAGGGGTGGTGTGGTTGGCCAGCTCGAGATGCTCGGTGAAGTGCGCGAGCAATCGCTGAGGATCACCCGAATCGTTCATGCAGATCCCTTGCTGCTCCGCCAGCTTCCACTCGACTGGAAGCCCTAGACCTCACGCCAGGCGGCCGTGAAACGAGTGGTGCCATAACGCGGCAGTGCTGGTCGCAGCACTCGTGCGCAACGTCATCGCCGCGTTGTAGGAAGGCCGGAAGCCGGCGCTGCTGTGACGCGGTCGCTGGGAATGCGCCCACCGCTGGTCGATGCTGGAGTACACGCGACCCACCCCATAGGATCTAGGGTCGTGAAGCCAGTGCTGCCGTGGGTTACGGGGCGCCGCTTCGCGTTTGTTGCTGCTCGAGCTACACTGGCTACTCGGTAAGCCGACGAGGAACACGACTTAGTCCTCTTCCTCCGAGGCGCGCCAAACATAACCATCGACGCCGGCCGTGATCGGCCGCACGCGAAGGAAAGGTGATTGCCATGTTCCGTGTGGACAACGCGGATTTCATCGCTGACAAGCTGGCCTCGGAGCTTCTGCCGGACCAGGAGCAGCGCGAGGCCTACAAGAACGCCGAAGAGGCCGTAGATCGACGGCTTGAGCTTGAGGGCTCCGGTGCAACCGGGCGGATCGAGTTCGACGTGGATTGGGCGCTCCACGCGGAGACCGGGGAGTGGTTGATCTGCTGCGCGGACAACGGAGACGGAATGGCGCGGTCCGAGTTGCAGCGCTATATGACTACGCTCGCCGTGCAGGGAGCGGGTCAGAACCAGTCGATCACCGGCAATCAGGGCATGGGGCTCAAGATCGCGGGACCGACGCGCCACCGTCGTGGGCTGCTGATCCGGTCGCTCAAGGACGGGCAGCGCACCATGGTGCAGGTCGGCTGGAACGGCGAGGAGTACGGCCTGATTCCTCTCGGCCCGGACGAGGAAGTCGTCGTACCAGTTCCGGAGGAGATGTTTCCGGAGTTCATCCTCCAGACTGGCTCTGGAACGGTCGTTACGTTCCTCGGCAACGCAGACGGGGACAACACGTTCGTGCCGCCCGGGCGCCCGAAGGGCTGGCTTTTTAAGTATCTCCACCAGCGGTTCTTCAGGCTGTCGCAGGGCGGGATCGAGACGTTCGTGCGCGTGCCAACGGGGGACGAGGGCGAATGGCCGCACACACGGGAGCAGTCCGCCGAGCGTCAGCGGGGGCAGGGAGGGAGGTCCTTCAACCTGTCGAAGGTTCGCGGCACTGCCGCGATTTGGGACGACGCCGCTGATCGGCAGGACGTCGACTTCCGTGGGGTCGTGGAGCTTGACGGCGATCCGGCTGGCGACGTGCCGGCAGCGCGGTTCCACTGGTGGGTGCTCCCCGAAGGACCCGGCACCGACGTGTCGAGCCGGACTGCGAGTGGTGGCAGCATCGCGGTGCTGTTTCAGAACGAGTTGCACGACTGGCGTCTTGGGAACCAGGCCAACGCGTTTTTCGCGCGCATGGGTGTTCTCTTCGGCAAGACGCGCATCGCCTTCGTCTTGGAACCACTCGGAACCACGATTGCGTCTGATTTCGCGCGTGCGCACGTGCTTGTTGGTGGCGCGCCGGTATTCGAGTCCGATGCCTGGCTGGTTTGGACGGAGCAGTTCCGACTCGCGATGCCGGAGCGGATCAAGCAGACGATGGCTGAAGAGCAGGCACGTCTTCAGGTTGAGGATCCGGATCGCGCGCGCCGCATACGCGACAGGCTCAAGGACGTGATGTCTCTGCTGCGGCCTCGGAAGTTCCGCCGCGACGCGAGCGGAAAGTTGATCGCAAGCGGACCCGGCGTCTCGGGACCGGGTTCGAACGAGGGGCACGTGTTCGAACGTTCCGTTGGGCCGAGCCGGCGCCGGACGACGAACCGTACCCGTGGGATCGGTGCCGTGTTGACCCAACTCGACGGAGCTGACGCCGAGCCGGCGTCGGAGGTTTTCGCGCTCCTGCGGCTGACACCGCAATGGGTTGGCGAAGCTGAAGCCGACGATTTTCCTATCGTGAACGGCAACGGCACTGGACTTCGCGACCGGGCCGCAGCGCTGGCCGGCGAGGATGGTGCCACGGCAGACATGCTCCTGCTGAACCGCGACTTCCGTGGCTACCAGGCACTCGTGGCGGCAGTATGCGACTGGGCCAACCCGGACGGCGATGAAGACGTCGCCCAGAAGATCGAGGGCTTCGCCCAGGAGTGGGTCGAGCAGAAGATGGTCGAGGCCGTCAACGGCCTCCGTCAGCTCGAGAACGGCTCGACATGGACTGCGACCAACTTCGACGATGCGCTTTCGCCCGTTGCGCTCACGGCAGCATTCATGGCTGACCGCTGGCACACTCTGCGTGAGATCAAGCGCCAAGCCGGTCCACTCCGACAAGCAACAGCAGACGTCGCGGCATAGGCCGCGACGGGCGGGCGACATCGCAGTCGCCCGCCCGTCAGATAAGCGCCTGGTCGATGAGTGCTTCGACGATGCGGGTGGCCATTAGTGGCGGCGCGGCGTTGCCGATCATCGTCGAGAGCGCCGTCTTCCGCGTCTCGGTCGTGAGGCTGACGAAGTCGGGGAGGCACTGGAGACGAGCTGCCTCGTGGGGGGTGAGGGTACGGCGGCGGAGGGGGTGGACGTAGCGTCCCTGTCCCATCGAGCCGAAGCCACTCGTGATCGTCTGTGCGGGCTGGTACCAACGGAGTCGCCCGTACATCGATCTGTACGAATGCTCGGAGCGATGACACGGCGGACGCAGGCGGTTAGGCAAATCGTGCGCGTCGTGCTCGAACAGCCAATCGATCCGCGCCTGGTTTTCTGGCGAGGGGCGGGACGGCAGATCGAACGCGCTCGTCCCTCGGTGATCGAGTAGATCTTCGATTGTCCATCGCACGTCGCGAGTGGTGATGTGTGGCAGATTCCATCGAAACGCCTGATGCCGCGTTGCGACGAGGATATGCCGGATCCGCGTCTGAGGGACACCGAGCCTGCTTAGGTCCAGCCGGCGGGAGGTGACCTCGTAGCCCAGCTCCTCCAGAGCCGACGCGCAGAGCGCGACGGCCGACCGGCGATCGCGCTCAACCCATTGGACGTTTTCTACAACGATCGCCTTCGGCTCGATCAGCCGTGCTACCCGAGCGATCGAGAGGTAAAGGTCGTTGCGCGGATCGTCGTGACGCGTGTGGTTGTTGAGCGCCGAGTGACCTTGGCAGGGTGGCCCGGCGAGCAGGAGCGCCGATCCCCGGGGCACGCCTCCGAAGAGGTCGCGCTCCGCGCTCGTTGTGCGCTGGGCTATCGGCACGAGGAGGCTTCGCAGATCGACGCTCGCGATCGACCTCGCGTCGTTCAAAGTGTCGCCTAACACGCGCAGCGGGGCGGGGTCGTTGTCGATCGCGAGACGCAGATGGCCAGGCCTGTTGGCCTCTTCAAGCCCCTTGAGAGCTCCGTACGTAAGCCCGCCGAGCGACGAGAACAGGTCGACCACCGCGGTACCGGTCGAGTCCTGTCGGGGTGGGGCTGGATCGCGGAGGAAGGCGCGGTCGGAGTCGTAGCGGCGGTCGATGTCGGTACGGCCGTCTTGGCGCGCCGTCAACGTAAGCTGTGCCTCGTGGAGGGTCATGCTCATGACTCCCGGGAGACTGACAGGCCGCGCGGCCGAAAGCCGTGGCCAGACGTACCAGAGCCGCGAAGACGAATCATGCGCGCCAACCGGCGTCGCGACACCGGTCCGGAGCGGATGATCCGGTCGGCTCTGCACGCAGCTGGATGGCGGTTCCGGGTGGATGCTCCGATCCGTCTCGCGTCCGGGAGGATCGTGCACCCCGATATCGTGTTCACACGGCGTCGAGCCGTCGTGTACGTCGACGGGTGTTTCTGGCATGGATGTCCATTCCACGCAACCTCACCCGCGACTAACAGCGCGTACTGGGCACCGAAGCTAGCTGAAAACCGGGAGCGAGACCGGCGCAACAACGAGGACCTCAAGGCAGACGGTTGGAAGGTCGTGCGCGTGTGGGAGCACGAAGATCCGGCGGAAGCACTTCGACGGATAGCCCGAGAGTTAGGTGACAGCACTGGACGTCCCTCCGACGCGGGGTAGCTCGCCGGGACGCCGTGACGCGAGCTTCGCGAGCACGTCCCAGTGCCGCGCATGCGGAACCTTCTTGCCGAGCCGGATCAGCGAGCACCAGTGTTGACCGAGCCCAGTCGCGGCCATGATGTCGGGGACGGGGATTCTTCGCAGTCCGGGCAGGATGTCTCGCGCAAATGCCTCCGGGTTTGTTCGCACGCCCTCCCAATCACGGACTGCCAGCTGATGCGCTCGGTTCTTGACTCCGCGGATCTGCGCAGCCCGACCCCCGTGTGCAGGGTCGCGTTGCTCGGCTCGGAGCTGTGCGAGAACGGATTGCGCGGTCTCCCGCGCGCGATCGCCGCGGCGCGCAACGCGTTCGGCCACGCACGTCTCGCAGTAGCGTCGGCGCCGGTCGCTCAAAGGTGTGCCGCAGTCTGAGCATTGGTGCGGGAGCGCGAGGCGAGTCTCGCGCGGCTCATGTGCACGCCGACGCGATGCTCGGGCGTCGCGAGCTGCACGCTGGTTCGTCCGTGTGAGCGGGGTGAGCAGCGGCAGCCGCGCCTGGGTGCTCTCGGCCAAGGCGTGGGCGGCTCGCTCGACGATCGGCGCGACATGATGCCGCCAGGCTGTAAGGGTTCCCGCGAGCTCTGCGGCGAGACTGGGTCCAAGCCGACACGCTCCCTGTGAAGTCTCCACGAAGCCGCGCGCTGCGAGCTTTCGTTGCGTGAGCAACGCGAGGACGTAGCTGTCCACGAGCGGACGCGCTGCTTCCATGAGGTCAAGCGCTAGGGAGGCTCGGTCGCGCTGGTCTACGTGGAAGATGCCTATGCCGGGATCGAGGCCGACGGCGTGGCAGGCGAGGATCGTCTCGGCCTCGAGGAGGGCGTAGAGGTAGTTGAGGATCGCGCCTCCCGGATTGGTCGCGAGCCGCGGACCGTTGGTGAGTAGCGAGCTGCGTTGGCCGAAGGTGCGCCAGTGCTCCGGGAGAATCGCGGTATCTCGCGGCCGGAAAGGCATGGGGAGCATGGACCACGCGCCCCAGTACGCATCGGCGGCCCGTGACTCCGCGTAGACGAGATCGTGCAGGGTACGGCCGCGGGTGATCGCGCGGCGCGCGTCCTCGAGCGGACCCGCGGCACGGTGGTCGTTGGGCAGTTCGTCAAGGACCGCACGTTGCCCGGACACCTTCATCGTCAGCACGGCTCGGGCAAGGTCGACGCCGACCTCGGTAGTCGAGCCGAGTGCTTGCGCGCGCCGGAGCGCGGCGAGATCAGGGCCGGGTACGGCAGACGTCATCAGCAGCTGTCCGTGGCCGTCGATCTGGAGGACCGCGGCTCGAGCGTCCCGGAGCCAGCGCATCGCCTCGAGCGTGACGTAGCCGGTGTGCCCGATGATCACGAGTCGGCGCAGCTTCCCGGTGACGCGGTGGTAGCGGCGGGTCTGACGATCGCGGCCGACGCCGTCCTCGATTATGAGGTGGCCGCGCTGGACCTGGATCTTGAGTCCGTAGCCGCGCGCGACGCAGATCGGGCCGCGGCTGGCGGTAGCCTGCTGGCGCATACGAAACCTCTTTTCGTGTGCCGTGCCCCCGGGCCGTTCCCGCGGTCGCGGGGGCGATATGTCGTTACAGCAATTGTATCTGAGTAGGACCGATGAAAGTATCCGCGCACTCAGGATGGGCTTCTTGGAACCGCTTGATCGCCTGGTCGATCAGCGATCGTTCTGCTAACGGTAGACCGCTGAGTTGTGCGTCGGCATCGGGTTGCATGATGAACGCGTAGCCGGGGTATTCACCTGCGAACAGCGCCCGGCAATTTGCCTCCGGTAAGCGTGCGACGATTCGCTCTAGCACCACTTGATTGTGAATCCGATCCTCTGGTGATTCCTGGCGTCGCATAAAGAGCGCGAGCTGAATGAAGAGCGCCCGCGCGTCGGTAGGATACGCGGTGAAGAGGTCCCGCATCGCGCTCGCGCCTCCATAGTCGTCACCGTAGGCGAGCTGGACTACCGTGAGGCGTCCCAGCAAGGCGTCGAGGACAGCACGCGCGATATCGCATGCGACATCGAGCTCTTCGTCGGAGGCTTGGTCGATCGCGTCGGTCGGATGGTCGAGATCGATGATCCCCATGCTCACGATCCCGCGCGCGAAGCTCGCCAGATCATCGGGCTCGTCTGTGGGTGTGTCGGGGGTCTCGAGGATGCGGGCCGTGCGTGCGCGATCGACTCCGAGGGTGCGTTCGAGCAGCTCGGCGCGCGGCGTATCGCCTTTCTCGATGTGTTCCTCCCCGAACGCGTCGCCTCCGAACAATTCTTCGAAAGCCGCTCGCAGCGCTGTGTCCAAGTTCTTGCGACCTTTCGCGTGGCGGCGGAGCGTGCGCCATAGCCGAGAATTGAGCTTGAGCGGGATGGCGAGCGCGGCCTCGGCAGGATCGTCGTAGCGGTCGCGGAGCTCGCGCGCGTCGCTGAGCATCGGCCCGAAGACGTCCCTTAGCACCGCTCGCACAAGGCGGCGATCCTCAAGCTCGCGACCGGTCCACCAGAGCTCGAACGCGACGCGATCGAGTCGCTTCTTGAATCCGGGCCGCATCTGGAGCTCGCAGATCGCGATCACACGCTCGAGCACGCCCGCAGAGAACCGCGGCCGGGACCCCCGAACGCCGGGAGGGTGGTCTTGATCGGCACGGGGGATCAGCCCAGCCACACCCCAGCCCTTCAATGCGTCGCGGGTTAGACGACGGCCCGTACGCCGCTCGACCGCGGCGATGAGCTCCTCTGTGGTGATCCAGTCATTCACCGGGTCAGAGGATCAGGGGTGACTGCAGACCTGTCAAATCGCATCGGCCGGTGTGCTAGCGACTGGGCGCGGATCAGGGGCGTGCGCGGTACCCCGAAATCAGCGATCCGGCCCTAGCCACACTAGCCAACGTTCCCCGAGCGAAAGGTGGTCACTCAAATGCTGTCCGTAGATACCTCCACTGGGATCCGTGAAGGTCGGAAACCCGCTGACACCGCGAGCACAAGCGTGCGCGCCCTGGCTGCCGAGCTGCTCGGCGTCGCGGCGCACCACGTGGGCCTTCGCGCGATCCTCACAACGTCGGGCCTCGTGGCGATCGAGGTTGTCGACCGCTTCACCGAGATTGCCGTCGAGTTGCATTGGCGCGTGATCGCCGACGTCCTTGCGGGCGCGCAGCCCGATGAGTTGGCTGAGTTTCGCGGGTTCGAGCTCGAGGGCTACGAGGTCGCCTATGCGGTGGCGCATCTGCCGCGTCCTGCGACGGGCGCGGGCGGTGACCACTGATGGCGCGCGAGTTGATGCGGATCCTGACGTCGGACGGTGTGTTCGATGTCGAGGTGCCCGATCCTGTCGAGCGTTCGATGCTCGGGAGCTACTGGAACCACGTGCGTTTGTTCCTTGAGGGCGACGCGTCCGACCTCGAGCAGTTCCGCGACGTGCGAATCGCGGGGCGGCGATTGTTGACGGCACCAGTCGCCATCGTGCTGCTTGGGCATGCGGGCATCCTGGAGTTCGACGAGCTCTACACGCTTCGATAGTCGCGCGGTGTGCACAAACGTCCGGATCAGGAACACTGGGAGGCTCGCCGCGAGCTGCATCGGCGCCGCCTCGGTGTGCGCGAGCCGTACTGCCACCGTTGCGGGGAAGCAGAGCCCGCGGCGTTGCAACGCCGCGGCGAGGAGATCGTGTGCTTCGCATGTATCGCGCACGGGTCGGGGCACACGCTCATCGAGCGCCACCACTACGCAGCTAAGGCAAACGACGAGCTCCGCGTTCCGCTTCCGATCAACCCGCATCGCGTCGTGAGCGACGAGCAAAACACCTGGGATATGCGGACGCTGCGTAACCCGGCGGGCAGCGGGTTACGCGCCGCGGCCGCCGCGCTACGCGGTCGCGCGGCGGTCGACCGGCAGATGAGCGAGCGCATCGACAGCTGGGTCCCCGGCTACCTGGAGCAGCTCGACGAGGCGCTGACCGCCGTGCACGGGGAGCGCTGGTGGGAAGCGCTCGGCCTCGATCCGCCGCCGGTGCTGATGTGAGCCAAGTTCCACCCTCCGAACCGTTGCCTCTTGCGGTGCGCGCGTACGCGCCACCACCGTCTCGGCGTCGCGGCGCGCTTCCTCCGTCGGCGTACACACTGACATTCGACTGCGAGACGGGCAGCGACACCGCGCAGCCGTTGCGGTTCGGTGTGTACAAGGTCCGTCACGCCGGGACGCTCATGCGTGCCGGCCTGTTCTACGGGCCGGCGCTCAGTGTCCCGGACCTCGCGGTCCTGCGTGGGTACGCGTCAGGCCATGATCTCGAGCTGATCACGCGCGAGGAGTTCGTCGAGGAGGTGTTCTTCCGCTACTCGGCCGAGCTCGGTGGTCCGTGCGTCGGGTTCAACCTGCCGTTTGACATCTCGCGGCTGGCGATCGGACACGTCGCGGGCAAGGGACGCGGACTTGGCGGGTTCTCGTTCGAGCTGACCGACGATGAGCAGCGAGACCGGGTGCGGGTCGTCCACCACTCAAGCACGACGGCACGGATCGAGTTCGTGCCCCGCCACCAGCGTCGCATGAGCGATCACCCCGGACACTTCCTGGACGTGCGCTCGCTCGCTCGCGCGTTGACGGGCGAGTCACACTCGCTGGAGTCGCTCACCCGGCACCTTCAGACCGAGCATCGCAAGGAGCCCAGCGACGAGCACGGCGGGCCGCTCACCCCGGAGTACGTGGCCTACGCGGTCAACGACGTCGACGCGACATGGGACTGCTTCCAGGTGCTCGCAGCCCGCTACGACTCCTACCGGCTCTCGCGACCGATCACGCAGGTGACCAGCGAGGCGAGCATCGGCAAGGCAAGCCTCGAAGACATCGGCATCAAACCGTGGCGGACCGTCCAGCCCGACTTCTCGCCCGAGACGATCGGCCAGATCATGAGCACCTACTTCGGCGGACGTGCGGAGATCCGAAGGCGCGGCGAGATCATCGAGGTTGCCTACTGCGACTTCAAGTCGATGTACACAACGGTCTGCGCGCTTCAAGGCCTCTGGCAGTTCTCGATCGCCTACGGCATCGAGACCCGCGACGCGACCGACGAGACCCGTGCGTTGCTCGATCGCGTGACGCTCGAGGATCTCCAAGACCCAGCGCTCTGGCGGGAGCTGCCGGTCCTTGTCCAGGTTCGGCCGGACGGCGACTTCTTCCCAACCCGCTGCCAGTTCGGCGCCGGCGAGCAGTACGGGCTCGCGCAAAGCTTCCTGTCCAGCACGGCCGGCGAGCTGCTCTGGTTCACCTTGGCCGACTGCATCGCAAGCACGCTGCACACCGGCAAACCACCAGAGGTCGTCCAAGCCATCCGGTTTACGGCGCGCCATTCCCAATACGACCTTCGACCGCTCGACATCACGGGCAACCCCGCCTATCGCGTGGACCCCTACGACGACGACTTCTACGTACGCCTGATCGACCTGCGCGGCGAGGTCAAGCGCCAAGCCCAGGATGCGCGCGCCGCCGGCGACACAGCGTCAGCCGACCGTCTGAAGGGGCGCGAGCAGTCGTTGAAGATCACCGCGAGCGCGACGAGCTACGGCATCTTCATCGAACTCAACCCTGAGCAGCTGGCGAAGATCGCCAGTACCGATTGCTATGGCCTCGACGGCGAGGCATTCGCCGCGCAGGTGCGGCGTCACGAGAAACCCGGCCGCTTCTTCCACCCGCTGCTCGCGACCCTGATCACCGGGGCCGCACGGCTAATGCTCACCCTCGCCGAGCTGCTCGCGGCTCGGGAGGGGATTGACTGGTTGTTCTGCGACACCGACTCGCTCGCGTTCGCGCGACCCGACGACATGGCTCGCGCGGACTTCCACGCCCCCATCGAGCGCGTTCGCGCGTGGTTCCGCCCGCTCAGCCCCTATGCCGGCAAACCCCACCTGCTCGAGCTCGAGGACGTCAACTACAAGCTCGTCGACGGCGAGACGACACGCAAGCTCGAACCGCTCTATGGGCTCGCGATCTCGCCGAAACGCTACGTCCTCCTCAACCTCACCGACGACGGTGCCCCGGTGATCCGCAAAGGCTCCGCGCACGGGCTCGGCCACCTGCTCGCCCCCTACAACGAGGATGAGGCGCCAGCGGACATTCCCGCGCCAGCCGTGCCGCTGCACGAGCTCGAGCTCGCACGCTGGCAGTACGACCTGTGGTACCGCATCATCCAGGCCGCGCTCGCCGGCCACGAGATCGACTTCGCGACGCTCCCCAACTTCGAGCGACCGGCGATGGCAAGCTGCGCCGTCACCACCACGAACATCGAGAAGTGGTTCAAGCACCACAACGACGGCAAGCCCTACGACCAGCGGACGCGACCGTTCGGGTTCTTCATCACCCCGACCGTCCGCGCGTTCGACGTTCCGCTCGGCCGCGGCGGACAGCCCTTCCACCTTGTTGCGCCATTCGAGACTGATGGCTCGAAATGGCTCGAGGGCACCTACATCGACATCTACTCCGGCAAGACCTACGCGATCTCGACCGACACCTACAACGACACGACCGCGCTCGTCCAGACCTACCAGCAGATCGCCACGGCGTACATCGGCCACCCCGACGCAAAACGACTCGGCCCCGACAACCGCGTCTGCGACGGCGACACGGTCGGGCTACTCGGCCCACGACACATCGACGCGTTCCACGTCGAGCAGCTCGGCAAGGAAGCCAACCGACTCGAAGAGGTCCAGGCGGGACTCGTCCACCAAGCCGACGAGGTCTACACCCGCTACCAAGACCAACGGCGCGACCCGTTCCCACGACTCGCGATTCCGGTCCTCAAGAGCATGCCGCGCAGCGAGCTACTCCGAGCGGGCATCCTCGAGGACAGCGAGCTGCGCGAAGTCCTCGCCGGCCGGGTCCGCCCGCACGCCGCCAGCCGTGCCCGTCTGATGAACCTCGCCGTCAGCTACGCCCGCGATCAGCTCCGCGACACAAGCCATGAACAGATCCGCCACGCCCTCGCCACCCTTTACGCCTACCTCGCTCAACACTCCGAGCAGGGAAAGCAGACCTGCGCGAGATCCGGATGCCGATCTCGCGCCGCGGAAGGTGCGACTTACTGCAGCAACGCGTGCCGCCAAGCGGCCTACCGGCACCGCCACGCGAGCCCCTCCGCTGAGCCCGAGATCGGCAAGGATGCCACGCCATGACCACCGAACTCAACTCCAAACAAATCAGGGTGCTCGAGTGGATCCGCGACGGCTGCCCCGCGGGCGTCATGCAAGGCGAGGGAGACAAGGACCGCCTACCCCAACTCCTTTGGGAGCTCGAGACCCAAGCGCGGGAAGAGGAAGAACTACGGATCGCGCGCCAGCGCGAGGCAGCCGAACGCCAACGCCAATGGGAAGAAGCGATGCGCCAAGCCGAACGCCGGCTAATCGAAGACCACCAGCGGCGAATCCTCTCGGCACGAGTCGACGCCTGGCACGGAGCAGACGCAATTCGGGCCTATTGCGACGCCGTCGAGCAGAAGTTCGGCGCCGCGGTGAATGCTGCGAACGTGGAATGCTAGGCCTTGCGCGACGACACGCCGACAGCATGCAGCAACTTCCGGGCATGCCGCCAAACCCGGAGATCACGCCCGACGCGCTCAAGCCGTTCCTGGGTGGCCTGAGCCCGTACGGACCGCGCGGATTCTGAGCTGGCCCCAATACCGTCCGGCATCCAGAGCACCATCCGGCTTGTGGCGCTTCGTTCGTTTGACGATCTCGACCTGCCTCTCGCGTGGCGCAGGGTTAGGTCGTGGGCCCGGAATGCCGGGATGGACGTCCCTGATCGCTTGCCATACGAGGTGCTTGACGCGCTTTACGGCGATACCGGCCCGCCGATATCCCGGCATCATCAGCCACGACACGCCTTCCTTGTCATTTCCTCTAAGAGAAGCGGCACGTTTCGCCCACTCGTGCGGTTCCGCGCTACTGACCTCATCCTCTACCAAGCGTTAGTAGACCGTCTAGCGCCCGACATCGAAGGTGCACTAGCGCCGCGCGACCGCGTCGGTGCCTACCGGCAAGACCTGACAGGCAATGTGGACGCGTTTGCCGGCACGATGTCGAATGACGAGTTTCGCCACGCAATTCGGCAGCACGTCCAAGCACATCCAGCTGCATTCGTGCTCGAGACCGACATCAGCGGCTACTTCCTCAGCATTCGTCTACCTCAGCTGCAAGAGACGCTCCTCGACTGCTCCGACCGACCGGATGCTGTGCACGACTTGATCAACCTCCTTTCGGAATGGCAGAACCTCGGCGTACGCGGGCTTCCTCAAGGAATCCGACCGTCTTCCCCCCTCGGCAATTTGTACCTTGCATCGCTCGATCGCCTTCTGGCGCGCCACTCGCTGGCGTCGTATCGCTGGATGGATGACATGTGGATCCTGTGTGACAGCTACTCGGCGGCCCGGCGTGTCCAAGACCTGACTGAACGACATCTGTACGGCCTCGGCCTTACACTCAATGGCGAGAAGACACGCATACTCCGCAGCTCCACCGCTGCGGGCCGTCTGGAGACTCCCGCTCTCCGCTTCGAAGAGCGACGAGAGGAGGCGGTTGAGGATCTGGTCGAGATCCTTGAAGGACAGGACTATCTCGATCCCGCCGACATTCCAGACGACGAGGAGATCGACCGCTCCGTGACGATCGCGGATCACGACCGGCTAACCGCGACCTTGGGCGATGATGTGCTCCCAGGCGAGTTCTCGGCCGAGATGGGCCTCGTATATCGACAGCTTACGAAACTGCGCGACGCCCACGGCCTCCCATCTATATCTCGAGTACTGATTCGCAGCCCGCACCTTTCTACCGTGGCGCTGCGATACGCGGCCGAAATGGGACCCATAGCGACAAAGGCTGTCGTGGCGGTCTTCGCGGACGTGCTGGCGCGTGTCGAGTACACCAGAGACTTCGAGAAGCTCAATCTCTGTCACAAGGCTGTGGATCTAAAGCGAGACCCCAAAAGCAACCTCGGCGACCTCATGGGCGAGTTGGCCCTGCGCGATGAACACCCGTTGATCCGCGCGAAGGCGCTGATCGCCTGGGGCGTTCATTCAGCGGACGACCAGTTCGATGTATTCGATCGTTTCATCCGCACCGCCGATCCGCAGTGGCGGGTCTACGCGCTCGTAAGCATTCAGCGGAAGGCGGCGCAGCAGCGCGACGAGCGTTTCGACGCGTGGGCTCACACCGGGGAGACGACGCTCGCAAAGCTCGTGGACCAGTTACGAAAGAAGCCTATCCGGTGGAGCCATCTCTAGCCTTTATGAGATGCGTACTAGCCAGCGTCGGTGCGCATCTCGCCGTGCGACCATCCTGCTCGGCTTCTCGTTCGTGTCGCGCCCCTGAAACGAGACCCGGCTCAGCTTCCGCCTATGACGCCTAGCCTCCACGGTGGCGGGTCGCGCGCGGTCCGTGCCTACCAGCAGTAAGTCCGGTTTTGTGCGGCAGGTAGCGAGATGCTTGCCACCGACATAGCCGTTTGGTTAGGCGCTGCCATTGGGGCCGCAGGCGCCGTCGCTGGATCGCTCGCGGGCGGCATAGTGGCCGGATATTTTTCACTACGCCAGTCGGCTGCAGAGCGTGAGCGATTGGCGGTAAGGCAAATGAACCGAAGGACGACCGAAGCAGGGGAGCGCTGCCGCGCCGCGTACCTGGAGTACATCGCAGCGGCCCAGCAACTCAAAGACGACACCCTGACGTTCGACGGCACGCTCCCATCAGACTTCAAGCGGCGTGATGTGTTGATCCTGATGCGTCGGCTCTATCCACAGCATATGGCCGGTTACGACACGGCTCTCAGCAAGGTCAGACTAGCCGCGGCGAATGCGACAGTCCACACAGCGGTAGCCGGTTTTCACGACTATCTCCGGCGCGAGTCGCAGCGTGCGTTCGAGCGAAACGCAGGGGCGTACGACGACTGGCTCGCCAGAGAGGACGTGCTACTGCGAGCCATGCGGGCTGATCTCGGCGATTAGGCCGGCCTTCTCCCGGTGGCCGATCCAGGCGTTGCCGCAATACACCGACCGCCCACCGGGCAACCCGCGTTACAGCAGCGCCGGTTTCGCGACCCCTAGAACATATCCCCTCAGACACCCACTCCCACGTATTTCAGTGACAGGTACTCGTCAATCCCCTCTGCGCCGCCCTCGCGACCGAAGCCGGACTGCTTCACCCCACCGAACGGGGCGGCGGCGTTTGACGCGACGCCCTGGTTGAGACCGACCATTCCGGTGTCGAGCGCCTCGGCGACGCGTAGGGCGCGGTCGAGGTCGCGTGTGAAGACGTAGCCGATCAGGCCGTACTCGGTCGCGTTTGCCTTGTCGATCGCTTCCGCCTCGGTCTCGAAGCTGACGATCGGTGCGACCGGCCCGAAGATCTCCTCGCTGAGGACGCGACTCCCGGCGGCGAGATGCGTGAGGACGGTCGGTCGGTAGAAGTAACCCGGGCCGTCGACCGGCCCGCCGCCTGTCAGCACGGTCGCGCCGCGCTCGACCGCGTCGGTGACCAGCTCGTGCACCTTGGTGCGCTGGGTCTCGTCGATCAGCGGGCCCAGGTCGGTGTCGGGCTCGGTGCCGCGGCCGAGGCG
>Ga0182024_10013771_pt1 | contig 15728 bp, 16 predicted proteins | sample P32metaG_FD_120480 | JGI IMG/M metagenome (GOLD analysis project Ga0182024, IMG submission 120480) | Permafrost microbial communities from Stordalen Mire, Sweden - P3-2 metaG (Illumina Assembly) | ecosystem: Environmental > Terrestrial > Soil > Wetlands > Permafrost | place: Sweden: Stordalen... | reverse complement strand
CATATTGCACCGCGCTCAGGATGCTTCCCTCATAAAAACAGATTTGCGCGGGCAGCATCAGGCGCGTGAGAAAAACAACGCGGGCGCGTTCGGGCGGGCTGAAACCGGGGGAGATCCAATTCACGATATGCGGCGCGAAAAGCTCACCCAGCAGAACCATTCCTATCAGGACAAAACCCATCACGGTAATCACCGTGGAAAAAACACGCCAGCCCTCTTCTTCACGTTTTTCTGCCGCATATTTTGCAAAAACCGGGATGAAAGTGATGCTCAAGGAGCCGCCCGCGATCAAATAGTTCAGAAAATCGGGCAGAGTGAACGCGGCATTGTAGGCGTCGGTGACGGCATTCGAGCCCATCTGATGGGCCAGGGTCCAGTCGCGGAAAAATCCCAGCACGCGGCTAAGCAGAACGCTGGCCATCACGATGCCGGTAGCCGCAGCAATGCGACGGTGCATGGTTCCGGTGTCTGAAGCTGTCGTCACGAAGGCAATGGTAGATGTTTTGACGCGTTTGAACTAGAGCGTTAACGCGAGATGTTTCCGATGCGAAATGATTGCCGAACGCCGATGAAGAATGTCGAAGAATTTCTTCGACGAAATGTTTCAAGCGATAGTGAAGAAAGTTACTCCAGATTCGCGTCGTGCTCAGCGAACGCGTCCATGCCTTCCGGAGGACGAATTGGCTCGCGCGTTGGCGTTCCATCCGGGGCAGCACGCAGGTATTGCACCGGCCAGGGAATGGGAAAGCCCAGCTCGTGACCGACTTGCAGCGGCCAGTAAGGCTGCCGCAGAAATTCGCGCGCCATGATTACAAGGTCGGCGCTTTCTTCGCGCAGAATTGTGTCAGATTGATTCGCAGTTGTGATGAGGCCGACGGCGCCAGTCATCACGTTTGTCTCGTGGCGAATTTCTCGCGCGAATGGAACCTGGTATCCAGCCCGTATGGGGATTTTTGCTCCGGGCGCAATGCCTCCCGAGGAGCAGTCGATCAAGTCCACACCCAGCGGGGCAATTTTCTGGACCAATTGCACGGACTGATCCAGGTCCCAGCCGCCTTCAATCCAATCCGTCGCGGAAATTCGAACGAACAGCGGATAAGCGGCGGGCCACACGCCTCGAATTGCGGCCACAACTTCACACAAAAGGCGGCAACGATTTTCGAGCGAACCTCCATACGAATCGGTGCGCTTGTTCGAAATGGGTGAAAGAAATTCGTGAAGCAAATATCCGTGGGCGGAGTGAATTTCGATCACCTGAAATCCAGCTTGCAGCGCTCGGGCGGCCGCTTCGGCAAAAGATTTCACCACGCCGCGAATTCCCTTCTCGTCGAGCGCAACAGGCATAGGATAGGCAGCAGAAAATGGAATGGCGCTGGGCGCTACAGGCTTCCAGCCCCCTGCGGATTCAGGTACCGCGGCATTCCCTTCCCACGGACGCAGCGTGCTGCCTTTGCGTCCGGCGTGCGCCAATTGAATTCCAGGGATGCTGCCCTGCTCGCGAAGGAAATGAGTGATGCGCGAGAGCTGTTCGATGTGCTCGTCCTTGTAAATTCCCAAATCCTGCGGGCTGATGCGGCCCTCTGGAGAGACGCCTGCCGCTTCGGTGAAAACGAGAGAAGCTCCTCCCACCGCTCGGCTTCCCAGGTGCACCAGATGCCAATCGTTGGCGAAACCGTCGGTGCTGGAATACTGGCACATGGGGGAAACCACGATACGATTGCGCAGAGTTAGTTCGCGGATAGTGAGTTCGTCAAATAGCATGGATCTTCCTTTGGTGCTTTGCGGTTCGCGCAAGCGGAATCATTTTAAGAGCTAATCAATCTTAAGAGCTGGTCCTTAAGAGCTAATCAATCATCGCGCCGATGAGTTTTTGTATGTTTGTGGTCGGCCACAGGGTCGAGCAAGCGGAGCACGTGGACGCCTGCATCCGGATCGAAACGATACGCGATGGTTGCGTCCGCCGCTTCCTGGTCGCGCGCCAATTCCAGTTCCGGGTTGCCGACAATAATGTCGCCCTTGTTGCTAATTCGAAGCTCGCTTCCAACCTGCAAAACGATTTTCGTTTCGTTCGTATTGGATTTCATTTGGCCTCCTGCGGACCACCAATAGAATTCGGCGTGCTGGCCTCAGGCGCTATAGCACACCAGTTTGGATGAGGGAATGATCTAAAAGGTGCCGGAAAATTAGTTCGAAGTAGCTTTAGCGCTTTTTTCTTTCTTCTTCCCTCTGGGAGGATCAAGCGCGGGAGGATCGCTGGCGGGAAAAGATTCGCGCGAGGCTTCGTCCACGGGATCCACAGCCGGCGGGTCAGGCGGTTTAGAAGCCGGTGTCTTTTTGTCGTCTTTACGCGAGTTTGGCCCTGCGGCAGAATGCATTAAAAAAACCTCGGTTCAATTCAACCCGGCGCAGCTTCGGTGCCGCGGCTAAAATTTGATTACAAGCCCGAGTGTAACTTTTGGACTGTATTGGTAAGTGTTGAAGTAGTGTGTCCCGACCATATCGGCTTCGACACGCCATGCGAAACGCGGACGGAATCTGATGTCGACTCCACCGCCAGCCTCGTAGGCCGGGGCGTGCTCGTTGCCGAACGCCGTTTGTGGAGTGAAGTGCGAATACCCGCCCAACACGTGGGCCCAAACTTCCAACCCGCGCGGAGCCGACCACCTGAACCGCGCGCCCCCCATTCCGAGCAAGAGCCATCCACCGGTGTTGAACTCGTTTAAGTGCGTGGCGTCGAACTCGCCGTCCGCACCGACCCAGTTCTTAAAGTAATAAACCATGCTATAGGTGAATCCATTCGTATTCAGAGTGACCGCGGGGACCTGGTAATAGCGCAGGTATTCGTAACCTATATACGCTTGCCAGTTATAGGTCTCGTAAACGCTTTGGACCTGCTGCGGCGGCTCGGCAAACGGAGCGCCGGTAGCGGAACTCCCGGTAATCCCCGCGGGCGCCGCAGCCGGTAGGGCGCCGAAGCCGAACGGGTTCGCGGAAGGCGCCAGCAACGCGACCTGCGGAAACGCGTCAGATGGCGGCGGATTCACGACGTTTATTTGTGCGTTAACATTTATCGCGAGTAAAAGAACAGCCCCGATTAAGAATGAAGCGTATCGCATCGCCTATAACCCCCCGCAAGCTGCCCAAGGCCACAAAGCCTGCACCTCATAATTTGACCGAGAATGGTAGCTGTGTCTAGCCTAAATTCAGCAGATTTGCCTACCGACAGAGTTCCCCGGGTACAACTAGAACGCCAAACCCCTCCCGCGGCGGAAAGTCGCTGTCGGCCAATTAACAAAGTCCAGGTCGCCATTGACAATTCGCGATGAAACGCCTAGAAGAAGCCTGCAGTTCCGAAACGAGTTCCGAAGCGGAGTGCCGACGGAAAGTTCCGAAGGGAGGCCCCGATGGCAGGTGTGTACGGTGAGATTAACTCCAAGTCGGACTATCAACGCGTTCTCCGCGAGGCGTCCAGCATCGTGATCCGCGTTCTGGAGGGCACGCCGAATGACGGCACCATGCAAGGTGTTAGGAAACAACTCGAGGCCATGAAGCGTTGGACCGACGGCGGCCGCAAGCCGAGCGAGATCGAACGCCGCAATATTGACGTCGGATTGGTGGCAGCACGCGAGCTTTCCGATGCCACCGGCGAATTGAGCGACCTGGCGCAGAAGCTGTGCGCTTTGAACAACTATTTTGAGGACTGGCCCACCGACGCTGAAGCCGCGAGCGCCACCGACGATGATTTCTTCGACGAGGACGACTGATCTGCTGCCTGCCCGAAACTCTGCTCGCCTCGGCTCAGCTATCGCAACAAAACCAATTCTGCCTGAATCAACGCGCGCGCCTTCAATGATAGTGTAGCGGTGCGAATTGGTGTAGCGCTGCGCATGAGTGTAACGGTGCCAACTGCGGGTGGGATTTGTCCGTGCGTTTCGCGGGCGCGACCGATTGGAGACTGAAGCTGAATACGAGGACCCTTTTCTTCGTTGGACTCATTTTATGCGCGACCGGAGTGGTCTCCCCGCCTGTTGCCCTCACACTTGGTTTGATTTTCGGATTGTCTTTCGAACATCCTTACCTGGCCGAAAGCCGCGACCTTTCCAGGTTTCTGCTGCAAGCGTCCGTTGTAGGCTTGGGTTTTGGAATGAATTTGCACGAAGTGTTGCGCGCTGGGCGCAGCGGCTTCGTCTATACCGCCGCCGGCATTTCTTTTGCGTTGATTTTCGGCCTTCTCGCCGGCTGGCTCCTGCGCGTGAACAAAACCGCGTCGATCCTGATCTCCACCGGCACGGCCATTTGCGGAGGCAGCGCGATCGCCGCCGTAGCGCCCATCATCGGGGCCAGCGACGAAGAAATTGCAATTTCTCTGGGAACAATTTTTATTTTGAATTCGGTCGCGCTGCTGATTTTTCCGCCGCTGGGCTGGGCGCTGCATCTAACACAAACACAATTTGGCTTGTGGGCAGCGTTGGCTATTCATGACACGAGTTCGGTAGTGGGCGCTACGGCGCGCTACGGCCCGGTCGCACTCGTCGTAGGCACCACAGTGAAGTTGACGCGCGCTTTGTGGATTGTTCCAGTCGCCATCGGCGCTGCTATCGTGAAACACTCTAAAACCAAAATCCAGTGGCCGTGGTTCATTCTGCTTTTTTGTCTTGCTGCGGTGGCCAGCACCTACTTGCCGGCGTTCGTGAATTTTTGGCATGTGCTCAGCAATTTGGGAAGGCTCGGATTGACAGCGACGCTTTTTCTGATCGGGACGGGAATTTCGCGCGCCACTTTGCGCCAAGTCGGCTGGCCCCCGCTGCTCCAAGGCGTAATTCTGTGGATTCTGGTGGGCGTCACATCCCTGTGGCTGATTTTCGCGGGATGGATTTCACTCTAACTCTTCTTTTCTTTGTCCTCTTTCAAATACATCGCGGACTGCTGGTGGGCTTCCTGCGAAAACTCCCAAGCTTTCCGCGCATGCTCCATCGCCTGTTTCGACTGCTCGTGCCCGGTAAAATGATCACCTTTACCGTGGCCGGCTGCCGCAGCTCGATGCGCGTGCGCCGCCTGCTCGTGAAACTCAGCCGCTCGTTGATGCGAATCGTATGTCATTTTTATTCTCCTCTGAATGCATCTTCAACGTTAACGCGCTCGTCGCGCGATGTCCACCCAACTCAGCGCCCTACGCTATCTTGAACTATCGCGTTCACCGGCGGCGCGGGCAAAATTCCCAGGTTGATGTAGATTGGCCGAATTAATTTCCGTATCGACTTCAGGCGCGAGAAAAACCAAATAGCGCCGGCGATGCAGCATGCTCCGCTGAACATCACGGTGCGCGGCGCGCCGATTGCGCGTGCCAGGGCTCCGGATAGCAAACTCCCAAACGGCGCCATGCCCACAAACGCCACGGTATAAAAACTCATCACGCGTCCGCGTTTGTCTTCCTCGACAATGGTTTGGATGATGGTGTTGCTGGCCGCCATTTGCTGCATCATTCCAAATCCGCAGAAAAGCATGCAGAAAAGCGAAAGCCAAAAGTTTCGCGACATTCCAAAGAAAATCAGCGCCACTCCAAACATCGCCGTCGAAATATAAATCATGCGCCCCAGGCCCACAACGCTCTTGCGAATTGCGAGCGATAAAGCCGAAACCAGCGCGCCCACGCCGACGGCACCCATCAAAAATCCCAGCGTGTGCGGGCCGCCTTTCAAAATCGTGGACGCAAAAACCGGCATTAACACCGTGAACGGCCAGCCCATCAAGCTCACCATCGCGAACAGCGTGAGTATCGTCCGAATCGGCGCGAATCCCGCAACGTAATCCCAGCCTTCTCGCAATTGCACCAGCATGGTAGCTGTTACGCGCTTGACCGCGGCGGGCTTCAACAGCATCGCGAACAGCGACGCGATCACTGCGAGGTAGCTGATGCCGTCAATCAAGAAACAGGAGCCCTCGCCGGAAATTGCAATCACCATTCCAGCCAGAGACGGCCCCACCAGCCGCGCCATATTTACCATTGACGAGTTCAGCGCGATCGCGTTGCCGAGGTCCTGTTTGTCTTCCACCATCTCGACCAAAAACGCCTGGCGCCCCGGCATGTCGAACGCATTGATCATTCCCTGGAACGCGCTCAGCCAAATAATTTCGTGGATGGTGATGTGTTTGGTCAGAGTAAGCGCCGCCAGCGCGAACGATTGCACCATCGCCAAAATCTGGGTGACGATCAAAACGTGGCGCCGGTTCAGCCGGTCCACCCAAACTCCCGCGAAAGGCGCGAGCAGGAACGTCGGTATCTGCCCCGAAAATCCTACGATGCCCAGCAAAAATGCCGAGCCCGTCAGCCGGTAAACCAGCCAACTGGTCGCTAGCCGCGTCATCCAAGTTCCAATCAGCGAAATACTCTGGCCGCCGAAAAAGAGGCGGAAATTTCGATGGCGCAGCGCACGCCACGCGCGCGAAAGCCCTACTTCGGGCTCGGGTACAGCAACAGTCGAATTGGATTCCGCGCTCATTCGTCAAAGCCGAACTTCCAATTGTACGATTCTTTCGACCACTCAAATGGCACATCGCCCTCGGGAATTTCTTAACTCTGGCCTAGCCTCTTCGTCCGGTTCGACGTCACTGAAGTCAGTTGTATCGCCGCACTTCCCTTAAAGCGGTGGTCGAATCCACAAACAAATCATGATCACGTCGTTTAGGATCGCATCGATTGACGATCACATCGTTTGACGCGACTCGCATCCATCAATAGACTCGCTCGATGTCTTCCTCTTCGCATCCGGGCGTAGAAGTTCCGGTGCTTGAAACCGAGCGACTTAAGCTGCGCGGACATCACGTGGAAGATTTCGTCGACTGCGCCGCGATGTGGGCCGATCCCGAGGTCGCGCGTTACATCGGGGGCAAACCTTACACCGAAGAGGAATCTTGGGCGAGATTCTTGCGCTACGCCGGCCACTGGTCGCTGCTAGGTTTCGGTTATTGGGTGGTCGAAGAAAAATCAACCGGCAATTTCATCGGAGAAGTTGGTTTCGCGGGCTACAAGCGCGACCTTCCGCCGCTCAGAGGCATTCCGGAAATAGGCTGGGCGTTCGCCACACAAGCGCGCGGGAAAGGTTATGCCACCGAAGCCGTCCGTGGCGCCGTCGCCTGGGGCGATGCGCACTTCCCTTCGCCGCGCACCGCTTGCATTGTCCACCCCGAAAATCTCGCCTCTATCCGCGTCGCAGAAAAATGCAACTACCGCGAATTCCAGCGCACCACATACAAATCCCACCCCACAATAATGTTCGTCCGTGACCGCACGGAACCCGCGACCTGACGTCATCGCCAATCATCAGGAATTAGTGCGTCGGCGATTGCGGCAAACGAAGAACACCCCATATCGGCCTTCGTCGCTGGCGATCCTACTCGGACTATTCGGACTTAAAAGTTCAGTTGTATTTTATTGAGAGGCGGTTCGCGCGCGCTGATTTCGCACCGTAAGTTCGGAAGCGAATAACGCGCCTAGGCCTTCTGCAAGAGTCGGGTGAGTGAGGACAGCGTCGCGAAACGCGGTATAGGGCAGCCCTGCGATCATGGCAACCTGAACGGATGACATGGTCTCGCCTCCTTCGACGGCGAAAGCGGTGAAGCCAAGGATGCGATCGCCGTTGATTTCAACCAGCGCCTTTAAAAATCCGCGTGTTTCAGAAAGTGTGCGTGCGCGCAGCACTTGTTCCATCGGGATTTTGAAAAGGCGATAGGCGATGCCTTGCGCTTTAGCGTCCTTTTCTCTTAGGCCGATGTGAGCGAGTTCAGGATCGGTGAAAAGACAGAACGGAACTTGCCGGCCAGTCGTCACGCGGTTACCGCCAGTAAGGTTGCTATGGACCACACGGAAATCGTCAATGCTAATGTGCGTGAACTGCGGGCTGCCAGCTACTTCACCGATTGCCCAAACGCCGGGCGCTGTCGTCTGCAATCGCTCATTCACTTTTATATGCCCGCGATCTGTCAATTCAACGCCAGCTAATTCCAGGCCGATTCCTTCTGTGTTCGGAGTGCGGCCTCCGGTAACCAGCAGATGACTGCCTTCGATCGTTCGCTCCACGCCGTTATGTTCGAGGACGACTTTTACGGACTGGCCCGATTTTCCCGACACCTGCTTGATCTGAGCATTCAAAAGAATGTCGATGCCCTCGTCCTGGAGCAAACAACGAAGAGCTTCCGTCACATCTTCGTCTTCGCGATCGACGAGGTGTCTGTTGTGTTCGATCACCGACACCTTGCTGCCGAAGCGGCGCATGGCCTGAGAGAGTTCCAGGCCGACGTAGCCGCCGCCGAGCACCAGAAGATGTTTGGGGACTTCGTCCAGTTCGAGCGCTTCCACGTGCGTGAGTGGTTGTGCGTCAACGAGGCCGGAAACTGGCGGCAACGCAGCGCGCGTCCCTGTGCTGATGATCACGTTAGTACCGCGTAGCTGGCGCTTTGTGCCATCGGAGAGCGTGACTTCCAAAGTTCGCGGAGCGACGAAGCGTCCGGAGCCGAAGATAAGTTGGGCTCCAGTATTCTTGTAAATGTCCAGGTACATATCGTTCAGGCCTGTGACCATTTTGCGTTTGCGGTCACGGAGTTTGGCCATATCGACCGTGAAGCCTTCTTTGGCGATGCCGAAATCGTCACTGCCGCGAACGTACGACGCAACTTTTGCGCCGTGAATAATGTTCTTGCTGGGCAGACAGGCGATGTTGGGGCACGAGCCGCCAATGTATTTGCGATCGACGACTGCGACACGCTGTCCTTCCTTGGCGAAGGTCCATGCAGCGATTGTCGAGCCGGTGCCGCCGCCGAGGATCACAAGATCGAACTCCTCCAGTTTCATTTCCTTTATGGATTGAGCTGAGGCTTCCGTTGTGTTCATACCAGCTCCTTTCTAAGAGGCAAAAATATTTAGCTGAGGGTTAACGACGGCTGCTGCGCAGTCGCCGCCGATAGGCTGCGACCTTGTGGCGGTTGCCACAGAGCTCCATGCTACACCAACGGCGATGATGCGACTTGGTGTTGTCGGAGAACCAGAGGACGCAGGTCTCGTCCTGGCAACGTTTCACCAGACGAAAGTCGGCCGTCGCAAGCAGCTCGGCAGCGGCTTCCGCCACGGGGCCGAGAAGCGCCTCGGCGGTATTTTTTCGCCTAACTTTTTCAATCTTTAGCGAGCCCGGCTTATTCCACACAAGCCGCGAGTGACTGTGGGCGTTAGAGAGGAATCGGTTAAGGAACGAAGGATCTCCGCACTGTCCAGCCTTTCGTTTCTCGATAAGCGAGCGAATATTCTCACGCAGCTTTCTCGCAGAAATCAGAAGAGGTATCCACGTTGCGCCCGCCCCAGCTTCCGGGGCCGAAAGCCCTGCCAGCTTGAGCCAACGGATTACATCCTCGTCGTGCTGAAAATAATCCACCAGCCCTCCGTGCACTCGCATTCGCGTATTTAGAAAGTCCAGGCCGAGATTTCCTGCCAGAAACACCGGGCCGGGTTTTGGAACTCGATTCGTCTTCTGGGACCGGGTCAATGGATAGCGCTCAAAAATACTGTAATCGCTAACCGGCGTCTTGACAAGTTACAGGTTTTTGTGGTGTAACCGTAGAAGCATAGGTTGTCCGGTGTTGACGATCCATGCTAAAACATTCTGGAGGAATTGCAAATGGCAGAGAATACTTCAGCGCAAAAGCAAAAGAGCGGCGTGACAAATGCGGAGCCCCTGGTTCCTTTCACATCCATCCACAAGGTTGAAGCCGATGGCGTACAAGTATTTTACAGAGAGGCAGGCAGTCCGCAGGCGCCGGTGGTTCTTCTGCTGCATGGATTTCCGACTTCGTCGTTCATGTATCGCGAGTTGATTCCTCGTCTGGCAGATCGCTACAGAGTAATCGCGCCAGACTTGCCTGGTTTTGGATTTACGGAAGTGCCTGAGAAGCGGAAATATACTTACACCTTCGACGCGCTGGCAGCGACCGTAGATGCCTTCACGCAAGCGATCAAAATCAATCGGTATGCACTTTATATTTTTGATTATGGAGCGCCCACGGGACTTCGCCTGGCGATGGCTCATCCTGAACGGGTTTCAGCTATCGTTTCACAAAACGGGAACGCTTATGAAGAAGGACTCGGGGATGCCTGGGGACCGATCCGAAAGTACTGGGCTTTCCCCAACGCCGAAAACCGCGAAGTGATTGCGAAGAATGTGCTGACGCTTGAGGGCACACGCTGGCAGTACACGCACGGTGTGGCTAACGCGGATAGCGTTGCGCCGGAATCGTACACGTTGGACCAGGCGCTGATGGAGCGGCCGGGAAACAAAGACATTCAGCTGGATTTGTTTTTGAACTATGCCTCGAACGTAGCGCTCTACCCGAAATTTCAGGAATATTTTCGTAAATCGAAGCCTCCCTTGCTTGCAATTTGGGGCAAGAACGATCCGTTTTTTATTCCCGCGGGGGCAGAAGCGTTCCGAAGAGACATTCCTGGCGCGCAGGTGAAGATGCTCGACACTGGGCATTTTGCTTTGGAAACGCATGCGGTGGAGATTGCTGCGGAGATGAAGAAATTCTTTGACACTAACGGAATATAGATTCGCAGCGCATGCGTGGAGGGCGAGATGAGTGCTCAGAACGCAACCGTTGTGCTAGTGCATGGAGCTTGGGCTGACGGATCGTGTTGGCAGAACGTGATTTTACCGCTGAGAAGTCTGGGCGTGGATGTGATTTGCGCTCCCATTCCTCTGACTTCGCTCACGGATGACATTGCAGCCCTCTCCAGAACATTGGAGAGAACCAGCGGACCCGTGGTGCTGGTCGGACATGCTTACGCTGGCGCAGTAATTGCGGGGCCCGCCGATGAACGGATAAAAGCTCTGGTGTACGTCGCGGCGCTGGCTCCCGACGAGGGTGAAACGGTCGCGCAAGTTTTCTATCGCGAGCCGCCGCATCCAGAGGCTCCTCATTTGGAACCCGACCGACACGGTTTTATATGGATGCCGGAAGACGGGTTTCGTAAAGCGGTAGCTCACAAAGCTTCCGCCGATCAAAAAGCCATTATGGCGGCGGTGCAACGGCCGATTGCGTTGAAATGCATTCAAGAGGTGACTCCAACTCCAACATGGAAGACGAAGCCCACCTGGTATTTGCTCGCGGAAGAAGATCGCATGATCAAACCGACTACTCAGCGTTTATGGCTGAACGTATGGGCGCCAAAATCCGTTCACATTCGGTGGATCATACGCCGATGTACACAGAGCAGAATATTGTGGTGGATATCATCTCCGAGGCATTACGCGAGACGCTTTCGAAAGAGGTTTCGGCGCGAAGTGCAAGTTAACGGCGTTGCGATAGCGGTTACAGACAAACTGCACAGGAATTTTATCAGGCTGTGAAATTTATTGAGAGGAAGCAATAATGCCGAACTCCGTAGCTATTGTTACCGGGGCTAGCCAGGGAATTGGAATGGCGACCGCGCTCCGGCTAGCGCGCGATTTTTCAGGTCTCGCTTTGGTTGCACGGAACGAGGCGCACCTACAGGAGACAGCTCGACAGGCGAAATCTGTAGGAGCTGAAAGTCTGGTGCTTCCGCTCGATCTCAGTGAACGCGCGGCCGCGGAAAAAATCGTGAAGGACACACTCGGCCGCTTCGGGCGGATCGACGCAGTTGTGAATATCGCCGGGGCCGTGCCGCAAATCGATCTGTTCGAGATGACAGACGCGCAGTGGGACGATGGTATGGCGCTGAAGTTTCATGGCGCTCGTCGCCTGACCATAAAAGCCTGGGATGCCTTGAAGACTACTAAAGGTTCGGTTGTATTGCTCTCGGGTCTTGCCGCTTATGACCCCAAGCCGGGATTTGCCGCGGTGGCCGCGACCAACGCAGCGATTATCGCTTTGGCGAAAGCGTTCGCAGAGCAAGGAATCAAGGATGGCGTTCAGGTTAACAGCGTTTCGCCGGGAGCAGTGATGACGGGCCGTCGGAAATCATTTTTTGAAAAATGGGCGCCGGCGAACAATCTCACCGTCGAGGAAGCCATTAAAAAGTATCCGGAGCAATCGGGCATTTCTCGTTTTGGCGAGCCGGAAGAGATTGCGGATCTTCTGGCTTACTTGGTGTCGCCTGCCGCGAAGTGGATGACGGGAGCTTCGCTTCGAATCGACGGCGGCGAATTCAAAGGGATCTAACAGAAAGGGCCACTGCTAACGGCAACTTGCAACGCTCACGTGTAATTTCGCGGGCTGGGGCCCTGTCAGTTTCCCGCGGGCGCGGGCTGTTGTGGATGACATATCACGCCGTCAGTATTTTTTGTGTGTACGTAGACTGGAGCATTGTTGGCCAACCAAAGGCCAACCTCGGTCGTCGTGTTTTGGACGGTTTCGGGCACCATCGCGGGTGCGTCATTCGGATATGTGTCTTCGTAATTGTCCACCGACCATTCGGAGGGGACGGCCTGTTCCGCGAGCAGACGGTGGACAAAATCCTGGGTGTCGCCGCTAAAAGTATTGCCGGTAAATTCGCGGAAAGTCTCTAGCTTGCCGTTGGAATTCGAGGGCCACGGGTAAGGAGAGAGCAACACAGTGGTTCGCAGGCCATGGGCGTTTCCCCATTGGATTGCTTGCACAATAAACTTTTCGTAGCCTGGGCCGCTGCCACCGGTCAGAAAGAAGTTCGGGGGAACGTCGAACGCGATTGCTTTGCCGTAGAGCGCCTCACCGCGCTCGAGTGCATAGAACGAATTGGCGGCAAAAACGTTATCTCCGAGTTTTGGCTCGCTCGGATCGTTGGGAGCTACGACCGGAGCCACTGTCGCGATGCCCACGCTCCTGGCCGTGTCCACGTACTCCCTCCACAGATTCAGGTCCTTTTCTAATTGGCCGGGAGCCGCTGAGTCGGACGGCGTGTTCACATTGGCTTCAGAAGGGCTCAAGCCATTCTGTTTATACACACTCTGGTAGTAACCGTATTTCGGCGGAAGCGTGAAATAGCCCGCGCCCACTTGGCCGAGTTCAGCTTGGCCTGGCCCGGTTGCGCTGAAGACATGCCCGATGGCCCTCATTAGGCCAGGCGACTTCTCGGCTGCGATGATCGCATTCGCATGCTCGTACAGCCCAACGTGACCGGTTTTGAGAAGCTCTTTGAATTGAGCGCGATCAACGAGCGCGTCGAAACCTGCGGTCCCACCGACAAAAATATATATGCCTAAGTTTGAGCAGACACTGTTTTTGTCTGGGTCGCCGGAGGGATTTTCTTGAGGCGCAGCATGCGCTGCGGGAGTCGCTGCCGCGATAGCGAACAATAGTGTTAGAAAAACGGTGACACATCGGCTTCGAGGAATGCGCATGGAAGTCACCATCCAGAGTGGTTGGTACCTCCAGCATAACCGTCTTTCCGCATGGCTTCAACTTTGGAGCATTCACACACAGGTCCTTGAATTTCGTCAGGCAGCGTGCTACGTTTTTTCGTGACCCGGCCCCACGGCCCGAAGACACCCGCCCCACGAGGACCAATGCCCCAACAGAAAATAAATTCTGACGCGGCAGAAAACCTTTCTGCGCGGCAGGGCGAGAGCACCGGATTCGTTTACATTGCCGCCGCGATTGCTGCTCTGGGCGGCCTGCTCTTTGGTTACGACACCGGGGTAATTTCCGGGGCGCTGATTTTCGTTCAAAAAAGTTTTGCGCTTTCAACCTTCCACCAGGAATTGGTGGTGAGCGTCGTTTTGGTGGGCGCCGCCGTAGGCTCGCTGGGCGGCGGCAATTTGGCCGACCACATCGGCCGAAAAACAAATCTTCTGATCACCTCAGTGATTTTTATTTTGGGCGCGATTATTTGCGCCGCCGCCGGATCGGAAATCACGCTGATCGTGGGACGAACGATCGTCGGACTAGGCATCGGCTTGGCCAGCTCGACCGTTCCGCTCTACATTTCGGAAGTATCGCCGGCAAAAGCGCGCGGCTGGCAAGTTTCCCTTTTCCAACTCGCAATTACGATCGGCATCCTGGCCGCCTATTTGGTGGATTACGCGTTCGCACAATCCGAGCAATGGCGCTGGATGCTGGGGCTTGCCGTGGTTCCCGGAGCGATGCTGGGACTGGGAATGTTGTACATGCCGGAGACCCCGCGCTGGCTGGTGAAAAACGGGCAAATTGAAAAAGCGGTCGGAGTGTTGAAAAAAATTCGCGGCACGCAAAACGTGGAAGCGGAATTCAAAGAAATTCAGGGCACGCTGTCGAAGACGGACGAGCGCGGCCAATGGTCTGACCTGCTCAAAGCCTCGATTCGTCCTGCGCTGATCGTTGGAATCGGCCTCGCGGTATTTCAACAGGTGACCGGAATAAACACGGTGATTTACTACGCTCCGCAAATTATTCGATCTGCGGGCATCTCGTCGGCGTCCGGAGCGATTCTTGCCACCGCCGGAATTGGCCTGGTAAACGTCATCATGACGCTCGTTTCGATGTGGCTGATCGACCGCGCCGGAAGGCGCCCACTATTGCTGACTGGAATTGCGGGGATGGTGATTTCTCTCGGCGTCCTCGGTTTTATTTTTCGCGAGTCGGCGACGGCGCACGACGCCGCTTTCGGCCAGCTCGCAGTGATCACACTGATGGCTTACGTCGCTTGCTTCGCCATAAGCCTGGGCCCGATTTTCTGGCTGATCATCGCTGAAATTTATCCGCTGAAAACGAGGGGATTGGCCGAAGGAACCGCGGCATCCTCAAACTGGGCCGCGAACTTTGTAGTCTCGTTAACTTTTCTCACGCTGGTGCAAATGTTCGGCCCTACATGGACTTTCTGGCTCTACGGCGTGCTCGCCATCGCCGCTTGGATCTTCTCGTATGCTCTGGTCCCGGAAACAAAAGGCCGCACGCTGGAAGAAATAGAAGCCTTCTGGCGCAGCCGGCAACTCCTGAAAAAATAGCGCGCTTGAGGCGCTACTCAGCTCAAGGATTTTATGCTGACTTTGGGAATGAGGGATTGCACATCGCCGAATGAGATGCGCCCTTCGAGCTCGGCGAGGCAGTTGGCCGCGCCGCAAGCTGCAGCGAAACGCAGAGCTTCTTCGCCGGTCATTCCTTGCATCGCGGCGTAAGCGAAACCAGCTAGAGTCGTATCGCCGCATCCCACGGTTGAAATTGCTTTCAGGCGCGGCGGTTGCGCAAACCACGCCGGACCATCTTCGCTTTCGACCCAGACCAAGCCTTCCGCGCCCATCGTGATTGCTGCGCTTTGCGCGCCCAGCAAAATTATTTCGCGCGCGGCGGCTACTACTGCTTGCAAATCGGGCAAAGAATGGCCGAGCAGAACCTCAGCTTCCTTGCGATTCGGCTTTACGAAACTTGGCCTCACAGCAAGACCTGCTTTCAGCGCTTCGCCGCTGGTGTCCAAAAACACGGCTGAGCCAGCTTTCTTTGCGATATCGACCAACGCCGCACAAAAGCTAGCCGGCACGCCCGGGGGCAAGCTGCCGGAGATCGCGACGAGCGCGCCTTCCCATTTCTCGTTGAGATTCTGCGAATACAAACGAAGCAGCTCAGTCTGTTCCTTCGGGCTAATATTTCCGCCGGGCTCCAACACTTCCGTAATTTTCCGCGAGTTTTCGATTATCTCGAGGTTGACGCGCGTTGAGGCTGCTGTTCGGATGGGGCTGACATCGACGGCGAGCTTCCGCAGCTCCGCTTCGACTTGATCACCGATGGCGCCACCGAGAAATCCGATCCAGTTG
>Ga0182024_10013770_pt1 | contig 15728 bp, 5 predicted proteins | sample P32metaG_FD_120480 | JGI IMG/M metagenome (GOLD analysis project Ga0182024, IMG submission 120480) | Permafrost microbial communities from Stordalen Mire, Sweden - P3-2 metaG (Illumina Assembly) | ecosystem: Environmental > Terrestrial > Soil > Wetlands > Permafrost | place: Sweden: Stordalen... | reverse complement strand
GTAATCCAGGGTCGTGACCGGACGATCGACGACGGTCGCGGCTTCGGCGTCGGTACGGCCGATGACCTGGCCGCCACGGATGCCGCCGCCCATGAGCACGGTGCTCCAGGCCCTCGGATAATGATCGCGGCCCGGCTGGGCACCGCGCTGATTGATGCGCGGCGTACGGCCGAACTCGCCCATCCAGATGACCAGGGTGGTGTCGAGCAAGCCGCGATCGCGCAGATCGGCGACGAGCTGGCTCATGGCCGGATCAACCTGGTGCGACAGCTGGCGGACCCGTTCGAAGTTGTTCTGGTGCGTGTCCCAGCCGCCGAGGGTCACCTCGACGAAGGACACGCCGGCCTCGACCAGTTTGCGGGCCATCAAGCAGCTCTCGCCGAACTTGGTCCGGCCATAACCGTCGCGAACCGTGGCCGATTCACTGTTGATGTCGAAGACGCGATTGCCGCGATCCAGCATCAAGGAGACGGCCCCCTGGTAGGTGGTGCTATGAGCGGTGTCCACGCTCGACTGGTGCGTGCGATGGAAACCCTGTTCGAGTTCTTGAAGCAGGCCCATGCGGCTGCGGAACTGATCGACCGGCACCGCGGGCGCCAGGTTCTCGACGCCGCGAGCGGGATCGCTGACGATGAGCGGCTGATGCTGTGGCCCAAGATAGCCGGAGCCATAGCTGCGATTGCCGATGGAAACGTAGCTGGGCAGGGGAGTGTCGCGGCGGCCGATTTCCTTGGAGGCGATGGCGCCGATGCTGGGATAGGACAGGCCGCCGACGCCTTCCTTGTAACCGGTGTGCAGATAATACTTGGCCCGAGCGTGAGCGCCTTCGCCGGTCGTCATGCTGCGGATGATGGCGCCATGATTCATCAAGGGGGCGAGACGGGGGAAGTGCTCGCTGATCTGGACGCCGGGGGCACTCGTCTGGATATTGCGGAACGGTCCGCCCTGTTCGGTGCCGGGGCGCAGGTCGAAGGTGTCCTTATGGCTGGGGCCGCCGTCCATCCACAGCAGGATGCAGGACTTGCTGCGAATGTTGCCCTCGGCGGCACGGGCGGCCAGGACGTTGAACCAGCCGGACATGGAAGTTCCCAGCACTCCCGCGGCCGACAGCTTCATCAGGTCACGTCGAGAAAGTTGCGAACTCATTCTAAGGCTCCTTGTGAGGTAGGACTCGATCAATGGTTCATGGTAAATTCGGCGGAGTTCAGCAGGACCCACAGGACGTCGCCGTACCCGGTACGCGGGTTGGCTGCCTTTTCGACGTGGGATGTGAACCGGGTTAATTCTGGGGGGGTCGGACGGCGCGACAGCGAGCGCAGGAACAGCCGTTCGATCACGGCGGCCGGTCCCTTGGCGCCTTCCATCGCGGTACTGACAGTTTGATTCGTATTGTTGAGCTGGGCGGAGTTCATGAGCCGCAGGGCTTGCGGGATGCCGATCTGATACTCGAGCGAATCGGCCCCATCCTCGATGCGGAAAAAGTTGACGAAGCCGTCCCGGCCGCCCACAGGCGGACCCTTCTTGTTCGGTCCCTTGTCTATCGGCGCCCTGTTCTCAACCTTGCCGACCACCATCGCAATGGAGTCGAACATCTGCTCCGGCGTCATGACGCGGACGAGCCGATGGCTGTATTGAGCTTTGTCGTCGGCGTTGTCCGCCGTGGGCCGGCTGGTGCGCTGATAGGTTTCGCTGTTGCAGATCGCCCGCACGAGATACTTCACATCGCAGCCGCTGGCCTGGAACTGCTCGGTCAGCTTGGCGAGCAACTCGGGATGGGTGGCATCGTTGTCCTCGTACATATCATCGACGGGATTGACGATGCCGCGAGCGAACAGCTGATACCAGAAGCGATTGACCATGGCCCGAGCGAAGTACGGATTGCCGGGGGTGGTGAGCCATTGGGCGAGCACGGGACGAGCCGGAGCGTCGTTGGCCATGGCGGGGGTGTCGCCGTGCAGGAACTTGGCGGGCACGACCTTCGCACCCTCGGGCAGCTTCTTGCCCTTGGCCTGACCGGGGCCCTCGGTGATGCTGACCGGAGCGCCTCCCTTGGCCGCGTTTTTGACATTGCCGGCCGTCTTCACTCGCATGAAGAACGCGGCCATGCCCCAGTACTCCGCCTGCTTGTAGTCGGTGAACGGATGGTTGTGGCACTGGGCACACTGCAGCTGGACGCCGAGGAACATGCGCGTGACGCTGTCCGTGATCTTGTCCGCGGTCGGGTTGGCCACGAAGTAGGACACGGCTCCACTTTCTTCCGCGGTGCCGGTGGCGGTGAGCAGATCGTAGACGACTTTATCCAGGGGAACGTTCTTGTTGAACCGCTCGGCCAGCCAATTTTGCATCGGCTTGGGGTCGAGCCGCTTGTTGTTCGATTCGCGGGGAATCATGCGGTTGGCCCAATTTTCGGCGACATAATGGCCGAAACGCTGGTCGGCCAAGAGCTCGTCGATGACCTTGGCTCGCTTGGCGGGATCGCTGCTGGCGAGGAAGGCGACAACCTTTTCCTCCGACGGAATCACGCCGACCAGGTCGAGGTAAACGCGCCGCAGAAACTCGGCGTCATCCGACCGGGGCGAGGCGGTGAGCTTTTCGCCGGCAAGCTGCTTCTGGATTTGCTCGTCGATAATTTTTGCCAGGGCGGCGGCGTCGATCTGGGTGCCTGCGGCGGGCACCGGAAGCTTCACCTGCGGGGTGGGGTTCTTGCGTTCCTTCTTGGGAGCGTCTTTCTTCTTGGCCGGGGCGTCCTGTGCATAAACAGGCGTCCACCGTGCCAGCAGGCAAGCGGAAATGAATCCAACGACGGTCAGGGCGGTGAGAACAGCCCCGAAATTGGCCCCAAACCAAAAGGGTCGGCCAGGACCATGCTCGGTAGTTGACATACCTGGTTACTCCTGTGGCACTTGCGTGATTTTCAAATCTTGGGGGGGCGGGTCAATCAATATCACTGTATGAATTAAACACTGGATGGGGCACATTGGTTCCGCTTTTTTGCAATGATTTTATTTTCGGGCCCGTTTAGCCGCGACGCGACGTACTCGGAGCGGAGCGCGGGGCGGCTCCGCGCTCCGCTCCGAGTACGTCGCGTCGCGGCTAAACGGGGGTTGACACAATTCACGGCCGTCGCTATCGTCCGCGCCACGATGAAGTCCATATTGCGGTTTCTCTGGGTGCTGCCGGTGCTCGCCCTGGGAAGCGGTCTCGTCTACCAAGGGATCGCCCAGGAGCTGTTGGCGCCGGCCAGGGGCAGCGTGCTCATTCTCAAAAACGAGAGCACGCTCGAAGGGGAGATCCAGCGCAAAGGCAGAATCTACCTCATTCACAAGAACGGCGGCGAGCAGGAGGTATCGGGCGAAATCGTGCTGCGTCTTTGCCAGGGTTGGGACGATGCCGTCAAATTCATGAGATCGCAGGCCAACCTGCACGATCCGGACGAACGCATTCGTTTGGCCCGGTGGTGCAGCGTGAACCAGCTTCCCGAATACGCCCAGGAAGAGGCCGAACAAGCCTTGAAAATGAGGCCCCAGGACAGCGAGGTGAAGTATTTGGTCCTGGCCCTGCAGCGGCAGATCGAGAAAAAACATCAACAGGTGACGGATGTCGCGCCGCCCAAAGCTCCTTCGCCGGTGCCGCAGATCGACATCAGCCAGGAGTCGATGGTGGCGTTTCAAAACAAAACGCAAATTATCCTGATCAACAGCTGCGGCCGTTGCCATTCTGGCGACAAGGGAGGCGACTTCCAGCTCCAGCTCCTCCACGATAGCGGCGAACGAACGGCGACGCAACGCAACCTGGCCACGGTGCTGAGGCAGATCAACTTCGAACACCCGAAGATGAGTCCGTTGCTCTACAAAGCCAACAGTTTACATGGCGGCCAGACGCAGGCTGCCATCCGAGCGCAGAATTCAGTCCAGTATCAGATGCTGCAGCGATGGGTGGAGGAACTCATCGCCAACAATCCCCATTTGCGGGGAACCGACAGCTTTGTGGAGAAGAAAACGACCGTGACGCCCCAGAGTCCTAAGACGAATACATCGTTCGCTAGACCGCCGGCGTTCTCCGATCACACCGGCACCGTGCGGAACTCCCTTCTTGTGGACCCGGCCCCCAGTGTTGCAGCTGATGCCGGTGGCTTCGGCATGAATGGCCCGATCGTATCCTCGAATGCGGCTGCCATCACGAAGACCATTGGCCTGGATTCGTCGCGATCCGCCTATACGCCGCCCTTCTCGATGGGGGACAAGAAGCCGACCGGCAATGCAGGTCAGGCTTTCGAGCCTGACGCGAAAGTCGGCCTGGAAAGGCCGACCTACGTCCAGCCGCCCATGCCGCGCCTGCCGGAAAACGCGGTGGGAGCTCCTGCCCCTCTCGGAGCGAAGAAGTCGTTCCCGCACAAGACGCCGGCCTTTCCAGCGCTGGCAGCCGAGCCGAGCAACGTTGCCGGGGCCGCGCCGCCGCCCACGAATCTCACGTCGCCCGCCGTCATCCAATCGCCGCCGGCCATGACCATGGCCCCGCAGCTGACGGCGGCGCCCGGTCCTTCGCCGCCAGGCCCCGTGCCGCGCTCGGACGAATACGATCCGAGCGGCTTTAACGGCAAACTTCCCAGGTGAAATTCCATTCTCGTTTGCCGAATCTGCGCTGATGCGCCAATGAACATGGGCAACGTGTTTTCAGCCTGAAAGGCTGGAACAATATAGCCCAGGGCACCGCCCTGGGTTAGTCAATGGCAGTTTGACCAAGCCCTGAAAGGGCGAAACATCTGCGCGGCCGAGGGCATCCTGTTGCGCCCCTTCAGGGCTTGAACTTGAACTTCGCACCAATCCCAGGGCGTTGCCCTGGGCTATATTGTTTCGCCCCTTCGGGGCTGTCATCCTCGCTCGCCAATTTGCCGCAACAGTTGTTGCATCCCCTCGCCAAATCGGTATATTAAGTATGTTAATGTTTCTCCACATTTCATTGCGCGGAGAATGCCATGCGCGTCGAGTGCTCGAATTGCGATAACACCTTCAGCGTTGCCGAGGACCGCAAGGGAACGATGGTTCGCTGCCCCGAATGCAAGGAATCGACCAAGGTTCCCGGCGGCAAGACGTCGCTGGCGAAATCCAGCCGCGGCGACCGCGAAGGCATTGTCGATCGCAAGAAATCGGCCCCGGCGGCGTCCGGGAAAATCGGCAAAAAGACGCGCCTGGCCCGCGATGACGAGGAGGAGGACGAAGACGATCGCCCCGTGAAAAAGAGCCAATCGCGCCGTGATCGGGATGAGGACGAACGGGATGAGGAAGATGATCGCCCCACCCGCAAACGCGACGAAGATGAGGAGGATGACGACGAAGACGATCGTCCCAAAAAGAAGAATCAAACGCGCCGCCAACGGGATGAGGACGATCAGGATGAGGACGATGATCGCCCCGCCCGCAAACGCCCCTCGCGGCGGGATGACGACGAAGACGAAATCGTTGACGACGGCGATGGCGGCGCAGGCGAATCCAAATCGCCCAAGGTCTGGATCCTGGCCGGCGTCGGCGGCGTGGCCGTGATCGGCATCGCGGTGCTCGTGTTCTTCCTGACGCGCGGTTCCGGCACGACTCCCGCAAAGGAAGTCGTCCAGAATCCGGCGGCCCCGGTGGCCGCGAATCCGGACAAAGCGCCCGAGACTCCTATCAAGGACCCTGGCAAGAAGCCCGAGATGCCGCCGATCATGATGCCCCCGGTCGGCGGCGGCGCCAACGATCCGCTCGTGTTCGTGCCCGCCAGTGCGGAAGTTGTGGTCGGCCTGAACTTCTCCGCGGCGGGCAGCAACCTTTACAAGCCGTTCTTGTTCAAGAAGGTGGACATGGAGCTCCTGGAGGCCTTGGAAAAGGTGGTCATGGCCTCAGGAACCAAGGGGGGCGAGACCGTCGTCATGCAGACCAGGAAGCCCTTCGACAAGGACAAGTTGCAGAAGTCGCTCAGGACTGGTCCCGCTGAACAGTTCAAGGGCAAAACGATTTTCCGTCAGCAAATCAGCCGGGAACATGTGGCCATCGTGGTCAGTCCCACCATGTTTGTTCTATGCCAGGGGGACGATGACGAACTGGGCAGGTTGCTGGAGAACAAGAAGATTCTGCTGCGCGCCGACATCGTAGCCCAGGTGCGGCGCGTACAGGGCAATGCCATCTGGGCGGTGGCCGCCCTGGATGGCGCTCAGAGCGAAATCAATCAACTGCGGCAAATGGCCGGCCCCATGAAAGGCATGGACGACATCAGCAAGGTTCTGGAAGGGGCCAAGCTCGCCAGCGGTTTTGCCACCCCGTCCGCGGACGGCAAGACCCTGCGCATTGAGGCCAGCGTCACCTGTGCAAACACGGGCGACGCCAGCAAGGCGGCATCGGTCCTCAAGCCGGAGGCCAAAAACAAGGTGGACGAGGTCGCCAAGTTTCTGGGCGGGCCGATCGTGACCGACCTCAAGTCGCTCGACATTTCCGCGAGCGGCGCCAATCTCACCGCCAGCGTGACGCTGTCGGCCGCCGCCTTGCAGCAACTGGAGAGTCTGGCTTCCCTTTCCGGCCCGGCCCCCAAGACGCCGCCGAATTACCCGCCGTCCACCGACCCGCCCATGAAGACGCCGCCGATAACCACTACCGATCCGGCCCCGGTCCCGAGCAATCCCGCCCTGGCGAATCTCGGCGGCTGGTGGGCCGGCATTCGCATCGACAAGGCCCCGAACGCCCCGACGCTCATCGCCGCCAAGAATGAAGGGCTCTATATCGAAAACGATCGGGCCTACTGGGTCATGGAAAACGGCAAGATGATTTACCAGGGCCCCGAGGCCAAGATCAAGGTGGACGACAAGAACTTCGACGCCGTCATGGAAGGCCCCAGCTTCGAAAAGAATCGCCTCGGCATCTACAAGATCGAGGGCGACATGCTGACGGTCGCCGTCAATCATTCGAAAAAAGATCGCCCCACCGGCTTCACCACCGCCGAGGCCCAGTTCGTCTACACCTACAAACGCGTGCCCAAAGTACCCGATCCGCCGGCCAATTCGTCCTCGCCCGTCAGCGTCCAATCGCTCGAGGGCAAGTGGATCGTGGACGGTTCGTACGGCAACAGTTCGAAGGTGTGGAACCTCCCGGGCATGTTCAGCGGCGGTTTGCTCATCAAGGACGGTACCGTGATTTGCCTGAGCGTCAACCAGTTCACCGTGCTGCCCGATGCGCCCGCCGGCACCCTCACGGTCGATGGTTCGAAAACGCCCGCGATTTTCGACATTCGTTTCGCGAACGGGCTGACAGGCAACAAGAACTGGCTCGGCATCTGCAAACTCGACGGCAATGCCCTGGTCATCGCCACCAACGCCTCCGCCACCGTGCGGCCGACCAAGCTGACCTCCCGCCTGGCCGTCGGCGGCATCGGGCGAGCGCAATTTGTCGTCGTGTATCGCCGGGAGGGCACGCCGAAACTGCCGCCCTACGAAACCGACGGCAACGGCCCGCCCATCGTCGTCCAGAATCCCGGTCCCAACCCAGGGCCAGGGCCCAATCCCGCGGGCCCCGGCCAGACCAAGGTGATTTTCGAGGCGGACGGCAAGATCGACAAATCCGATCTGCCCGATCAGAACCGGCCAGGTTCCAGCTGCAAGTTTATCAACTTGACGTTCGAGGCCGGTAAGACCTACACCGTCGAAATGAAGCAGGCGCCCGGCAGTCCGGTCGATCCTTATCTGTATTTGCTGGACGGCTCCGGCAACCTCCTGGGTTTGAACGATAACGGCGGCGGCGCCAAGGACGCCCGCATCGTCTACAAGGCGACGCAATCGGGCAACTTCGTCGCCATCGCCAGCACGTCGGGGTCCAAGCAGTTCGGCGGCTTCAAGATCGTCGTTTCCGAGAGCGGTCAGGCCATCAATCCGAACCCGGGCACCAATCCCGCGGCGAATGGCAAGCTGTTCGTCGGCAGCCAAACCCTGGCGAACTTTAACAAACTCGAATTTCAATTTCCCGGCGACAACCAGGTCACCATGACCAACAAGGAAGGCAAAATCCCCGGCGTCTGTCAAATCCAGGGCAGCAACATTGTCATGACCTTCCAGCAGTCCAATCGATTCTGGTACTACGTCGGCGTGATCAACGGGCAAACCATCGCGGGCCAGGCCTCGGGCACGGCCGGCGGCAAGAATCCGTGGAACTTCACGGTCACCTTGAAAGCGCCGCCGCCGAATCCGAATCCCGTCGTCAATCCGAATCCGATGCCGCCGGTCAATCCCAACCCCGGCGTCAATCCGAATCCAGGCATCAATCCGAACCCCAACCCGATGGTGCCGCCCATGCCGCCTAATCCGAACCCCAAGGGTCCGAATGGGCAGCCGAATCCGATGCCCCAACCGCCGCCCAATCCCGGCCCGAATCCGGGCATCAACCCCAACCCGATGCCGCCGCCGATGCCGCCGATAAATCCGAATCCCAAGGGCCCCACCGACAAAATGCCGCGGCCGGGACTGGGCAAGGTGAGCGACGCCGACATCAACAGACTGATTGTGGGCAAATGGACCTACGGCACGGACCAGGCGAACAATTTTGTCCTTTACAAGAGCGACAACACTTTCGAAGCGGCAACAAAATCCATAGTGGACGTCAAGTTGCAAGGGACATGGAAAGTCGCGGGAGGGGTCCTCGAAAGGAAGGTGACAGCTTCCAGTGATCCGGCATTGTTACCGGTAGGAACTGTCATGAGGGATACCGTTTTTTCGCTCGACGACAGAACGCTCTCAATCATCGAAAAAGGCCGGAAATTTGTGTTCCAGCGGGCGAACTGAGGAAAGCCCCGTGGGTCAGGATTCCGATCCTGACGTCGCATACGTGGGTCAGGATTCCGATCCTGACGTGGCCTACATGGGTCAGGATTCCGATCCTGCCCGCGTCCGGTCAGGATCAGAATCCTGACCCACGGACACGAAAACCATCATTAAAAGTTTCTTAGAACGCCCCAAATCTGTTGTAACTTCGCCCCAACCGGGTATAGTGGAAATTTATCTGTTCCCGTCAATTCAGCGGAGATCCTGACATGGCGATGCGCATTGTCTGCACCCAGTGCGATTCCGGGCTCAACGTATCCGAGACCCTCAAGGGCAAGACGATCCGCTGCCCCAAGTGCAAGGAGCTGACCCGCGTGCCCGGCGGCCAGGCCAAGTCCACCGTCATGCCGTCCAGGCCCACCAAGCCGGCCGCACGCGACGGCGATGATACGCCGTCCCCTACGAAACTCGGCGGCTTCAAGCCGGCCAACGGCAAGCCCGTGAAAAAGACCATGCTCTCTCGCACCGATGCCGAAGAAGGCTTCACCGATCGCAAGAAGACTCCCCCCGTTCCCGCGCCCATGGCGCGCAAGCCCAAGAAAACCCAGCCCGCCCGCGACATCGACGACGAGATGGATGATCGCCCCGCCCGCAAGACTCCGTCTCGCCGGGATGACGACGACGACGATCGCCCCGTTCGCAAGGGAAGCAAGGCATCTTCACGCCGCCATGACGAGGATGATTACGATGACGCCCCGACTCCCCGCCGCGAGGGCGGCAAGAGCCAGAAGTCCGGCTCTCCGATGATCTGGATCGGCGTCGGCGTCGGCGGCCTCGTCCTGATCGGCGGCATCGTGCTCGCGTTCGTCCTCCTCAAGGGGCCCAGCGACGAGAAGCAAGTCGCGCAGAACCCAGCCCTCGTCGTTGCGCCGCCGATGCCGATGCCCATGCCTGGGGACGCCAAGCTGCCGAACCCCGTGACACCCCCGAAAGAGACCGATCTCAAGCTTCCCAAGGAAAAGATCGCCGATACGCCGATACAAAAAGAAGATCCGGGCACCAAGGAAACCGCTCCGCAGGCAACTCCCATCCCGCCGGGCCCGACCCCGAATGACATCGAGACGGCCACCACCAAAAAAGTAAAAAAAGCGACGGCCTATCTGCGCGTGAAGTCCGGCGACAACCAGTCATGGGAAGGGTCCGGCTTTTTCGGCGTCGAAAAGGGCATCGTTTTCACCAACGCCCATGTCGTCGGCATGCTCAACGCCGGGGCGGCCGCTCCCAAGGAAATCGAGGTCGTGGTCAACAGCGGGCAAAAAAACGATGAGTTCAAACTGAGCGGCATCGTCCTGGGCGTCGATCGCGACAACGACCTGGCCGTGGTCCGCGTCACCGGAGACCTCGCCCGCTGTCCGCCGCCGCTGCCGGTCGAGCTGGAAGAATCCAGCTTGACCGAGCTGCAACAAGTCTACATCTTCGGCTTCCCGCTGGGGGCCAGCATCGGCAAGGAAATCACGGCTTCCAAGTCGTCCGTTTCCTCGTTCCGCCGCGACGTGGACGGTTCGCTTTTTCAAATCCAGGTCAACGGCGGCATGCATCCCGGCAACTCCGGCGGCCCGGTGGTGGACGCGCGCGGCGTCGTGGTCGGCGTCGCGGTCGCCGGCATCACGGGGACGCAGATCAATTTCGCCGTCCCCAGCGAGAAGATCCAGGGCATGCTTCATGGCCGAGTGCAGGAGGCCAACCTGGGTGCCCCCTACAAGGACAATCAGGCCGTGAAGCTGCCGCTCAAATTGACGTGCCTCGATCCGCTGCAGCGCATCCGCGAAGTGAGCCTGGAAGTTTGGTCCGGTCCGTCCGCGGGCAGCCGCCCCGCCTCGTTCAAGGCCCCGGCGACATTGCCGGGCGACGGCGCCAAGCAATCCATTTCGCTGAAGTATCAGCTGGGCAACGCCAGCCACGATCTGGTGCTGCCGTCGGTCAACCTGCCGCCGGGCCACGCCTACTGGATCCAGCCCGTGCTGGTCACCACTTCCGGCGTCAAGCACTGGGCCAGCGCCACGACCTTCGAGCCGGCCAATTCCCCGCCGCTGGAACGCGTTCCGGTGAACTTGACCTTCAAGACGACGCCGGCCCAGCGCACCTTGAACTTGAAGAGCAAGTTCGAAGTGAAGGTGAAGGACAAGGTCGTCGATGCCGACTATGTGACCGCGAACATGCTTGAATTGCTCGAAACTCCCGCGCCGCCGAACATCAACATCCGGCTCGTCGTGGGCAAGGGCGAGTTCAGCATGCACGACGGCATCAAGCTCATCAAACGCAATGTCCAGGCCCAGAACCTCGCCCTGCGCCGCATCTACAGCTTCGACGCCGACGCCAACGGCAAGCTGGTACGGTTCACCTTCCCCAATTTCAAGCTCAAGGACTTCATCATGCAGATGGAGGCGGAGGAGATGTCGGGGTTGCTCAACACCTCTTACCAGGCGGTGTGCCTGTCCGTCCCCAATCGCCAGGTGGCGCCGCTGGAAACCTGGCCCACCAAGATCACCTTGATCGTCGGCTCGGGCAAGAAGAAGACCCCCCTCGATCTGGTCATGACGTGCAGATACGAAGGCAGCCGTCAGGCCGATGGCAAGAACCTGGCCATGCTGAGTTTGACGGGCCAGCTCGAATCGCGCAAGCCCACCCCCGGCGCCGCCAGGCCGAAGGACCGCATCACCGGCCACGGTCTCTTCGACGTGGAGGGCGGCTACTTCACCAAGGTCAACATTTCGCTGCGCACCGAGGGCGACGCCCAGGGCATCCTCTATACGCGCGTCATGGAGTTCGACGTCGCCCGGGTTCCGGGGAACCTGGACAATATCCCCATCCCGTCCGCCAATCCGCCGCCCACGCCGCCCGATGTGCCCGTCGCCAAGGGCAACGTGATCTTCGATCAGCAGGGCTCGCTCCAGGTCAAAATCGTGCAGACTGGCAAGGGCCCGCCCAAGATCATCGGCGCCACGCAGAGGTCTTACTCGGTCAACCTCACCGCGGGCAAGACCTATATCATCGATCTCAAGGCCCCGCCCGGCAGCACGCTCGATCCGGTCTTGCGGATCGAGCAAGGCGGCAAGCTCCTGGCTGAGGACGACGACGGCGGCGGCTTCCCCAACGCCCGCATCGTATTCAAGGCGCCCAGTACCGGTCCCTATCAGCTCGTCGCCACCAGCTTCAAGGGCTCGCAGGGGACATTCCATCTCATCGTCACCGAAGTCGGCGGCGCCCCAGGCCCCAATCCTGGGCCCAACCCGGCGCCCACTCAGCCGAAAAGTGAAGTCAACAACAATCCTGACCCGAAGGAAGGCGCGCCGCCCAAGGGATGGGCCGTCTTGTTCAAATCCGATGACCCCTCCCTGTGGAACACCAACAGCCCCGGCGGCACTCAGTTCGCCGTGCCGGTGCGCACCGCCCACAGCACGGTTCGCTTCCTGCGGCTGAAGCGAATGGACACCGGCGAAGCGCTGATCGTGCCCATCACCCATCAGCAACTCGCCGTTCAGCCCAGGCCTTTTCCCAAGCAGGGCCATGGCTGGAACGGAACCGCCAACTTCAGTTTCGGCGGCCGTCACCTGGGAATCTACCAGGCGCCGTCGCAGTATCCGGTGCCGAAGGCGGAAATCGTCGTGCTCCAGGATGGTCCCATCAATAACTGCCGCGGCTCAGGTTTCGGTCACAAGGCTTACGTCGATGACGCCCAGTATTACTCGTGGAAAGGTAAAGAAATCCCCAAGACCCTGTTCGAGATCGCGGTCACGGCCGACCCGCTGACGAGTAACGAGAATCCATTGCTGTTGACGGCTGCGGAAACTCCCGGAGGCGATCTTGGCAACGCTGACGGGGCAACCAGAATCCTCGGAGGCGCCTTCGATCCCCAATTCAAGGACGAGGCGCCCGCCAATGGCTTGCTCATCGGCTTCGAATTCGGGCTTGGCAAGTGGATCAATAATGACAACATCAAAGCGATCCGGCCCATCTACCGCGTCGCCAAGGATGAGGAGGTCAAGGGTAAACAATATGGCACGAAACTTGAGCGTGTCGTCACGGTCAAGGCCAAGGCAGGTTACGCTGTCGGGTCGGTCGCCGTCAACGCGGGACTGTGGATCGACTGCGTGATCGTGACGTTCTTGCGCATGGCCGACGGCAAGCTTGATCCAAGCGATTCCTACCTTAGTGATCCGGTCGGCAATCGCGGCGCTAATCCGATCATCCTGGGCGGAGACGGATCTCTCGTCATTGGCATCGTTGGCAGGTCCAATCAAAGCGATTGCGGCGGCATGGGGCTGCTGCTGAAAAAGAATCCCGCTGCCACCGCGAATTCTCAGCCCGTGCCTCAACCCCAACCGACCCCGTCGGTCGCCGGCAAGACCACCGTCGATTTGATCGCCAAGTTCGATGCGACCAAGGACGTCATTCACGGCAAATGGGCGGTGGTCAACAATGTCCTCCAGTGCAACCACATGCACCTCAGGCCGCGGGTGCAGATACCCTACCAGCCGCCCGAGGAATACGACTTCACCGTCGCCTTCTCGCAGGTCAAGCCGCGCAACGGCATCTCGCTCATCATGCCCAATCTCAAGAACGGCAAATCGTTTTTCTGGAATGTCAGCGGCAATCGCGGCGAAGTCCATTTGTCGGCTACCCCTCCGAAGAGAGAAAAGGTGCCGGACATGGCGATCCCCAACAAGACGTACACGGCGACGGTCCAGGTTCGCCAGGGCGGCGTCATGTGTCTGCTCGACGGCAAGGTGGTGATGGAACACAAGACCGACTTCAGCGACCTCGCCGCTGACAACTGGCATGAGATCCGCGACAAGTCTTTCGTCGGTTTGGCCTGCGACGACCCGACCGTTTTCCATTATGCCCAGATCGTGGAAATAACCGGCACGGGCAAGGCCGCACGCTAGTCTGCTTTGGGCCCCGGAGTATCGGAGAGGAGATCGCGATGTTTGGCCTTGATACGAACGCTGCCGATACATTTACGCGGATGAGCCGTCGAAACTTTCTGCGTGCCGGCTTTCTCGGCGTCACCGGCTTGACCCTGGCGGACGTCCTGCGTGCTCAGGCGAACCAACCGGCCGCCAGTTCGGATACCGCCGTCTTGCTTCTCTTCGTTCATGGCGGACCGAGCCATCTGGAAACCTACGATCTCAAGCCGAACGCTCCCGACGAGATACGCGGCCCCTTTCGGCCGATTCGCACCAATGTTCGCGGAATCGACGTGTGCGAACATTTGCCGCGCCACGCCGGCATCGCCCACCGCTTCTCGCTCATCCGCTCGCTGTGCCATGACGAAGCGGGCCACTTCGAAGGCCATCGCCGATTGCTGAGCGGCCTGGCCCAATCGAAACGCGATTCGCATGAATCGTATTATCCCCAGGTCGGGGCCGTGGTCAACCGCGTCCATCCCGCGGGGCCGACGGGACTTCCCTCGGCCATCGCCGTCGGCGGCGTGGTCGTCAACAGCCCCGATTACGCGCCCGGCATCTCCGAAGGATACTGGCCCAGCACGTTCCGGGTGCCGATCTTGCAGCGCAGCCTTCCCAATGCCAGCCTGCGCGTCGCCCCGAGCCAGTTCCAGGATCGCCGCAACCTGCTGCGGCAACTCGACGATTTCCGTCGCGATCTCGACCAAAGCGGCGTGGTGGCGAACATGGATGAATTCCAGCGCCGGGCCATGGAGATTCTCCTGAGCGGCCGGGCCCAGCAAGCGTTCGACCTGTCGCGCGAAGATGCACGCGTCGTGGACCAGTACGGCCCGGGGTATGGCCAGGAAGTCCTGGTCGCCCGCCGGCTGATCGAGGCGGGCGTGCGCTTCGTGACCGTGCGCGCTCCCGGCAGCGGGCCCGGTTCCATGGCCCACGATTGGGACGACCACGCCGTCAACTGGGACATGCTCACCGCCATGCTCGCCCGCTTGCCGCGCTACGACCAGGTCGTGAGCACGCTGATCGAAGATCTCTATGCCCGCGGGCTCGATCAACGCGTCTTGCTCATCGTGACCGGCGAGTTCGGCCGCACGCCGCGGCTCGAGCGTATGAATGGCCGCATCGGCCGCGATCATTATCCGGGAGCGATGTCGATCCTGATCTCCGGCGGCGGCATGCCGATGGGGCAAGTGATCGGCAGCACCGACAGCAACGGCACTCAGCCGCGCGAACGCCGGCTCGATCCGCACGATCTGCTGGCCACGATCTATCATTTCCTCGGTATCGATCCGCACCGGCAGTTTCCGGACCCGGCGGGGCGACCGGTTTCGCTGTGCCAGGGCGAGCCGATTCGCGAGTTGATCGGGTAAAAGCATCCGGCGCGTCCGCAAAGCCGCCGCCCCGCAAAAAATGCAGCACAGGTTTGCGGAGGGGGTGCGCGTCCGAACTTATGGCCGCACTTGAAGTTAATTCAACTCGACCCCCACTCCGCAAAAAAATCGCGGGGTACCCCCAATGCCAGTGCCGCTGGTCATCCCTTCGCGCAACATCGTCAACCTCACCGATCGTGAAAAGCGGGCCATTTCCGGTTCGGGAAACGACTTTAGTCCCAGCTTACGCAAATCTGTTGCGGAAACGCCTCTCAAGTCCTGTATAATTCTCCTGGAAAAGGAGGGGCCCATGCTTATTGAATTCCGCGTCGAAAACCACCGGTCTATTCGCGATGAGCAAGCGCTGACATTGGAAGGCGGCCGAGGCGGGGATGAAAAGGATCTCCGGCCGCGACATGTTAAAGGCCATCCCGAAAGTCTCCTGCCCGTAGCAGTGCTTTACGGGGCCAACGCTAGCGGCAAGAGCAACGTCTTGGCTGCCCTGGCCTTCATGGCATCTGCCGTCTTGAATTCGCATCGTAACTGGGGGCCATTGGACGCGATCCCGGCGGAGCCTTTCGCATGGGGACCCAAGAAAACTGAACCGTCAATGTT
>Ga0182024_10013769_pt1 | contig 15728 bp, 10 predicted proteins | sample P32metaG_FD_120480 | JGI IMG/M metagenome (GOLD analysis project Ga0182024, IMG submission 120480) | Permafrost microbial communities from Stordalen Mire, Sweden - P3-2 metaG (Illumina Assembly) | ecosystem: Environmental > Terrestrial > Soil > Wetlands > Permafrost | place: Sweden: Stordalen... | reverse complement strand
GAAAACCACCGCGTCCGCGTGTGGCGGAAATAAGGCAGGGCAAGCAAGGTTGCCATGGCAATCGGCGGAACGATCTACGGCTGCATCGAGACCCCGTGGGGGCTGCTTCACAAGTCGCTGCGCCGGCACAACGTCCGCGTCCTCCGGCATCTCCCTCGTCAAGACGCCTGGCCGCCGTTCATTGGAACCATGTTCGGGATCATCTTGCAATTATTGAACTATTGTGTCATATTGCGGGTAAGGTTTTCTCAATCATTTCGCGCCGGGCACCGGTCCGAACGCCGATGAGGGCTCTAAAAACCTCGATCGTGGGCTCTAGCAACAACTCCGGAACGCTGATGCGGCTACGAGGATCCAAAGCTTTCCGGGCAGTTCTTGCCGTTCAACTCGGGCTGGCAGTCATCCTCCTTCACTTAGGGAGTCAGACGGGATGTGAACGTCAGGCAACGACCTCTCCCGCCGCCCTGCCCCACGTGAAGATTGGATGGATCGGCCTGGTCTGCGAAGCGCCGCTGTTCGCCGCCAACGAGAACGGCTACTTCAAGGATGAGGGCCTCGACGCGGAACTGGTCAAGACGGATTGGGACTCCTTCCAGGCGGGCATGAGCTTCAACCGTTTTGATGCCACCCATACGCTGGTGACCTACCTTCTGAAGCCCATCGAGCAGGGGCTGGACGTGAAGCTGACCGCCGGGGTCCACCGCGGTTGCCTGCGCATTCAGGCCGGCATCAATACCAACATTCATTCCGTTGAGGACCTGCGTGGGAAGCGGATCGCGGTATCGACGATGGGCAACCCGCCGATGATTTTCGCTTCGCGCGTCCTCTCCGCGCATGGGATCGACGTGCAGAAAGAAATCACCTGGCTGGTCTACCCGGCCGACTCGACCGAACTGGCGATGAACAAAGGCCAGGTCGACGCGGTGGCGGACTCCGAGCCGATCGGCAGCCTCCTGCTGGACCAGAAGTGCGTGCGAACGATCGTCGACCAGATGCTCGATGCGCCGTACAAGGACGAGTTCTGTTGTGCGGTGGTCATCAGCGGGCCGCTCGCGCGGCGGAGCCCGGAAATCGCGGCCAAGCTCACTCGCGCCATCATGCGCGGGTCGAAATGGGTCGGCATGAACCCGCAGGCCGCGGCTAGAATCGAAGTCGAGAGGAGATACATTTCCAGGGCCAACGTGGAGTTGAACGCCGCGATATTAACCAAGCTGAAATACGAGCCGGCGGTGGAGACCTGCCGTGCCGGGATCGATATCCAGTGCGTTGAGATGAAGGCGGCCCGGGTACTGAACCAGTCGACGGATCCGCACGAGCTGGCCCGGCGTGCATGGTTGCATCTGGACGGCGTAACCGATGATTGGGTCCGCGACGTGCCCGTGGCGCGCGTTGACGGAGCGGGACCGGTCCGCCTGACAGCCCTTGAATTCGCTGCGCTGGCCGGCAAGGACCCCGCCTGCTGCGGCAAATGCTGCGCTGGCGAATAGACAATGACCTCTGACGCAATCATGCCGGCGTCCGTGGAAGCCGATGCACCGTCGCCCGCACCCGCGCCCGGTGCCGACAGCCCGCCGGTTTCGGTTTGCAGGCCGGTCTGTCCGCTTCCTCGCGCCGCGACAACCGCCCAGACTTTCCCTCGTGTGCTTCTCTTCCTCCCACTGGCCCCGGGCGCCGCCCTGGCGATCCATCGCCTGGTCCCCGACCGGCAGGCTTCGTTCACCACCCACCTCTATTCGCGCCTGCTGATCGAATGCATCGTGGCCGGGCTCTGCGTCGTTGCGATTCAACTGGCCTGGCCGGCGATTGTGAAAGCCAGGCATGCGCCGCGTCCGATTGTCTTTGCCGGCGCGATCTGGACCGCTTTTCTCCGATGGCTGACGCCCAATGCACCGCTGCTCGCGGCGGCGTTCATCGCACTGGCGGCATGGGACCTGGCAACCCTCAAGCAGGCGCTCGCGCCGATTGGGCTTGCGCTTCCGCTTCCCTACTTCCCCGGCCCCGACCTGGTCCTGCAAAGCCTGCGCGACGACTGGCGCCTGATTCTCGATTGCGCCTGGCACTCGCTGTTCCTGCTGCTCGGAGGGTACACCGTCGGGGCGTTGCTCGGCATTACCTCCGGCGTACTGATCGGCTGGTCCGGCCGATGCCGCTACTGGGGCATGCCCGTTCTCAAGCTCATCGGCCCAATTCCTGCGACCGCCTTCATCCCCCTGACACTGATGCTTTTCCCGACGGCATTTTCCTCGGCCGTGGCACTGATCGGCCTGGCCGTCTGGTTCCCCGTTACCATGCTGACCGCCTCCGGCGTGGCCAACGTCCGCACCTCCCTGCTCGACGTTGCCCGCACCCTGGGAGCCAGCCGTGCCTTCCTGATATTCCGCGTTGCCATCCCCGCTGCCATGCCCAGCATCTTCGTCGGGCTGTTCATGGGCCTCGGCACCTCCTTCCTCACGCTGATCGTCGCCGAAACCGTCGGGGTCAGTTCCGGCCTCGGCTGGTACATCAACTGGGCCAAGGCCTGGGCCGATTACCCAAAGGTGTACGCCGCCCTCGTCGTCATGGCTGTCTTTTTCTCGGGGATCATGACCGTCCTCTTCAAAGTGCGGGACCGGGTGCTGGTGTATCAGAAAGGTACGATCAAGTGGTGAACGTGCCTGCCACACCGTCTCGGCTCGCCGCTGTTTCCCTACGCGTCGGCGATGTCAGCAAATCCTTCGTCGCCCCCGATGGCTCCGACTTGGCCGCGCTCGAGCGGATTTCGCTGTCCGTGCGCCCTGGCGAGATGCTCAGCCTGGTCGGCCCCAGCGGCTGTGGGAAATCGACGCTGCTGCGGCTCATTGCCGGGCTGGAAACGCCGACCGCCGGCGCCCTCTGGGCCGGCGACGAACTGATCGCCGGCCCCAGCGCCGACCGCGGGCTGGTCTTTCAAGACCCCAATCTTTTCCCCTGGCTCACCATCCGCCGCAACATCCAGGTTGGCCTGTCCGCCCGCGGCGTGCTCCGCAAAAAACGACACGAAGTCGACGAGTTCCTCCGCCTGGTCGGCCTCGAAGAATTCGCCGGCGCCTATCCCCATCAGCTTTCCGGCGGAATGGCCCAGCGCGTCGCACTTGCCCGCGCCCTGATCAATCACCCCGGCATCCTGCTGCTCGACGAGCCTCTTGGCGCCCTCGATGCCTTCACCCGAATGAAAATGCAGGACGAAGTGCTGCGTCTCTGGCAAGCTCGCGGAACGACGATGCTGCTGGTGACGCACGACATTGACGAAGCCATCTACATGAGCGACCGGATCGTCATCATGACCCCGCGCCCGGCGCGGATCGAACGGACCATCGACGTCCGGCTCGATCGCCCGAGGAACCGGAGTGATTCTGCGTTCCTTGCGATTCGCAAAGAAATCCTCGAACTGCTGCACTTCGCCGAACGCGCGTAGTCCGCCGTCGATGGGACCTCACGATACCGCGCGACATTACGCCAGTGGCAATTCTCTGGTTTCGTGTCGGCGGCCGAAGGCGCGTTCGCCGCATGAATGATTCACGGCACCTCGTCCGACGCCGGGATCCTCCCGCTCAGCATTCGAGCGGCATTCCCAACCAGCTTGAGGTAAAAGTCGCTGGGTAGGCCTTCGTAGGTCACAAATGACGAGGCGCCGACGGGCGGGTTGTCGGTGCATTTGAAGATGGCCGTCCCCTCATTTACTTCGTCGAACATCGCCTGGTACGCCATCGTCGCGCCGGCTTTTTTGGCTTCGACGAACTGCTTCCAGAGGAATTGACCCTTCAAGCGGGGGATTTGATCTAGTCGCGACCGCTGGTTCATGTTGTGCCAACTGAAGCCGGGGAAGACGACCGGCATGAATTCCTTGTTCTTGTCCTTGCACCATTGCAAATCCTGCGTCATCGTGCCCGTGATGTACTGCGTGGCCTGTGCCGGCGAAGTATAGCGCCCGACCGTCCAGGGGCTGACGATGTCCGCTTTCAGGATCAGCTCGTGTACGGTCTGGTCGTTGACGCAATCGCGCTCCAGCGTCCGCCAGTAGGTAGGAACGCCGAGCATGACGGTGCATCCGCCGTAGTGAGGGTCGTCCTTGAGGAAGTTCACAAGCTCCAATCCCTCTTTGGGCGTGTACTTCCTCCCGTCGTTGAAGCCGAAACCCCAGACGACGACCACCGGCTTGCCGGCGTGATGAACGTACGCCGGATCGCTGGTGATCTTCATGTGATCGATCAGGGCCTTCCAGTCATCCATGACGCGCTGCATCTGCCCGCCGCCCAATCCGCTGAGGTCATACATGACCGCATAGGTCCGCCCGTAAAGGTTGGCGCCTTCGCGGCAATGGTCCAGCACCACGTTGAAATGCCGCGCGCCGCGGGGGCTTGAGACATCGGTGATGAATCGCTGGACGAAGACCCCGTCGATGCCGGACTCTTTCATCCATTGGAAATGGCGCAGGACGGTCTTGCGGTTGAAGGGGCTGAAAACCTCGGCGGCGCTGCCGTCGGCAAGCTTGAACGGCGTGGCATACCGCTCTTCCGGGCTCAGCTCGCTGACGTCCGGCCAGAGGTCGATGCAGCAACTGCCGGGCGTGAAGCCGTTTCGCCCTCCCCAGTGGGTCCAACCACGCCCGCCGCCGTCGCCCTGGGCCCCGAACCATCCCTGGTACCCGCACATCACCTTGCCGGTGAGGGTGCTGGTATCCACGCCGGGGTTGCTGACACCCTTGAACGGGAGCATCGTGCGCTCGATGACCGCTTGGCGGTCCATCGTGGTTGGATCGCCCCAATCCTGGTGAACATCCGGCACCGGGGGATTGGAATTGGGCGGATTGTCCCCGGCGTGCCCGCTACGCACGGCGACCAGCAGAACGATGATTGTGCAGGCAAGCGCGGCGCAGATCTTCATAGGAGAGTTGGTCATGGCCATCTTTATGCCATATCCTGTCATTCATTGCATCAGGACCCTGAGGGAAATGATCCCCGTAGGGCTTGAGGCGATACCAACAGTTCGCATGGGGATTTTACGGCGAAGGCATGTATCATGTCTGGCAAAGGATTTCAGGATGAGCACGACCGATATCGAGAAACGTCTGACTGCCATCGAGCGCGAGCTTGCTCGCTTGAGGGACGGGCTCGCCCCGGCCGGAAGCCCGCATCCGATCCGAGCGCTTGAACGAATCCATGGCACGTTCGAAAACGATGAAGCTTTTCAGGAGGCGACGCACCTCGGCTCTGGCGAGAAGGCCAGCGTCCTCGAGCCCGAAAATCGAAGGTCAAACGCAAGTGACGCACATCCTCGACACCGATGTTTTCACCATCGCGGAACTCGCCGATTCTCCGGAGTATCTGCACCTGCACGCCCGAGTCCTGGAACTGACCGGCGAGGACACTCTTGCCACAACGATCGTGACCTATGAAGAGCAGACCCGTGGGTGGCTCGCGTACGCAGCCAAGTCGCGTCTGACGACACTCCAGATCAACGCCTACGCCCGTCTCAAGAAACATTTGCGGACGTACGTGGGCTTTGAGGTGCTCGACTTTGATGAGTTGGCCGGCCGGGAATTCGATCGCCTGCGCAGCCTTAAACTCCGGATTGGCACGGCGGACCTCAGGATCGCGGCCATCGCGATCTCCCAAAACGCCCTTCTACTCACTCGAAATCTCCGGGATTTTAATTAAGAATATCCCGAATCTCCGCGTAGAGGACTCGACCCGGCCGTGATAATCGATACGTCTGCCGTTCACGTTCCGTCGGACTTTTGCAATCACCCCCGTCCAACTCGCCGGAGGCTCCCTGAATGCAGCGGCACCATGACTACACGCGCGACCGGCTTCGACACCTAGGCGAACGCCTTCGATCCCGCATCTATGCCGAGTCGCGCCCGATTGATTCGCTGCTGGTCAGTGGTCGGGTCGATCGGATCCCGTTCGCGCGAGCGCAAGCTCTCCCTGCCGACGTATTCCGCCTGGCAAAGCTTGGGGATCAGTTCGGGCCGCTCTGGGCGACGTACTGGTTCCGCGCGCAAACGGTCGTACCGCCGCAATGGAAGGGCCGGCGTGTCGATCTCCTGTGGAACAGCCATAGCGAGGCGACCCTGTGGATGGGCGGGCGAAGCATTCAGGGCCTCAATTCCGAGCCGGGCGACCGCTGGAACCCCAGCGTCCGGCCCGATGCCATCCTTCTTCAAAGCGCGGCGGGCGGTGACACTATCTCGTTCCAGGTCGAGATGGCCTGCAACCGCCTCTTCGGCGAGCTGGGCCATCAGGCCGGGTATTACAAGAACATCGAGCCGTACATTCTCGACCAGGCCGACATTGCCGTCTTCGACCCGGAGGCGTGGGAGTTCTGGCTGGATTATCACGTCCTCGAGCAGCTCGCCGCCGACGTCGAGAACGAGCTGGACCGCGCCTGGGCCGGCCTGCTTCTTGAGCGGCTCAACCACCTGGCCAACATCCTGGATATCGACGACCGCGCGACGTGGCCGCAGGCCCGGCAGGTCCTCAAGTCGCTATACGAGAACCGCAACGGCAGCGCCGTTCACGAGCTGTCGGCGGTCGGGCACGCCCACATCGACACCGCCTGGCTCTGGCCGCTGGCGGAGACCGACCGCAAGTGCGAGCGCACCTTCTCCACCGCGACCGCCTACATGGACCTGTACCCGGACTACAAGTTCGTCTGTTCCCAGGCGTACCAGTACCAGGTCATCAAGGACCGCAACCCCGACCTCTACGGCCGCATCCGCGCCAAGGTCAAAGCCGGGCAATTCATCCCCGTCGGCGGCACTTGGATCGAGCCGGACTGCAACATCCCCTCCGGCGAAGCGCTCGCCCGCCAGTTCGTTTTCGGGCAACGCTTCTTCGAGAAGGAGTTCGGCCAGCGCTGCCGGGAGTTCTGGAACCCCGACGTGTTCGGCTACAACGGCCAACTCCCGCAGATCTGCCGGCTCGCGGGGATCGGGCGCTTCCTCACCCAGAAGCTGAGTTGGAACCGCTTCAACAAGCCGCACCACCACACCTTCATGTGGGAGGGGATCGACGGCAGCGCCATCTTCACGCACTTCCCGCCGGCCGATACCTATACGGCGACCGCCCATGTCGGCCAGCTCCGCCACAACGCCCGCAACTACAAGGACCACGACCGCAGCCGGCACAGCTACATGCTGTTCGGCTTCGGCGACGGCGGCGGGGGGCCGACCAAGCTCATGATCGAGACCCTCCGCCGCGCCAAAGACATCCAAGGCCTGCCGCGCACCGCCATGCGCTCCCCCGACGAGTTCTTTACGCTCCTGGAGCAGGACAACACCGACCGCATCCGAATCGTCGGCGAGCTCTATTTCGAATACCACCGCGGCACCTACACCACCCAGGCCGCCACCAAACGCGGCAACCGCAAGAGCGAGTTCCTCCTCCACGACATCGAGTTTCTCGCGACCGTCGCCCACAACCTTCCACCCAACTCGACGCGCGCCTATGTCTACCCCGACAACGAACTGAACAGCCTCTGGCGCCTGCTGCTCCTCAACCAGTTCCACGACATTCTCCCCGGCTCTTCGATCACCCTCGTCTACGAAGACGCGGCCAGGCAATATGCTCAAATCGCCGCCGAAGGCACGGTACTGCGCGAATCGGCCATTGCCGCGTTGTCATCCCATGCCGAGCAACCGGCGCCCCTCACGCCGATCAACACGATCGGGTTTGCGCGCGAGGAAGTGGCCGAGCTCCCTGACGGATCGGTCGGTTTCGTCAAGGCGCCGCCCTATGGCCTGGGGCAGTTGCATCCCGCCATCGATCGCGTTGAGTGCCGAAGCGATGCGGGACAAGTGACCTTCGAAAACCAGCATCTCAAGGCGACGCTGCATCCCGACGGCCGTCTGCTCGGCCTGATCGAAAAATCCACCGGCCGGGAATCGCTCGCCGCTCCTGGCAACCAGCTCCTGCTGTATGTCGACGAGCCCAACCGCTGGGAAGCATGGGACGTCGATCCGCAGCACATGGAGACGGAATCCTCCTGTCCCCCGGCTCACTCTTGCCAGCCGCGGCCTTCCAACTCGCCGCTGCGCGGCGAGGTTGTCTTCGAGCGGCGGATCGGCGCCGCCAGCTCCATGCGCCAGACCGTTCGCCTCGACGCGCACTCGCGCCGATTGGAGTTCCACTGCGAGGTCGATTGGCACGAGAGCCGGCGGATGTTGAAGGCCGCCTTCCCCGTTAACGTCCGCTCCATGCACGCCACATACGAGATGCAGTTCGGCTGCGTCGAGCGGCCGACCCACTTCAACACGCTGTATGACCTGGCCCGTTACGAAGTGCCCGGCCACAAGTGGTCCGACCTCTCCGAACACGGCTTCGGCGTCGCGCTGCTGAGCGAGAGCAAGTACGGCTTCAGCACGTTCGCAAACATCATGCGGCTCAGCCTCCTGCGCTCCCCCAAGGACCCCGACCCGCAAGCCGACATGGGCCGGCACACTTTCGCCTACGCCGTCCTTCCGCACGCCGGCGGCTGGCGCGAGGCCGGCGTGGTCGCCGAGGGATACCGCTTCAACTGCCCCGTGCTGTTCTCCCGGCAGCCGCTTGCCGTCGGGGCCATGCACTCGTTCGCCTCCTGCGACGACCCCAACCTGGTGCTCGACACTATCAAGCGGGCCGACGACCTCGGCGGCGGCCCACGCGGCGTCATCCTCCGTCTCTACGAATGCCACGGCGCCCGCGGCACCGCGAGGGTGCGATGCGCCCTTCCCTTCACCCGCGCCGCGTTCTGCAACCTGCTCGAAGAAGACATCGCCGGAGAGGCAACAATCGAGAACGGGCAGATCGTCGTGCCCTATACGCCGTACAAGATCATCAGCCTGAAGCTTACTTAACGGAACCCCCGGCGATTGCGACGCCTCGCTCCGCGACCATGAACAAGCGGGCGTCTGGACGTCGTGCAGGTGGTCGCGCGGTATCATTTCCTGCCATGAGTCGCGTTCTCCGGTGGGCATTCAACTTCGCGGTGGCAGCATCGGCACTGCTTTGCATCGCCACGTGCGTCCTCTGGGCGCGACTAAGCCTGCTCGAGCCCCCGCATCGTCCCCGTGCTGGTGGCGAATTTGTCTACGTCCAGGCCGAGGCGCTGCAGCATGGAGACGAACAGGTTCGGCAGCGGGTAGTTGCGCTCGCGGTCGAAAGCCAGGTGCTGCCCGTGGCGGAAGCCGCCGCCGGCTAGCAGGATGGGGAGGTTGGTGGTGACGTGCGTGTTGGCGTTGCCGAGGTTGCTGCCGTAGAGGACCATCGCTCGGTCCAGCAGAGTGTCGTTGCCTTCACGCATTTGCTGGAGGTTGGAGAAGAGTTGGCCGAGGAGCTTCATGTGCTCGTGGTCGATCGCCTGGAGTTGGCTAAGCTTGGCGGGAGACTTGCCGTGGTGGGAGAGGCTGTGGTAGCCGTCGGAGATCTCCATGTCGTCCACCTCGATGGCGGGGGAGTTGACGCTGTCGAGCATCAGGGTGATGAGCCGGCAGGAGTCGCTTTCGAAGGCGAGCATGGCCATGTCATACATAATCCGCACCTTCTCCATGTACTGGCGCGGCGTGGGCGGATCGACCGGGGGCTTGGCACTTGTCTTCGGCTTGGGGCGGGTTTCCCACTCCTTGGCTTCGCCGAGGCGGACTTCCAGGTCGCGGACGCCGGTAAAATACTGGTCGAGACGGTCGCGGTCGCGGGCCCCCAGGTCGCTTTCCAGGCTCTTGGCCTGCCCGGCGACGGCATCCATGATGCTCTGGCCGAGCGACAGGTGGTGCATTTGCGCATCCACTTCCTGGGCTGAGCCGCGGAGGAACATGTGGCGGAAGACTTCCGAGGCCTTTTCCTCGCAGGGGATCATGGCGCCGGTGCCGGTCCAGGAAAGGCTGCGCTGGCCGCGGGAGACGTTGACGCCGAGTGTCATGGAGGGGAAACGGGTGACGTTACCGATCTGCTGGGCGGCATATTGGTCGAGAGAGATGGTGTTGCGGAACCCGCCGCTGCCGGGGTGCGGGGCGGCGGTGAGGAAGCAATTGTCGGCGGGGTGGCCGCCGTCGACGTCGGGGTGCATGACGCCGCTGAACACGGTGAAGTTGTCGCGGTGTTCCTTGAGGAGTTCCAGGTAGGGCGAAAGCTTGTAATCCCGCCCGGGCTGGTCGGGGAAGAATTGCTCGGGCAGGAGGCCAAGGTTGTTGCAGATGGCCAGGATGCGGCGCGGGGGTTGAGCCTCAGCCGCCTCGCGGGCGAACGCGGGGCGCATGGCGTCGAGCAGGGGCAGGGCCAGGGCCACGCCCGCGCCGCGCAGGAAGCGGCGGCGGGAAATGGATTTTCGCGAGAAGAAGTATGGGCCGGGTTCAGTAGGGTTCATGTTGTCTCGGATGCTGCTGAATCTTGTAGTCGCGCGGCCACGTTCGGTTGAAAAAACGCCTGTCCACTTGCGGATTCTTTCTCCCTCGCCCGGTACTCCGGGAGAGGCCTGAACAGAAGACCCTCACCCTGACCCTCTCCCGGAGTACCGGGAGAGGGAATAAGAGGGCGAATCGACCCCGAGAGCTACGCCCGACTCATTCCCTACTTAATCTGGAATAAATCGCTCTCCACGATGTCGTCCACCAGACTGCGGACGCCGTACTGGCTGGGGGCGGCGTGGTCGAGGATCCGCTCGACTTCCGGGCGGTCGCCGAAGCGGACGGCAGCGCCGGTGCCGTAGACGATCAGTTGCTGCACGAGGTTGCCGGCGATTTGCCGCTGGTCGTCCAGGAGCAGCTTTTTCAGCTCGCGCACGTCCCGGAACCGGCGGCCGTCGGGCAGCACGCCGCTGGCATCGACCGGCTGGCCCTCGTGGAACTCGAACTTCTGGCCGTCGTGGCCGAAGCCGAAGACGGGAATCACGTCGCCTTTGACATCAGAGACGCCGCGATAGTGGTCGCGCCAGCCGCCCAGGACGTCGAAGTTCTCCAATGCAAAACCGGCCGGATCGATCTTGGCGTGGCAGGCGGCACAGGTCTGTTGCGTACGGTGCTTTTCGAGTTGGGCGCGGATGGTGGTGGCGCCGCGGGTGTCGGGCTCGATGGCCGGCACGCTGGGCGGCGGCGGGGCGGGCGGCTTGCCGAGAATTCGTTCCATGATCCACGCCCCGCGGAGCACCGGCGATGTGGTGGTGCCGTTAGCGGTCACCTTCAGCACGCTCGCCTGCGTCATCAGTCCGCCGCGGACGCTGTCGAGTGGCAGCGGCACTTTGTGCAGGGCAACGCCGGTCACGCCAGGTATCCGGTAATGGTTCGCGAGCCGCTCGTTCAGCATGGCGAAGTCCGATGACACGATGTTGCTGGCCGGCAGGTTGCCACGCAGCAGCTCGGCAAAGAACAACTGCGTTTCTTGTTGCGCAGATTCGGTCAGGAGGTCGTCCAGGTAGTAATCGGCGTAGAGAGATGCGTCCGGCGCGGTGGCGACGATCTTGCGCAGGTCCAACCAGTAATCGAGGAAAGCATCGACAAAACGGCGCGATTTGGGATCGGCCAGCAGCCGCTCGGTCTGGGAACGCAGGGTTTCCGGATGGTGCAATGCGCCGGCGGCGGCAAGGGCGCGGAGTTCGTCATCCGGCGGGGAATTCCACAGGAAAAACGACAACCTGGATGCCAGGGCGTAATCGTCCAGCCGGCCCGGCGCCTCCTCCACGCAGATGAACCCGGGCGAGCACAGGACGGCGCTGTAGCCGGCGATCATCGCATCCGCGAAGGGGGTGTCGGACTTCAACGCCGAATCAATCACGGCCAGGAACCGCTGGACTTCGGCTTCGGGGACGGGGCGTCGATACGCCTTGGCCATGAAGCCGCGCAGGAGACGTTCGGCATCGCCGTGCGGGTCCTGGGAGACAACTTCGACGGGATCGCCGGGGCTGGCCGGAGCGCGCAACGGCAGGTCGCCGAACATCAACTGGTGCCCGGCGGTCAGCCACTGGTCGTAGATTGGCCCCTGCACTTCGAGCCAGCGGAACGCCACGCCGGGCATGCCGTCCTTTTCGGCCAGGGGGTTGTGCCAGTTCGACGGGCGCGATCGAAACAGCCGGGCCGCATCGGGGCGGACCGTTTCGCCGGCAACCAACCACGTGTCGAGCTCCTGCTCCGATGGATTGGGTGACCCGTCGACCGCGCCGATCCAGCGCAGCAATCGCGGCGGGGCCTGGGCATAGAGGGTGACCGGCTCATCGCGCCGGCCGGCGGAGACTTTGGTGCGGTCGGGGACCCACCACTTGGCTTCGGGGCCCGGCCCCGCCCAGAACGTGTAATCGCTCAGCTTGAGGCGGTAACGCCCGCCGACCGGGGCCGTGAACTTATCGAAGCGGATCTCCAGCGGCTCGTACGAGCTGGCGACGACGCCGAACGCCTCCTGCTCGCGCTTGACTGGGTCGGCAGCACCGACCGAGACCGGGGCGGTGCCGTCGAGAACGTCGAGTTGCGCGGTCGTGCCCAGTATGGGGAATGTCGCTCGCTCGGGACTGCGGTTGAACTGGTTGAATTTCAGCTTACCGACGAATGCTGGCTGCTCGCGGGCGTAGTAGCGTTTGGTGACCGTCGGCGGGCGCTGGGCCGAACTGGCCATCGCCTGACGCAATGCGTAGTCGGCTGCTCCCAGGTAGCTGGCCATGTGAACGTGGGAGATGGACAGGGCCTCGCCGGCCTTGTTGAAGCGGTGGGCCTCCTCGTCCTCAGGCAGCATGTCCTTGATCTGCAGCCACGGTGCGTGCAGCAGGTCGCGGACGGCGTTTTCGTACTCATAGCGGTTCAGCCGCCGCCAGACGGACCGGCCTTCCGACGCCGCCCGGGCCTGGTCGGCCTGCACCATGGGCCTGGCGATCGTCTCCAGGAAGGCATTCACGGCAGCCGCATCCGGCCGGAGCTTGACCTTCTTGGGCGGCATTTCCCCGTCGCGCACCCGGTCGTGGACCTTCACCCAGCGATCGAAGGTCTTGCTCGTCGCCAGATCGAACGGCAGGGCGGTCAGGTCCAGCCCGCCTTTTTTCGTGTCCGAGTCATGGCACTCGACGCAGTGGCTCTGGATGAACTCCGCCGCCAGCGGCGGAGGCGGGGCAGCGACTCCATCGGGGGCGGCGCAGGCAGCCGCGGCGATTGCCGCGTTCAGGCCCGCACCGGCAAGGATGATTCTCCAGTTCAGCATTGATCAGTAGAAAACCATGACGCTTGAGGTAATGGCGGACTATCCAGCCACGCCCCGTATACCCACGAGCCGACAGGCTGTTGAGGATGTCACCGCGGCGGCGTTCGAATCGTTCGCGGTTTCGTCAGCGATTGTCAGAACCGCCGTTCGCGGTGCGTTTCGAGGGATGAGGGCACTGAATCCGGGCTGCCAACCGCCAAATAACGGCGGCAACGCCGCTCGTGGATTCAGCATCTGTGCCGATACGGTGGCCGTAGCTCAATCGGTTAGAGCGCCAGGCTGTGAACCTGGATAGTACCGGTTCGATTCCGGTCGGTCACCCTGGCTGCTTCGTGGCACGGGCGTCCCGCCTGAGTTTTGGTCCCAAAACACGGGCGTCCCGCCAGCGGGACGCCGGTGCCACAAAAATCACTTACGGAAGTGCTGGCCCCATCGGTGCGGGGCGCCGGATTGGAATCCCGGAGGCCCATCGGCTTGCAGGTTCGACTCCTGCCGCTTCCGCTGTTGGATTGGCCGATTGAGGCAATTCGTCGGCCCCATTTTGACCCTTTGGCCGAGCGGCCGAGGCACCGGTCTGCAAAGCCGGCAAGGCAGGTTCAACTCCTGCAAGGGTCTTTGCATCGAGCGACGATTGGTAATCTTGATCGCTGTTTCTCATAGTGAGTGGCGTGTCGAGTGACGCGTTTTCGCGGCAAATCAGACTTCATCTTCAGCGAAGAAATCGCCGTCCAGGGTCTTCACCACGTAAGTGTGTCGCGTCGCGACAGCAATGTCATGGTCCATCATGAATTGGGCCAGCATTTGCCATCAATGAGCACGATCCGGCGCTATGGACATTGACAACTCCTCCGAGTTCAGAATCTAAAATCGCCGGCTGGAAGCACTGGGAAGCCGTTGCAGGAACTGGAACGCCCGCTATCCTACAGGCAATGGCCAAGAATGGCGAAGGTCGCCGTGCGCACATCCTCTTGGATGCGTTTGATCCGGGCACGAACGGGGTTCGCAAGGTCCAAATCTCGCACCGCCGAATGCAGGCTGTCGCAAAACGGGGAATCGTGCAGGCGAGCGAGTGCGCCTTCATCGTTCCGGCCATCTTATTGCATCCCGAGGCAGTCTTTGAAGGCATCCGTTGGGATGAGGACGAAGACAAGCACGAGGGCGGGGCTGGCTGGCAATGCTACTGTGGCATCCCGCCAAACAGTTACCGGACCGATGGGTCGGCAGCCCCGCCTTACGACGACGAAGTGTATTTGGTGTTCATCAACAGCGAACGGATAGCATACAATTGGCGTTGGGAGAAGTGCGATCCCGACGACCCGAGGCTGCCGAAAGGACATGTTGAGCGTTTCAAACGGAGAATAAAGTGACCACCATGTCAAGTTCCGATTTCGCTGCCGAGATGCTGCAACTCGCCCAAGAAGCGCCGGCATTCCAGCCGTCAGCCATTTACGATCCGGACGGCGACTGCATCGAGTTCATTGCCAAGCCCGACAGCTTTTACGGCGAGCGTATCGACGACCTAGTGACCGTGTACTACAGTCACGAGAGCAAGGAAATCGTCGGTTCGCTTATCAAGAGCGTCTCCAAGTTCTATCGTGAGGTACTGCAAAGGGTGCCGGGCTTCAAGATTGAGATTCACGATGGTCGGGTTCGTCTGGTGCATATCTTCCGGGCAAGGTTGTGGACGAGCGATCTTGGCCCCGAGGATGTGGTGACGGTGACTTATCAAAAGCTACTGAGGGTTGCCGAAGACACAAATGTCGAGGCTGAACTTGCTTGTGCATGAGTGCTTCGTGGAGCCGCCCAGAGAACACGGCTCACGCTACGGGGCTACGCGTCTCGCCGCTCGCCCTTTTGTTCCTCTATCCAAGTCGATTCGCAACGTTTTCGGCGTCCTGTCAGATTGCCGGCCGATTTGAGCGTAATAAAGACGGAGATGGCCGCAGTAGCCCAATTGGCAGAGGCATCGGATTCAAAACCCGAATGTTGCAGGTTCAACTCCTGCTTGCGGCACTCATCGCACGTGCACTCCGATCCGCTGCAGTAGCCCAATCCCGGCAGAGGCCACGGACTGAGAATCCGTGTCGTGTGGGTTCGAATCCCACCTGCGGCATCGTTGCAAATGACCAATGACAAAGGACCAAGGACCGCACCCGTGAGTCAATGTTGCAGGTTCAGGAACTCGCGAATGTGGATGTCCCACTGTTTCTGCGCCTGCGGGTCGCTCATGGGCAGGCGGAGTTCGTTGATGACTTTGGTGCCCTGGCCGATGGCCTCGCGCCAGCAGTCGGTGCAGGTGTTTTCGAAGATCTCCTGGCCGAAGGCGTTGCGGAAGGGGGGCTTGGCGAGCTTGCTCGCCACCCGGCCGCAGCGTTTGCACAGGACCTGGCCTTCGCCGACGGGCTGGACGGTCGCGGCGCGGCTCTTCAATTCAGGCAGCGGCGCGCCCAGCTCGACCAGAGCGCGGCTCATCTCGGTGCGCGGCATGACGTCGCCGCGTTCATCGGCCTTGATGACGCCTTGCGTCAGACGCTCGATGGCCCGCTCGCGCTGGCCCTG
>Ga0182024_10013768_pt1 | contig 15728 bp, 13 predicted proteins | sample P32metaG_FD_120480 | JGI IMG/M metagenome (GOLD analysis project Ga0182024, IMG submission 120480) | Permafrost microbial communities from Stordalen Mire, Sweden - P3-2 metaG (Illumina Assembly) | ecosystem: Environmental > Terrestrial > Soil > Wetlands > Permafrost | place: Sweden: Stordalen... | reverse complement strand
CCCAAACCGCGCGTCGCGTCCAGGGTCTCCGACGACCAGTGACTGGTCACCTTTCCCAGCTCCATGTATTCTGACGACCTATGCCACCACGACCGAAACCCATCGTACTCACCGTACTCGACGGCTGGGGTTACCGCGCAGAAACCCAAGGCAACGCCATCGCCCAAGCCCGCAAGCCCGCCTACGATTCCCTGATCAAAAACTTCCCCAACACGCTGATTCACACCTCCGGGCCATTTGTCGGCTTACCCGAAGGCCAAATGGGCAACAGCGAAGTTGGCCACCTCAATATTGGCGCCGGTCGCATCGTGCACATGGATATGACCCGCATTGACCTGCTGATCGCCAACAAGCAATTGCAAAACGTCTCACTGTTTAAGCAAGCGATGGAGCGCGGCCGCCAGCGCCAACTCCACTTCCTGGGCCTGCTAAGTGATGGCGGCGTCCACTCCCACATCCAACACCTCTTTGCCTTGCTGGAAATGGCCAAGCAGCAAAAAGTCGAAAAAGTTTTCGTCCACTGCTTCACGGACGGCCGCGACACTCCGCCGCACAGCGGCCGCGACTTCGTCCGCCAGCTCCAGCAGAAAATGCGGGAACTGCAAGTGGGAGAAATCGCCACACTGATCGGCCGGTACTACGCCATGGATCGCGACAATCGCTGGGAGCGCATGGAATTAGCCTACAGCGCCATCGTCCACGGACAAGCCGAGATCTGTACTACCGATCCCGTAGCCGCCTTGGAAAAAAGCTACCAGCAAGACGTAACCGACGAATTCGTAAAGCCCATCGTCGTAACCAAAAGCGAAGGCCCCCATGCCGCCGCAGTAGGCCAAATCCACGACGATGACGCGGTCATCTTCTTCAACTATCGAGCGGACCGCGCGCGCCAATTGAGCCACGCGCTAGCCGCTCCCGACTTCGACAAATTCGCCGACGCCAAGCGCCCGAAGAATCTTTTCTACGTAGGCATGACCCAATACGACAAAAAATGGCCGTGGCTCCAATACGTAATCGGCCCTGAAAAGTTAGAACACATCCTCGCCCAGGTCTTTGCCGATATTCAGTACACAAATCTGCGCTGCGCAGAAACCGAAAAATACGCTCACGTAACCTATTTTTTTAACGGCGGCGTCGAAAAACCCTTCGCCGGCGAAGAACGCATCTTGGTCCCCTCGCCCAAAGTCGCGACCTACGACCTGAAACCGGAAATGTCCGCCGAAGGAATCACCGACACGGTCGTAAAGGCCATCGAACAAAACCAATTCGACGCCATCATCATGAACTACGCCAACGCCGACATGGTCGGCCACTCCGGAAAACTGGAAGCGGCCATCAAAGCCGTAGAAGCAGTGGATGCCGGTCTCGCCCGCATCCATCAAGCGCTAAAGCCGCGCGGCGGTGCCTGGATCATCACCGCCGACCACGGCAACGCCGAAACCATGATCGACCCCGTTACGGGAGGCGCACACACGTACCACACCCTAAATCCCGTCCCGTTTATCCTGGTAACGGACAACGACAAGCAGACCCTGCAACCCAATGGCTCGCTCCGCGACATCGCTCCAACCATGTTAGGCGCACTAGGCCAACCCCAACCATCCGACATGACCGGCCGCGATCTGCGCGGCATCCAAAAATAAAGCGCGGCGGGAGGTGAGGCATGTTTGAAAATCTAGGCGGCCGTCAGCACTCGCAGCCGCAAAGATTAGGCTTCGGCAACATTCCCGTGCCCGGCACAAAAGCCGGCGCTATGGTCTCCCTAGGCCTGGTCGTGATTGCGTGGCTTGCAATTCCCGTCGCGCGCCCCTTCATCCTTGGCACCGTCGGGCTCGGCTGCGTGGTAGGCCTGTTCCTGCGCTGGCTCCATAGCCGCGAATAAACACCAGCACGAACTTCGTGAATCATCGGGAAGTACGAGCCCTCATCCTGAGGCTACCCGGACAGCGTAGCCGAAGGATCTGGAGCCTGACGACCAGCAGGAGCGTCGAGGCACGCGAAGCGTTTTTAGCTTAGAGATTCACAAAAAATGCCGGAGCAAACTTGACCGCCACGCGCACCACTCCATCTGAAACCAAACTCCTCATCTGCGTCTGGCACCCGTTCCCGCAATGGCGCGCGCTGCCGATCCTGCCAGAAACGATCCGCCATCGCTGGCCGGAAATGCGCGTAGTCCACTTGCCCAACTATGAGCGCCTGCCGCAGGAACTCCCAGACACCGACATTTTCATCGGCGCTGTGCTCCGAGCGGAGCAATTCAAGTTAGCCCGCAAATTAAAGTGGATTCACTCCACGGCGGCGGGCGTCTCGCAACTCATGTATCCGGAGCTCGGCAACTCTGGCGTGATCCTAACCAACCCGAGCGGCATCTTTTCCCCAGCGATGGCCGAACACGCCATGGGTCTGATGATCGCGCTGGCCCGCAATTTTCCGGATTCGGTTCGCTACCAGGATCGCGCGCAGTGGGCCCAAAACGAAGTTTCCAGTCAGCCTGGCCCGCTGACCGAACTCAACGGCCAGCTCCTGCTAATCGTCGGCTACGGCTCCATCGGCCGCGAACTGGCCCGCCGCGCCCGAGCTTTCGACATGCGCGTCTGGGGCGTAACTCGCTCCGGCAAAGGCGAGGCCACCCACACAGAAAAAATCCTAGCGGTCGCCCAATTGGACCAAGCGCTTCCGCAAGCCGACTATGTTGTCCTAGCCGCACCAGACACGCACGAAACTCAACATCTGATCGGTCGGGCGCAAATCGCAAAGATCAAGCGGGGCGCCAGACTCATCAACGTGGGTCGCGGCTCGCTGCTCGACGAATCGGCATTGATCAGCGCCCTCGAAACCGGCGCGCTAAGCAGCGCGGCCCTCGACGTGACCGCAACCGAGCCGCTGCCACCCGACAGCCCGCTCTGGAAAACCCCGAATCTATTCCTAACGCCGCACACCAGCGGCGTAAGCGATCGCCTGTGGCAGAAAGAAACCAACTTGTTGATGGACTTACTAGAAAGATGGTTTGCGGGCCGGGAGTTATTCAACGTAGTGGATTTCAGCCGCGGCTATTGAGAAGGTTTCCAATTGGGAGTGACTCAAAAATCCGGGGCGAGGTGGCCCTGCGCAATCGATTGCGAGAGTGTAAGTTGAGATCCTGATCGGATGCGCTCAGAACCAACCGTATTGCGACGGTTACCATTCAGCGGTTACGATTGGTGAAGTTTGCGGCGAACGGTGCAGATTTTCTTTCGCTTTTAAACTGTAAAGTATCGAATCCTGCTAATCTCCAACTCCGCCTTTAACCGCGGTATATCCCTCCCGCGCATACACGACCACCTTTTGCTTCTTGCCCTTTTGGTCGTTCACGATCAGCGGGGTGCCATCCGGCTGCACCAATTCAATCTTTACCTTGTGAAACTTTCCGTCATTTGCGCCGGTCGTGGGGGTGTAGGAAATGCTGTACTGGTTCCGCAAGAACGCCACGATGTCACGAAAGATTCCAGGAATCTCACCGTCAAACTGTGGAAACCACGCATAGCCGCCAGTCAGGGCGGAAAACGTCTTAAGCTGATTTTCCGCCTGCAGATAATTCATATGCGTGCGCTGGTCTCCATGCGATTCCAGGAAATTGAGATACGGCTTATCCAGCCCCACGCAGAAAATCGTGGTGTCGCTCTGCCGCAGCCGCTTCATGGTCTGGTCCAGCGTATGTTTTGAAAAAGTGTCCACCCCGGTCGCCAACAGCAGGATCGACTTCTTGCCCTTCACATCCGCCATGCGCTCGGTGGTATCGAGCAGCGCATCGAACACGTTGGATTCGCTGAATCCCGGAAAATACAAGTGATAGAGCGCATTGCGGACTTCATCCTTATTCTGCGTAAAGTCCACTTCGGTGCGCGTCCGCATATCGAAGGTAACCAGCGCGACCCAATCCTTCTGCTTCAAGTTGGGGAAAAACGCGTCGGCCCAATACTTGGCTTGGTACGCAAACCAGTCGTAATACCCGCGGCTACTGAACTCCATCAGCATGGTGATGGTGATCGGCGCATCGGTCGCGCCAAAATTGGTAATGGTCTGCGGCGCGCCTTCATCGATCACCCGAAAGTTTTCTTTCTTGAGCCCGGTAAGAATGTCCCCGTGTTGCGTGGCCGCGATCACGTCTAGGGTCACCACCGGCACTTCGACGGCGATGGAAGCTCCGGCTTCCGGCGGTTTCTGTTGCGGCGGTGGAGGCGGCGGTGCAACCGGCGGGGCACCCTGCTGCTGCGGTCCCGTTCCGCCCTGCGGCCCGACCGGGGATTGCGCGCTGGCCAGCTTCGTTCCCAGCGGCAGCAACAACGCCGCCGCTGAAAGTCCCAAGAACACCGTCGTCAAAATTGCCTTCATCGCATACCCCTTCGTCGCCCATCATAAAATGCCCGAATGCCGCGCGGCAACGTGCGAAATCCCAACATTCCACCGTGGAGTTTAGGCAACCTCCGCCCACGCCGCGACCGGGTCCCCACACCCAGCATGTTAGTATGAGTCATATTTGCTGCAAAACGTTGCTGAGCTTACCTCTCGGCTGGCGGCAAATGGGTCCGCTCCTCATCCGTCGGGCGAAACACCAAAAATTCAGAAACGAGGAATGGCTTCGTGAACGGTCTCCCGAGAATGCCCAGACGGCTGCTGCACGCGATGGCGTCATTCATGGGGACATGGGTATCCCTAGCTACGTTGCCCGCCGCCGCCCAGGTCGCGCCGCCGCCCACGAACTCACTACCTGGTCCTCCGTCGGCCCTCGGCGATTTGACTTCTCTGACGGGCGACGCCAAGGTCTGGCTCCAGGACCTCATCCAGATCAATACCACCAATCCCCCCGGCAACGAACAACTCGCCGCAAAATATCTCTTGGGCGTTCTGCAAAAAGAAGGCATCTCCGCGGAAGAACTGCCCGTGACGCCCGGCCGATCCTCGGTGGTTGCACGTCTTCGCAGTTCCGCGGTCGCCGATCCGTCGCGGGCGCTGCTGCTGGTCGCACACCTGGACGTCGTCGGCGTCGATCGTCCGAAATGGACCGTCGATCCTTTCGCCGCCACGATCAAGGACGGGTATCTATACGGCCGTGGGGCCATCGACAACAAAGCCATGTTGGTCACCAATCTGGTCACGTTCGTCGCGCTGAAACGCAGCAACGCCCGTTTGAATCGCGACGTAATATTTCTGGCTACCGACGATGAAGAGCAAGGCGGCGACGCCAGCATTAAAATTTTGATCGCAAAATATTGGGACAAAATTGCGGCAGGGTTCGCGCTTAACGAAGGCGGCAACGTAGTTCTGGCAAACGGCAAAGTGCAGTATGTCGCCGTGCAGGCCAGCGAAAAGGTCGCTGTGAATGTGACGGTGGTCGCGCACGGCACATCCGGCCACGCGTCCATGCCCACCAAAGATAATCCGGTTGTGCATCTGGGGGCGGCGGTGGAAAAAATTGGCGGGTACGTCGCTCCGGTGCATTTCACCACCATCGTGCGCCGCTATTTTGAAGGGCTGGCTGCCGTCGAAGACGACGAGGTCGCCAAGTGGCTGCGCTCGCTCGATACCGCCGATCGCGGAGAACATGCGCAGCGGGTAATCTCCGACGCCAACCCGCAGTGGAATTCCATGCTCCGCGACACCATTTCCCCGACCATGCTCAGCGCCGGCGTCCGCCCCAACGTGATCCCCGCCGAAGCACGCGCCACGTTAAATGTACGCTTGCTGCCCGGCGACACCATTGATGCGCTGCTGAGCGAACTCAACAAATTGGTGAACGACCCGCTGGTTCGCCTCGAAGTGCAACCCGACGCAGGCTTAGCGGCCCCACCGTCCTCGCTCGAAAACGATTTTTACGCCACCATCATTAAAGTCGCCGCTGAAGAATTCGGCGGCGCCCCGGTGCTCCCTTACCAATCGCCGTGGGCCACCGACTCCGCGCAGCTGCGCCTGCACAACGTGCAGTCCTACGGCTTATGGCCTTTCCCGCTAACCCAGGAAGATTTGAAGCGTATGCACGGCGAGGATGAACGCATCCCGCTAGCATCGTTCGTAAAAGGCATCGATGTCGAAGCCCGCATCGTCGCGGAATTCGCGGTAACCAAGTAGTTCTGGGCGCCGTCGCAGGCGTGTAAAACCCTCTCAATACTCTTGGTGAGAGAAGCCGTACTTGGGTACGATTTCTCTCTAAAATGGAGCAGGCTTTCCGAGCCTGTAGGGGAAGGAAAATGCAGGGGCGCGCTTTAGCGCGTCGGTAACGGATCAATAGGTACCATCCGGCATTCGCGCAGCCGCGATCCCTAACGACGCTCGCGATAATCAGACTTCTAGGGAAAGGAAATAAAGAACAGACGCAAACGGTTTGTTCAAACCAGCCAATGGCATTCCGTCACTCCAAGATCGTGTGCACCATCGGCCCGGCGAGTTCTTCACCGCGCATCATTGAACGCCTGATGGAAGCGGGCATGGATGTTGCGCGACTGAATTTCTCTCACGGTACCCACCAGGATCATGCGCGAAGTATTTCCGTGCTTCGGGCCGCGGCCATCAAGCACGAGAAGCCGATCGCCATCATTGCCGATCTACAAGGGCCGAAAATCCGCACCGGGCCCCTTGTAGGCGGGGTCGCTGTCAATCTGACTGCAGGCCAACGCTTCACCATCTCGACCGCCCGCGTACCCGGCGATGAGCGTCGTGTCAGCACCACTTTTCGCCCGTTGCCCGGTGAGGTGCACCGCGGCAACCGCATCTTGCTTTCCGATGGCCTGATCGAGCTGCGGGTTGAGCAAGTGCGCGGCCAGGAGGTCATCTGCGAAGTGGTAAACGGTGGCGTGCTCGGGCAACATAAAGGCATCAATCTGCCGGGCATTCAACTTCGCGTTCCAGCGCTCACGCCTAAAGATCGGCAGGATCTAACCTTTGCCCTGAGCCAAGACGCCAATTACGTCGCGGTAAGCTTCGTGCGCCATCCCGAAGATGTCGTGCTGGCAAAAAACCTTATCCGTCGGGCCGGCAAGGACACCCCAGTGATCGCCAAGCTGGAAAAACCTGAAGCGATCGAAAACCTCGACGCCATCCTGCGCGTTGCCGACGGCGTTATGGTCGCTCGCGGGGATCTCGGAGTGGAGATGAATCCCGAGCGCGTTCCGGTGGTGCAGAAAATGATCATCGCGCGTGCCCGCGAAGCCCGCCGTCCAGTCATTACCGCAACGCAAATGCTCGAGTCCATGACGCAAAATCCGCGGCCGACGCGGGCCGAAGCTTCCGACGTGGCGAACGCCATTTTCGATGGCTCCGACGCGGTAATGCTTTCCGCCGAAACGGCCTCCGGAAAATATCCGGTCGAAGCCGTCGCCATGATGGCGCGCATTATCGAAGAAGCGGAGAGTAGCATCACCGAATTTCCTCGCCCTTGCTCGGTTGGGGAAAGACTCAAAGTCGCAGAAACGGTTGCTGAACTGGTCTGCCACGCTTCCCGTGAGTTGCATATGAAAGTCATCGCGGTCTTCACGCACAGCGGCTTTACGGCGCGTTTGGTCTCACGTTACCGGCCGCTGGTTCCGATCGTCGCGTTCTCGCCGGAGGCCGAAACTCGCCGCCGCATGGCGCTGATCTGGGGCGTCATGGCACGCGCCATCGTCGACGTTCACAAAGTCGATGGTCTGGCGGACGTCGCCGAACAACGCTTGCTCGAAGAGGGACTGGTGCGCAAAGGCGACGTCATCGGCATCGTGGCCGGCACGCCCATGGGTGTCCGAGGCACCACCAACTTTATGAAGTTTCATGTCATCGGCGGGGCGGCCTGATGGCTGCGCCGGCCCCTGCTGCGCCGTTAACGATGGAGCGCGTGCGCGCCGCGCAGTCCGTGCTGCGCCAGGTGGTGCCAGAAAGCCGCCTCGCCGGTACCGACAAGCTGTCATCACCGGGTGATGGCTGGGTGTATTTGAAGCTCGAATGTGAAGGTCCGGCAGGTTCGTTCAAAGTGCGAGGCGCGTATCATGCGATGGACGCCCGTCAAAAGCAGACCAACGGCAAGCTTCCCGGCGTGGTTACCAGCAGCACCGGCAATCACGGCGCCGCCGTCGCGTACGCCGCGTCCAGGCTGCATATTCCGGCGCGCGTCTATCTGCCACAAAATCCTAACCCCGCCAAGAGAGCCCGGATCGCGGACTTTGGCGCGGAAATCGTGGAGGTAGGAGAATTCCTGGAACAAACCCGGCACCACGCGGCCCAGTTCGCGCACGAATCGGGCTGGTACGACATCGTGGATGGCTCGGATCCGGAGATGCTGCCCGGCACCGCCACCATTGCCTGCGAAATCCTGGACAAGCTCACTCGTGCGGACGTGATTTTCGTTCCCGTCGGCGATTCCAGCCTGATACGTGGCGTGGGCTTTGCCGCCAAGCAACTCCGACCAGAAATTAAAATCGTAGGCGTGCAAGCCGAGCACGCTCCCGCCTACGCGCTTTCCTTTGCAAAAGGCCACGCCATCTCCACCGATTGCAGTGACACCATCGCCGACGGATTGGCCGTCCGTGAAGCGTCGGAAGAAAATGTTCGCGAAATAGTCAACTTGGTCGATGAATTTGTACTGGTCAGCGACGAAGAAATGCTCGGCGCAATGCACCACCTGATGATCCAGGAACATGTAATCGCCGAACCCGCAGGCGCCGCCACTACCGCCGCATTCCTGAAAACCAAAGTAAACTACACCAACAAAATAACAGTGCTAGTAGTCAGCGGTTCAAACGTAACGGAAGAACTCTTGCTCCGTGCCCTGCAAACCCGCTAAAACCGCAGGGCGACGGTCGGAGGAAGGAATCGTTCCAAGAAAGAATCGAGAACAAACCAATGGCAGCTAATTCACCCAGTTATCCGGGCGCGAGGGCGGATCCTGTTTGTGTTTGTTGACGTAAACCTGGAATCGCTTGCGGTTTCGTTCATACTTCCAATCCGATACGCTGTTCCGCACGTTGTAGAGAAACGATCCGCGCCGTAGGTAAAGATAAGCCACCAGCATTCCGCCAAGGTGGCAAATGTGGGCGACGTTATCGCCGCCCGTCCCCAGCGTCGAGAAAAACTCGATCGCGCCCATCACTGCGACATAGGGACGCATCGGGATCGTCACCGGCAGTGGGATCAGCCAAATCTTCCGGTCCGGAAATAAAACTGCATTGGCCATCAAAATTCCAAAAATAGCTCCGGACGCGCCGATGGTGGGAGTGATGGAGGGCTGATGGCCGAAGAAAACCGGAATTGTTTTCACGATCAGCTCAATCAAACCCGCGCCAACGCCGCACAACACAAAAAAATTAAGAAAGCGCCGCTTGCCCCAGATGGCCTCGAGCTCCCGGCCAAACATCCACAACATCAGCATGTTGATCAGAAGATGAAATAATCCGCCGTGTAAAAAAATATAGGTGAAAAGCTGCCAGATCCGCGGGGGAAGCAAGTGGGTAATCGCCGCTGGAATCAGCGCGAACCATTTCAGGATCCAGCTGTAAGCGGCCTCGCCACCGATCAATTGCGCCAGCGTCTGCACGACGAAGACGCCCGTGCACACCAACACGATGAGCTTTACGCCGGGCGTGATGAACCCGCGCCAGTCGAAATTGTAACGGCGGCCGCCGATCGACACGCTCATGAAGCCAGTGTACGGCGGCGTCAACAACGAGTCAAAGAGTACGGGGATTTACGGGCAAAATGTGTTCCCGGCCCTGTTTCCTGAAGATTCTCTAATTCCAGCCCTTTCCCATTCTCCGCGAAGCCACCCCCTTTAAGCGCCTTGGCTAGATTTTCGCCTGCGTTCCGTGCGGCCACCCACTGCGCCCAAGCTTGCGAGGGAGTTCGTCGCCTTCACCGAAACAAGTCTGCTGGCCTGGTTAGTCCAGTTTTTTGCGCGCGAAATAAAAAAGCGATGCGGCTAGCAAGAGGAACATCACCAAGCCGACGAAATTGTTGGTCGCGAGCGAGCCGAACAACTTTGGTCCGAAGGAAAATAAGTCCGCGCGCCAAGGCAGGCGCAAAATGGAACTGAACCAATGTGGAACGTGATTGGAGATTTCCGGATCTTGCAAGAGATTGATGATGATGCCGAGCAGACCGAAGACTCCACCAGCGGCGATCAGCCCGCTGGAATAGAGCGCGCCGGGGCTAGCTTCGCTGTCGGTCTTGGCGTCCTTGGTGCTGGCTTCCACGGCCCAGCGCACCAGTCCTCCGGCGAACATCGCGGCGGTGGTGGCAATAGAAAGATAAGATCCGGTTGCGAACGCGAGCGAACGCACGCCGAGGATTTCGACGGCGATCACCAGCACCATCCCCATCAGCACCAGGCGCCAAGGCAGGCGCTGATTCAAGATTCCATTGATCACCGTGGCCATCAAGCGCGCTTGCGGAGCCGGGGCTTTATCGCTGCCGATGCCTTGCGCCCACTGATATTCGATTTGCTGGGTTCCCGCGTCGTAAAGATATTCGCCGTCGGGAATTTTGCTCGAGCCGAGCGAATTGATCAGCATGTAGGTCTTGCCTTCGTGCTCGAAGCTGCTGCGTTCTACTTTCACACCCTCGGGCAACGCCTGCACATTCACCGGAATGGGCGTAGGGATATATTTTTCCAGCCCTTTGTTCATCAAATTCAACGTTGCGCCGATGGCCACGGTGGAAACAGTGACGCCGACCAAAAGACCCATCTGCTGCCAGTACGGCGTGGCACCCACGAGATACCCGGTCTTCAAGTCTTGGGAAGTAGCGCCGGCAATGGCCGCGGCAATGCACACCACGCCGCCAATCATCAGTGCCAGCACGGCATAATTTGGCGCGGTCCACCCCGCCACAAAAAAAATAGCGCAAGTAGCCATCAGCGTGGCAATACTCATGCCACTAATCGGGTTTGAGGAATTGCCGAGCAGACCGCTGATACGAGCCGCGACGGTGACAAATAAAAATCCGAAGACGCTCACAAAAACGCCCGCGAACAAATTCTGATACCACTGCGTCTGGGCACCCGGCATGGGATGAAACGTGAGCAGAATCCACATCATCACGATTATCAGGATGGAGCCCGCGATCACGTAGCTCATAGGCATGTCGCGATCGATTCTGCTCGATGCCCCCGCGGATGCCCCCGCGTTTTGCGTGCGCACATCCTTCAATCCAGCGCGCAAGGCGGAAATAATCGTAGGCATGGTCCGCAACAGGGTAATCAACCCCGCCGCCGCAACGGCGCCCGCACCCATCGGACGAATGTAGCTGCGCCACATATCATCCGGTGTCATTTGCGAGATGGGAATGGTGGAAGGATAAAGCGGGGTATTGCTCATCGATCCAAAAAATTTAATCGCGGGCATCATGAGCAGCCAGGACACCACCCCGCCCGCAAACAGAATCCCCGAAACTTTGGGGCCGATGATGTAACCAACTCCCAAATATTCCGAGGTGACCGCAGCGCGAAACGACGCTCCCGGAAACCAGCTTGGCCGGCTCTCCGGCTGCGAAGTCCACGCTTGCACCGTATTCATCAAGAAGGTGTACAAGCCGCCCAAGCCCAACCCCCAGAACACGCGACCCGCGAACGACCCGCCGCGCTCTCCGGCCACCAAGACGTCGGCGCATGCCGTGCCCTCGGGGAACACCAGGTTGCCGTGCTCTTTAACGATCAGCTGCCGGCGCAATGGCACCATGAACAACACGCCGAGCCACCCGCCCAGCAGCGCCAGCGGAAAAATTCGCCAGAAGGTGAATTCCGCTCCGAACCCCAGAAAAATCAGCGCCGGAATCGTGAACATTACACCCGCAGCCAGCGATTCTCCCGCCGAGCCGGTGGTCTGCACGATGTTGTTTTCGAGAATGGTAGAGCGCCGGAACGCTCGCAGGATGCTGATCGACAATACCGAAATCGGAATGGAAGCCGAAACAGTGAGCCCTGCCCGCAAACCTACGTAGACGGTGACGGCCCCAAACAGCAATCCAAACAGTGCTCCTAGGATGACGGCGCGAACGGTGAATTCCTTCTGCGTCTCCCCCGCCGAAACGTAGGTGCGAAATTCTCCTGGAGGCGCGGTGGAACTCCATGGACGATCGTTCACTAAATCCTCCCCAAACTCGAAACGGTGGCAGTCGCCGACGCCAGCACTTGCTCGAGGCGCGCTGGTCGCGAGGGATTATGCCGCAAAGCGACGGTGAGACGTTAGAAGTTCGTTTTTGAATGCGGCAGGCGGAGCGATTTTTGAGCGGGCCTAATGGGCTTGCTGGGGTTGAAAACGGTAAGTGTACGAAACGCTGATGTAGGAAGGCAGGCGCACTCCTACTGCTCGTTCAAACGGTGCGGCTGGGTCGGGCAGGGCCAGCACTTCGGTGGTTTGTCCGGCGTACCCGTTGGCGATTAAGAAATTCATCGTGGTATGGCCTAGCGCGAACGCGAAGGCCCGTTCCGGCCAGCGTTTTAGTGGCCACCCATTGGTAGTACCGGAAAATGTCCCGTCAGCGAATAGGCACCGGAATAATGGAAGGATACCGATTCATTCGAAATCACCAGTCGACGACCTGCCGCAGCCCAGCAGTGCCGACTACGATTTTGCCAGCTACCACAGCGAGGCGGAGATTAGCGGTAACATTCTGCGGTACACGCGAACCTTTGAGGTCAAAGATCCCAACCTACCACTCAGCAAAGTAGACGATTTGAAGATGCTGTACCGCATCATCGCATCCGACGAGCGTAATACCGCGGTATTGAAACCCGCTGGCATGCCCTGATCGTCTACAGGAATGTGCCGGCCGGTATACACGAATTTCTTGATGTTCGATTCCAAACGCGACCTGTTAGTTTCCCGCGACGGAGGGGGGGTAATTGGCCCCTTCTCAGGACTATACTCGTTATGCTCTCTTTTCAGGACAGGGACAGGGGTCTCATTTATATGATTCGACGGCTGGATGGTCTAACCATCGTTCTGCTTGCGACGATCTTCGCAACTTTCTTGCTGTTTTCGTGCGCCGCGAAACAAGCTCCGCGAGAAATTACCGTTACGGTTCCGCCCAACTACTCGGGTGAGGTGACCCTCGATCCGTGCTTTGCGCACTCTTCGGCAGCAGTATCGGTAGACTCCAAGGGTTCGGGCACTACTTCCGTGTGTCCCCACCAGGGCGAAACGGTAACGATCACCATTGTCAAAGATGGCGTCGACCTGCGCGTTCCGCAGGATCAAGTAATTATTGAGCGCGCCGGCGACGGCTTACCGGTGGCCATCAAAGCCCGCGTTCCAGCGCGGTAAATGCTCCGTCCATTCGACGTTTCACTTCCCGCTACTCATTTTCTTATTCTTTTCCGAAACGTGTCCTTCCGGACGCAACTGAGACTCTAAGTTCCGCAACCTATGCTCCAATTTCACCAGTCGTTGTCGGAGAGCGTAAATCTGACCATGCGCCAACCCGACCATAAAGGCCGGTTCGGTTCCTAGAGTTTCCTCGCACCGGTCGATATATTCCGCCGCCACCTGCAGCATTTCACCAAACAACACCAGATTGTCTGCGCAGCTGGTGACCTCTCGCATTGCCGTCCTTTCCCGAAACGGGCATAGGTAGCTTTCCCAGCCTAATGATGCCGGGGCGCGGGCGGCAATCGGGCTACCACTGTAGGGTTACCTACGTGTCATAAAGCTAAGTACCTGAAAGATCGGGAAATATGCGTCGGGTGCTGTTTTTTTGGAACGGAGATGAGCAGTGGGCGAGCGTCTCGCACCCGCCTGGACGCTCAGGACAAGCGGGCTCGCACCCGATCGCTGAGAGCTTTCCCGTCCACGGTCTTACCTTCCAGTGCGGCTTTAGTGGCCTTGACCACCGCGCCCATCTGTTTCATGGAGGTGGCCGAGGTCTCAGCGATGGCTTTGGCGATGGCGGCGTCCATTTCGGCTTCGCTGGCTCCGGCCGGGAGGTACGCTTCGAGGATAGCCAGTTCTTTGGTTTCCTTATCCACTAGATCCTGGCGGTTGCCTTTTGTGAATTGATCGATGGACTCTTTGCGCTGTTTGACCAGCGTTTGCAGCAGTTGAATCGATTCGGTTTCGTCCAGGGCCCGGATCTTTTCGGTTTCCTTGTATTGGATCGCGGACTTGATGCCGCGCAGCACGCTCAGGCGCAGCTCTTCTTTGGCGCGCATCGCGTCGGTAAGATCTTTTTGGATTTTTTCAGAAAGAGTCATCTATTCCTCATCAGACTGAATATAGCAGAGGACCGAAGAGGGGAGATAACAGAGAACCAAGAGTGGGGGGAAAGGATAACGCCGATACGCCGGGTTCGCGCTAGAAGCGGGGGAAAGAAAAGAGAAAGAAGAAACAGATTCAACCAACCAGGGCGCAGAACGCACAGAGAGCAGCGGAAGGCGGAGAATTTGGAGATTTGACTTGAGGCCGGGCGGTCGCTACCGTTGATGTTTTAGTTTGTGCGAATTTTGAGCAGTGTGGCGGCAAACTTCAAATCAATGACGGATGAGGGCTGATGAAAGTAATTGTGGCGGATAAGATCAGTGAGCGGGGAATTACACTGCTCAAAGAGCAGGCCGGCTGGAACATCGTGCTGACCACCAAGGACACGCTGAACGCGGAGATCGCCGATGCCGACGCGCTGATTGTACGCAGCGCAACGAAGGTCACTCCGGAATTATTGGAGCGGGCGCCGCGCCTGCGAGTCGTGGGGCGCGCGGGTGTGGGCGTAGACAATATTGATTTGGACGAAGCTACGCGGCGGGGCGTGCTGGTGATGAGCACGCCGGGTGGGAATGCGGTCAGCGTGGCCGAGCATACTTTCGCGTTGATGCTGGCGCTCGCCCGGCAAGTGTCGCGGCTGGACAAAACCATGCACGAGGGCAAGTGGGAGAAGGGCAGCGCCGCGGGCACCGAGGTGCGCGGGAAAACACTGGGACTGATCGGTCTGGGGCGAATCGGGAGCGAGGTCGCGGTGCGCGCGGAAGCTTTTGATATGCGCGTGCTCGGGTACGATCCCTATATCAGCGAAGCGGCGGCGCGCGAGATGCAAGTGGAATTAGTGCCGCTCGAAAAGCTGCTGGCCGAGAGCGATTTTGTTTCGCTGCACACCGCGGTTAGCCCGGCGACGCAAAATCTGATCAACGCGTCCACGCTCGCGCAGATGAAAAAGGGCGCGCGGCTGATCAATGCGGCCCGCGGCGAATTGATCGATGAAGGTGCGCTGGCCGAGGCGCTGAAGAGCGGGCATCTGGCCGGAGCGGCGCTGGACGTTTTTGTCGAGGAGCCTCCGAAAAACTCGGCGCTAACGGGCCTGCCCAATGTCATCGCTACGCCGCATGTGGCCGGATCCACGGCCGAAGCGCAGGAAGAAGTAGGGACACAGGTCGCTGTGCAGGTACGAGATTACCTGGCCGATGGCGTAATTCGAAACGCCGTAAACCTGCCGGCATTATCTCCCGACCAGTACCGGCGCGGCCGGCCCTACATGGCGCTGGCAGAGCGGTTGGGATCGATGGTGGCCCAGGCGGCGGCGTCCCGACCGGCACGGATTCGAATCCGGTATGCCGGGGAGGTGGCGGAGGTCGGCACGCATTTGTTGCGCAGCGCGGTGCTGGTCGGCTTGTTAAACGCGGTGCTGGATGAAAAGGTGAATGTGGTTAATGCGCCACAGGTGGCGGCCGCTCGAAGACTTACCGTCGAGGAGGAGACGCGGCGACGTGAGCACGGATTCCCCAATACACTGGAGGTGTCATCGCT
>Ga0182024_10013767_pt1 | contig 15729 bp, 19 predicted proteins | sample P32metaG_FD_120480 | JGI IMG/M metagenome (GOLD analysis project Ga0182024, IMG submission 120480) | Permafrost microbial communities from Stordalen Mire, Sweden - P3-2 metaG (Illumina Assembly) | ecosystem: Environmental > Terrestrial > Soil > Wetlands > Permafrost | place: Sweden: Stordalen... | reverse complement strand
GAGCATCTGCGCCAGTTAGGCTACGAGGGGCGCGGCATCCGCGGCGAGGTCCACCTGTGGGGCACAGTCGTGGAGCACGAACGAGGTTGGCGCGCCCAGTTCGCATACCCCAAGAGCCTCGTCCTGCCGCCCGACTTGATTCCATCCGACACGAAGGAAATGGAGGCCCGCCTGGGGGCCCTCGCCGCCTATGACATCGACATCTTTATGCTCGGCGGCGGACGGAAGATTCCCCTCTGCCGCAGGGGCTTGGGCTTCGACGCGGCGGGGCTGGACTATCTCATCGGGAACCGCACGCAGTACTACGTCCGCCGCCAACGCGACAGAACCCTGATGAAGGGCGACCGCGTGGCGGTCCTCGGCCGCGGGATCGCGGTGGTTGAGCGCGCCGATGACGCGGAGGTTCAGGCGCTGCTGCGGAGCAGGATCATGGTGAGGATGCGGCGCAAGGACATTGCCTGGAACCGGCAGAACATGCGGGGGAGGCGAAGGACCTGGCTCCATAGCCAGCAGGCAAGGTCCGGAAACAATCCGTAGAATGTAAAGATCGCAGTCGGCATCGGAGGGATGTGGTGCAGGAGTTCGTTAGCGAGGACGATCTTGAGACTTTCGAGGGATGGCTGAGGTATCAGCGCGTTGACGCTACGACTGCGCCCGAGGAGCTGGAGATGTGGCAAGGCCTTTTCAATGAGGCTAGAAGCGCAGTTCAGAGAAGCCGAAGGTTGGGCTGATGAAGCCCCAACCAGTCCCCGACGAACATCGATATGCGGTGGCGGTCCGATAGGGCTCCGATCTCTGGCTGACGTTGTGGGTTCGGCACTCGGAGAAGGGCGAGTTTTTCGTCATGTTGCCGCGCCTTGACCCAGACTGGGACGTTCACGCAAGTTATCACCTCGACGGCACTCGGCACATGAAGAGTTATGACCGTAAGGTCCTTCCGCCCACCAAGTGTCAGCCGTTGACGGGCACGTTCGGGGGAACGGAGAACCTTGTAACGTTTGCTGGCTATGGTCCGAAAAGCGTTGGGGCGATTTGCGACCCGACTGCCTTCTCTGGAGTTGTCAAAATTGCGCCTGGTATTTTGGGGCCTCGCGACGGCCAGATCACGGTCGATCTTGTAGCTCCAGATTGCCAGCCAGCGGCTTTTCCTTGGACCAAGATCGCCCGAAGAGAAGTCTTACGTGACATCCTTCCTGGGTCGTGATCACAATCGGGTCTTGCGGCTGACCGCCCAGGCTGCGGCTCCGCCGACTCTGTCAGCGTGCTCCTCCTTCACATTGACAAGACAGATGGAAAGTCGCATCATTGGCACCCAAGGTCGGGAACGCACCATCCTTTCTGCCACTCCTCCCCCAACGAAGGGCTTTTGACGCCACGACATGCGTGAGCTCCTGAACGACAAGCCGCGTCGAAAAGGTGTTCTCGCCTAAGGAGGAAAAATGAAAGCAACATTTCTGGTGTTATTGATGTTGTCAGTCGGCATCAGCCGAGTGGCAGCCGGACAGAGTCCAGCGGTGATACACAACTCGTGGAGCAGCGGCGTGCCATTGCCAACTGCGGTTGCATGGTCGACGACCGGCGTGATCAAAGGCAAGATCTACAATGTCGGCGGGGTTACTGCAAACTCAGCGGTCGTAGGTGACAACCAAATCTACGAGCCGGCTACCGACACATGGAGTGCTGGCGCGTCCATGCCGACGCCTCTCTCGCTTTCGGCCAGCGCAGTAGTAAAGAATGTCCTCTACGTCTTTGGAGGAAACACCAACGGTAATTTTTCAGGAATAACCGACCAAGTGTGGGCGTACAATCCGACGACAAACGTATGGGCTATGAAAACAGCGATGCCCACCAAGAGACAGAGCGCGTTGGCCGTGGTGGAGAACAATATCATCTATGTCATCGGTGGCGCGAACAAAAATGGGCATAAGCTCACTACCGTGGATAGCTACGATTCCGCGACTGACAGCTGGAGTGAGGAGGCGCCTCTGCTTGTCGGTAAGTCCAAGCCCGGCGGCGGCCTTCTGAAGTCCACGATTGTGGCAGCAGATGGGACCAGTAACTCAGATATTACCGGGGACAATGAAGGCTACGATGCCTCCACGAACTCATGGACGTCGCTCGCTGCGGACCCCGATGCGCGGTCCGCGACCTGCTACGGGAGCGTCGGTGCGAACCTGTACTCTGCGGCTGGCTTCGATAGCAACTTAAACCCGATCAACATTTCCGAGGCCTTTAGTCTGTCGAAGAACAAGTGGACCACCAAGGCTTCCATTCCTCAAGCGGTGATCGCGCCGGGCTCCGCCGTTTACAAAGGGTTGCTCTACTGCTTTGGTGGCGGATCGTCGCCCGATATTCCTATTGATGGAGTGGTTTACAACAACGTGCAGATTTATCAGCCGTAGAAGGTGGGCCTTTCAGTGGCACAACTGCACGATGGGCTGGGCCACCCAAAACATCTGGTTGGTTCCTCGCGTATAACTGTTGTAAACAGGCGTTTTGCGCTCACGACTTGGCTTGGCTGACCGCATTCTTCGGGTCAAGCCGAGGCCTGCACTTACGCTTTTTCGCGCGGGATTTCCGGCGACGCACATACTGCCCGATCCTTAGCCCACCTGCGCAAGTCAGCAATCTCTTCCGCTCGCGTGATTGATAGCGGCACGGTGGACGACAGCGCTGTGAGCAGATCTTCGTTGCTCAATTCCTGCTTGCAGGCGAAGGCGGCAACGCCCAGCAATCCTATGGAGCGGTTATCTTATAGTAGCTGCACCTGACTGGTTCGGATTGAGCAAGCGAAGAGGCAGGACTTTGCCCTGCTATTGCAACTTCGCGTGCTCTGCTTTGGCTTGCTTCAGTATGGGGATGTCGTGGTCGGCGTCTTTCAATGTGGACTCTGTTCTCGCTGCTCCAAAAATGTGCTCTGGCAATCCTTCGCTGCCGATAACAATTTGCTGAACTCAGGAGTTCCTCGGAACTTCCCAAGCAACGGGTCGGTTTGCAAACCGGTGTAGGCACAATAATTGTTTTCAACGGCGCTTCTCAGCAATCGCAGAGCGGCATCCTTCTGTCCACAGTACGAGAGCACTGCTCCGACCCAATACCGAGGCTCTGGGTCCGCTCCCGCAAGCGCAACCGTTTCGATCCTCTGAGCGGCTTCGTTCAATTGTGATGTCTGCTGGGGGTCAAGACAGGCTTGAAGCAGATCACGACCCATTAAAGGAACGTCCGAAGTTCTCTGAATCGTTTGGCGTGCCTCGGCCAGCTTGCCTTGGCCCATGAGAATAAAAGCTGTTTGCCTTGCTGCCCATTCTGAGCCTGCGTCGAGGCGGACAAACTCCATTGCCCTCTGTGGCCGATCTAACTGCATGAATGACCAAGAGCACGATCGGAGTTGGTAGTTACCCCGATCCAATGCGAGCGCGGAGTTGCACTCGTGGACGGATTCCTCCAACGATCCCGTATAGCGCAAAACGAACCCTAGAACGAAATGTGCGCGAGCACTATCCGGTCTGCGCTTGACCAAGGCTAACGCTTCCGCATAAGCGTTTGCAACCTCGCCTCGCTCTGTCCGGTTAATGATCAACCGTGCGGCCGCATCGATCAAGTTCGGATCAAGCGCCAGTGCTCGTTGGGTAGCCGAGACCGAACGCTTGAGCATTGGTTCCCCGCCACCTCCAAAGGAGGCGTCGTAGTAATAGCGTAGCCCCAGAGCCTCCCAAGCAGGCGCGTAGCTTGGGTCAATGCCTACACAGTGCTCCAACATCGTAATCGCATCCTTGTTAGGAGCAACATCATGCGGAATCGCGATGCTGCGCAAATACAAGTCGTAGGCCTCCTCGCTCTTGGGTCGAGTCCCCTCCCCGCCAGCGGCCGACGATCCTCCCAGCAGGGGGACAAGGCCTTGCCTAATCCTCGCCGTAACTTGCTCCCGCATCGCCAGCTTATCCGACGTTGCAACACTGATGGTGTCCCGCCAAACACTTCGATTATTCGCAACATCCACCGCTTCCAGTGTGACCTCCAACTGGTTACCTTCAGTGTGGTAGTGTCCCGTTACGATGGAGGTTACTCCCATCTCCCGACCAGCTTGTTGCAAGTCCAAGTTCGACCCGTTGTACTTGCGCGTTGTGGCAAATGGACGGATCGAGAACGACGGCACATAGCTCAGCGTATTCGCAATTTCATCGGGCAGGGCGAGCCGTAGAAAATCAGTGTCCTTGTCGGAGCCCGCATTCTGGAACGGCAACACCGCGATCTCCCTCGGGTTTCCAGAATCAACGTGCGAGGCTTGGGGATGTTGAGACTCCCAGAGGAAAAGTGTGATCACGATAGCGGCGATGACGCCAACAACTAATGCAGCGATCCATTGGAGTCGTCTTTTGCGAGAAGTTGGTGCCGACTCGGTCGCGGCCGCCGGCGACTTACCAGAGTCCGTGTCCCGCTTCAGACGTTGCAGGTCGGTTCTGATATCGGCTGCATTCTGGTAGCGCAGGTTGCGGTCTTTCTCCAGAGCCTTGTTGATGATGTCTTCCAGCTTTAGCGGCAGGTCGGGATTCAGCCGCACGGCAGGCGTGGGAGCCGCGTCCAGAATGGCTTTGAAGATGACTCCTGAGCTTTCCCCACGGAATGGCAGAGTACCCGTCGCCATCTCGTACAGCACAGCGCCGAACGAGAACAAATCCGTGCGTTCGTCTAACTCCTTGGCACGGACTTGCTCTGGAGACATATAGGCGACCGTTCCCAGCGTCGTCCCCGGACTAGTGAGATGTTCCTCGACGAGAGTTGTAGCGGTCTGGGTATTCTGCGTGGCTATTTGGCTGGCAGAACTGGCAGGAAGCCCAACCTTAGCCAGCCCAAAATCCAGAATCTTTGTGTGTCCCCGCTTGGTTACGAAGATGTTTGCGGGCTTGATGTCGCGATGGACTATACCAGCGAAGTGGGCGGCGTCCAAACCATCAGCGATCTGGATGGCAATATCGAGTACCGCTTCGATCTCCAACGGTTTTCCGCCGATCCGATGCTTCAGCGTCATGCCGTCCAGAAATTCCATGACAATGAAGGGCCGCCCGTCGTGCTGTCCGATTTCGTAGATCGTGCAAATGTTGGGATGGTTCAGCGCTGAAGCGGCTCGCGCCTCGCGTCGGAACCGCTCCAAAGATTGCGGGTCTTGGGCTACGTCTTCGGGCAGGAATTTCAAGGCGACGAAGCGCCCAAGCTGGGTGTCCTCAGCCTTGTAAACGACGCCCATCCCGCCGCCGAGCTTCTCGACGATGCGGTAGTGCGAGATGGTCTGACCAATCATGAAGTGCGCATGGACTCAGGCTGCAATACTAAGGATGTGAGGAAGACGAGTCAACGAGGACGGCACACTGATAGACGCAGGAAGAGGCAAATCCCGTGGTTTCAGGCTTTCCCAAGCCCTCGCCAATCAGGTGGTTCGAAAGGGTGTCTGCGGCGACTTCATTTTATGCGGCCTTTCGCCCCCTGTTTCGGCAGATTGGTCGCTGGTGCACAGGTATACCTTCTGATACACAGCGTAGCCGACCCTGCATGCGCTATTCAGCGCAGTCCACCCTGAAGCGTACTTACGAATAAATGAAAGCCAGGGCCAGCAAAACTCCGAACGCCACTCCATGCTTCATCTCAGACCACCCGAGTTTCTTGACATCCAGGGATTCAGGTTGTCGAACGAACCATTGTGTTCCCCGCACAAGGGCGGGAGCAAAAGCGATGATCACCAAGGGAGGAAGCACCCGCCATCGCGACGCGAAAATCAGCGCCGCCAATAATACGGGCTGAGCTAGGAAGAAGAACCTGCCTCGATCAAATTTCTCGGAGAAGGTAGCGGCACGGGCAGTACGAATACGCAGTTGGACGAAATGAATCTGATTGCCCGCGAAGATCCAGTTCGCCACCCACAAAACGAAAGCGCGCTCATCTAGCCGTCCGGTGCCGATGTAGTAAGCAGCCGGAGCAGTGCAGGTGAGGCCAACTGTGCCCACCAGTTGCGCCGCCATTCGCGCCCTACGACCAAACATCCGAAGAACTGCCTGGGCCGCAAATGCTAATGCCGTTGCCGCTCCGAGAAACAACAGCTCTGAATTTCGACCTTTCCACATCAGCCCGGTCAGACAAGCGACGGACACAGCGCCAAGACAAACGGACGCAATCAGCGCCGTCCAGCGTTCTCCTGAGGTATGGGCGGTCAGCGAACCCGAACCGATGAGGCTTTCGAGTGGTGTCCGCAACCAAAACAAAAACAGCGTGGCCATCGTGAACACAAGCAGCGGCCAAGCCCGATGGGCCGAGGCAAACCCCGCGGCAACGCCGGTAAACAAGGGAACAAGCAGCAGCCCCCAGGCACCATGCTCACGCGGGATTATCAGGGCCCGCCTGCGGGCTCGCTGGGTTGCACGGACAGCTTCACTATTCTCGGTCATAGCTCTTTCATAGTTCGGGACCGGATCTTGTTTCATAGCCCAGTACAACCTGAAAATCCTGCTTAGCTGGCCACGCGAGGACTATCGTATTCCAGCAAACGCCTTTCGCCTTGAAGCGCCCGGAGCGGAGTCAAGTCCTGGGTCAACTCCACGGTCCCCAGATAGCCTCCGTCGGAACTGCGGACGGCAAAATAACGGACGTGTACGAATTTTTCATGGAAGTTGATCCAGAATTCAGCGACACTCTGCTTCCCGGAGCGGAAATCAGTCAGAATCTGGTCAACCGTCTCGACACTTCTGGGAGGATGGCAGTGCTGCACCTTGCGTCCGATGATGGCCTTGCTGCGAGCGAAGATGCGATCTGGGCCCTCGGTGAAAAAGGCCGCCCGGTCATCGGCATCCACAAACGTAAGATCTAGCGGAAGGGTTGAAAACACAGCAGCGAGTTGTTCCAAGCTTACATTCCCAGTGGGCAGCATGAGAGCACACGACGGCGGAATTTTTATGGATTCAGGTGTCGTACCGACAGCGGGCGTATAGCCTTGCTGCGGCTCCACGATGCACCAACCATACCTCGGAGACACCGACCATATTTCGGCCCACTCATCTTCCGACAGCGTCTCCAGAGACATCGGAAGCAATATGTTCTCCTCCTTGTAAATCATCTCCTGCACGCTCTTGAAGGCGGCGTTCGCGGCCTCCACCAGATTCACCTTCCATTTCTCGATGTCGTCCGGGTCAAAGTGTACGCACTCCCCAAGGCGTTTGAGCAAATTGCGCACGTCATCATCCTTGGCCCACATCACTTTTGACGGGCCGGTAATGCCGTGCCGCTCCAAGCAAGAAAACAATGCGTGTTCTTTGCGTTGGTAGTGCTTGTCGATATCCATCAAGTCGTTGAACGACTGGCGAAAGCGCAAAAGAATCGCCGCCGCTTCGGCGGCGTCCTTCGTACTCTGCAATTCAGCCAGAGTCTGCGTCATGGCCGCAATCGTACCGCGTAATGCTTCGTTTTCACGACGGAAGGTATCCACGGGGTGTCCCGGGGCAATTGCCTTGCGGATAGGGAGTTGAACCAGGACGTCGCGCGTCACCTTGGAGTGGAGGTCGCACATGGATCGGACCTCTTCCACGGGCATTCCTTCGGATATCAATTCCTGCTCCATGGCCATGATTTCGGAGGCGTCGGTTTGCCTGACGATTTCCTGCATTTGTCGCTGCACTTGCTCGGGGGGATTCCCAGCGTGTAGGTGCTTGATGATGTCCTTCAGTACTCGAATCCGGTTCGCCTTGTTGTCGATCACTTCGCTCATGACACCCTCCTGAATATTCCAAGGTTACGGATGCAAATGAGCCCAGCACATGACTTTTGTCACACTGCCGCGCATTGTCCTAAGGTATTTGGCTGCCGAGGACGCGGCTGCGGGGCTGCTGAACGCTTTGGGTACCTTTTGTTCGGGAGTTCGTCCCGAGAAGATCTCGATGCGCAGCGCTGATCGTAGAGACTCGCCCAGCCAACATTTACATTGAGTGATGATTTCTGTGCCGTACTTGAATCGTCTTCTTCGCCTTCACACAGTGATCGCGTAAAATCGACGCCATGCCGACAGAGCAGGAATCTGCCTCGCTCGCTGTACTGAAAGGTGTATCTATCTTCTCCGGTTTGTCGGAACAGGAATTCGCGTTCCTGACTTCGCACCTTCTGCAGCGCAAATACGCTGTCGGCGAACTGATCTTCAGCGAAGGCGATCCTTGCGCCGGCCTGTACGTTGTTCAGTCGGGCAATGTGCGCATCTTCAAGAGTTCGTCTGGTGGCCGCGAGCAAGTGCTTTCGATCGACGGGCCCGGCAGCTCAATTGCTGAACTACCTGTGTTCGATGGCGGGAACTATCCGGCATCGGCCACCGCGGTTGACGATGCAACTCTGCTGTTCGTCAGCAAACAGGATTTTCAGGCCCTGTGTGTGGCGCACCCCCAGGTTGCCCTCAAGGTCTTGCGGGTAGTTGGGGCGCGCCTCCGGCGTCTGGTTGGAATTATCGAAGAACTTTCCTTCACCACAGTGCGACACCGTCTGGCTTCCTTTCTCTTACGTCTTGCCCAGAAGGAAGGCAAACGCACCCCCGAAGGCGTGGAAATCATCATGCCAGTCAGCAACCAGGAATTGGCATCGCAAATCGGCACAGTGCGCGAGCTTGTATCCCGCAATCTCTCCCGGCTGCAAGCGGAGGGAATGATCAAGATCGATGGCCGCAGCGTGGTTGTCCGCAATTTGAAAGCCCTGGAATCCGAACTCCAGTCTACCGAGTAACCAGAGTGGCATCGGGGTCCTCCGCCTGCCCGCGTCCGCTCCGTGTTTTCCGATCGCTGTGACAAAAGTCATCGGCACGGCCACGCTTTTCCGCTAACTTCGGAAAAGGAAGCGTGGCCATTAGGCATGGAGCCGGGCCACGAGGAGGATGGGAATGAGCATTACCGCTGAGAAAACTGTTCGGGAAGTGGCCCTGGAAAACCCCGCTGCGACCCGAGTGTTTGAAAAGTTGGGCATCGACTACTGCTGCGGCGGCAGCAAATCCCTCGAAGAAGCGTGCCGCACCGCGAATCTCCCGATGGACGAGGTACTGGACTCGCTCGAAATGGCCGAGCAGTCGGTACGCGCCGTTCAAAAGGACCGTAACTGGACAACGGAGATGCTGGCTGACCTGGTTGCGCACATCATCAGTACTCATCACAAGTACACGCGCGAGGAGATGGCTCGCCTCGGTCCGTTGTTCGACAAGGTCTGCTCCGTGCACGGGAAAAACCATCCGGAACTGCTGCAGGTTCGAGTCAGTTTTCAGGGGATGGAGCAGGAATTGACCGTGCACATGATGAAAGAAGAGAGGGTCCTGTTCCCCTACATAGTAAGGATGGAAGAGTCGGTCATCCAGAAGGAACCGGTGTTGCCGCCGCCTTTCGGCAGCGTGCAGAACCCGGTGACGATGATGATGCACGAGCATGATTCCGCAGGCGAAGCCTTGCGCTCGATGCGTAAGGCCAGCGCGGATTATACGCCCCCGGGCGATGCCTGCATCAGCTTCCAGACTTTGTACAAAGCCCTGACAGACTTTGAAGCCGACCTCCATCAGCACATCCACTTGGAGAACAACATCCTGTTCCCCCGAGCGATTGCAATGGAAAAGGCGCACTAACCGAAGCTGGAAGCCATGTCCACACTAGCGACGCATATTGAGAAAGAGGCTGGCCGGCCGCTGACACCGCAGGCGATTTTCGACATCACCGCGGCCCGCGAGACCACGCTGTCCCGCCCGCTCATGCTATACATCAGCACCGGCTTCGGGTCTGTATGGTCAGCCCAGCGGAAGTGGCTACTTCGCAAGAGCCCTTGAGCGACGAGGAAGTTGTGACCCGAGTGTTGGCGGGCGAGACCGGGCTGTTTGAAATCGTCATGCGCCGTCATAACCAGCGGCTCTACCGCGTGGCTCGGGCTATTCTGCGAAACGATGGCGAAGCTGAGGATGTAATGCAGGACGCCTACGTGCGCGCGTATGAACATCTGGACCAGTTTGCCGGGAAGGCAAAGTTTTCCACCTGGTTGACACGGATTGCGGTGCACGAAGCTTTAGCGCGACAGCATCGCGGAAACCGGTATCAGGAGTTAGAACCACCATCAGAACGGGAGGGAGACCGCATGGATAGGTTTGCCTCTTTGACGCCGGATCCAGAACAGCAAGCGTCAAACTCGGAGATTCGTAGGTTGCTGGAAGAAGCGGTCGAAAAGCTGCCGGACGCTTACCGAACCATTTTCATGCTGCGCGACGAAGAAGACATGAGCACGACCGATGCCGCGGAGGTCCTCGAAATCACCGAGGACAACGTCAAAGTCCGCCTCCATCGAGCGCGGGCGTTGTTACGCAAGAGTCTTTACGCGCGTGCTGGCATGGAACGGAAAGAAGCATTCAACTTTCATGCCGTGCGGTGTGATCGAGTTGTGAAGAACGTGTTTGAAAGAATTCAGAAGCACAATTCGAAAATGGACAACTCCGCGCCAAGCATGCAGTGACACTCTGTACGGTGCAGGAGGAGCAGGCTGCCGCAACACGAAGAGCCGGCGTTGACCTAAAGTCGACGAGGTCGGGTGTGATCGGCAATCTCCCATCTCCAATTCGCCGTAGCTTTAGATCTGACGAGAGACTGTGCAATGTTGACCAGTTTTGCCGCAACACATCGTCGATCATCGTCATCTGGGGCTTGCCGACGTTTCGGACGTAGGCGCCCGCTCCGTAATTCAAGGTCAATGGTTAGCCCGTAATCACGACGGAGATGCACGGGGAGAAGGTGTTCATCATGGCTATGAATCTCAGCACCTGCCATCCCGGCGATGGCATTCAGGCATTGAATCGATTGCCCGGTTTAGCGGAACCTCTGTTGCAAATCGACTTAGAACGAGAGCTGCAGCAACTGCGGCAACAAGACTCCTGGCAGCGGGAAACGGGGCGGAGTTCCAAAACGCTCGCGAAGTATCCAGATTTCCGAATCGTTCTAATTCTGATGAAGAGCGGCACTCGAATGCGCCAGCACAGAGCAGAGGGGAGGGTCTCCATTCAACAGTTGGAGGGACAGGTCTGTGTCCATTTGGCCGATCGAAAAGTGAATGTCTCGGCGGGACATTTGTTGGTGCTGGACTGCGGCGTACTGCACGACGTTGAAGCGCTGGAAGAGAGTGCCTTGTTACTGACCATCTCTTGGCGAAGAGAGAAGAGTGAGGCCTCAGAATCCTTTTCATCTACTCAGCAGCACTTGGACGAAGAGGCGGTGTCGCGAATGGATGATGAAGGTGGTGCCCCTGACGCTGCCGTGAACCCGCCTCGTGTAGCAAGGAAGGCCGGCCCTCGCAGCTAGACGGGGGGGCCCGGTGGATGTAATCACGGACGATTTAGGACTTTGTCTAAGGAGGTAACCATGGCTACCAATGCGGTCTTGGTGGCGGTTCAGGCCAGGCTGATGCGCCGGGAAGAAGTTGCAGAAGGTACGATGGCCTTTCACTTCGAAAAGCCGTCTGGATTCACCTTCAAAGCAGGACAGTCCGCCGATGTGACACTCACCGACCCACCGGAAACTGACACCGAGGGAAACACACGCACCTTTTCCATCGCGAGTCCCCTGTTTGAAAACGAGCTAGTGTTCACCACCCGGATGCGCGACACCGCTTTCAAGCGCTCGCTGAAGAAAGTGCCGCTGGCCACGGAAGTGAAGATAGGTTCAGCCACAGGCTCCTTCACCCTACACAAGAATCGGGCCAAGCCAGCTGTGTTCCTGGCAGGCGGAATCGGAATTACGCCCTTTCTCAGCATCGTGCGGCAAGCCGATCACGACCGCCTCCCGCACAAGTTGTATCTTTTCTATTCCAATCGGCGGCCCGAGGACGCAGCTTTCTTGGATACTCTGCGGACCTTGGAGAAGACCAATCCCAATTTCCGCTTGATCTGCACGATGACAGAAATGTCGAAATCAAAAAAAGGGTGGAAAGGCGAGACAGTTCTGATAGACAAGGAGATGCTGTCCAGGCATCTGGCCATCCTGCAGGGACCCATCTACTATGTTGCCGGCCCGCCGACCATGGTCGCGGCTATACGGCAAACGCTGGTGGGCGCCGGGGTCGAAGAGGACGACATTCGTGCAGAAGAGTTTGCCGGCTACTGAGCGATCGGGATGGCGAACCGCCGCGGCCAACTCTGCCTAGAGGCGCGGCCATTGATTAGTTCACTGGCGCCCGGGGACAAACTATGAACTCACTAAAACAACTCCAAGACTGTGGACAGTCCATCTGGCTGGATTACATTCGGCGCGATCTGATCACGAGCGGTGAGTTCCAGCGACTGGTGGAGCAAGATGGGGTGCATGGGGTAACCAGCAATCCCACCATCTTCGACAAAGCCATTGCAGCGGGGACCGCCTACGACGATGCACTGCGCTTGCTGCTGGCAGCGGATCCTGACCGCGACGCCCTGACGCTGTTCGAAGAGCTCGAAGTCGAAGATCTCCAAATGGCCGCGGACATCTTGGGGCCTGTTTACGATCAAACTAAGGGTGCGGATGGCTTCGTCAGCATCGAGGTCTCCCCGCGACTGGCTTATGACACCGCGGGAAGCATCGCGGAAGCCCGGCGTTTGTGGAAGGCCGTAAACCGGCCCAACCTGATGGTGAAGATCCCCTCTACCCTGCCGGGGGTTCAGGCCGTTGAGATCTTGATTGCCGAGGGGATCAACGTCAATATCACGCTGATGTTTTCGCTCGCCCACTACGAAGCCGTAGCGCAAGCCTACCTGCGTGGCCTGATGCGGAATGCGAAGCCGCACCAAGTCTCGTCGGTGGCCTCCTTCTTTGTCAGCCGCGTGGATACCGAAGTGGACCGGGCGCTAGAGGCGATCGGAACTCCAGAGGCATTGTCACTCCGCGGAAAGATAGCGATTGCGAATGCCAGAGTTGTTTATCGGCGCTTCCGCGAAATCTTTCTGGGAACTCCCTTCGAGGAATTTAGGCGTCGAGGGGCACGGCTGCAGCGACCATTGTGGGCAAGCACCGGGACCAAGAACCCCGCTTTTTCGGATGTTTTATACGTCGAGGAGTTAATCGGACCACACACCGTCAACACCATTCCACCTGCGACGCTGAATGCATTCCGCGATCACGGCCGGGTGCAGCCGACACTCGAAGCGAAAGAGCAAGACGCCGGACAGGCGCTGTCACGCTTGGCCAAGCTGGGTATCGACCTGGGGGCAATCACAGAAAAACTGCTTGCCGACGGCATCACCGCCTTTACGCATTCTTTGGACGAACTGCTGGCTTCGTTGAAAGAGAAACGCAGAGTACTGCTTGAAAGTCAGGCAGCCCGAAAGAGCGAAATTCGGAGCGCTCGCATTGCGTGACCTGCGCCGGGATAAAAGGGATAGCGGGGTCTTTCAGCGCGTGAGGCCACCGTGCTTTCTCTTGATGATCGATTCGCACAACCAAGATTCGAGCGGAGTGATTATGACTTCTCAAGTGGTGAACCTCCAGGTGACCGCGAGCATACCGATTGACTGCGATTTCTGGTCGGAAGATGACGGATGGAAGGGGCTCTGGAAAAGCCCTTCGGTCACGGTCCGTGGCAGTAGTTTCGAAGATGCCAAAAAGAACATGGCAACTGAATTACAAGTGCATATCGAAAGAATCCTGCGTGAGCATCCCAAGAGAAGTGCGCGGCGAGTTGCCTGAGCCAGCACTCAACATTTCTGGGAGAGGCTCTGCGTGAGAACCCTATAGATTCGGATTCGGGAGCGTGTCCTAGTGCAGATTCTGGACTTTCCGTTGTGGCTCCGCGCGGCGCATTTCTTCAACTTTCTGCTCCTCTCGCTTCTCATCCGGAGTGGTTTCGAGATCTTGAGCGCACATCCAAGGTTTTATTGGAACGATCACTGCACACCGGGTAGCGAATGGCTCAAGTTCACGAAGAAACAGCGACCTAAGGACCGGCTCTGGACGGCGGGTGACGAGGAAAGTTCATTCCCGTCCGCGATCGCCCTGCCGGGCCACGAAAATCTAGGTCTCGGACGGCACTGGCACTTTCTTGCGGATTTCGCGTGGCTGTTGACGGGTTTGGTATACGTGGTGATGCTCTTCGTCACGCCGGAGTGGCGACGACTGATTCCGACTTCCTGGCAGATTGTCCCGGACGCCTGGCACGCCATGCTGAGCTATCTAAGCTTCCACGTCGTGGAAACACCGGGAGCATATAACGCATTACAGCAATTGAGCTACGCGGCAGTCATATTCTTGCTCGCTCCGTTCAGCATAGCGACGGGAGTAGCGATGTCCCCAGCGGTTGCAGCTCGTTTCCCGTGGTATATCAAAATCTTTCACGGACGGCAGGGCGCACGGAGTCTGCATTTCTTAGCTCTTTGCGCGTTCATCTTATTCTTCATTGGACACGTCACGATCGTGGCTCTGCACGGTTTTCGGAGAGAGTTGGCGCTGATTGTTCTGGGCCAGACACGCAATCCACACCTGACGCTGGCTCTCGTGGTCTGGCTTTCTGGGTTGACGGGCATCGCCGCGATCCACGTCGTGACCACCGTGTGTTCGCGTCGCCGCCCGCGCTTTATCCAGAAAGCTACCCAGTCGATCACCGATCCGCTACGCACGCTACTTTTCGGCCATGAAATCTCCGCGCAGCGCTACTTACCTGCGGACATATCGCCTTACTTCTGGGTGAACGGTCGCCCACCAAAAGAAGAAAGTTATTTGGCAATGGCACGCGACCAATTCGCAAACTACAACCTGAAAGTCACCGGATTGGTTGATAGGCCCCTGTGCCTGACGCTAGCTGGCCTCCGCGCAATGCCGAAACAGGTTCAAATTACAAAGCATTGCTGCATCCAGGGCTGGTCAGGCATTGCGGAGTGGGGCGGCGTATCGCTGCATCACATCGTCGGACTTTGCCATCCGCTTCCAACCGCCCGCTACATCGTTTTCTACGCGTTCGACAACAAATCCACATCGGAGCCACATGCCCAAGGGCCGGGGTACTTCTATGGCACCATTCGCTTGGAGCTGGCGGAAGATCCGCAGACGATTCTTGCCTACGAAATGAACGGCCAAACCCTACCGATTTTGCACGGAGCACCTCTCCGACTTCGAGTCGAAACGCAGCTCGGATTCACCATGGTGAAGTACATTCGCGCCATCGAGTTTATTGAGGACTACAAAACCATTGGCCAGGGCCAAGGCGGCTGGCGAGAGGATTACCAGTATTTCAGCCAGGAGGCGGGGATCTGATTCAAAAGGTTTGTACCAGCACTGTCTTGACGATTGGGCATTCTACGCGCACGTGGAAAGTCTTTCTCGACCTTCTGCGAGCACACCGAGTAGAGCGTGTCATAGATGTGCGTAGTATCCCGCGTTCACGACACAATCCGCAGTTCAACCAGGAGACCCTGCGCACAAAGCTGCGGGCCGCGAGGATCGGCTACGTGCACTTGCGAAAGCTCGGAGGCTTGCGCCACGCGCGACGCGATTCTTCGAATATGGGGTGGCGTAATAGCTCGTTTCGTGGATTTGCCGACTACATGCAAACCTCGGAATTCGACGCCGGGTTACAGAGGCTGATCAAGTTGGCTCGGCAAAAACGGAATGCATTGATGTGCGCGGAAGCGGTGCCTTGGCGTTGCCACCGTTCCCTCATCGCGGATGCGCTGACTGTGCTCGGGATCCGCGTTGAGGACATCATGAGCAAAAACCGCTCTACGTTGCACCG
>Ga0182024_10013766_pt1 | contig 15730 bp, 14 predicted proteins | sample P32metaG_FD_120480 | JGI IMG/M metagenome (GOLD analysis project Ga0182024, IMG submission 120480) | Permafrost microbial communities from Stordalen Mire, Sweden - P3-2 metaG (Illumina Assembly) | ecosystem: Environmental > Terrestrial > Soil > Wetlands > Permafrost | place: Sweden: Stordalen... | reverse complement strand
CGCCAATTGCCTTCGAACGAGCGCAAGTGCCTGGACCTGATTCCGGTGGATATGGTCTGCCGCGGAATGACCCTGATCGCCGCTGCGATCATCGCGCGGCGGCACGAGCCGATCTATCAGCTTGCCACTTCCGCCAGCAACCCGTGCGACATGGGGCGTTCGATTGAGTTGACCGGGCTCGCGCACCGCAAACATTATCGCTCGCAGCAGAGTCTGGAGAACTGGATGCGAATGCAGTTCGACACGATTCCCGTTTCCAAATCGCGCTATGAGAAATTCTCCGTCCCTGCGCAAAAGGCCGTGGTCCAGGGCATCAATCGCGCCGCTTCCGCGCTGCAGATGAAGAAACCGCCGCTTGCGCGGCAGGAGCGCGACCTCGCTCGCGTCGAAAAGCTGATCGAGCTCTACGAGCCTTTCATCCTGCACAACGAGCAAGTCTTCGAAGCTCAAAATGTACAGTTGCTTTCCGCGGCGCTTCTTCCGGAAGAGCGCTCAGCATTTGGTTATGATCCCTCAGAAGTTGACTGGTGGGATTATTGGATTAACATTCATGTCCCGGCGCTGCGCCGGTGGGTCTACCCGCTCATCGAAGGGCGCCCGATGGAAGTGCGCCCGCACCGCGCCTTTTCCTTGCAGCATGCAGGCAATGGAGTGGATCGCCGTGAGGACATTCCTCATGCGGGTGCGGCGTCCGGCACGGGGACCCAAAACTAATCCATGGCCATCTTTCTGACCGGTTCAACCGGCTACATTGGCGCACACGTCGCCTCCATTTTGCTGGAGCGGTACGCGGACCGCTTGAACCTTCTGGTGCGGGCGAAGACGGAGCAGGAGGCGAATGAACGCCTCTGGCACGCGCTGCAGTTGCATCTGGACTTTGCTCAGTTTCAGGATGCAATCGAAACGCGCATTTCCGTTTTTCGCGGAGATCTCACTGAACCGCATTTTGGGCTGGACACGGCCGATTACACGCACGTGATCGGCACGACTGAGTCGGTGATTCATTGCGCGGCCTCGCTTAACCGGAAATCCGAAAAAAGTTGCCTTAATGTGAATTTGCGCGGCACCCTGGAAGTCGCGCAACTTGCCCGGCGCGCGCAGGACGCGCACGGCCTGCGCCGCTTCAGCCAGGTTTCCACCGTCGCCGTGGCGGGCCATCGCAGCCATGAAGTGGTTGGCGAGGACGCTTCCATCGACTGGGACCGCTCCGACTATGACCCGTATGCGCGCACGAAAAAATTCTGCGAGCACATGGTGCGCGAGCTGCTGCCCGACGTTTCGCGAACCGTGTTTCGCCCGAGCATCGTGCTCGGCGACAGCCGCCGCCCGGAAACGACGCAATTCGACATGGTCCGCGCCTTCGTGTTTCTGGCGGGATTGCCGGTTTTACCATTTCGCTCGACCGATCGGATCGATATTGTGCCGGTAGACTACGTCGCGGAGTCCGTGGTTGCCCTCCATCAAAAACCGAATCCGGATCATGAGATCTACCATCTCTCTTCCGGCACAGGTGCGGAAACGTTTGGCCAGCTTACGCACGCGCTCGCCGAATCCGCCGGGAAAATGGAGCCGCTCTATTGGCCGGGGCTCGAGCGAAATTTTTCCACCGTCGTAAACTGGCTGTCGAATTCTCGAAGCACGGTGGGCCGCAGCGCATCATTGCTGAAAGTGTTTATGCCGTATCTCGTGTGGGACACGGTGTTCGACAATTCGCGGGTCGTCGCGGAAATGGGCCGCGCGCCGGAACCATTTTCCAAATATTGCTACCCCCTGCTGCGATTCAGCCACGATCATCATTTCTCCTATCCCTACGAGCCGTGGCCCGGGACCTCCGGCATGGTACGCGTGGACGCCACGGCGGCCGGGGTGGGAGCCGCGGGAGGGTCACACCCATGATGGACTTCATCCTGGAAGCGTGGACCAGCTCGTACATCGAACTCTCAAGCGCGCTTTGGAAGTTTGGTGCGGGACGTCCCTGGCAGCCCGGCGAGAAGCTGAAACTTCTTTTTGCCGGATACAACGGCACCCGCAATACTGGCTCGGACGTTCGCGTCGAGGAGATGCTGCGGCAGGTCCGTCGCGTTTTAGGCGAGGAAAATCTCGCGCTCAGCGTGATGTCGCAGAATCTGGATTGGAGCCGCGGTTATTTTGGCGATGCGCGCCAGGTTCATCTTCCCGATATTTATCCGCCGTTTCTGTTTCGCGAAGTGAGACCGCATCACGGCGTGATCGCATGCGAAGGGTCAATGTTCAAAAGCAAATTCGCGGATGCGCTCACCACGATGTTCATCGGCGCGCTGGGAATCGCTTCGGCTGAAAACAAATTATCGGTTGGCTATGGCGCGGAAGCGGGCTTCATGAACCCGATGCTGGAGAAGATGTGCGCCCGCTATTGCCGCCGCTCCCTGATCATAACTCGAAACGAGGAATCGCAGGCGGTGCTCAGCAAACTGGGCGTGGCGAGCGAAGCCGGGACGGACACGGCATGGACGTTCGAGCCGCACCCACCGGAATACGGGCGCAAGGCCCTCATGGATGCCGGGTGGGACGGAGAGACTCCGATACTAACCGTCTGCCCGATCAATCCATTCTGGTGGCCGGTGACGCCGTCGACGCCGAAGTTTGTGGCGCACGCCTGCTTCGGCGCGTACAAGAAGAGCCACTACCGCACGATTTATTTTCATAAATCGGGCGCGGCAGTGGATGCCGCGTACAAAAAATATCTGGCCGCACTGGCGCAAGGCGTGAAAGCGTTTCGCAGCAAGCATCGCGTATTTCTCGTCCTTATCGCCATGGAAAGCCTGGATACGCGGGCGTGCGACGAGCTTGCGCCGCAACTAGGCGGCGCGCCGGTATTCAGCGCCGACGATTACGACATGTACCAGCTCGTGAGCATTCTGCGCTGCTCGAGCCTGATCGTTTCCTCACGCTATCACGCGATGGTCACTTCGATGCCTTCGCTCGTGCCCTCGGCGGGAGTCACGATGGATGAGCGCATTCGCAACCTGCTGCGAGAGCGCGGCCACGAACATTTGCTGCTTACTGTGGATGATCCGGACCTTGGAGAAAAACTCGCGGGCGTCATCGATCGGCTGGCCGCGGAAGCTGATGCCGTGCGTGACGGGATCGCCCACTCCGTCGTTCGCAACTTGAAGACGATGGCGCGGATGGGCGTATTTCTTGAGCGCGCGGTTCATCAGCAATACCCGGAATTTCCGGTGCGGTCAGGCGTGCGCGGCTGGGAAGAATATTTGCCGCCGCTCAGCCCAAATCTCGAGAGGCTGCTCGAAACCTATGAAGGCGCTGCTGCGGCTGCGGCGGGAGATTGAGCTGACACGCTGGATGAGAATTTAGTGGCACAGGCTTCAGCCTGCGGGGTTTTGTTCGCCACACGAAAATCCACAGGCTGAAGCCTGTGCTACTTAACACCATGAATTTCCTCGAAAACATTTTTTCGCGATTGCAGGAAGCTGCTGGCCGCGTTGTTTTGGCTGAAGCAAGCGCCGGAATCTCTCCAACCGCGAAGGGCTCTGACCTGCTAGGTCAAATCGCGGTCGCGCGCGCCTTCTTGCGCGCTTCCGGACTTGCGAAGGGAGACCGCTGCGCGCTGGTTGCTCCAAACAGCATCCGCTGGGCCGCGCTTGATCTCGCGATCATCGCGGAGGGACTCATCGCCGTCCCGATGTACGCTCGCCAGGCCGCGGGTGAACTCGCCGCGATGCTGCGCGACGCCGGACCGGGCCTTGTTTGCTGCGGCGATGCCGCGCTTCGCGATGCGATCTCGGCGGCGTGGCCGGATGCGCCGCGGTTCGTGTTGCTTGACGAAATTTTCAGCGCTCCGCAAACGACCTCAACGGGCGCGCATGCCCCGCCCGCCACCCTTTCGCGGCAGGATACGGTCGCCATTTTGTACACCTCGGGGACTTCCGGCGAGGCCAAGGGCGTGATGCTGACGGTCGAAAATCTCGATCACATGCTATCCTGCACCAAAGCGCGGCTCGACGAATTGATGGGGCCGCGCGATGTGCCCGACCGTGTGTTTCATTACTTGCCGTTTTGTTTCGCGGGGTCGTGGATATTGCTGCTCTCCTGCCTGTCAAGGACGAGCGAGCTTACCCTGTCGATGAATCTTGCGAAACTCGCCGAGGAAATCGGCGGCGCGGCGCCTAATTATTTTTTGAACGTCCCAACGCTGCTCGAACGGATACGCAGCGGCGTCGAGGGCAATATTCAAAAGCGCGGCGGGATGATCGCGAAGATTTTCAACCACGCGAAAACCGCGTGGTCCCGGCTCAACGACAAAGCGCCCCAGACGTGGGATTTTTTCTGGCTGGGGCTCGCCGGTCTGCTGATTTTTCCGTCGATTCGCAAACGCCTGGGGCCGAATCTTCGGGCCCTGATTTGCGGCTCAGCGCCTCTCGCTCGCGAAACGCAACTCTTTTTCATGATGCTGGGAATTCGCGTGCTTCAGGTGTACGGCCTCACGGAAACCACCGCCATTTGCACGATGGACGATCCGGGCCACGTTGAGCCGGGACGCGTTGGCCCCGCCATACCGGGCATTGAAATGAAGGTCGGCGAAAACAGCGAAATTGTCGTTCGGGGCCCGAATATTTTTCCGGGTTACTGGGGCCGTCCGGAACAAACGGCCGCAGTGCTGCACGATGGATGGTTTCACACGGGCGACCAGGGGGACGTGAATGCTCATAGGAATTGGCGCATCACAGGCAGGCTCAAAAATCTGATCATCCTCAATTCGGGACACAACATCGCGCCGGAACCGATCGAGGAAGAATTATTCCGTGCTGTCCCCGGCGCGCAGCAAGTCATGCTGGTCGGGAATGGGCGAAGTTTCCTTGCTGCCATCATCACGGGCGCGGCCACCGGCTCGGAAATTGATTCGCAACTGGAGCGAGTGAATGCTCCGTTGCCGCACTACCGCAAGATTCGCAAGTATCACGTGTCGCAGGAATTGTTTTCGATCGAAAATGGTTTGCTTACGGCTAATGGCAAGCTGCGGCGCGATACGATCGCTGCGAGATTTGCTGCGGAGATTGAACGGATGTACGCGAGGGACTAGCGCGTCTAAGGTTTTGTAACGCCGGCGTCTCGCCGGCTCTGATCGTGATTTATCAAACTCGAAAACTGCCGGCAAGATGCCGGCGCTACCGAGAGATTCTGACAGGCGAAGGCTGAACGCGTGGACGAATACAAAGGAAAAACGCTTTCGTGGCGGCTTGCGGACGGCGTCGTCGAGCTCGGGCTAAATCTCGCTCCTGCCAACGAAATTGGATTCGCCATGCTTGAGGATCTGGAGCGCTTCGCATCCTCGCTTCCCACGCTTGAATCCAAGGCCAGCGCGCTCATTGTTTATAGCGAGCAGAAAGCAGGCTTTTCTGCCGGCGCGGACCTGCGTGAACTGTATGAGCAGGCGCGGAAAATGGATTCACCCTCCGCGGCGAAGGGCGTCCGCGAATTCCTCGAACGAATTCATGCCGTGCTCAATCGCCTGGACACTTCATCGCTCACGACAATCGCAGCCGTTCACGGCGTGTGCTTCGGCGGCGGATTCGAGTTGGCGCTCGCGTGCGACCTGATCGTCGCGGACAAGATGGCGCGCTTCTGCTTTCCGGAATTGCGGCTCGGGCTCATCCCCGGCTTCGGAGGAATTCCGCGGCTGAAGCGCGATATCGGCAACGCCGTGGTGCGCGATCTCCTCCTCACCGGGCGCAGCATCAACGCCACCAAGGCGCTCTCCGTAGGCCTCGTGAGCCAGGTGGCCGCGGAAGGTGAAGCCCTGCGCCTCGCGCGGTCGACCGCCGCGCAGACGACAAAATTCGATCGCACGACCGCCGCCGCTGCGAAACGCTTCATCAAACCGCTGCCCGCGGAAGAACTGCGGCGCGAAATTGATATTTTCTGCGAACTTTTTGCGCGGCCCGCCGTCATGGACGGCCTGCGCAAGTTCGTCGAAAACGCCGGTCCGCACCCGTATCTGCCGTGATTAGCCAGCGGCGTCCATCTTCCTGTAAAATAATCGCGACCATGAAAACGATCGAACAAACAACCGACGAAATCTTGAATCTCGCCGCCACCCATTTCAAATTTCCACGCGCTGAACTCCAGGCGGGCGACGATTTCTACAAGAAGCTCGGGATCGACAGCCTACAGGCCCTCGAACTCCTCACGCGCCTGGAAAATCACTTCGGCGTCGAATTGCCGGATTATGAGGTCCAGGGCGTCAGCAACTTCCACACGCTCGCAGAGCGAATTCAGGCAAGGCTCTGAACATTATTATTCTAAAAACCGGGCGGAATAAAACGATTCCTCCGGTGAAATCCTCATATAATCTTACCCTTGCTTCTCTCTGTGTCTTCGTGCCACTGCGGACATATTGATGCTTGATTTGGCGAAATACGATTCGCTGGGAGCGGCGCTGCGCGATGCGCTCGGTCAATGGCCCGACGAAGTCTGCCTGATCGAAGCGGATCGCGACCACGAGCGCTCCCGGCTGACCTACCGCCAATTTGGCGAGGCCGCCGAGCCGATAGCGGCAGCCCTCGAAGAATCGGGGTTTGCCGCGGGGGACCGAGCCGCGATCATCATGACCAATCAGCCCAAGTGGCTGATTTCGGCATATGCGGTATTTTTCGCGGGCGGCGTTCTTGTTCCACTCGATTACAAACTCTCCGCCGCCGAGCATTTGCAACTGCTTGCTCACTCCAAAGCTCAGGTTCTGTTTGTCGAATACCCGCTATGGCGCGCCATCACTCAAGCGCCCGCATTTCGCGAGCACAAACTGCGTGTCGTAGTCGTTACCGAGGCGCCGCCAAATGCTGATCTCGCGGGCGGCGTGCGTTGGGAAGGATTTCGCGGGGCTCGCGCTCCGGAATTCCGCGCGCGCACGCAGTCGGACACGGCCTGCATCGTGTATTCGTCCGGCACGGGCGGCCACCCCAGGGGCTGCGTGTTGACGCATGACAACTATCTTGAACAGTGCGCCGCGGTGACGCCGGTCTTTCCGTTCTGGCCCGGGGCGCGATACTTGAGCATCATTCCCACCAATCATGCGATCGATTTCATGGGCGGCTTTCTCATGCCGTTCACCGGCGGAGGGACTGTCGTTCATCTGCGTACCTTGCGGCCGGAATTCATCCGCGAAGCCTTTACAAAATATAAGATCACCTACATGGCTGTTGTGCCTTTGATCCTGAAGAATCTTCAACGCGGCTTGCGCGAGAAATTCGCGGCGCTTCCGCCGGCAAAACGTAAAATGCTTGATGCGTTGATCGCCGTGAACCGGGCGCTTACGCGCGGGAAGCCGCGGCCCGGCTTGAGCCGCGCGCTGTTGAAGGACATTCACAAGGCCTTTGGCGGCGGACTCCAGGCGTTGCTCGTCGGCGGCGCATTCACTGAACCAGCCACGATCGAATTCTTCCACGATATCGGCATCCCGATTTACAACGGTTACGGCTGCACGGAAGCGTGCACCGCCATTACGCTGAATGATCTCCAGCCCTTCCGGCCCGACACTGTTGGCAAACCCGTGCGCGGGATGGAAATTCGCATCGTGGAGCCGGACGCGGACGGAATCGGAGAAGTGGCCGCGCGGAGCAAGACGGTAATGTCCGAGTATCTCGACGATCCGGAAATGACGGCGGAAACCATTGTGAATGGCTGGCTCATGACCGGAGACCTCGGCCGCGTCGACGCCACGGGCCATTTGCAACTTTTCGGGCGCAAGAAAAACATGATCGTTACCGCTGAAGGAAAAAACATTTATCCCGAAGACATTGAAAATAATTTCGAGGGGATCGCGGTGAAGGAGTTCTGTGTTTTCGCGGCGAACTACATCTGGCCGCAGCACACGATGACGGGCGAACAGCTCGTGGTATTGCTCCATCCCGAGCCGGGACGCGCCGTGGATGACACCCTGGTCAAGGAGCTTTCCAGGCGCAACGCGCAACTCTTAAATTACAAACGCGTCTCCGGCTACGTTGTTTGGGGCCATGATTTCCCGCGCAATGCCGCGATGAAGATCAGACGCGTCATCCTTGCCGGACAAATCGGCGAGCAACTTGACCGCAATGCGATGGTCATCTTGTGAGTGAGGCCTATTTCACAATCGTGAATCCTGCGGCCGGGGGCGGACGCTGCGGAAAGCTGGCCGCGGGCGCGCTGGATCGTCTCCGCTCCGCCGGTTTGCTCCTCGAGGTGCGCGAAACGCGCGCTCCCGGCGAGGCCACTGTGCACGCGAACGGCGCGTACGCCGACGGGTTCCGCAAGTTTCTCGCCGTAGGCGGAGACGGCACGGGCTTCGAGATCGTGAACGGACTTTTCCCGGATGCGGCGACGCAAGGTCGAGCATCCCTGGGATTCCTTCCCCTCGGGACCGGCAATTCTTTTCTCCGGGATTTCGTTGAAAACGGGACAGACCTCGCGGAATTTAGCATCAAGGCGATCCTCGAGCGCCGTTCGCGGCCCTGCGACGTCATTCGCCTGACCCATTCGGGCGGCTCCATTTATTACATCAATACGCTGAATATGGGATTCGCCGCGGACGTCGCGACCTTGACGAATCGACACCTGAAATTTCTGGGCGAGCCCGGTTATCTGGCCGGGGTGCTGGTTTGCATGGCTCGCCTGCGCCGACGACCATTTCCGCTCCGCGCGGATGGCGAGCGCGACGACCGGCGGTGCCTCTTCGTTGCCTTTAGCAATAGTAAGTACACTGGCGGTAAAATGATGATCGCGCCGCAAGCCTCGATCGACAGCGGCACGATTGAATATATTCACTGGGGACCAATCGGGCGTTTGGGCCTGGTGCGAAATTTGCCGACTCTCTTCACCGGCGAGCACATCCGGCTCCCAATGGCTTCGAGGCGCACGGCAGCGCGAATCGAATTTGAGTTGAAGAATCCTGTCGACGTGGTCGTCGATGGGGAAGTGCTTACGCTCGAAGCCGAATCGTTGGATGTGCTGCCCGGCGCGCTCGATGTGATGGTATGAACGTGGAAAGCGAACAACCGATTCCGGCGCCCGCGACGGCAGAGGCCCCCGGTGAGCAGGGCCTTCGCCGCGCGTGGGCCGTTGCGCGGAGCACCTGTCATTGGCTGCTCTCCGCGGCGTTTTTCTTTCCCGTATGCAGCTTCCTCCTTCTGCTCGGTATCTTCATCGATCCCCGCAGGAATGACGGCGCGCAGCGCTGGCTTTGCCGCGTGGTCATGAACCTCGCTGGCGTAAACCTTGTCGTGCGGCGCGCCCCTGGATTTGACCCCGCGCGGACCTGCTTCCTGCTCAGCAATCACGTCAACCTATTCGATCCGTTTGTGCTGTATGCCACGGTCCCGCAATTTTTCCGCGGGCTGGAACTCGAATCTCATTTCCGGATTCCCGTGTATGGCTGGATGATGAAGCGCTTCGGCAATGTCCCTGTGCCGGACGTCAACCGTCCCTCCGACTTGAAACGCATGTGGCGGCTGACACGCGCGGCACTCGATTCGGGAGTGAGCCTCGCCGTTTTTCCGGAAGGCGCACGAACGCTCAATGGCCGAGTCGGCCCATTCAAGGACGGCGTGTTCCGGATGGCGCTGCAATTCGGCACGCCCATCGTTCCCGTCAGCATCGTCGGCGCGTTTGAATTCAACAAGAAGACTAGCTGGCTGATCCGGCCGGGCACTGTCACCGTGTATCTACACGATGTGATTGAAACCAAGAACCTGCGGAAGGAGGATTTTCCAGCGCTCCGCGATCGCGTTCACGCGATCATTGCGGCTCCGATTGATGAGGCTGCTGCGTCCTCGGTGAAGACCAAGAGCGCGGCCTAGAGTTCGTGTTCAGGATTAAAAACAACCAACCCGCACCTGCGTGCGCTCTCGGCCAAAACCTGATCAGACACTGCGAATTCCAGAACATTGCCCACTCGGGAATATTTTCCTGCACCTATATTGTTCTTGAGCCACAGCGCCGCGGAGAGTTGGATGGCGTCCGCAGCTTTTAGCGGATACTGTTCCACGAGCCCAGGTATCGCTTCCATGGTTTGCTGGTTCAATTCGACTGCATGGACCAAGGTTTCCCAGTCCCTCTCGAAGGTTTCGCGCAGCCTGGATAGTTGCAGGAGGTTGATTTGTCTTTCTCGATACTTGCGCGCCATAGCCGAATGCATCTCGGCAAAGCTCAGCACGGAAGCGGCCAACACTTGGTTTGGTGAATTGGATCGGGCGACGATCGCATCGCTTCCCGCCTCTTTGAAATAGACCTTCACGAAGACGGACGTGTCAAGGAAGAGCATTACTCTCTGTCTTCAATGACCATTTGGGACGCAGGTTTTCCTCGCGTAACGATTGGCTTGAAAACGCGGCGTCCGGAGGGATCTTTCGCCAACCGTACGTGCCCCTGGGCTTCAAGGCGCTTCAGCACATCAACCAAATTATCGGTCCCATCTTCTTCACGTGCGGGCGGAGTGAGGTGCGCGACGGTTTTCCCGCGATCGGTGACGATAATCGTTTCGCCTCTGCGGACCAGCCCCAAGTAACGGCCCAAGCGGTTCTTGAGTTCACGGCTGCCAACGGTCTTCATGTAGCTACCTCATTTCAATTGTAGCTACATTCCATTCAGGGGTCAATTTAAACTAGATGGAACGATACGGGACAGACACGGCCCTCATGTTTGCCTAAAGCGAAAGACGGATTCCGGGCAGTGTGCGGCCTGCTTTGGTTTCCTGCCAGGTGTGGAGAATCCGGTGGATGACGGTCAGCGTGGCGACGATGGCGATCACCCAGAGCGCGGGAGCCATGCGGTTGAACAATCCTCCGAGAATAAGCAGGACCATGCGCTCGGGGCGCTCCATGAATCCGACCTTGCAGAGAGGAATCAACGACTCGGCGCGCGCGCGCGAATAGCTGACCATCACCGATCCGGCCGTCGCCACCGCCGATAGAACGACGTAAGAGGTCCGCTCGGCCACGGCGTAATACACCAGCAAACCCATGTAGAGCGCCATGTCCGAGTAGCGGTCCAGCGTGGAATCGAAAAACGCTCCGAACGCCGTCACGCGCTTCTCGCGGCGGGCCACTTGTCCGTCCAGCATGTCCAGAAACGCGGCAAAGAAAATCACCAGGGCCGCGGAACGGAATTTTCCGATTGCGAACAGGAAGGCCGCCCAGCAATTCACCAGGAGGCCAAAGAACGTAAGCAGGTTCGGATTGATCCCGGTCGACGCGACTACGTCCACTATCTTCTCGAGCAGCCAGCGACCGCCCTCACCAATTTTTCGCGTGATCATGATTTCTGCGCCGTCATCCCCTGCCGTCGCGAAGGAATGATACGCCAGCGGCCCGCAGTCCCTCAAGTGCAAGAAGCCTTGCCAACCTTGACTCCCTAAGGTAACCCAGCGTAACCTTCTCCATACTGTTTTCTTATCCAATCGGAACTTACGGAAATCTATTTGAGGAGGACGCTCGATGAAGCGACGGATTGGGATATTTGCGGCTCTGGTAATTTTGCTGGCTGCCGGTAGTGTGTTGCTGGCTCAAAGCAGCCCCTTTGTGGGCACCTGGCAATTGAATCTGGCGAAATCAAAATATAATCCGGGGCCGCCACCGCAAAGCCAGACGCGCACGTGGGACGCATCGGGTATTGTGATGGTCAAGGGAGTCGGCGCGACAGGGAAGCCCTTCTCCTACGGCTATACCATTAAAGGCGACGGCAAGGATTCTCCTACAATGGGCGAGATCCCGAATAAGGCGGACGTGATTTCCACCAAGAAAATCGATGCCAACACATACGAAGCCAAATTTACGAAGGCCGGCAAACAAGTCGAGACCACCACGTTCAAGGTTTCCAACGGCGGCAAGACCCTGACGATTGACGCCAAGGGCACCGCCGATGCGGGCTTTGTTGAGAACATCCAGGTCTTGGACAAGCAGTAGAGGTCCACAGCACGCGCTTTTGTATAGATCACCTCAGTGGGAAATTCCAACGGTGCCGGTTTGGCGCCGTTGGAATTTGTGAGTTCCTGGAGGCAGCCTTCCGCCGTCTGCTTTTTAAGCTTCTCAGCGATTATGACGAGATTGCCTCCATTTGATTAATGTGACCGCTCGTCCATCCAAGCATACATCCGCCGCACTCCTCGAATTTCGGCGCCGGGTCCCTGGATTTGAGGGAAATCGCCCTTGTGGGATGTCAGGTCGATCTTTTGCGCGGTTTCCTCGGGCGAGAGCCCCTGCTTGCGTAGTTCGGTTACTTGAGCCATGAAATCCCTCAGGTAGCCTTGATACGCAGTGATCAGGGCCTTGTCATGGAACGGCACGCCATGCCCGGGAAGGTCCGTGGTGAAATCCAACTCTTTAAGCGCGTCGAGCGTTTTGAGCCACTCGTCGAACATCGCGTCGCCCATGTAAGCGGGTTGCGTCTCCATCATGTCTCCGCTGCACACGATTCGCTCTTTGGGCAGGTAGACGATTGTGTCGCCCTGCGTGTGTCCTCGCCCGAGGAAAAGAAGCTGAATCTCCCTCTGGCCCTGATACAGCGTCATTTTCGAGGTGTACGTCATCGTGGGCGGCGTCGGCTTCAGCTTCTTGAATTCATCCCAATCCAATTGTTTTGCTGCGAGCTGCTTCTCAAGCACGGCCCGCTTAACAGGATCTTTTTCGTCGCTCATCTGCTTTTTGAGAGCGTCGACCTGAATCGAAATGTTAGCCAGGGCTGTCTTGAAGGGCTCGCGATTGTAGACATCGAGGTCGGCGATCGCGTGGCGGACATATTCGTGGCCGATGATTTGAACCTCGGGCCCGAAAACGGAGTTGCCGGCGGTGTGATCATAGTGAAAGTGCGTGTTGACCACCCACCGTACAGGCTTGTCCGTAATCAGTTTCATGTCCTCGAGGAGCGCTCGGGCGGCCGCAGGAGTTGTCCCCGCGTCCACGAGGAACACGTCGCGATCGCCCACGATGATTGTGTGATTTCCGCCCGTGGCCATGAGACTGCCGGAAGTCGTGTAATACACGCCGTCCGCGATCTTTTCAAACGCGTAGACCTTGCCCGTGGTCATTGGGCCGCTTGACCGTGTCCCGCCTCCACTCTGCCCGCTTGCCTTCTCTTCAAACGAAAATACTGCGAGTAAAGCAAGCCCCAAAATCATCCCAACCACTCGCATTCTGACTTTCATGCGCCGCCTCCTGAAGATAAAGCGTCGGCACTGCCTGCTTGGATTTCCAATTTGGACGTTCGGCTGCCCGGCACTATACACCTTGCGGCTTCCGTAAAGAATGTGGAAATCGGCCGCACTGTGTTCCAGGTTGGAGCGTCTTGAACCGAGATTTTGTCTTGAAGCGCAGGACGTTCGCTACTTGACCCATTCCTCGCCTGCCCGCTATCATGCTTGTCACTGCTTAGCGGTTATCTCCCAGTTGGGCCTGTAGCTCGTACAACTTTCGTTGAATCGGCGGCGCTTACGGGCGAAAAACCCTTCCATTTCTGCTTCTCTTGTACACAGCTTGTACACAAACTAAACACCAGGATTTCTGTCAGTCGCCATGGCAATTCGCCAACTTATTCAACGTTGCGTAACAAGTTAGGCACCGAATCGCCCCACACTTGTGCTTAGAAAAGGGGGCGACGATGCAAACACTGCGTAACAGAAGATGTGGTGCTTCCGATGTGTGGCGTCTTCCGCGTCGGGGGCGTGAATGACAAAGCAGCATACAGGTTCTAATCACCGATGCCGCCGTTTGAAGGCCCGCTATTTCGTATACATCGGCAATCCGACTTGGCAGCGGAGCGACGAGGCGTAGGACTGCCGGCCTTTTCAATTGTTGGTTTTGTTGGCAAGGTCCTCTATCGCTTCGATGCTGGTGGCCTCTGTCTAGCATCGATAACCACGATGTCTGGAACCCTGAGTCCTTCTTTCAATTTCCTTTCTCGTACTGCCATTACATCTTCAATCCCAGTCTGGCCATCAGCTACTCTTAAGATCAAGTACAGTGATTCTTCGGTAGCCTCGCTCTTCTGGTAGGCATCAAGCTGCACATCGAAACCGTGGAGTAGTTGTGAATTTGTAGATTTTTTGACCTCAACTAGGACGCGCCCTTTATATCCTCCGCTGAGCTTGAAATCTACTGGCCCGTTTCCTGCATTGGGCTCCCTAGTCAAGTCAACGTCGTTCGCATTGCAGTAGGTGTCCGCTATAGCGTAAAACAGCCGCTGCGAGAAGACCTCCGGACGGGCACGCCCGTTCTCACCGTATAGAACCTCGTACAGTTTGTTTTCTTCGATGTTCTTCTTGAATTGGGCAACGATGAGACTTAGCACCTGACGCAGGTCAGCAATTGTCTTGGGTCTTGTTGTTCTTATTTCTATAGGATAGGTCTGTGCTGCGGTGCGCCCGAAGTCATTCCAACTGAATAGTCCAAGAGGGTCTTTTGCAAAATCATAACCGGTGCGTGCAGCTTTTTTATAGACATCAATCAAGTCAGATAGATTTTTTGGCGCGGCCAGGAGCATTTCTCTTATTTCGGGCTTGCTTGGCTCGCGCTTTTCCTTTGCTGCAGCCGCGACGATTTGATTCCATTTCTCCCGGACTTCTGCATTGAACTGAGCGACTTCTGCTATCTCACTGCGGTCTAGGGCAACCGGCAACGGACTCAGAATCTCGGAGGGCACAAAGATTAATGCAGTTTTGCCGTCGGGATGAATGGGGAGTATCGAATCGTGTCCCTTAAACCGAAATTTCGCAGTGGGATCGAGTTTAAGGTGGATGGTCAACCTCTGAGTGTAAGAAACAAACCTCTCCTTGAGAATTGACACAGCCATGTCACTCAACAGATCCGGGCCGAAGTTCTCTTGAAAAAGACCGATTAATTCGAACATTTCCGCGTCTTCAATACCAAGGTCTACAATCTCTTTCCCGCGGTGAACCAATTCGCTAGCCAGTAGCAGGCCGATACCTCTACCCGAACCTCCAGCTGACGAATAGCCGAGAGCAACTCCCTGTTCCTCTTTAAACCGAAGTCTTCTCAAAGCTTCCCGCGAAGCGATGTCTCCGATCGCTTTGCATGCTTTAAGGAGCTTAATGATCGGAGAAAAATACGCCTTCAAATCCTCGTTCGCATTTTGGAATTCTGGAACTTCTGTCTTCCTTAACAACACTGGGTCAACAAACACCTTGTTGTCGATTCCGATATAGGCATTTAAGGCCCCAAGTTCTTGAAGTTGCGCAGCAGGGATTTTGAAATACACATTGAGCGGTATAACCATGCGTTGACTATACCTAATGACATATTCGGAAAGGTCAGGAATGTTCTCCAATTGACTTGGCAGGTTTGGCGAAGACACAGCGAAACTCGCATGCTATGCTTTCGCCATGGAGTAGACCGCAAACGTGTACTTCTATCACTGCGACGATCTTGGCTGCTCGTCAGATGGCCCTAGCAATGCTCCGTTCCGATACGGGAGATTATGACGATCAAAGACATTCAAGCGAGAATTGACCAGTTGGTAGCGCAATCTCAGAAAGCTTTGGCGAATGCTCAATTGGTGTCGTCTTCAGGCGTCCGCGCCTTGCGTCCTGAGGAATATACGGCACTTCGCGCTGCGGGATTGTCCTTCATAGAATCAACCTGAAGTTGTCCCGCCTTTAGTTGAAACCTGAAAGAGGAAGTAGCGGCTCTCGGCCCGGACTCGGATAGAGTCCGGGATGAGAACTTTTCTTTAGAAAAGGAGAGCCGCTATG
>Ga0182024_10013765_pt1 | contig 15730 bp, 11 predicted proteins | sample P32metaG_FD_120480 | JGI IMG/M metagenome (GOLD analysis project Ga0182024, IMG submission 120480) | Permafrost microbial communities from Stordalen Mire, Sweden - P3-2 metaG (Illumina Assembly) | ecosystem: Environmental > Terrestrial > Soil > Wetlands > Permafrost | place: Sweden: Stordalen... | reverse complement strand
CCTTCGTCATGGGGGTCATGTCCGACCTGTCCGGCAATACGCCCGGGGTTGAGAAGCCGGAATTGATCAAGGATCGCAAGTTCCTCGACTTTGACATGGACAATCTGGATACCCGCTTGGCGGCGATCCAGCCCGGTGTCAGCTTCCGGGTCGAGAACAAGCTCGGCGATGCTGACGAAAAAATGGGCGTCAGCCTGCGGTTCAACAAGATGGCGGACTTCGAGCCGGCGGCGATCGCCAAACAGGTGCCGTCGCTTGCCAAGCTGCTGGAGGCGCGGCAACAGCTTGCCAACCTGACGCGTTACATGGACGGCAAGGTCGCCGCCGAAGCATCGCTGCGCAAGCTGCTGGGCGATCCGAAGTTGATGGCGGCCTTGAAGGACCGCGCTCCGCCGGCGGGCGGCGAAGGCGAAGGCGAAGGCAATCCCTGAGCGCTTTTTATTAACCGGAGAATAGTGGCATGGCGACAGAACCCGCATTGGCACGCGGCCCGCAGGAAGCCAAGGTCGAAACGCAGGACGCGGACGAGTTTGCGCAGCTGCTGAAGCAGCACTTCAAGCCGCGAACCGAGCGCGCGGCCAGCGAGGTCGAAAGCGCGGTCAAGACGCTGGTCGAGCAGGCGCTCTCCGATACCAGCCTCATCAAATCGGACGTGCTCGACACGATCGAGGAGATGATCGCGCAGCTCGACAAGAAGCTCTCGGCGCAGATGAACGAGATCATGCATGCGCCGGAATTCCAGCAGATCGAGAGCGCCTGGCGAGGGCTCAAGTATCTGGTGTTCCAGTCGGAGACCGATGCGATGCTCAAGATTCGCGTCATGAATGTCTCCAAGGGCGAGCTCTATCGGCACTTGCGCCAGTTTCCCAACGCTGCCTGGGACCAGAGTCCGCTGTTCAAGAAGGTCTACGAGGAGGAGTTCGGAACCCTCGGCGGGCAGCCCTATGGATGCCTGATCGGCGATTATTATTTCAGCCACCTGCCGGTCGACGTGCAGCTGCTGCGCGATCTCAGCAAGATTGCCGGCGCCTCGCACGCGCCGTTCTTCGCCGCCGCGGATTCGACCCTGATGGGGCTGGATTCGTGGAACGACCTGATGAACCCGCGCGACCTGGGCAAGGTGCAGGATACCCCTGAATATGCCGCCTGGAGGTCGCTGCGGGACTCCGACGATGCGAAATATGTCGGTCTGTGCATGCCGCGCGTGCTGGCCCGGCTTCCGTATGGGGCGAAAACCGAGCCAGTCGAGGAATTCGCCTTCGAAGAGGACACCGACGCGCACAAGGGCGAAAAATACGCCTGGATGAATGCCGCCTATGCGATGGGGGCCAACATCAATCGCGCTTTCAAGGAATACGGCTGGTGCGCCCGTATCCGCGGCGTGCAGTCGGGCGGCGAGGTCGAGGATCTGCCCTCGCATACTTTCCCGACCGACGACGGCGGCGTCGACCTGAAATGCCCGACCGAGATTGCGATCACCGATCGGCGCGAGGCCGAACTCGCCAAGGCCGGAATGATCCCGCTGTGCCATCGCAAGAATTCCGACCGCGCCGCCTTTATCGGCGCGCAATCGCTCGCCAAGCCGAAGGCCTACCAGAACAATGTGGAAGCGACCGCGTCGAGCAACTTGGCATGTCGCCTGCCGTACATGTTCGCCTGCTGCCGCTTTGCCCACTACCTCAAGGTGATGGTCCGCGACAAGGTGGGGTCGTATTACGAGGAGGCGCAACTCGAGAAGTGGCTCAACAACTGGATTGGCGAATATATCGACGGCGATCCGAAGAACTCCACCGAGGCCACCAAGTGCCGCCGGCCGCTGGCCGCAGCCAAGATCACCATCGTGCCGAACGAGGAAAATCCGGGCTACTACTCGGCGACGTTCGAGCTGCGGCCCCACTTCCAGCTGGAGGGCATGGATATCGGCCTTCGCCTAGTATCCAAGCTGCCGGTGGCGCAAAAATAATTGAACCAATGCAAAGGAGGGGGCGACCAACATCCACCATAAGACGAATGTTCGTAATCGGCCTGAGGCGGGGTCGCGGTGACCTCGGTCCAAGCCTGTCTTTGGTATGCACCAGGAGAACGTTCAAATGGCAAAGACTAATATCTATCTCAAGCTCGATGGCCTCGATGGCGAGTCCGTTGACGAAGACCACAAGAATTGGATCGAGGTCGAGAGCTGGTCTTGGGGCGTGGACAATCCGGCGTCGTTCGCCCAAGGACAGGGCGGTCAATCGACCCAGGCGCATGTCAGCTCGCTCAACGTCGTGAAACACTGCGATAAGGCGTCGGTGACCCTGTACAAGGATTGCACGACCGGCAAGCATATCACCAGTGGGACGCTCAGCTGCCTGAAGTTGGACGGCGATTCGAGAGTCGAGTATATGAAGGTCGACCTGACCGACGTCATGGTCTCGAGCGTGCAATGGAGCGCCAGCGGCAGCGAGCACCACGTTCATGAGAGCCTGGGCTTGGTGTTTGCCGAATTCAAGCAAACCTACAAGCTGCAGCAGGACACGGGCTCCGCTCAAGGCTCCACCGAATTCGGCTTCAACGTCCAGACGTCGAAGGCGACCTGATCGATAGCGCACGGGCGGGCGCCAGCGTGCCGTCAATATCCGGGGCCGCGTAGCGCAGCATACGCGGCTCTTGCTGCTGTTGGTTGCAGGTCTCGTGGGCGTTTAGAGTTCTGCGTGCTTTTGTGGTCTGCGTGCTATGGTCTGCGGGTGTTCATCTCGGCGGATGAGCTTTCGGTTCACGGTCGAGCATCTGCAGCGCATGGGGGCGGGTCATGGCAAGAGTGAGCGACAAAACCCGGCTCAGCCCGCCGCTCATGCACGTATTTCGTGCGGCGCACGAGGCCAAGGACGCCAAGAAGAAGGTCGACATCCGCAACGAAGCGGGCGAGCGCGTCATTGCCGGCCGCCGGTTGCGGGCGCGCCAGGTGATCACGGAATCGGTGCTGCGGCGGGAGGTCGCACGCGATCTCGATGCCTTGCTCAATGCCATCGCGATGGAATCGACCGTCGATCTGCTCCAGGCGCCCTTTGTGCGCAAGTCGATCCTCAATTTCGGGCTGCCCGACGTTTCCAACCGCACCATCGACGAGAATGCGGTAAACCTTATTCCCGAGGAGATCAGGACCGCGATCATCAATTACGAGCCGCGGCTGGCCGCGGCTTCGCTTCACATCGAGCGCGACACCAGCGTGGACGAAGCCGAGCTCAAGGTGCGCTTCGTGGTCCGCGCCGAATTGACGTGCGATCCGGTTCATGTTCCGGTAGAGTTCATCGCCGACATCGTCGAGGGCGGCAAGATAGTCGTCAATCGATTGTAAGACGCGCATGAATCCGGAATTTCTGGATCTCTACAATCGCGAGCTCAAGCTGCTCAACGAGCAGGCGCGCGAATTCGCTGACGAATATCCGGGGATAGCGGAACGGCTCGGCGGCATCCTGGACGAGCCTAGCGACCCCATGATCCGCGGCCTGCTCGAGGGCGCGGCCTTTCTTGCCGCGCGGGTCCAGCTCAAGCTCAAGCATGAATTTCCGGAATTCACCAACAATCTGCTGGAGCAGCTGGTCCCGCATTATCTTGCCCCCACCCCCTCGATGATTCTGGTGAAAGTGGCGCCGGTCTTCGGCGACAAGGCCTTGCGCGAGGGACATCCGATTGCGCGCCACGCCTATCTCGACGCCTCCTACCGCCAGCTCGACCGCCAGCTCGCCTGCCGCTATCGGCTGTGCGGCGACATCACGATCTGGCCGTTCGAGCTGACCGGCGCGGAGTACTTTCCGTCCCCCGCTCCGCTGCAGGCGCTCGGCCTGTCGGTGGGCGCCGATGTCCTGGCCGGCATGCGGCTCACCTTGACGCACCGTACGACGGCGCGCGCGGAGGACGAGCCGGCCGATACGGACGCGCTCAGGCTCAAGAAGCCGGAAATGCTGTTCGCGGGCTGTCGGACCGCCAATCTGCCGGTGTATTTCATCGGTCCGGAGGCGGAATCGATCGGGCTTTACGAGCAGCTGTTCGCCCATTGCAAGGGTATCTATTTCCGCTGCCTCGACGAATTCGGCCATCCGGTGGTCCATCCGGTGCCGGTGCAATCCCTGCGTCAGGTCGGCTTCGAGCGCGAGGACGCGCTGTTTCCCAACGATCACCGGGTGTTCGAGGGATTCGATCTGCTGCGCGAATTCTTCGTGTTTCCGCGCAAGTTTCTCGGCTTCAACCTGACCCGCCTCGACGAGGTGCTGCCGCGTCTCAGGGCCAAGACCGTCGACATCGTGTTCGCGTTCGACGAGGTCAATGCGCGGCTCGCCTCGGCGGTGCAGCCTTCGATGTTCGCGCTTTATGCGGCGCCGGCGGTCAACCTGTTCGAGAAGACCACCGACCGCCTCCTGCTCAAATCGAACCAGCACGAATATCAGGTCATCCCGGATCGCAGTCATTACCTCGACTACGAGCCGCATCGCCTGTTGGAGGTGTATGCCCATTATCCGGGCGGGCGCGAGAAGGTGCCGGTGCCGGCGCTCTATGCGGCCTCGCTCGACGCGCCGCAAAGCTCGTCCGGCCCCTATTTCACGATCCGACGGCTGCCGCGGCTGCGCACGGTCGAGGAAAAACGCCAGGGCGTGTCCTCCGATTACACCGGCACCGACATGTTCATCTCGCTCAGCACGCTCGGCGGCACCGACGACGACTCGTCGATCGCCGAGCTGAGCGTGCGGGCGCTGTGCTCGAACCGGCATCTGACCGAGCACCTGCCGATCGGCGTCGGCGGCGCGGATTTTCGCCTGATGGACGATTTCACCCTCGACCTGGTGTGTGTCGCCGGTCCGACCCCGCCGCGCGAGCCGGTCGTGGCGCAGTTGCGCAGCCGCAGCGAAACGGCGCATACCGGCACCGTCACCTGGCGCCTGGTCAACATGCTCAGCACCAATCATCTTGGCCTGGTGGAGCGTGCCGCCGGCAGCAACGCCCAAGCGCTGCGGGAAACCCTGTCGATGTTCGCCGACATGAAGGATGCCATCACCGAGCGCCGCATCGGCGGTGTCCGCACCGTCGACAGCAAGCCGATCGTGCGCCGCTTTCGCGAGCGCGCCGGGGTCGGCGCGGCGCGCGGGATCGAGATCACGGTGACGATCGACGAAAAGGCTTTCGAGGGCAGCGGCGCGTTTCTGCTCGGTGCCGTGCTCGACCGGTACTTTGCCGAGTATTCCGGCTTCAACTATTTCACCCAGACAGTGATCCGCTCGGTCGAGCGCGGCGAGATCATGCGGTGGCCGCCACGGATGGGAACGCGCAGGCCGTTATGATCGAGGCGAGCTGGCCGTGACCTTCCTGCGCAATCTCGAATCCGAGCCGTGGCGGTTTGATTATTTCGCCGTGCTGCGGCAGCTCGAGCGCATGTTCCCGGATCGGCCGCGCATCGGCGACAGCGCGTCGCGCCGCGACGAGTTCATCCAGCTCGGGCAGGATCCGTTCATGGACTTTCCTGCCTCCAATCTCGCCCGCGTCGTGGCGGAGGAGAACAAGCCGCTGCAGGTGATCGTGAAGTATCTGGGGCTGCTGGGGCCGCAGGGCGCGCTCCCGCTCTCGACCACCGAAGAGACCTATCACTATATGCTTGCCCGCGACGACGCGTTTCCGCGCTTTCTCGACATCTTCAACCACCGTTTCATTCAGTTGTTCTTTCGCGTCTGGGCGGATGCGCGCCCCATCGTCCAGCATGATCGTCCCGATGCCGACCGTTTCGTCGCCTATATCGGTTCCGCCATCGGCGTCGGCTCCAAGCCCTACCAGAAGCTCGATAGCGTGCCGGACGAGGCGAAGCTGGGATTTGCCGGTCTCCTGGGCGCGCAGGCAAGATCCGCCTCGCGGCTCACCGGCGCCATCTGCGGACTGTTCAAGGTCAAGGCGGAGGTCGAGGAATTCATCGGCAGCCGCCTCGTGATCGAAGCCTACGAATGGACAATCCTGGGCAAGCGCTACAATATGCTGGGCGAAGACGCGCTGCTCGGCCGAACCGTTTTCAGCGTGCAGGACAAGATCAGGGTCCGGATATTCACCAAGAACCTTGCGCAATATATCCGCTTCCTGCCGACCGGCGACCTGTGCGAGCCTCTGGCCGATCTCGTGTTCTTCTACAACGGCGAGCAGCTCGAATGGGACGTCGAGCGGGCGATCCCGGCCGGCGCCGCCGAGCCGATCCGGCTCGGCAAGTTCGGGCAGTTGGGCTGGACGAGCTGGATGGCGCCGAACTGGACGACCATGGAAGCCTATCGGCGCGACGCGCGGTTTCATCCGGCCGAGCGCATGCGGCTGAAGCGTCGGCGCCAGAAGAAGGCAACGGGCAGAGGAGGGGGAGGCAATGGCCGATATCAGTCTTGAGGCGGTCGCAGGCAAGCTCAATCGGGTCGGTTACGAAGCGTTCTTCAAGGCGCTGCGTCAGGCCAAGGGCGCCGGCAACCGCAATGTCGAGCTCGCCCACTGGCTAGCCCACATCCTGCAGAACGAGCGCACCGACATCGGGCTCACCGCCGATCATTTCAAGCTCGATCGCGGCCGGCTGATGACCGATGTCACCGCGGTGGTCAACGGCTTCCGCAAGAACGAGACCGAGATGCCGGCGGTCTCCAACACCGTCATGGATCTGCTCGACCGCGGCTGGCATTACGCGACCCTGTTCTTCGGCGAGACCCAGATCCGCACCGGTCATCTTCTGGTCGGTGCGCTGCAGTCGCGCGACCTCGCGCGGGCCTTGACCGGGGTGTCGAAGGAATTCGCCAAGGTCCCGGTCGATGCCCTCACCAGCGAGTATCGCAAGATCTGGGCGGGCTCGGAGGAGGAGAATCTGCGTCCGATGGACGGCTCGGGGCTGGTGGCCGCCGACACGCCGGGGGCGCAGCAAAGCTCGGGCACCCGCGGCACGACCGCGCTCGACCGCTTCTCCCAGGATCTCACCGCCAAGGCCAAGTCGGGCGAGATGGATCAGATCCTGGGCCGCGACGAGGAAATCCGGCAGATCATCGATGTGCTGATGCGCCGGCGCCAGAACAACCCGATCCTCACCGGCGAGGCCGGCGTCGGCAAGACCGCGGTGGTGGAGGGATTCGCGCAGCGCATCGCGGCGGGCGACGTGCCGCCGCCGCTGCGCGGCGTGCGGCTGTGCGTGCTCGACGTCGGCTTGATGCAGGCGGGCGCGTCGATGAAGGGCGAGTTCGAGCAGCGCTTGCGCTCGGTGATCGACGAGGTGCAGCAGTCGCCGACCCCGATCATCCTGTTCATCGATGAAGCCCATACCCTGATCGGGGCCGGCGGAACGGCCGGCACCGGCGATGCCGCCAACCTGCTCAAGCCGGCTCTGGCGCGCGGCACGCTGCGCACCATCGCGGCCACCACCTGGTCGGAATATCGCCAATACATCGAGAAGGACCCGGCGCTGACCCGGCGCTTCCAGCCGATCCTGATCGGCGAGCCCGACGTCGCGCGCTGCTGCGACATGCTGCGCGGCATTCTGGGTCCGATGGAGAAGCACCACAAGGTGCGGATTTCCGACGCCGCCATCGTCGCGGCCGTGAACCTTTCGCAGCGCTACATCCCGGCGCGCCAGCTGCCGGACAAGGCCGTGAGCCTGCTCGACACCGCCTGCGCGCGCGTCGCCATCAGCCAGAGCGCCGTGCCGGCGATGATCGAGGACGCGACCGCCGCCATCGCCGCACGCGAGACCGAGAAGGCGGCTTTGGTCAGCGACAGCGATCTTGGCGCCGAGGATCGGGAAGCGATCGCTGAGCTCGACACCGAGATCGCGGCCTTGAAGGAGAGGCTCGCCGGCCTGGAGGCCGAATGGGCGACCGAGCAGAAGCTGGTCACCGAGATCCGCAGCCTGCGCGACATCCTCAATCCGCCCAAGGAGGCGGACAAGGGCAAGCCGCAGCCCGGGGCGAAGCCGGCCGCGACCGCGTCAGCGGCCGAGCCCGCGTCGGCGAATGCCGACCCGGCAGAGGTGCGCAAGCAGCTGCACGAGAAGTTCGAGACGCTCGAGGCGCGCGAGCCCGAGAAGCGCATGATCTACGCCCATGTGGACGAGCAGGTGGTCGCCGCGGTGGTCTCCGACTGGACCGGCATCCCGGTCGGCCGCATGGTCAAGGACGAGATCGAGAACGTGCTGCGGCTGCCGGAGATCCTCAATCGGCGCGTGGTCGGACAGTCCCACGGCCTCTCGGTGATCGCCAAGCGCATCGAGACCAGCCGCGCCAAGCTCGACAATCCCAACAAGCCGATCGGCGTGTTCATGCTGTGCGGGCCCTCGGGCGTCGGCAAGACCGAGACCGCGCTCGCGCTCGCCGAGGCGCTCTATGGCGGCGAGCAGAACATGATCACCATCAACATGTCGGAATTCCAGGAGGCCCACACGGTGTCCTCGCTGAAGGGAGCCCCGCCCGGCTATGTCGGCTACGGCGAGGGCGGCCGCCTCACCGAGGCGGTGCGACGCAAGCCCTACAGCGTGATCCTCCTCGACGAGGTCGAGAAGGCCCATCCCGACGTCCACGAGATCTTCTTCCAGGTGTTCGACAAGGGCTTCATGGACGACGGCAACGGCCGCCGCATCGATTTCAAGAACACGCTCATCATCCTCACCACCAATGTCGGCACCAACATCATCATGGGGCTTTCGGCCGATCCGAAATATCGCGAGGATTCCGAGGCGCTGGCGCAGGCGCTGCGGCCCGAGCTGTTGAAGGTGTTCCCGCCGGCGCTGCTCGGGCGCATGGTCTCGATTCCCTACTACCCGCTGTCGGACAAGATGCTGGCCGGCATCGTGCGCCTGCAGCTCGACCGCATCGGCCGCCGCATCCACGAGAACCACGCCGCCGCCTTCCATTATGACCAGGCGGTGGTCGATCATATCGTGTCGATGTGCAATGATCCCGACTCGGGCGGCCGCATGATCGACAACATCATCACCAACACGCTGTTGCCGGCGCTCTCGCGCGAATTCCTCAAGCGCTCGCTTGCCAAGGAGGAATTGAAGGAAGCCAAGATGACGATCGAGAACGGCGATTTTGCCTATGGCTGGGCATGATCCCTGTGCAAGGAGGACTTGATGGCCAAGAACCGCTTCGAGCAGGTCGACGAGCTCCAGTCGGACGCGATCAACCTGACGCTCATGCAGAAGAGTGACGGGCAGGTCGGCATCATTTATTGCCCCAAGACGGCGTCGCCGGCAGTGCCCGTCGACCTGACCAGCGAGGAAATGCCGATCCGCGACGCCGTGAGCGGCGCCATCCAGCTCGCCAACGCCAAGAAGATCGCCGTGGTCGTGATCGATCGCGACGGCATCTGGAAGCCCGAATGGGGCGATCTGTGGCGCTATGAGGAGGGTGGAGACGACGACGAGGAGCCGCCGGCCGGCGACGCCGGTTCGTAGTTCGTAGGGTGGGCGAAATTGCCTGGCACGACGATGAGCGATGGCACGGCGATGCGCAATTTAGCCCACGCGTCGCACTATCCGCGCACGCCGCGCGGTCGGTCCGGACGGTAGTGCCTGTGAAGGAACCTGATGAAGGACGAGTCTCCCCATCCGCTCGTCCCCGCCCCCGCTTTCGCGAGGGTAAACTCTCGCGGGGACCCAGCCTTTGCCTATTGAACGTCCGTGCGATTTGGCAAAGTCTGGATTCCCGCGGGAGTTTACCCTCGCGAAAGCGGGGGCGGGAATGAGCGGATGTGGTAAATCCTTCACACGAGATCGCGATCATCGGCAACAGGGTGACATGGGATCGGAGCTTGCGATGAAATTTTCCAGCGTGCTTTTTCCGATACTGCTTCTGTTGGCTGCGCCGTCGGCATTCTCGGCGCCCAGCGATCCGATCCGGGTGGAGCTCAATCTGGCGGAAAGCGTCCAGATGAAATGCCGCCTGTCGTTCCTGATCGAGAACAAGAGCGACACTCCGATCGAGCGATTGACGCCCGACCTCGCGATCTTCAATCGCGAGGGGATCATTCAGCGCCGGCTGGTGGCCGAGATGGGGCCGGTATACCGCGCCAAGACCATCATCAAGACCTTCGAGATCGACGGCGATTGCGCGCAGATCGGCTCCATCCTGATCAACGACATCACCGCCTGCAGCCCCGGCGATCCCGCCAGCTGCCTCGACCGTCTCGTCCTGTCCTCGCGCGTCCCGACCATCACCCTGTTCAGGTGACGGGCCGGTCATGGAGAGCATCTCGCTTACCCCGCTCGGCCTCTTCCTGCAGGCCGGGCCGGTCGCCAAGGCGGTTTTCCTGCTGCTGCTGGCCGCCTCGATCTGGTGCTGGGTGCTGATCATCGAGGGGCTGTTGGGCATCTCCCGGCTGAACCGGGCGATCCGCATCGCCCGCTCGCCAGAGCGCAATGCCGCCGCCGGGCTGCTCGCTCCGATCATGCAAGCCGGCCGTCAGGCGGCGACGCTTGCCATCGCGGGCGAGACCGCGGGCGAATCGCGCACGCGGGTCGCCGACTGCATGCAGCGCGAGGCGCAAGCCCTGCTTGCACGCATCGAAGGCGGCCTTCCCAACCTCGCGGTGATCTCCTCGGTGGCGCCCTTCATCGGGCTGTTCGGAACCGTGTGGGGCATCATGGTCAGCTTTTCGTCCATCGGCGAGGCCAAGGACACGAGCCTGGCGGTGGTCGCGCCCGGCATCGCCGCGGCGCTGGCGGCGACCGCGATCGGGCTTGCCGCCGCGATCCCGGCCACCGTCGGCTACAACCGCCTGGGCGCCTCGCTGGCGCGCGCTTCCCAACGGCTTCACGACCTCATACAAGAGACCGCGGTCGAGCTGACCGTTGCTCGCGCCGACAACCGCACCGTCGTCAGGGTAGGCTGAACATGCCGATCATCTCGCCACGAAGAGGCGGCGGTCGCTATGAGCCGGTCGCCGACATCAACATCACCCCTTTTGTCGACGTCATGCTGGTGCTGCTGATCGTGTTCATGATCACCGCGCCGATGCTGGCGGCCGGCATGCTGGTCGACCTGCCGAAGGCCAAGAGCGCGCGCCCGCTCGATCCGCGCGAGCCGGTCATCATCACGGTCGGCAAGGACGGCAAGCTCTATGTCGGACGCGACGTGGTTCCGCGCGCCACCCTCGCGGCCGCCGTGCGCGCCAGGCTCGGCGACGACCAGAACCGGCAGATCTATGTGCGCGGGGACCGCGATGCGTTCTACGGCGAGATCGTCGCCGTGATGGATCAGCTGGCCCAGAACGGGCTGGTCAAGATGGCATTGGTCGCCAACGCCTCGGGCGCAACCGCCGTCCCCGAGCCGGCACCGGCGCCGGCGCCGTAAGGTGGGCAAGATTGCCTGGCACTGCGATCATGGTTGGCGCGGAGTAGCGCCATTTTGCCCACGCGGCTGCACCGCAGGGTCGGCCGCCCGTTTTACGGGATCGCGCGCGATGATTCGGATTTTGGAAACGCTCGACTAGGAGCCGAAAGCAGGACCATGCAGCCGGCAGTCTCGGTGCACGACGTTCCCAGGGTGTTGCCGGCCTGGCTTCGGCCGAGCGCATTCGCGCTGGTGGCCTGCCTGCATCTGGTGCTTCTCTTCGGCATTCCCTGGCCGGCCGGGAACGAGATCGAGCAACCGCCGCCGGTCGAGATCGAAGTCATTCCGCAGCCGGAGCCGGCGCCGCTCCTGGTTCCGCTCGACAGCGCGCCCGCGGCCGAGGTCAAGCCCGCAACCGCGGCGGCGGTGGAGGTGCAGGCCGCCGAGGCCCAGCCCCTGCATCAGGGCCAGGAAGTCGCCGAGCTCAAGCCCGAGGCTGCATTCGCGCTCAATTCTCCGGCCGGCGTTCAGGCGTCTCCCGCGCCGGCGGAATCGGCGCCTTTGGCGGCCCAGCCGGCGACGGCCCCGCTCCAGGTCGCTGAGCCGGCGCCCGCGGCCGCCAGTGCGCAGGCGGCGACCGCACCGATCGATCCGGCGACTCAGGCCGCGCTGCCGTCGGCTGCTGAGTCGGTGGCGGAATCGCAACCGCTTGATGTGGCGCCCGCGGCCGCGGACCAGGCACCGCCGCCCGCCCACGAGGCCGCCAGCGCCGCGGCATCGGCGGCGATGCCGAGCGAGCCGCCGAGCCGACCTCTGGCGTCAGCCCAACAGGTGGCGGAATCGCAGCCCGTTGCTGTGCCGCCCGCCGCTGCGGACCAGGCACCCGGGCCCGCCCACGAGGCTGCAAGCGCCGCCGCGTCGGCAGCGGCGATGCCAAGCGAGCCGCCGAGCCGCCCTCTGCCATCCGTGCAACAGATGGCGCAATCGCAACCCGTTGCAGCGCCGCCGGTCGCTCCGGTCGAAGCCGCGCCGCCCGCCCACGAGGCGGCGAGCGCCGCCGCAGCGGCCGAACCCGCGCAGCCCACCCATGAGGCGGCGAGTGCCGCGGCAGCGGCCATGCCGATCGAGCCGCCCAGCCGACCTGTGTCGTCGGAGCAGAAGGTGGCGGAATCGCAACCCGTCGCAGTGCCGCCGGCCGCTCCAGTCCCTGCCGTGCAGGCCGCGCCCGAAGCCCAGGATGCCGGGGTGCCGGCGTTGCCGATCGAGCCGCCGAGCCGGCCCGTGTCGTCGGAGCAGAAGGTGGCGGAATCGCAACCCGTTGCAGTGCCGCCGGCCGCTCCAGTCCCTGCCGCGCAGGCCACGGCCGAGGCCCAGGATGCCGGGGCGCCGGCGTTGCCCGTCGAGCCGCCCAGCCGGCCGCTGGCGTCCGCGCAGGAGGTGGCGCAATCGCAACCCGTTGCGGTTCCGCCGGCCGCCCCCGTGCCTGCCGCGCCGGCCGCTCCCGAGACCCATGACGCCCAAGCGCCGGCCTTGCCGATCGAGCCACCCAGCCGGCCGCTGGCGTCCGAGCAACAGGTGGCCGAACTGGCGCCGCTCGAGGTCCCGAAGCCGGCGGCGCCGCTGCCGAGCGCTCCGGCGGCGCCCCAGCTCGCGATGCCCGAACCGTCCGCCAAGGCGAGCGATGCCCCGCCTCCCGGGGCGGTTGCGCCTTCCGGGCAGCAAGTGGCGAAAATGGAGCCCTATTCGCCCGGTACGGCGGCGCTGCTCCAGGGCGAAGGGCCGGCCACGGCGGGCCGCATCGGCCAGATCGTGCGCTATGTCGAGCACTATGACGGCGGCGATTGCTTCTTCGTCGCGCCGGTGGAGGTCACCGAGACCGAGGCTCACGTGGAGGGCTATGCCGCATCGAGGCAGCCGTTCGACAAGCTCGATGACGCCTTCCGCCACGAGATCGGATTCGAGGCCTTGGTGGACGTGCGCCTGGTGAACCCCGCGCAATGCCCGGCCGTCACGTTTCTCGGCAGGCTGCGCGGAACCAACGCGCCGCATCTGCGCATCGACGCGGTCAACCTCGGTTCGGACGACGTGCTGACCGGAAGCTTGGATGGCTTCGGCAGCCGCAGCGTCGCCCTTGTCGTGGCGACCGATACCGGCACGGTGCAGAACCTGTCGCGTCTCCTCAAGCCGGCAGCCGCCGGCAAGACCTTCACCATCACCCGGCGGGATATTGCATGGGCGTATGGGGGACAGCCCCAGCTGCTGATCGCCGTTGCCAGCCCGCTGCCATTGCAGGCTCTGCGATTCGATCGCCCGATTTCCGTCGATCGGCTCTTCTCCGCCGTGCTGGCCGAAGGCGTAAAGACCAATCAGCCAGTGGCCGCGATGGCGCGGTATTTCAAGATCGACGTCGGTCGCTGACCGTCTGGTTGGCGCTTCTGATCTCAAACGCTGCCGTGGGGCCCGCGGAATGCTTGGCCCGGCACGATATTGGCGCCGGGTCGCGCTTGCCCATGCCTTGAGGGCTGGTCGCGCGGGACCGAGGCAATGCCCCCCTTATTCGGCACCGCATCGCTGCCTGGCGGCTACCCGGATTAATGCTGTCAGACGCCCCCAGCCGAGTCGCTTACCGGCCGCGAAAACCTGTGGCAATTATGGCACACAGTTGAACAATACGCTTTCTGCCAGCAACCCGGCTTCTCTGCGAAATCGGTATGTTGATGATTTGTTTACCATAATTGCCCAACGGCCCAAGCCCAACTCCTGTTGGCTGGCTGGCCTCATTCGATTGACCGGAAAGATTGCGATTTGTAGAGTTTACGCGGGGATATACCGCAAGAAAAGCTGGGGGGCTTCATTATGGACGCAAAGTTGGCCGCATCGGGGTCGCCGGCCGCGATCTTGAGCATCAAGCGCTGTCGTGCCCGCCTCCTGGCCGCCACTGCGCTGGTCTCGGGCTCCGTCATCATCACAGCGCTTGCGCTGAGCGCCGGCTCCGTCCGCGCGCAGGGTGGCGACGGCGGCGGCAATCCCGGCAGCGGCGGGGCTGATAGTACGACTGTTGGGACAAATGGGACCAATGGGACTCTGAGCACGGGCGGCGGCGGCGGCGGCGCGGGAGTCACTGCCGGTGGAACAGGTGGAACCGGCGGAACGAACGGCGGTGTCGGCGGGGCCGGCGGAACGGCTGGCACACCGGGAGTTAATGGCGGGAACGGCGGCAATGGCACCGTCAATGATGGCGGCGGCGGCGGCGGCGGTGGTGCCGCCGGCGGTAGCGCGGCAACCCTTCCGGTCGCCACTTCGACCGGCAGCAACGGCGGCCTCGGCGGCAACGGTCACGGAACCGGCGACGGGGGCGGCGGCGGCGCCGGCGGGGTCGGAGCAATCGTCACCGGCACAGGCGTCTTTGGGACGCCGCTGGGTGTGGCGGTCACCGGCGGGACGGGTGGAAACGGGGGAACTGGTGTCGTCGCAGGGAGCGGTGGGACCGGCGGCACCGGACTCCTGTTCACCAACGCCACCGGAGCTACCTTCACCGTCAATAGTGCGGTGACCGGCGGAAACGGCGGTACTGGCGCGGTTACGGGTGCGTCTGGCGCCGGCATCGCCGGCCAGAACCTGACCATCACCATGGGTGCGGCGGGGACAGTCTCCGGCGGCACCGGTGCCAATGCGATCACCTTCACGGGCGGCACCAATGCGCTGAGCTTCACCAACGCGACGACCGGCTTGACCGGCAACATCGCAGTCACCGGATCACTGAACTTCAATCAGACCGCAGTTGCTACGACGGTCGGAAATGTGATCACCGGAACCGGCTCGATCTCCAAGACCGGGGCGCAGACCATCACGCTGTCCGGCGCCAACACCTATTCGGGCGGCACCGGCGTCACGGCTGGGACACTGGCGCTGACCGGCGCCGGCACGCTCGGCGCCATCGCCAATGCAACGACCGTCAATGGCGCGACCGCCGTGCTCGATCTCGGCACCACGACGCAGACGCAGAATGGCGGCGTGACCCTGCAGGGCGGCGGCACGATTCAGAACGGCACGCTGTCGTCGAGCGGGACCTTCGCGATGCAGTCCGGCACGGTGAGCGCGGCGCTCGCCGGCACCGGCAATGTCAGCAAGCCGCCGGCCGGGACGGTGACGTTCTCGGGCGTCAACACCTATTCGGGCGGCACCAGCGTCACGGCTGGGACACTGGCGGTGACCGGCACCGGCACGCTCGGCGCCATCGCCAATGCGACGACCGTCAATGGCGCGACCGCGGTGCTCGATCTCGGCACCACGACGCAGACGCAGAACGGCGGCGTGACCCTGCAGGGCGGCGGCACGATCCAGAACGGCACGCTGTCGTCGAGCGGGACCTTCGCGATGCAGTCCGGCACGGTGAGCGCGGCGCTCGCCGGCACCGGCAATGT
>Ga0182024_10013764_pt1 | contig 15732 bp, 11 predicted proteins | sample P32metaG_FD_120480 | JGI IMG/M metagenome (GOLD analysis project Ga0182024, IMG submission 120480) | Permafrost microbial communities from Stordalen Mire, Sweden - P3-2 metaG (Illumina Assembly) | ecosystem: Environmental > Terrestrial > Soil > Wetlands > Permafrost | place: Sweden: Stordalen... | reverse complement strand
CGTCCGCTTACGCTCATGGCACCGAAGGTATCTCCGTGATATGCGTGGCGAAAAGCCAGAATTTTATTTCGCTGTGGAATTTCCTTGTTTTTCCAGTATTGAATGGCCATTTTGATGGCAACTTCCACGGCGGTGGATCCGTTGTCTGAATAGAATATCTTTTCAAAATTTCCCGGGAGGATTTTCAGGAGGCGTTCAGCAAGCTGAACTGCGGGTTCGTGGGTAAACCCGGTAAAGATCACATGTTCGAGGTGCAAAGCCTGCTGATAAATCTTGCTGGCAATATAGGGGTTTGCGTGGCCGTGAATATTCACCCACCAGCTGCTGATAGCATCGATATAGGCATTGCCTGCATCATCAAAAAGCATTGCACCTTCACCTCGAATAATGGGTATAGGCAAACCAGAGTGCTGATGCTGCGTATAAGGATGCCAGATCACCTGTTGGTCCCGTTCGCTGAGTGAAACTTTATCCATTTGATTTTTTCTCTTTCAAAAAACTCAAATTCCTCCGTATTCCCTGATACCTGGCGCGCTTCAGAGGTGAATCGGCAAATATTTTTTTGAATCCTTCTTCTGTCATTTCATCCCAATCCTTCTGTTTGAAACTAAGGATTTCCGGAATGGGAGAGAAGCCCGGATCCTCTGCCACTTTTGAAAAGCGGTTCCAGGGACAAACATCCTGACATACGTCACAACCAAACATCCAATTGTCGAACTTGCCCTTCACGTTATCCGGAATCAATAGTTCTTTCAATTCAATCGTAAAATAGGAAATGCATTGACTGCCATCCACGAGCTTGTCACCATGAATGGCATGCGTTGGGCAAGCATCTATGCAACGTGTACATGTTCCGCAAAGATCATGGGTAAAAGGAGCATCATATTCGAGTTCCAGATCCACGATCAGGGTTGCGATAAAGAAAAAGGAGCCCTGTTTTTTATGGATAAGATTTCCGTTTTTTCCGACCCATCCGAGTCCGCTGCGGACAGCCCAGGATCTCTCGAGAACCGGCGCACTGTCAACAAAACCACGCCCCTGAAAATCGCCGATCTTCGCTTTCATTCCGCCCAGGATAAAATTCAGCTTGGGGCGGATGACTTCGTGATAATCTTTACCATAAGCATATTTGGAAACCTTGGGCGCGTCTTTCTCCTGTTCGCCGGAGGGGTAATAATTCAATAAAAAACTAATCACCGATTTGGCACCGGGCAACAGTTTATAAGGGTTTACCCTTAGATCGAAATGTTTTTCCATATAATTCATGCTGCCATGCATGCCTTGATGCAACCAATGTTCCAACTTCCTTGCGTCTTCATCAAGGGGTTTTGCCTCTGCAATACCGCAATAATCGAAGCCGGCGGAAGTGGCCAGTGAGCGGATAAAGCGTGTGTTTTCAGTAATATTCATGACGCAAACAAGAATCTAGTAAACTCTACCAATAATTTTTATATTTTTAAAGCGTTATCAAGCCCTAAACCCCACTGCTTCCATGAGATTCTCCCGTTGGCTTTATTTGCTGACTTTCTTCGTATTGCCACAAAGTTACCTTTCTGCGCAGGGAAACGCTGATATAAAATTCGGAAAAATTACAGCTCCCGATTTTGCGAAAACCCGGATTCTATTCAGTTCGCACACTCAAGCTGTCTCAAATATTGATATGGACAATATATCCTTTCTTCCTGGTCAGGGATTAAGGTCAGTCTGCTTCAAAAAAAATCCTGAACTATGAAAAAGTGTCTTTCTATATTGTTGCCCCTGTTTATTTTCCTCACCTCGAGATCCCAGTCGTTCGTTGCTTCAGAAATTCCGGATTCATTGATAAAGAATGCAAATAGCGTTGTGAGGCTGGATGAGTTGGTGGTTGAAATCAAATCCCCAGGCCATGTCATAACCAAGGAGAGACATGTGTATACTATATTAAATGAGAACGCGGATCATCTTGCTACTTATAAGACCGACTATGACAAATTTACTTCGATCAATTCCGTACAAGCTACTTTGTATGACGCTCATGGAAAGGAACTAAAGCGCTTCAAGAAGAAAGATATGCAGGATTTGGCGAGTGAAAGCGAAATGACACTGGCGTCCGATGATCGATATAAAGTGGGTAGCTTCTATTGTCGTGATTATCCTTATACCGTTGATTTTGAAGAAGAAGATGAGATTGTGGGTATTCTGGCATTGAGGGATTGGTATCCTCCCAGGTCAGGTAAGATATCTGTACAAGAAAGCAGGTATAGTATCACCGCACAAAAGAATTATAAGGTCAGGTATAAATTAATTAATTCAGACATTCATCCAGACATCAGTGAAAAGAACGGAAAGATGACCTATACCTGGGAAATCAGGAACCTTTCGGTAATTCCTGATGAGCCATTTGCCGTCTCCGCGACAACATACGATCCTTATATGCTTGTCGGGCCATCTGAGTTTGAAGCGGAAGGATATAAGGGGGATATGTCTACCTGGAGCGACTACGGTAAATTTTATGGCAGCCTGCAAAAAGGCCGTGACATATTACCGGATGAAACTAAAAGAAAAGTACATGAACTAACAAACGGAATATCGGATATTCAAAAAAAAGTTGCTGTTCTTTATGAATATCTTCAGAGAAACACTCACTACGTAAGCATTCAATTCGGTATAGGAGGGTTGCAGCCTTTTGACGCTACCTATGTTGCCAAAAATAAGTTCGGAGATTGTAAGGCCCTCTCCAATTTTATGGTCGCACTATTGGAAGAAGCTGGCATTAAAGCCAATCCGGTAATTATCTATGCCGGGAAAGACAATACGGAATTTGTTAAGGACTTTGCCTGCCATCAGTTCGACCATGTTATTTGTTGCGTTCCTTTGAACAAAGACACCATCTGGCTTGAGTGTACAGACCCTTATCTTCCTTCGGGATATTTGGGCGACTTTACTGCCAATCGTTATGGATTACTGATCGGTGATAACGGGGGAACCCTGGTTCACACTCCCGCTTATCTATTGCCTGACAATACTCAGGTCCGTAATATAGATGCTGCCCTTGATGGTGACGGCAATCTTCTTGTCCGAAGCAAAACAGACTACAAATCGGCATGCCAGGACGATATTAACATGTTCATTCATTCTCATTCGAAGGACGAGCAATTACGATCTCTAAAAACCCAGTTTGATCTTCCTACCTACGATGTGAATTCATTTGAATACCGGGAAGATTATAGTAATCGATTACCTGTACTTTTGGAATCTTTGCAAATTACGGTTACCGATTATGCCCAGATAAGCGGAAGAAGAATATTCATTAATCCAAATATACTTACGCGGTCCTCTGTAAAATTGGCTGAAGACAAAGACCGCACGCTTGACATTGAATTCAAAGATGAATTCAGACATGTCGATTCTGTTCAGATCGCTATTCCTGGAGGATATGAGACAGAGTCGCAGCTACACGATGTTATTCTTCAAACCAAATATGGGAAGTATGAAACGCATGCGGTAATAGGTCCCAATAAGATTATTTATTACAGAATATTTGAACAATACAGCGGACGTTTTCCCTGTAAGGAATATGGAGACGTCGTAAAATTCTATAACAAGATTTATGATGCGGATCATACCAAAATCGTTTTAGTCAAGAAAAGCTAGCTGCAAAAATAGGTCGACTATTTTGACAACTACGAATATAAATCAACGCTAATGAAAAATAAAAAATGGATCTTACTAATATCATGCTTACTGACGCGTCAACTCGTGCTTAATGCGCAGGATAAGTCAAATATTAAATTTGGAAAAATTGCTAATTCAGATTATGAATTATCAATGCAGAAATTCGACTCAGGAGCCAACGCGATCATCATTGCGGATATCGGAAGTACTGCCTTTGAGGGTAATATTAAGGGATTCATGACCATGGTTTTCACTCGATCCATGCGTGTCAAAATCATGAATAAAAATGGATTTGATATTGGAGAATTCAGGATTCCCTTATATAAGGACGGGGCGGGGCATCTTGAAAAATTATCGAATATAAAAGCGTCTACATTCAATCAGGAAAACGGTTCATTGGTCGAAACGAAAATGGATGAGAAATCAATAATTATAGACCACTTTGATAAGCACCGCGATATTATAAAATTCACAATGCCGGCTCTGCGGGAAGGATCAGTTTTTGACATAACCTATACAATAAAATCTGATTTTTTCGAAAACCTGCAGGCTTGGGAATTTCAGAGTGAATTTCCGTGCATTTGGAGCGAATATCAGGTTACTATTCCTCCGGCCTTCCACTATATAGTGCGCAGCCAGGGTGATGCGCAGTTTGACATCAAAACGACCAAAAACGTTTTTGAAAAATTTAGTATACGCCGAAATAACGGAACTGATGCAGATGACGTTTATAGTTTGTCCGGAAATTCTATTCAACGGAGATGGGTAAAGAAAAATGTAGTCCCACTAAAGGAGGAATCTTATACAACCACAGTTCAAAATTATACCAGTAAATTATCCTTTCAACTCCAATATTTTCAATGGAATGAAGACAATGAAAGGCATGATTATTCTACAACTTGGTATAAAGCCTGCGAGGAATTACTTGGGGATGAAAGGTTTGGGCTGGCGCTGACTCATGATAATCATTGGATGGATGCCGAATTGAAAATAATTACAGCAGATTGCAAATCGGATGAAGAAATAATAAAACGAATATATTCCTATGTAAGGGATAATTTCTCATGCAATGGTTCTTGGGGCATCAGGGTCAATGACCAATTAAAGGATGTCTATAAAAAGAAAGGAGGTAACGTTGCAGATATCAACTTAATGCTTACTGCCATGCTTAGACATGAGAATATTGCTGCGGATCCGGTGATCGTAAGCACCCGCAAGAATGGTATTCCAAGCCAGATTTACCCCGTAATCGATGAATTTAACTACGTAATCTGTGTTGCGCATGCAGGAAATAAAATGTACAGCCTTGATGCCAGCCAGGTATACAACGGGTTTGGACACCTGGCCCCTTATTGTTATAACGGAGGCGCGAGAATCGTTAACGCCGAAAAACCTTACCTGCTTGATCTTTCGCCTGATTCGATTCAGGAGGCGAAATTGACAAGTGTATTTATCATTAATGATGAAAAGGGAATACCCTCAGGTAGTTATCAGACCATCTTTGGAAATCAGGGATCATACGAATTAAGGGATGAAATAAAGAAATCATCTCAGAAGGAATATTTTAAAGACATTCAGACCCAGTTAGGAACAGATATAAATATTCAGAATCCGGGGATTGATTCCATGCTAAATTACGACTATCCAGTAAAGATTCATTTCGATTTTGATTTGAAGAACCTTGCTTCTGGCGATCTTATTTATTTCAACCCCATTATAGGAGAAGTCTATAAAACCAATCCATTTAAATCCGTTGAAAGGTATTATCCCGTCGAAATGCCTTATAAACTCGAGGAAACCTATGTACTGAACATGGATATCCCAAAAGGATACCAGGTAGATGAACTTCCGAAATCAGCAAGGGTAGCCTACAATGGAAATGAAGGAATTTTTGAATACCTCATTCAAAAAAATACAGATAATATCCAAATGCGCGTTCACCTAAAACTGAACAAGGCTTTTTTCCCTACAGAAGAATATACTACGCTCAGGGATTTCTTTGGATATGTCGTCAAGAAGGAAAACGAACAGATCGTGTTCAAGAAAATTCCTTAATATCAGGGTCTTTCTTTCTCAACCTGAACATGCATCCGGTGAAAGAAACGGTGTATTGCCGGAGCCAGGATAATACCGATATTGGTAATGAAAACGACTCCGCTGAATAGTGCATAAAAAGAAGAAAACCATTTTCCGCCAACGGTCTTGATCTCCACCACGGGTCCCATACCGCTCAGGATCATAGATGCATTGTGCAATGCATCCAGCCAGGGAATGTTTCCCGTGTAATGATACCCAATCACTCCAAACAGGAGGCAGATAATTAAAATAACAATTCCGGTAAGAACGCTTTTTCTAATACGTTTTCTGAACGTGCCAACTGACGCAAGGGGTTGGTATTTGCTTTCCAGCATGGTATGTGGATTATTCTCAAATGTAACAAGTTTGATTTGCAGTGATAAGGAAGATCCAAATAATTATTATATTCTTATCTTACAGGCCTCATTTTTTCTCGTGAAATATTTTTTGGGATACGATATTGGTTCATCATCCGTAAAAGCCGCCTTACTCGATGCAGATAGCGGGAAACCTTTGGCGCTTACCTTTTCGCCAGCTTCAGAAATGACCATTCAGGCACCAAAACCCGGATTTGCAGAGCAGGATCCGGATCAATGGTGGAAGGAATTGATTCAGGCGACGGAGCTGCTTCGCAAAAAATATCCCTTTGCTAAAGATGATATCGGCGGCATCGGCATTTCCTACCAGATGCACGGCCTGGTTTGCATTGGTAAGGACCTGAAACCATTACGGCCCGCCATCATCTGGTGCGATAGTCGTGCTGTTGACTATGGAAATAATGCATTTGATAAGCTAGGTCATACTTTCTGCCTTGAACATTTTCTTAACTCTCCGGGGAATTTCACTGCATCCAAATTGAAGTGGGTGAAAGAAAATGAGCCGAGTGTTTATGAAAAAATATACAGAGTACTCCTGCCCGGAGATTATATTGCACTTAAACTCACTGGAGAGGCGTTAACTACGGTTTCCGGATTGTCAGAGGGCATTTTCTGGGATTACAAAGAAAACGCGGTTGCTAAATCCCTGCTTTCATTTTATGGAATTGATCCCGGATTGCTGGCGTCTGCTGTAACGAGTTTCGGCGATCAGGGAAGGTTGGAGAATGCTGCCGCTGAATTGCTGGGAATTGCTATGGGCACTCCTGTCTGTTACCGAGCCGGCGATCAGCCCAACAATGCTTTTTCACTAAATGTACTGGAGCCCGGCGAAATTGCCGCAACGGCAGGAACTTCTGCGGTAGTTTATGGTGTCACTGGACTCGCTTCATATGACACTAAGTCCAGAGTAAATCCTTTTATTCATGTTAACCATCGTGCGGAATCCCCTCGATACGGTATCCTCATGTGCCTGAATGGGGCAGGAATACTTAACAGCTGGTTAAGAAAACATTTTTTCGGTTCAGCTTCATATGCAGAAATGAACACAGGAGCCGCGACGATTGAACCTGGTTCAGATGGAATTTCCTGTTACCCTTTCGGCAATGGCGCTGAACGCATTCTGGAAAATAAAAATCCCGGAGCCTATGTTCAGGGAATTGATTTTAACCGTCACGATAAAAACCATCTGGCGCGTGCGGCACAGGAAGGTATCGTATTTTCGATGATCTATGGCACGGAGATCATGCAACCCATGGGCGTCCAGCTTGCACGTGTTCGCGCGGGCTATGCCAATATGTTTTTGAGTAATCTGTTTGCGCAGACGTTTGCCGACCTCAGTGGTTGTACAGTTGAATTGTACAATACGGATGGTGCTCTGGGAGCTGCCAGGGGTGCAGGTTACGGGGCCGGACACTATGATAGTTTCAATGCCTGCTTCCGTGCAATGGAAGTCATCCGCCAGGTGGAACCACGAGCAAAAGAAATTAAGCGCATACGGGAGATTTATGAGAAATGGAAAAAAGGATTATTTAAAATAATAAAATAGAAACCGGTCATGAATATTATTAAAGGAAGCAGGGAATATTTTCCCGGCATCGGACAGATCAGGTTTGAAGGACGCGAATCTGATAACCCGCTTGCGTTTAAATGGTACGACGAAAATAAAATGATTGCAGGAAAAAAATTAAAGGACCATGTAAAATTTGCCGTGGCTTACTGGCATAGCTTCTGTAATACGGGAGGAGATCCATTCGGTCCGGGTACCAAGCAATTTCCATGGAACCAATCTGCGGATTCAGTTCAGGCTGCAAAAGATAAGATGGATGCAGCATTTGAATTCATAACAAAACTGGGTGCGCCGTATTATTGCTTTCATGATATTGACCTTGTTGATGAAGGGGCTTCGGCAGCGGAGTATGAAAAGAGGTTGCAGATCATGGTTGACTATGCAAAACAAAAGCAGGCTGCGAGCGGGGTGAAATTACTCTGGGGAACTGCCAATGTTTTTTCCAATCCCCGGTACATGAATGGAGCGGCAACCAATCCTGATTTCGCGGCTTTGTCTTATGCCGGTCTGCAGATAAAGAACGCACTCGATGCTACGATTGCCTTGGGCGGTGAAAATTATGTCTTCTGGGGAGGACGGGAAGGTTATATGTCCCTGTTGAATACGGACATGAAAAGGGAGATAGAACACCTCGGTCGATTTCTTGGTATGGCACGGGACTACGCCAGGAAGCAGGGTTTCAAAGGAATATTTTTCATAGAACCCAAACCTTGCGAGCCCACCAAGCATCAATACGACTACGATTGTTCCACCGTTATCAGTTTTCTCCGGAAATTCTCACTTGACCGGGATTTCAAAATCAATATTGAAGTAAATCATGCCACACTTGCCGGTCATACTTTCCAGCACGAATTGCAGGTTGCTGCCGATGCCGGAATGCTCGGAAGTATTGATGCAAACCGCGGAGATCAGCAAAATGGATGGGATACTGATCAATTCCCAATGCACCTGAATGAATTGATTGAATCCATGCTCATCATCCTGGAAGCTGGCGGTCTTGGCGGCGGAGGCGTAAACTTTGACGCAAAAACCAGAAGGAACTCTACGGATCCAGAGGATCTTTTCCTCGCCCATATCGGTGGCATGGATACATTCTCAAGGGCCGTGATCACGGCCGACAATATTCTCCAACATTCTGCCTACAAAAAATTCAGGAAAGAAAGGTATTCGTCCTTTGATTCCGGTAAAGGAAAAGATTACGAAGCGGGAAAACTTACATTGGAAGATCTGCGCGAATTTGCCAGGTCCAATGGCGAACCCAAACAGACCAGCGGTAAACAGGAATGGCTGGAAAATATCATCAACCAGTATATCTGATTATTTGCAGGGATCGCCAAATGAAACATCCAGCTTTTCCTTAAACTGCGAATATAACCCGGGCTTAGGATCGCTTACTGTGCTCTTGGGCACAAGGATCCCCGCATAGTGGCGGCAAAGGTCTATAAATGGCCAGAGGCCGCTCATATTAAGGCTCGTCACTATCCTGCCATCATCGCTGATCCAACAGCCCAACCCGGTTTTAAGACCGGCAGATTCGTTCGGAACATATTTTACCGGAAGTGCAGCGAATTGCAGGGTTTCCATTTCATGTACCGATTTTTCACTGAGTACCTGCTTCCCTTCAAAATTTCCCTTATTCAAAATCATTCCCAGGAAATTTATGAAATCATTGGGCGTTGTTACGGCTCCATCCGCAGCATTAATGGCTCCTCCATTTTCATTGGTAAAACTGGTCCCACGCATCTTGCATGGCCTCAATATTTTTTCCTGAACGATGCGGTCAAAGGTTTTTTTTGTCACTACTTCCAGGACCCGCGCCGCAACATCTGGCCCGATTTGAGTAAAAAATACTTCTGTTCCCGGATTGGTCTGAATTTCTCTTTTGGATGCAAAAGCGTCTACTTCTGCTTCAAGATCCGGATACTTGCTTTTTTGAAGCAGTTTGAGGGGGCCGGGAGGATCTGCATGAATGCCGGTGGTAAAAGTCAAACAATTCCGGATCGTGATATAGCTCTTCATATACTTCGCAAAAATGGGAATGTATTTGCTGACCTTATCGTCCAGCGAAATTTTTCCGGCATCCACATACGCCATTACCGCGGCGGCGGTGAGCCATTGACTGGCAATACCCGCAGCCCTCTGTGTTCTTCCATTGAAATCCCCGATATCTTTTTCAATCTCCTTTTTGTAAACCACTTTTCCTCCCTTATATGCGAGCGCCACCAGGCTATTTCCGAATAATTTTTGGTTTGCCTTAAGATACTCATCCGTTTCGGGAGAAGTCGACGGCAGGGTTTTGGATGATTGTGAAAAGGAGACCAGCCAGAATAACAGCAGGGAACAAATCAGGCTGAAGGGACGGCATGCGATTTTTATTTTATATGACAGAGTTTCAGGGAATTGGGATTGGATTAACATTTGAATCATAAACTTTGATTTTAAAATATATCCAATGAATTTAAACAACTTCACCATAAAAGCTTCCGAGTCGCTTCAGCAGGCCCAGCAACTGGCGTTTAACGGGCAGAATCCAACGATTGAAACGGAACACCTTATGAAAGCGTTGCTTGAACAGGAGGATTCCCCCGTAGAATATCTCCTGAAGAAAAATAATGTTACCATTAATCTGCTGGAGACAAAGCTAAACGACCTTATCGCCAAACTCCCAAAGGTTTCCGGAACCGATCCCGCCCAATCGCTTAGCAGGGAAGCCAATAACGTAGTACTCCGCGCGGGAGCAGTTTTGAAACAATTCGGCGATGAATTTATTACTCCGGAGCACCTCGTACTTGCCATTATTCAGGGAAATGATGCCACTGCAAAATTACTCAAGAATGCGGGCCTTACAGAAAAAGGCCTGATCAGTGCCGTTAAGGAATTGCGAAAGGGTTCAACTGTTTCTTCAAATACCCAGGAAACCCAGTTCAATACTTTAAATAAATATGCAAGAAACCTGAATGAACTTGCAAGGCAGGGTAAACTCGACCCGGTGATCGGCCGTGATGAAGAAATACGCAGGACCCTGCATATTCTTTCTCGCAGAAGTAAAAATAATCCGATCCTCGTAGGAGAACCCGGCGTGGGCAAGACAGCGATTGCAGAAGGACTCGCTCACAGAATTGTGAATGGGGATGTTCCGGAAAACCTAAAATCCAAAGTCATTTATGCCCTGGACATGGGCCAACTCATTGCAGGTGCCAAGTATAAAGGAGAATTTGAGGAAAGGCTAAAAAGCGTTGTAAAGGAGGTGAGCGGCAGCAGCGGTGAAATTATTTTGTTTATCGATGAGATCCATACCCTCGTTGGTGCAGGAGGTGGAGAAGGTGCCATGGATGCTGCGAATATTCTTAAGCCTGCTCTGGCGCGGGGTGAACTCCGGGCCATTGGTGCAACAACCCTGAATGAATATCAAAAGTTTTTTGAAAAAGATAAAGCCCTCGAGCGCCGTTTCCAAAAAGTATTGATCGATGAACCGAATGAAGAGGATGCGATTTCTATTCTTCGTGGATTAAAGGATAGGTATGAAGCCTATCATCATGTTCGAATTAAAGATGAAGCGATCATTGCGGCCGTTGAATTATCTCATCGCTATATCACCGACAGGTTCTTGCCTGATAAGGCAATCGACCTGATTGATGAAAGTGCGGCCAAGCTGAGACTGGAAATGAATTCAATGCCTGAAGAACTTGATCAGATGGAACGGCAAATCCGTCAACTTGAAATTGAACGCGAAGCGATCAAGAGGGAAAATGATGAAGAAAAACTGCGCACGCTAAGTGCTGAAATTGGCAATCTGAGCGTAACAAAAGATACGCTGATGGCCAAATGGAGACAGGAAAAAGAATTGGTAGAAAAAGTACAGAATGCAAAATCCCGTATTGAAGACCTGAAGCTTGAAGCAGAAAAAGCAGAAAGGGAGGGGGATTACGGTAAAGTTGCCGAGATCCGCTATGGCAAAATAAAGGAGCAGGAAAAGATCGTTTCAGATTTTGCGGCTCAGCTCAGTAATAGTGCGGATAAGCGGCTCCTGAAAGAAGAGGTGGACGCTGAGGACATTGCAGAAGCTGTTGCCAAGGCTACGGGCATTCCGGTAGCCAAGATGATGCAAAGTGAAATGGAAAAATTACTGAACCTGGAAGATGAACTGCACGGTCGCGTAATTGGTCAGGATGAAGCCATTGCTGCTGTTGCGGATGCTATACGCAGGAGCCGGGCCGGACTTCAGGATCCAAAAAGGCCGATCGGGTCATTTATTTTCCTCGGTACTACAGGCGTGGGGAAAACAGAACTTGCTAAAGCACTTGCCGAATATTTATTTGACGATGAGAGTATGCTTACCAGGATTGATATGAGCGAATACCAGGAAAAGCACACGGTGAGCCGGCTGATAGGAGCGCCTCCCGGATATGTCGGATACGAGGAAGGGGGTCAGCTTACTGAAGCCGTGCGGCGCAAACCCTATAGCGTGGTTTTATTGGATGAAATTGAAAAAGCAAACCCGGATGTATTCAATATTTTACTTCAGGTATTGGATGATGGGAGACTGACCGATAATAAAGGAAGGGTGGTGAATTTCAAGAATACGATTATCATCATGACCAGCAATTTGGGAAGTCAGATTATCCAGACAGCATTCGAAGATGTGACCGAGGATAATAAGGAAGAAGTTGTTGAAAGGACCAGGAGGGAGGTCATTGGATTATTGAGGCAGACGATCCGCCCTGAATTTCTCAACAGGATAGATGAGGTGATCATGTTCCAACCCCTCCTGAAGGCAGAAATCAGGGAAATTGTCCGGATTCAGCTCAACAGCCTGGCCCAGATGGTCCTTAAAAACGGGATTGACCTCCGGTTTAGCGAATATGTTATCGATTACCTTGCAGAAAACGGATTCGATCCTCAGTTTGGGGCGCGTCCCTTGAAAAGACTCATTCAAAAAGAGATCGTTAATCCCTTGAGTAAAAAGATATTAGCTGCCAGTATCCATCATGGTCATCCGCTGCTGGTAGATGTGTTTGACGGATTGGTTGTATTTCGGAATGAGCGGGAAGAACATGAGAAAACGTCTATCACATCTTAATAAGTTGTTAACTAATTTATTAACCTTTCAGACCACCGTAAAATAAGTAAGATTTTTGGGGGAAAATACCTATTTTTAGCCGCCTCCTGCCAATCCGTCTGGTTAAGAGGCTTTTTTTTCAACTTTTGGGGTTGAGCGATGTTATACTATAAAGATTAGAAAATCAGGAAAAAAAATAAATCAAAAGGATACATATCATGGCGTTTAAGAAAGAAATCATAGAGATCATTGAACCAAGAGACGTTTTTGTTGGCCCTAAGACTGCTCCTGTTACCCTGGTAGAATTCGGAGAATATGAAAACGAAGACTGCGCCAAGGCACATGAAGTGGTAAAAAAGATTATGGAAGAATATGATGGAAAGGTTAGATTTAATTTCCGTCATTTCCCACTGACCAAGATTCATCAGCGTAGTCTCAAAGCAGGTGAGGCTTCCGTAGCCGCTGCCCAGGAAGGTAAGTTCTGGGAAATGCACAATATATTATTTCATAACCGCCATAACCTGGGTACGACAAGCCTTAAGCTGCATTCCAGGGAAGCTGGTATTTCCAATAAGAAATTTCTGGACCACCTTGTCAATGCTACGTATGGCTGGCAGGTGCAAGGCGATCTCCGGGAAGGTATTCAAAAAGGAGTCACTACTGTACCCGCCTTCTTCATTAACGGAGAGCCCTTCAACGGGAAGCCCACATTTGATAACCTCAGCAAGGGAATCGAAGCGGCACTTAAAAAAGCCCGGAAGAAAGAGAAAGCAAGTGTAGCGAGGTAATGGCTGGCGGATGACCTGGCAATTATGGCCAGTTCCATTGAAATCAGGATTCAAATTATTTCGAGAGCGCTATGGCGCTCTTTTTTTATTTGCATATACCTGCCTAATTTTTCCATTGAAAGTCCTTCAACAGTCAACCTTCAAATTTACCAGCTGCTGTTTAATCACCAAAGCTTCTTGTAGTTTTGACAATTAATACCTAATTTGTTCTCATCCCTGAATTTGAGCTCTCATAAGACCAATACTGAATGAAAATTTCCGGCATATCCAATACATTCCTGGAGAAATTAAGGTGGTTTTCTATTGAAAGACCCTTTTCCTGGGTAAAAAGAAAATGGCCCCGAACTTCTTTTCTGCGAAAGAACTATTCGATTCCCTCCAGGATGGGTGTTTTCTCTCAAAAATCACATCATTTTCTGGAAGAAATTAAGTCCCTGGGATTCACAAAAACCATGGACGAACTTGATAGAGGGAAGCTGAGTGTTTTTAATCAACTTAATTTTTTTCAATTCCTCACCGGGATCATCGTTCCCCTGATTTGTTTTTTTGGTAATAGCAAATTTCCGCTGAATTCTTTTTTTCTGGCCAGCCTGCCGGCATGGGTTAGTCTGCTTGTGCTTTATCTGAATTTTTATTACAGGTATGAAGCGGGAATGATAACTTATTTTATCCTGTATCCTGTTATGACCTCCATTGTTTACATGAGTGGCATGAACCTCGGTGTTGAATTATACTTTGTACTGAATGGTATCCTGGCCGTATTTTTTCTGCCCCTGATTACCCAAATGCTGTTTTCCGTAGGTCTTTCGATGGTGAGTTATTTTGCGCTGGTGGTATTAAGCAATCATTATAATTATCAGTTACACTCTTCTAACCTGTTCTTATATCTTTTTAACCAGATCACTGCTATCCTGTTAATTTTCTATGCACTGTTCCTGATAAAAAGAGAAAGCAGCTTGTATCAGTTAGGTATTCTGGCCACAAACCGGGCCTTGCAGGAGAACAATGATAAAATTGAAAGACAGAAGGCGGAAATTGAAGAGAAAGCCTTACAACTCGGTGAGTTGAATTCGCTGAAGAATAAGCTTTTTTCGGTTATCTCCCATGATATGAAAACCCCCATGTACGCCTTACGAAATCTTTTCAGCAGTATGCAGCAATTAAAAATGAGCGGGGCAGAGATCAAGGCTATTATCCCTGATGTGGTTACCGATCTTAACTATACAACCGGGCTTATGGAAAATCTGCTCCATTGGGTAAAAAGCCAGATGAATTCGGCAAGTGTTTCTCCTCAGCCCATAGATCTTGGCCAGATCGCAGAAGAGGTAATCAACGTACAACAACTGCAGGCTTCATCAAAGAAAATCCTAATCCATTGCGAAATCCCTGAAGAAAGTTTCGCATATGCTGACAAGGATATGGTTAACCTGGTGCTGAGAAACCTGCTATCCAATGCAATCAAGTTTACACCCGATAAGGGCAAGATCAGCATCCTGCTGCGGCCCGAAGGTCCTTTTCTGAAGGTTTCTATTGTGGACAGCGGAATTGGAATGAACGCCGAAACCATCGCGCGCATCCATCAAAATAATTATTACAGCACTTACGGAACCGCGAAGGAAAGCGGAACGGGTCTGGGCCTGATGCTCTGCAAAGAATTCCTCGCCAGGAATGGCGGATCACTTATGATTGAAAGCCTGCCCGGGATCGGAAGTACTTTTTCTTTCACGCTTCCGGCTTATGTATTGAGTGGTGATGTAGAAGAATCGTTGATGGTTGATGGTTGATGGCTCCCAATTGCCCCGTAGTATAAACCATTACAAACTTCCGTTAAGGAAACGATAAGAATAGAAGAGAAGGTTCTATTTTTTCCGGCCTGTTTTAGATCTTTCTTTGCGTCATGATTCAGGCATGCGATATAAGACAAAAATTAAAAGTGCTAATTGTGGATGATTCAACACTTATTGTGAATCGTCTTAGACGCCTGTTGGATACCGCACCAAATATTTCCGGCTTTTCTGATGCGCAGGATTTTGAAGAGGGAAAAATGCTTTTTGACCTGGAAAATCCGGATGTGGTCTTGCTGGACATCAACCTACCGTCCAAAAGCGGCCTTAGTCTGCTAACTCATATTCGTGATAAGCAACTTCAAACCAAAGTAATTATAATCACTAACGAAGACGGCAGCTATTACCGGAAACTTTGTCTTGATCG
>Ga0182024_10013763_pt1 | contig 15732 bp, 22 predicted proteins | sample P32metaG_FD_120480 | JGI IMG/M metagenome (GOLD analysis project Ga0182024, IMG submission 120480) | Permafrost microbial communities from Stordalen Mire, Sweden - P3-2 metaG (Illumina Assembly) | ecosystem: Environmental > Terrestrial > Soil > Wetlands > Permafrost | place: Sweden: Stordalen... | reverse complement strand
GAAGTATCTGCAGCACGTCATCGGGATAGGTTCGTTTCAGCCGGATTGGATTAACTATCTCGTCGGCACGTTCTTTCCGCCGGTGTTAGTCTTTGCGTTACTTGCCTTAATCCTCGACGGCATCGGCTTCGTGCTGTCCCATATCTGAGAAAGCCAAATGTCATCTAAATGACGAACGATAAAGACTGCTTAGACCGAGCAGTTCAGGTCGCCACACTTTTTATCGCATTCGCGACGCTTGTGGGAGCCGCCGGTGCGGTTTGGGCAGCGGTAGCCGCTATGGGCGCGTGGCAAGAAGCTCAGAAGCAGGTCAATATAGCTAGTACCGCTGCCAGTGACGAAAGGCGCGCCACGCTAGTTGAAACCTCGGCTCCGCTTGCTATTCAGTGTCCCTTCGCGACTGCGCGAGGAACGGCAGACGGAGTTTGGACATTCTATGCCAACGGCACAAGCGGCTTCATTGACTCCCCGCAGCCGTTCGTTTCCTCAGGTGCAACCGCCGCGCTTTGCAGGGTAACGAACTATGGCCGGGTGCCCGCCTTGCTCGTTACGTTGCATTTCGCATATTACCGAACGAGCGTTGGAATCTGCGACCTCGTTAATGCGAGCGCCTTTTACGGTCACGATACGGAGAAGAAGCTATTCAGTACAAAGGACCTGCCGATTTTGGGAATCCCAGCGGGCGGAACGTACACGGTTGGGCTACGCGCCGTTACGCGCGACTTTATATTTATTAACCTGCCGGACGCCGCTTCGTATCAGACTCCTGCGGAATCTAAGCCAACGGAAAAGGCTATGCTTCGGTTCGGTGAGGCGGGCATTACGCTGCAAAGTCACGGGGAAAACCCGACCTGCTTTAAGCACTCTCGACGCTAGTCGGGGTTCGGCCGGTTTTGCTCACGGATTGCTCACGAACTGCTTATACCGCCCACCATTAAAGGTCTTATATTGTAGGGCTTTTTTAGTTTGCTTGACTCGCTAGGCGAGGAAGCTGACTGCCAATTCTGACTGCCACTTTTTGACGGCGGCAGACTGAGCAAGAGGGGCCGACATGGGAAAGGGCCTACGGGAATTTCCGGTCTGCTATAATCGTGCCCAATGAAGAATTCTCGAAAAGCGAAAAAGGTGATTTGCCCGGGATGCGGGAGGCGCAGCAAAACTGTGCGCGCGAAGCATTGCCGTACCTGCGCTGCTCATGCATCCGCGCGAAGTCGCAAGCACCCCGCTCTGCTCGAAACGGTAAAGCGTAAAGTTAGCAGGGTTACGAAGCGAACCGCAAAGCGAACGCGGAAGCGGACTGGACGGCGCTAGGCACCCGGCGCACGCCGCATTTAAAAAGTCTCAGCGAGGGCTTGTTATGACCATTCTCCTCACCATCGTTACTTGTCTCGTGGTCTTCGTTGTTCAAGCGTGGATATTGCCGATTATCGTTGGCCTACCGCTCTTAGTGGTGACGGGCACACCAGCGCGCCTCGTCTGGCGCACCGTTCCCCTGTTGGGCGGCGAAGACATGGAGCATTATGCGGCAGCACACCCCTGGCGAATTCACTGGGCGGCATTTCTCTTTCGTTGGGGCTGCATCGCGCATGCAGTCATTGAATGGGGACTATTGGTCTGGTTGCTCGTTTTTCTCAGTACACGAATACCGATTGTAAGTTGGTATTGGGTCTATGGTGTTTCGTTTCTTATTTTTCTCAGCTCACTAAAGAACGCTGTTGGCCTAAATTCGCAGGCCAACTCGCTATCGCATCGCCTTTGCGGGGGCACGACGGCATTCCGCTATCGTCATGGTCAACGCGACTTGCCACCGGACGAACTCCTTGGCCCAATCCCAGTTACTAGGCATGGCTTTTAGCTCAATCGTTTCGTCTACTTTGTCCGGTCGGTCTCCGTCATTGCGCCAAGAAGTCTTCAATCATCTTGGGGAGGTCCTGGCACCATTCGCGCATCGTCGTTCCGCGATTGTCCACAGCTTCGGGAGTTAGCAACTTTTTCCGCAGGCATTCCTTGACTGTGTTAACGGCATCGGCAAACGTTTCTTCGGGTGCATACATATTCGATATTTCCTTTCTGGCCGGAGCCTTTTCAGTAATCGTAAACCCCCGGTCATGCTATACACCAGCCCCCAAGAGTCCCTTATCGGCTAAATTGCGGCGGCTTCGCTTCCTATCAGCTACCGGCACGCAGAACGGTAGCGTGAAGCTGCCTGCTTCTGCTATGCTTCGCGTAATGCAGGGCCTGGATATATCGTTTCAAACCGCCTTCTCCGCTCTGGCTGCGGTCGCCGCAGTTGTCTGGACGGGCGGGCTCATCGTACTGCAACTGCGCGAACGCCCAAGCACCCCTTCAAGCCCTCCTGTCGATGACGCATATAAGCAAGAGAAAACGACCATTCAGGCAGGGATGGCGTGCGCAGCATTCGGCTTTCTTGTGCCGCTCGTTCTCCTGCTTTTTACCGGCCTATTGTTGCATATAGCGTTTGCGGTCGGCACATTAATTTACGCAAGATTGACAAGGAAGAATCCGCGCATGATATGGGACTATCTACGGCAAAGGCCGCCCGCAGTCAAATGGGCCGAAATAAACATCGTATATGCTTTGCCGACGCTTGGACTTTTCGCATTAGCCATTTTCCCGCATCCGCTTTTATGCGCTTTCCTAAGTCTGCTTGGTATCTTCTTGGCGTACTACTATCTTAGCGCCGTGCTGCGTTCCGCTTTGTAAGACCAGGAGCGGGCCTCGGTCCAGGCAAAGGCAAGGAGTGGGCAAAGCCGAACACGCCACCATGCAACCGTTCCGTATCGCCATCCTGATATTCGCCGTCGGCGCGTCCGTCGCTAACTACTTCGCAGCGAGAGAATACTGGGATAGAATCGCCGCGTCAACCCCGCTCGCTTCATCTACAGCAGCGCCGACTGACTCTCCGGGGCTTATTGACTGGAGAAAGTATGCCGGCACCGCAAACGAACAGCCGACTCCTGTGACGCCAGACCCTGCGACAGCGAGTCTCCGCGCAGAAGCCAAAGACAAAGCCTGGATGCGCGAGGCCGTCGTTCTCACCATCGCGGGCGTTGCGTGGTTCCTTCTTCCATCCGTGAAGAAACGAGCGGAATGACCGCACTCATTGCATTCCTGGGGCGAGTCGTCAATTAATCCAGACTCCCCTTGCTAGTCCAATCACGCGGGCAATAGCGACTATGGTACCGCACGCGATGAATACCCAAGGCGCAATGTCGATAAGCATTTGGTTCGTGACATCGCGTACCGTCAGCCGTCGAACCCAGTCGTACTCCCGCGCTTTTGCAAACGAAGGAACCGTGCGCACCACTAGCATGCAGAACAGTCCCAGAATATAGAACCCGAACAGCCATGCGGCAATCGTCGCGAAGAACCTGCCGCCGCCAAAGGGCGCAAGAATACCGACCGCTACTATCATTGCCACGAGGCGTGACGCGATACTGCGACTCATTGCGCCTCTTTGGTTCGATGGCTTGTTTAGCTTACCTGTCTTCGGGGGCGAAGCCGCCAACTGTTTCGCCCATCATAGCAAGGCGTTCTGTCTTCGCCTGTTCTGCCGTTATGCCGCGCTGCCCGGAACGGTCATGCGTGACTTCAAGGCGCCCACATACGATGCAATCATGCAGCTTCTCTTGGTCGAAGTCTCCGATGTACGCGAATTGCGGGCAAGGCGGAAGACTGTTCTCCGGGGTGATTATCTCTTGCATGCAGCGCATAACGCTCGACGATGGCCCGAAGTTGCCCCTTGTCCAAGAGGCGCCGAGACGGTAACAGGCGGCCCCCGTCGAACGTTCCGGAAAAGGGAGACAGAGCGGATGAAAACTTTACGCTTGGGTCGCTACGCACTATGCACGGGCGTTGCGGTTGCATTGCTCGCAGGCTGCGGCGGATCGCAGCCACCGACCGGTGCGCCGGGCGCGATACCGCCGTTCGGCACATCGGGTATGGCGCGGGAAAACGCAGCGCGCCAAGGTCCGCAATTCTTTCGTGTGTTATACCGCTTTGCTGGCGGCCGTCACGACGGGCAAAATCCACAGGCAAGTTTGATCGACGTGAACGGAACACTTTACGGCACAACCGCAGCCGGCGACGGTTGCAAACACGGCTATGATTCCGGTTGCGGAACTGTCTTCAGCATAAGCACCTCTGGATCGGAAAAGGTGCTGTACCGCTTCGCAGGCGGTTCGGATGGTTGGCTTCCCGTGGCGAGCTTGATCGACCGGAACGGTACGCTTTACGGCACGACGCGGTATGGTGGTGGGTCGGGATGCGTAGAGTATTTCGGCTGCGGAACGATTTACACGATAAGCGCAAGCGGCACAGAGAAAGTCTTCTATGCTTTCCAGAGTAACGTCAACGGAAGCCAGCCTCTTGCAGACCTGATTGACGTTCATGGGACGCTGTACGGAACAACGTATCTCGGCGGCGCTTCCTATCTTGGTACCGTATTTAGTCTAAGTAAGAGGGGTGTCGAAACGGTGCTCCATAGTTTCGCTGGCGGCGCTGACGGTGAATACCCATACGCCGGTCTGATCGACATAAAGGGAACACTGTACGGCACGACCTGGAGCGGTGGTGGGGGATGCGGTTCGAGTGGGGGTTGCGGAACCGTTTTTAGCATAAGCACCAGCGGTGTCGAAAAGGTGATCTATCGCTTTGCCGGCGGCTCCGACGGCGCGAATCCTAACGCGGGTTTGACTGTCGTCAACGGCATAATGTATAGCACGACTTCGCCATTCATAGGCTGTGGCAGCGGAGGAGGCTGTGGAACCGTTTACCAAATTAGCACAACCGGCAAAGAGAAAGTCCTGCACCAGTTTGGTCTCGGCTCGGACGGTTCGCAGCCCATCGCAGGTTTGATCAACGTTAACGGCAAGCTTTACGGCACGACGCAAACAGGCGGTTTAATCTCAGAATGCGGCAAATATCCCGGTGGCTGTGGAACCGTTTACAGCGTAACTACCGGTGGCACCGAAAAGGTGCTCCATAGCTTCGCTGGCAGCAGCGACGGAGCATATCCTCTTGCTGGCTTGACCTATGCCGGCGGTCGGCCCTATGGGACAACTGCCTCTGGAGGAACTTCTGGTTGTGGCGGAGCCGGCTGCGGAACCGTTTTCACGCTGTCGCCGTAACGCAAGCCTCGCGCCGCACCAGCCCCCGCGCATCTGCCGCTCTGCACGACTTCGCGAAAGCGGGCCGTGTTCGATATGCAAGGCACCGAAGGCTGAGGCAGGTTGGCTCGCCGTGGCGTGGCCGCACGGGGCTAAGCACCACCATGCCGAAACGTTGCTGAGCACCGTGGCGTACCAGGGCACCAGTACCAGCAGCCCCACGTACTTACCGCCACCAAGTACGCGATAAGGAGCCTGCACCAAATTGGGAATCCGGAATGAAAGAGCGCGCTCGTAGCCGGCAGTGCTATCAGCGGTGAAGCGCTACGCCGCCCCGGTTGCGCTCGGTGTCATTTTGTTGCTCGCCGCGGCGTTACGGCTCTACGACATCGGTGGCGTTCCAACGGAACTGGACGCCGACGAGATCGATCTCTATAATTCGGCGTACAGCATCGCAACGACCGGGCACGACCTCGACGGTACGCTACTCCCGTTTTTCTACTCGCCGGTGACCCGCAATCCGCCAGTCTACGCAATTGCCGCATACGGGTCCGGCCTGATCTTCGGGCGTACGCCGTTGGGCTTGCGGCTGCCGGCGGCCATCTTTGGACTGATCGCAATAATCCTGCTGTACGGCATCGCTTTCGAGCTGACGCGAAGAGGTGATGTCGCATTGATCTCAGCGGTTTTGATGGCGACGCAACCGATCTTCGTGCACTTCGCACGCGTCGGCTGGGAGCCGGCCTCCGAGCTACCGTTCTTGCTCGGGGGTGTGTATATGATGCTGCGCGCGATGCGTTCATCAACGATACCGATCCGGCCACTTTTCGCTGCCTCGCTCGTACTCGGTCTGACCGCGTATACCTACATGGCCGGCTGGTTCTATGCCTTGCTTCTCGGCGGCGCGCTGCTGGCTTTCAATCTGCGCCGTTTCGCATCATGGCGCGGCGCGCTCGCGGTCGCTGGCGCGTGCGCCATCTGGCTGATGGTGGCCGCGCCCGCACTCTGGGTGTGGTTCTTTGACGAGCACACCGTTTCTCATACGCTCGGCATGGCCACGTTCGCAGGCGGAGTCTCGGCGAGCTCAATACATACGTTTTTCGTCAACTACGCCGCGCATTTCAACTGGTCGTATTTGGTGACGACGGGCGACCCGATTCCCGGCGTTACGTGGCGCTATCTCGACGGCATGGGCGCGTTCTTCGGATGGGTTGTTCCGCTCGCAGCGCTCGGATTCGCGGCGAGTGCGCGATACATTCGCCCGCGCTGGGCGCTGGTGTGGACCTGGCTCTGGCTTGCCGCATATCCGCTCGGCGGTGCGCTCACCAACCAAGGCATACCCGGAACGCCCAACGCGCCGCGCACGCTCGCGGGGGCGCCGGTCTTCTGCATTCTCGCCGCCGTCGGTATCGCACTGCTCTTCGATTGGGCCGCCTCTTTGCGGCGGCCGCGCATGGCTCGCATTGCAGGCATTGGCGTCCGTACGATCTTCGCAACGGCCGTGATCTTCTCGACCGTCTACTTCGCTCGGTTCTACTTCACGCGCTACGTCCACCAAAATTCAAATGCGTGGTATTCGGGAACGCGCGCTCTCTTCGCGGCGATTCGTGAGAATCGCGACAGCTACAGGCGGGTTTGCTTCAACGTACGGCCCGCGTCGTATCAGCTGCAGACGTTCGGACGCTTCTATCTGAACGGCATACCGCTTCGGGTGATCGAGGGCATCGACGACCCGAGTTGCTCGCTTCCTGGCACGCTCGCCGCCGTCGACAGCGATCACCATTTCGAACGAACTGGTTTTCGCGTTCTCGCCAAGATCGAAGACGTCGACGGTAATCCGTTCGCCAATCTTAGCGGCTACCGATGACGTTGGTCTTCGTCCGATTCCCCCGCACGCGCTGCCCCTCTGCACGACGTTCGCGAAAGCGGGCCGTGTTTGCTTTGCGCACGCTATCGCCCGAACAAGCTAAACCCCTCAAGCTGTTGCGCGTAGAAATTGTCTTCGCGCCGCGCGGCTGCAAGTTGCCTGCAATACAAAAGCGCCCAGCCCCGGCCTTATTGCGAAGTCTCCCAGTTAGTCATCGTTCCGATGTTGTTCTGCTGCTACTTGATGGCTCGACTGGACATAGAATCGGCCTTAGAACCTTAGCGAGAGGTTACCTGCAAGTCGTAAGGGAGTCCCTGTCAGGGCGGCGCAGTAGGAGGAATGGAGTCCGAGAAGCACTTCGCCTGGTCGTTTGGTCAGCTACTGCTAGTGCCCGTTCCAATCATTGGAATACTTACTAAACTACTGCCATCCAATGTCGGCGTGGTATTACTTATGCTCGCCGTGGTTCTAACGGGCCTTGCGATTTATTTCTCAGGTCGTGATTTAGCTAAGGCACAAAATACAGCCGCGACAAATAGTAAGTATCTTACTGGCATATATGCTGCCGTTCGCGTTACAGATACGGCCCCAGTAGGGCTTCGCGAGGAGACCGCTGCTCTCGTCGGGGCTATTTGGCGGGCCGTAATAGACCTTTACAAGGCCGATAATCTCCCAGCGCCAGCATGGAGCAGCGATATAATGGGGGACTTTACCCAATTGAGCGACGGTTATCGAGAAGCATTCAACCGTACTAGCACGTTTATGCAGGGCTCCGACTTCACGGCGCTTCAGCAAAAATATATCGTCGTGCGCTCTCGACTCTTTGAATTACGACGCGCTGACGGCAGCTATTTGCTAACAAAAGACGAGATGCAACTTCTCCAGAACATGTCAGTGCAAAAAGACCTTCTGGAGCAGCAGGCTCAGGCGCTTCAGAATATCATTCCGAGGATAGGTTCTTTGCCAAAGCCTTCTGGTAGTCGTCGGCGATGGTGGCATTTTTGGTAATGGAGGCCAGGAGTGACTTAGGCGACCGATTCGATTTGCCACAACTTAGCGTCGATGCCCAACTCGAAGAAGGCAGAGACCAAGCAGCAGAGGTTATGACAAAGAACCTTGGCGAGAACCTCGTTCACCTGAGCGACTTCCGTCTTGGCGCGAACGCGGGAGCCAAACTTGGCCTTAATCACGCGGCAAGGCTTCCCCTGAGGGGTCCTTAACTTAGTTGGGTGCGAGGTTTTTGATTTTTATAATTAGTTGACGGGCGGCCATGCGGTCAGAGGCGGAATTGTCCGGGTCTCTAGCGACAGCATCGGCTTCTGAATCTGCCTCTCCGGCCTGAACGGCACCGTCCATAATGTCACCCTGCTCGATATAACTCTTAGCGACAACATAAAGCATAGTGGCATATACTGTGTGCTCTTGGGCCGATTGAGGGCCGGTCGGAAAACTCGCGCTACAGAGGTCTAGCCCCTTCAGCGACGCTTTAGCCATATGCCGCGCTTTGCTGTATTCTTGGCGTCCGAGAGATTGCTGTGCTTCGCGGGCTAAAGTACCTATCGTGTAGCCAAATGCGTCGTCGCAACCATCTTCGGTATACTGTTTGCTAATGACGCTATCGGGGTCGCTGAAGAGACGGGCGAGACGATGCTGCTCGGCCTCTATCTCTGATTGTGTAGGCGTATACGTCCCAGAAGGTTGTGGTGCCACGGTCACGGTCGGCGAAACGGTCACAGACGGTGAACTAGTCGCAGCCGTATTTCCTTGCTTGGCACAACCCGCAAGAATTAAAACAAATGCAAGGACGGCAGAATATGACTTCATAGAATGGCGGTTATGCTGAGACGCATCAAGCGGTATAATAAGAAAGAGGAGTAACTTTTCACGGTGGCGGGCACCTGCTAATTCCCTTTATTGGGGATACCAGCAGGCTACGCCATCGTTGGTTCAATCTCGGCGTGACCCGCCAGGCTTAAGCAGAGCCGGTTTCGACCGAGTAAACGCCACCTGGATTTTGACTCCAGGGGTGGGGCCGCGCCGGGGCCTTTCGAGGTATAAACTCGGGTCTCGGCGCGGTCACATCTCCGTTAGCGATTGCGACCAAAGTTTCGAGGAAGTACGCTTTCGAATCCCAACAAGGTTGGTCCCAGGGAACTCTGGCTGCGTTCGCTGGTACTGCGGTAACCGCCATCGCCGCTGCGATGATTGCGATGCAGCGTTTCACTGAGAGGTTCACCCCTGAGATAGGCCAACAAGCCGACATAAGGTAACCGTCCCCTCTAACAAGTTCGACAAGTTCGCTTGCTGAGCCGAGACTCTTCCTTGACCTACGCGGACAAGCTCGCAGGAGCGTAGCCGATGCGTGCGGCGCGGCACTGTTAAGTTTGGGCGACCTCGGAAAACCGCCGTCTCGGGGCCGGAAGCCGCCAGAGTCGGACCCTCAGTGAACCGCTCACTGGCGAAGGCTACGGTCCATACTCGAAAACTGTACCGAACCCAACTCCCCCGCTGGATGTAGTGCCATACAACTTCCCTTGAATCGCAATCAGGTTTGATTCAGGCCCTGTCCCATCGACCTTCCCCAGACGATAGATGACCCCGAACCGATTCGTTTGCGGAACGTATGAAAAGATAGTTCCACAATCGTGGCAACCGGGCGGACCTCCAGCCGATGTTGTGCCATACATTTCGTCGCTTATTGCCGTGACGGCAGACTTAGGGCCTGCGCCGCCTATCCCGTTTGTGAATCGGTGAACGATGTTCTCCTTATGCGAGGCCAGGTCAAACGTGTAAAGCGTTCCACAGTTACAGCGGCCCCCGCCCCCGCTCGTCGTTCCGTATATCATTCGGCCTTGTATTACTGGCGCTGCTGCGGGAGCCGCTCCATCACGGCCTCCACGAAAGCGATAGAGCACGGTTTCAACTCCCGATGAAGGGCTTAACGAAAAAATCACGCCGCACCCACTAGAGCACGATGTCCCGCCGCCGTATTCGGTTGTGCCGTAGAGGGTGCCATTGAAGGCAGTGAGGTACGCCCAGTAAGCACCGTCTTCATTATTAAATCTGTGGATAACTCTCAGTTCTTGCGACACCGGGTCGAACTGGAAAATGGTCCCACATCCACCCCCCGAGCAGTATTGACCATTAATGCCTCCGTGACTTGTGCTGCCATAGATTTTGCCGCCTAAAGCGACTAGATTTGTGTAGTAAGGATTAGTGCCGTCTCGTCCTTTACTGAAGCGATGCACAACCTTTTCCTGTCCCGATGACGGATTCAACACGAAGACCGTTCCGCAGCCGAAGCCGTCGTCGCACGAAGCATCTCCGCCGCCGGTGGTTGTTCCGTACAGGCTGCCGTTGACGACTAGTAGCCCAGCATAAGGATTAGCGCCGTCTTGTCCCCCGCGAAAGGCATGAAGGACGCGCTCCGCATGACTCTTCAAACTCAGACTAAATGCGACGCCACAGCCTAGCCCTTTACATCCGGTTCCGCCGCCCGTGGTCGTTGTCCCGAAGAGGTTGCCATTAAACGCTACCAGACCAGCGTATGGAACAGCGCCGTCTTTGCCGCCTTTAAATGTGTAGAGCTTCGAAAAAGAACCAGTCATTGGAGCATGACTGTTCGGACGTTGCGGACTCGCGTCGGAAATACCCACGGGCGAAGGCGCGAATCCTGACGTACCACATGCGGTGAGTATGACTGTGCTGAAACATACTGCGATGAGCGCCGCCAACCGTTTCACTGCAAACGAGCCTTCGTGCCTCGCACGACCCGACGCTCGAACGCTCCGCGTGTCGTTCCTTCTGAAAGAACGCCGCGAGTCGTAGGCACTCAACAACATTAGCCAGTGTATCTTATGCACCGTAAACTCCAATCAAACGACATGGGGCACCCGAGCAATATAACGACCGCCCTACAAAAGAAAAATGAGCAGTGTGCCTTTCCGATGCATGGGCCCAGTCTCTTGTTACCCCGTCTTGGTGTACCCCATTTTGGGCTAGGTCATAGAAGCCTTCTATCATTCGCACGATGGGGTCTGCCAGCGGGTGAGCAAACAAATCTATTCGAGTCAAGCGAGGCGTCTTTGCGACCTTCTGGTCGAGTATAGGAAACGCAGCGGAGTTACGCAGGCAGAGCTCGCGTCGAGAATCGGTCGTGCTCAAACCTTCGTCTCTAAGGTCGAGCTAGGTGAACGCCGTATCGACCTTATCGAACTTCTGCAGTTACTCGCGGTCCTTCGGGCCGACCCGGTGGAGTTCTTAGAGAGACTCCTCAAGCGACGGCGATAGATTACGTGGGCGTCGAGCCCAAGGGGCCGGGGACGCCTTGCAGCCCCCCTTTTTTGAAGCAGTGCGTCGCGTCAGCGTCTCGTCGGGAGCGGTTCTCTCAGCCGCGTGTTGAGTGTTTGCGATGTTCTCTTCCGTGCCGCACCAGAAGAAGGAGCGAATCTGCAAAAGCCTGAGGAACACTGAAAATGTAGCCCTGCTTGTATCCACGTCGGGAATCGAGAGGGCCATTTTCACCCTGCAGGCGACGCAGCGCCGCTAACCGCGATGACGTATCTACTGGAGTTTCTAGCTCCTCATAGGCGGCGCACACTAGGCGTCCTTCTTTAATCCAGCCTTGGCCGGGGAGCCCCTTGGGCTTTTTGGCGTGGACAAAGCGTTTTGTTACAGATGCGATGGCTCGTATCTGCTGCTGAACACAACAGAAAACCACGTCGCCGACCTCCAGACATTCCAAGTTCCGCCAATAGTAGCGGTCAGACCCGGTGCCGTGCTTGTTGACGCTGTGCAGAGGTGCCCAGAGGTACTCGCCCTCTGACTCGGCGTCAAAGGTCTTCCCTTGAAGAACAAGCCAATAAGCCACAATCCTCTTTGAATACTCCTTAAAGTCATTCTGGAGTTAGTTCCCAAGCGCGAGCTTTGTTGCGGAAAGGCTTCGTTCCCGCTCAACGCCGACACCCTTCAAGCTTGAAGTTGCGCCGAACCGGGTCGTTTGGGCAGTAATGGTTCCCAAGATGCCTTCCTTCGGGTACGACAGGGACGGCTGGCTTGTTCACCTTTTGCCGTATCGCTTGACTATCGGCTGGCTCTCAGGGTCCTTCAGGTATTTTGTCCCGGCGGTAGTCCTCGTGAGCATTTACTCAGCGTACTCAACCTGGCGAGCTACGGAGAGCTATACGCGGCCGCTTGAAGCGGGGCGCGTCAGTAAACCTGATAACCCCATGACCGCCCTAGCGTCACTGTTTGCTTGCCATATTCCTCACGAGCTATGTAGTTGGATGTACGCTCGATGCTTTATCGTGCGAGGCTGAGATGATTGTGGCGTGTGCGGCTAGAACGCGCGCCAAATGAAAGAGCGCGACGACGCCCTGCGGATGACCGAGAACGATGTGGTCGATGCCGTCGCCAAACATCTGAAGGCTGAAGGATGGACCATTACAAACACCTGCACTACAGAACAACGCGGCATTGACCTTACCGCCGAACGCGGCAACGAGGGACTCTTCTTGGAAGCGAAGGGCGGAACGTCAAGCAAAGAGGGAACCGGCCGTTACGGTAAGGGTTTTAGTACTAATCAGCAGCGTGACCATGTTGCCAATGCCGTATTGACAGCATTGAAGTTGCGTTCGAGTGAAACCAGGCCGCAAGTGGCGATTGCCTTTCCCGATACCCCAAGCCATCGCCGTCACTTAACAGCGGCAGCAGACGCCCTTAAAACGCTCTCAATATGGGCATACATCGTTCACCCAGACCAACGGGTCGAACGAATCGTCTAGGTCTGTTGCCATTCAGAATCCTGAAAGGCTCCACGCATGAAGCCGCGCGAAGAAGACACTGCAGATTTAGAGATGAGAGTGCGGTATAATCGGCCCCGTGAGCGAGTCTCAGGTTAAGTGAGCCCGGCGAAGCACGTTGCGGCCCATCACGGGCACGTCGTACACCACGCGGCGTCGTCGGTCCGCGACGCTGTAATGGCGGGGACAGACGTGCTTCTCTATTTTATCGCCGCCGTCGTCGGTTTCGTGCTGCTAATCTGGTGCGTTAATCGGGCTTCCCGTATGCGTCGAGAGAAGGCTGAGCAACAGGCTCAGGACGCCTCAAGAAGAGAAGACAAAGGCTCTCACCCCGTGGCTTCAAGAGCCGCTCCCGCCGATTGCTATGCCTATGGGGCTCGCATTTGAAGCCGGTGAGTTGGCCTACTATTCTGGTAGCGCGCAGATTCTCGGCGAACACACTCAGGCTCGTCGCGTCGGCGGTAGCGCCGGGCCGTCGTTTCGAGTTGCAAAGGGCGTGTACTTCCACACCAGTGCTTTCGCTTCGCAGCCTATTCGTCAAACGTATACGGCCGTAGATGACCGTGGCATTCTAACCGTCACGAACATGCGAGTGATTTTTATCGGCGCAAAGCACAGCCTCGCATGGCCGCTGTCCAAGATTCTCAGTCTAACTGCGTTCACTGACGGAGTACAGGTAAACCCCGAGAACAGAAGCCCGGTTGTCTTTCAAACCGGAAACGAAGTGGCCTCGGTAGTACTGCACAGAGCGCGCCAGGGGAGTCTTACCAAGAGCCTGTCGGCAACGGTCTCGGGAGGGTAGCCCCGACATGATGGTAGCGATAATCGTCGTCTGTTCGGTCGTAGGAGTGCTTCTCGGCACCCGCGCGGAGTTGAAGGTCTGGCTCGTTACGCTTGGGCCTCTCGCGGCTATTATGGTGTTGCTTGCGTTCTTCGTCTTTGACCCTTGCGCTTTCCACGGAGGCGCAGGGAACTGGCCGTGGTGGTCAGACCACCCGGCCGGAGCAATCATCTGCGCGGACAACACTGTAGTCCACTTGCCGTGGGCGTCGCCTTAGCGCGGGCTGTTCGGATAAGGTGTGCAAGTGAATCTCTGCGCCGTTGACGGAACGCTTTGGGCGGCCTGGGCTCAGGTTGTCGCGATTGTCGTCACGGGCGGCGGTGCTGTCATCGTCGCATGGACTCAGTTGCGTAAGTTCAATGAGAACGAGCGTGCAAAGACCACCATCGAGTACATGCAGCTTTACTCGTCGAGTGTTAGTCAGATTCCCGGCATCGTATCACTCACGCCCGAGGCTGCTCTCGCCTATATCGAGGGTGTTCTGTCCGACGAAACGATACTTTTGCGGCTGCGCGGCATTGCTGCGCGGATGAACGGCTTATCGGGTCCGGCTGTTACGCCGGAGTTAGAGCAGGAGTATACGCACTATTTTGCCGCCTTCACAATCGCTGCCAACTTCTTCAGCAAGACGGCCGGGCTTGCACGAGAGGGGCTTATCAACGGCAAACTGTTCTTGGACTTTTACGGCCTGCAGGTCGTGACGCTTTGGCGCTTTATTCAAGTCTTCGCCGAGTTAGACGAAAGACCACGGACGCTGCAGCAGAATCACTCTCTTCGAATGTTCGCGGAACAGGCGAGCGAGGCGTACGTCAACGAACCGAAGCCGGTCATCTAGGCTCTGCGGTTTGACCGAATGGTTTTGCTCACGGATTGCTCACGAACTTCAGACCCGTTCGTCCGGCCTTCGTTTAGTTCGTTACCCCGTTCGGCAGTTGTGCTTAGGACCGCACCGTTGCGGCCTTGATTTGCTTGTATGTGTCCCACGCGTCACTTATGAGGGCGAGTTGACCTTTACGGCCACTGTGCAGATTACCAGCGCGGTCGCAATACGGAGGCACCTTCTCTACATTCCCCTTGTAGAACTGAGTCCCGGGGTGCGTAAGACAAATAAGCTTCGTTTCATGCCCGAACATTGTCACCTGGTCAACGCCACGAAGCTTCCAATGTTGCTCGCCGAGCCCGAGCGTCGTAGATGCGGGCTTGCCCACCGTAATCACCAGGCTCGGCTCCAGGAGGTCGAGCGTTTTCGTCAACACTGCCTCGCACATGTCTAGGTAGTCGGGGAACTCGCTGCTGGGGTTTTTCCCGCTCTGCGAGTTCTTCGGCTCTTTCTCGCCGTCTTTAACGACCTTCCGAACACCCATAAACCTGTTTGTAAAGAAGCAGTCATCCAAGGCAAAGTCATTCTTGGTGCCTTCCTTGAACATTTTACAAAGGTCCCGAAACGTCATATTTTGGACGCCGTCATATCCGTGGTCAATGGCGTGACGATACCGTTGCAGCGAATCGTAGTCATGTGCCAAGACGAGGATGCCATGCTTGGGGAACCGTTCCGCGCAGTGCGTTGTACCGGGTCCGCCGGGGAAGGCACCTAAGTCCCGATTCGGCTTAACCCACTTCGGCGTCGGAACCATATACGGTAACTTGGCGTTCTCTGGGTGGTAGTAAGGCACTTCGCTGTCGTTGGGGCTGTACTTGAGAAGGAAGCGCATCAACTCATCGGACTCCGCAAAGTAGCGGTGCCCGTTTCGGAAGTCGGCTTCGGCTAAGGTCTCGCTCACGTCTCGCTCCATCTTTGGACGGAATGAGGGGGCTCACCTTATCCCAACTGGCAGGAGCGCGGCCGATGCTTACCGCGCGTCGCTGTTAAGTTAGGGCGACCGCGAGAAAACCGCCATCTCGGGGCCGGAAGCCGCCAGAGTCAGGCCGTCAGTGAACGACTCGCCGACGCTCAAGACTTGTTCACGGATTTGTTCACCGATTAGGTTATGACACATCACCATAGGTACCGCTAGTCCTACGTTTCGTGCTTGGGAGAGGGTTATGAATACCTCTTGAGGGGCCTGTAGCCGTTTAGCAAACCGCCGCCTTCAG
>Ga0182024_10013762_pt1 | contig 15735 bp, 21 predicted proteins | sample P32metaG_FD_120480 | JGI IMG/M metagenome (GOLD analysis project Ga0182024, IMG submission 120480) | Permafrost microbial communities from Stordalen Mire, Sweden - P3-2 metaG (Illumina Assembly) | ecosystem: Environmental > Terrestrial > Soil > Wetlands > Permafrost | place: Sweden: Stordalen... | reverse complement strand
GCAGAGTCAGGTTCCCAAGAACAAACCCGCTGGTCAGGCGATGTGTCCATCGACGGGAGATGACTCCCGATGAGTTCCGCCATTTCCATGACCGTCACACGGAGCCTTCCCGACCGTCATGACTAGAGCCAAGCGCTGCCCACGACTCGTGTGACTCTCACATCGAGTGGCGACAGCGAGTCAGTCGCCAACCCCTGCCGATCCTCCACCTCGCCAGATGCACCAACCCACAACGATCAGGAGTGCGACGAACGCCCCTATCCCCAACGACGCGTTGACCTCAGAGTCACTACTGCCGGTCCGCGATGCCCCGTCACGCCTCACCGTCACCGCTGCCCGACAGTCCCGGCATGTCGTCCGGGTGCTCGCGCACGTCCTGAACTCGTGCCCGCATCGGTGGCACGTGACATCGATCGGCTCGTCCATTGACTCTCCTTCCTCGTGGAGTCATTCGCATCCGCCCTCAAGCGCCCACCACTGGCCCATCGTCCGGTTCGATACCCCCCAGGTCTCGGGTGACTCCCATGTCATGGTCAACACCCCATGGGCAGCCAGGTCCTGGAGGTGCCTGCGCACGGAGGTCTGAGGGAGTGCGCACTTGCCCGCCACGGTGGCCGTCGTCAGTCGTCGGTCGGCATCCACGAGCACCCCGAGCACCTGTCGGCGCATGGGGTGCATGCCGTCGAGGGCCACCTTGGCCGCCAGGCGCCAGACCTCGTCATCGGGCACCCCCACCACCCGCATCCCCGCCACCAGCTGGGCGAGCTGGGTGAGCATGCGGCCCGGGCCTTCCGGCACAGGCACTCGGCGGATGTCGTCGCCCTTGTAGGTGTCACGGACCACGGGCGACCGGCACTGGGTACCAAGGCCCACGAGGGTGCTCAGCCTGAGGCTCTCCATCGGGGCCAGGGCCGGCGGGTGCTCGGGCAGATCCAGGGATCCCATCAGCTTGGCCACCGTGTCGGCAAGCCCCTTGCGGTGTAGCGGTCGTCCATGGACGTCCTCCATGATGAGCGAGGTCGTCTCCTCGACATCCGCCGCAGTCAGTGCGGGCAGCCGGTAACGCACGAAGCGCTCGCCAAGTTGGCCGAACTCGAAGTCGTCGATGGCCTCGGTCACGCCTGCGATGAGCCCGACCTTGCCCTCCCACTCCGCAGGTCCTCCGCGGTGCCCCGCCCGGCGGACGTAATGGCCGTCGTAGACCTCGCGCAGGCAGCCGAGGGCTCCCTCGTGGTCGGGCTTGTGCTTCGACAGGATCGTCGTCAGGTCGCTGAAGACAAGGAGCCCGAACTCACCCATCTCTTTGAGCAACCCCGGGGTGCCGTCGGGAGCAGCCGACACGAGTCCGGCCTCCGAGAACGTGGACACCGCATGGAACTCGGGGAGGTTCCGAAGTGCCCCCAGGACCTCGGACTTCCCCATGGACGAGGACCCGATGTCGAGGAGCCACACCGGGTCGCCGGGAAGCCGGTTGGCGACGACCGTGCCCAGGGTGACGTAGAGGACGCCCAGGTCGGGGAGCCACAGGTGACGTCGGAACTCGTCGACGACGTCGTCGAGCGTCACTTGGGCACCCTCATGCAGGCGCGACAGGTTCCTCGTTTGGCAGCGGCACCCAGCAAGGCGGTGCCGCAACGGCACCTGACAACGTCGTCAGTGTTGGCGACGGTCTTGACGATCGTTCGGGCATCATCGCGATGCCTTCGCGAGCAGTATGTCGCGTTTGCCCGCGTGACGATCGTGTCGCACCCCTCCAGCGCGCAGGTGCGCAGCGGTGGCGCGCCAATGGTCAGCAGCCGATGGACCTGGGCGACGGTCCGCTTCGAGGGGACCCGGCCCGACGCGATCCCCTCCGCGGTCCGGAGCCTGATCCCGTAGCGGCGCGAAAACTCAGTCGGCCCGAGAGCGCGCGCCTCCTGGCCGATGAAGGCGACCAGGTCCGCGTCACCCAGGACAGGACGGCGCGAGGCGAGGTCGTCCAGCCCGTCCAGCTGGGCGTCGATGACGCCGGAGGCACGGCCGACGTGCCGCACGAGGGAGGGGTCCACGCTGAACTCGGTGATCGGTGTCGCCCTGGAGGATCTCCCGTAGCGGATTGCGCGGTCGTCAAGGGACTCCACGAGGATCGCCTCGACATACTGCGCGTCCGTCGTGATCCGGGTCGGCTCCCCGGTCCGCCTGCTCACCCAGCGCAGGTGCTGCCAGTCCGACAGGTCCCCTCCGGGGTCGATCGCGACGGGTGTCTCCTGGTCCTCTCCCCGAAGCGGGCTCACGATCGCCTCGACGTACCGCGTGCCAGGTCGCGCATGGAGGGCCTCTGGCAGCTGACGCGCCATCTCCGGCGTCTTCACCTCCAGCCTGCGCAGCGCCGGGAAGGGGAGCTCCCCGTCGCGGTCCCACGGCGCGCACCCGCGCACGACGTCGACGCCCATCGCGCGTGCGACGGAGAGACGCACCTCTCCGAGGACTGCCGCAGTCGACCACTGACGGTGCGGACCGGCGCGGTCCCTCCCCCGCATCGAAGGCGGATCTGCGAAGAATCCGCCGAGGGCGACCTCGGCATGGTCGACGAGCTCCGGACCGGTGGCGCCCATCGTGAACTGCGCATGGCGCTTCGGGCCGAAGACGACGCAGAAGAGCGGCGCCCCCTTCTCAGCCATGGCGGACCTTCCAGACCGGCCAGGAGCCTGACGGCGACAGTGGGGCGAAGGCATCCACGATCTCCTCCAGGTCGTCGGCGGAAAGCACGCGGACATCGGCGTCGTCGGGGAGGAGGAGTGCTCCGCCGTGTCGGGAGAACGGGACGATGGACGAGTCGGTGTCGCGGTAGGCGACGGCTCCCCCCTTGGCGGAGATGAGGTGCTCCAGGAGGATGAGGAGCAGGTGGGACCCGGAGGAGACCGCCGAGCCCAGGGGGAGGAAGCTGTACGGACCCGGGACCTCGGCGATCTCCCACGCGCCCTTCACCTTCCGTCGGACCTCGTCGGACCGGACGAGGTTCCCGTAGACCAGGGAGAGGGTGGCCGTGCGGAGCGTCGCGGCGAGGACGTCGTCCCCGCGTTCCTTGAGGACCCGGCGGTGCTCCACCATCGCGAGCACGGGATCCTCGTCGAGGTCGAGCACCAGTCCGGGGAGGAGATCAAGGTGGGAAGCGATGCCCTCCTCGCGTCCAACCGGGACCAGGCGCACGACGCGCTCGAAGCGCGGAACCTGTCCGGACCGCACGCACGTTGCGAGGACGTCGAGCCCGGTGAAGTGCATCGGCCGGTCTCTGGAGTGCAGCCGCACGAGCTCCAGACGTCCGTCGGGCCGCTGAGGGTCCTCGACCTCGACGAGGTACCACTCGCCGTCTGGCACCACCCCCTCCACGATCGCGACCCCGTAGCGTCGCCAGATCCCCGGATCCATGAGGACAAGGGGATCGGCCACCGCCCGGCGGCACAGCTCGGTGAACTCCTTGGTCACGTCGTGACGGCGGATCGATCTCGCACAGAGGAACCTCCACCAGCCGACGTGGTGCGCAACTAGCGGGAAGCAGCTCGCCACGTCGAGGACGGCGCACTCGAAGGGGACACCGAGCAGCCGCGTGTCCGCGTCGGTCATCCCTCCGTGGTAGGTCTCGGCCCACCGGGCGAGCTCTTGGTGCGTCAATCTGAACTTACGCAGGGGCGTGGAGACCCCGGCCCTGCGGAGTAGGTCCGAGGCGAGCGACCCGGGTGAGGCGGTTCGGGCGACGTCGACGCGCCCCCGCCACTCGCGGCGATCGCGCGCCGAGGAAAACCAGTGCGAGGCGCGCTCGTCGAGGACAAGTGCGAGCTCGTGGATCGCCATGACCGCGACCGCCACGTCCTCGGCCCCCCTGGCGTCGACGGTGACGGAGAGCGGCAGGGCGACCTCGGGGAGCCCGAAGCGACGGCAGTGCTCTCCGAAGCTGGCTGAGCGGTCGGCGTCGAGCACGTAGGCGAGGGTCAGTACGTCGATGAACTCGCCGCGCCAGAGACCCGCAGCGTCGTGCTTTCCGTTCGCACCCTTGCACGGGCCGAACTCGACCCTCCAACCGCTGCGCCGTTCCGTGACCCGGAGCGGAGGTCGGTGCGGCGAGCGCCGCATGACCCGCCCGCGGCTGTGGCGCTTGCCCCACCCGTGCGGCCAGACCTCCCAGCCATCGGTATTTCTCCCGCGCCGAGGGGTCCAGTGCTCGCCGAGCAGCCCCTGGGTCCGACCGTGATCCGCGCCGATGGTGAAGCACGCGCCCGTGTACGAACCCGTGAGCGGACCCATTCTGTGGTCCGAGAACTCGGTGAGGGTGAGCGCCTCCCAGCAAGCAGCGCCCGTCGTCGTGACCACCGCGCACTCCGCTGCACGGTCCTCGATGGCAAAGCGGACCTCGACAGGGCAGTCGTCCGGAACGATGATGCCCTTTCGCTTTACGGACGCACCGCTGGCTTCGAGGAACGCGCCGAGCCCGAACTCCTCGGAGGCAGCACCCCGCCGCGAGGCGGCGAAGACCACGAGCCCGCCACGATCGAAGAGGCGCTTGGCGTAGGGCTCGATGGTGCGAGGAGATCGGTAGCCGTCCATGCCTGGCCAGCCGCGGAGCTGAACGATCGCGCGTGCAACGGCCCTCGTCGCGGACCTCCGCTCCTTCCGGTTCATGAATCGCGCTCCAGATCGTTCGCGATGCAGTGCAGGGTTTGGCCGAGCTGCACGACGAAGAACGCAGGGAGGACGACGTACCCATCGCGGTGATGCTCGCCGAGCCGGATGCTGAGCGACCCCAGCCGCCGGAGACGTAGCTCGCTGGGATCGTCTTCGGCGAAGTCCTTGAAGCTCGGACCCCACGACTGGTGCTCGCGGTGGTGCTGCACGGCGACGAGGGGGAGCACCAGCTGCGGGTCGAGGTAGCGACCGGACGAGTCCTTTCCGGTTGCGTGGTGGCAGTGCTCCGCGGGACGGTTCGTGAACGCGCAGAAGTAGTTGGACGCGTGCATCAGGTCGCACCTCGGAGCTGGTAGACGAAGACCTCAACGTCCTGGGCACGACGCTGCTCCAGGATCGCGAGCACGGCCTCCGGGTCGGCCAGGAACCGCTCTCCTGCGATCGGCTTCCATCGACCGACGCGTCGACGGAACTCGGCTCCAGCGATCCGACCCGCGTCCAGCTTCCCGACGAGGTCGGCGTAGCGGCCGGCACGAGAGCGGTCGCGTCGCGACAGGTCCTCGGCGAGAACGAACCTCGCCGGGCTGTCCACGAGCAGCGACATCTGCAGTGGCTTCGGAGCGATCCGGTGGTGGCCCGTCGCCTCGCGCGCCGTGAGTCCTGGACGACGCACGCGACGGCGCTGGTACTCGTCGCGATAGTCACGTCGACGGGCGCCGCTCTTCCCCCCTGCAGAACGCGGCGCCATCAGGTCGCCTCAGGATGTCCCTTCGCCCAGGTGAACTCCTCGGTCGAAGGACGTGCGAAAGCGAACTTCTCACATGGCCACGGGGTGCGCGCCCCGGGGCCAATGCTCTTCGCGCCGCTCATAGCGGTGCGCGAAGCGAGCGGCGGATCGACTCACAGACCTCGACCCATCGAAGGGCCCCATGTCGCCGCGGGCGGCACTCGCCGCGCTCCCAACGGCTGAGGGTTGCAGCATCGACGCCCACCTCGGAAGCGACGTCGCGGACACTTAGCCGGGCTCGCTCGCGAAGCTCCCTGCCTGCCCCGGAATGGGCGAGACGCTGGGCCAACACCAACGCATCGATCTTGTCCACGGTTTGACCATAAACCGCATCTGCTGGACATCGGCCACCGTAATTGTGTCCGCCTCATAGGAAATCACTGGATGAACCCAGTCAAATCGAGTCAGTGATGCAGATGCGTTGTATTTCTGTTACGCTTTCGCGATGCCCTCTGGGAAACCGACGAAGAGCGGACTGCTGCCCGCCTGGGTGGGACGTCTTCCAGCTCCCGGCTTCCTGCCTGCCGACTTCGTCCCTCCCGAGGAGCTGCCCCGCACGTTCACGATGGGTGAGCGCTTCTGGCTCGACGACCGCGACGAAGACGGCTCCGTGGCCGTGGCCTGGTCGATGGGACGCGCCGACGGCGGTCGGGGTGAGATGCGGGTCTGGTACGAGGAGGGTGGCGATCGAGTCGCACGGGTTCAGCTCAGCCTTCCCGACGGACTGTCCCCGAAGGACCTGTCACGCTTCGCGTGGGCCAGATGGCTCGGCATTGCGGACGCGACAAGACGACTCCGCGAGGAGGGTAGCGACATCCCTCCGGCTTTGGAGGACTTCCGCGATTGGAGCGAGGTCGTCGATCTGATGCTTGGATCGAAGCGACCACGTCGCCGCGTGACTCACAAGGGACGGCCCGGCAGACGGGGACATCCCGACTCGCATTACGAGGACGTCGCCGAGTCCTACAAGGAGTTCCTGCGATTGGGAAAGCACAATCCCACACAGGAGATCGCGCGCAACTCGCACGTGAGTCGGGGGACGGCCGCGGGCTGGGTGCGCGGCGCGCGGCAACGCGGATATTTGGAGCCCGCGGTGCCTGGTCGACCCGGGTAGCACAGCACGACATAGAAGCCCCCCGACCGCGCTAACGATCGGGGGGCGAGCCCACAGGGAAAGGACCCCTATGAGCAAGCGAAACAGTACAGAGACACCAACCCGGTCGAAGGTATCCGGTCGTCCTTGCGTCGTCTACGAGTCTTCTGGACTCACCGAAGAAGACATCGCCCAGGCGTCGCAGCTCCGCACGGCGACATTCGCTAGAGACACCGCCGCCAATGGAGTGCTCGTCGCCGACGGCGCAGGACTGCGGATCGCGACCGACCGCGGCGCCTTGGTGGTCGAGGACGGTGTCGGAGAGTCGCGCCGAACGAGGCGCTTCGACAAGGCGACCCACCGGCTCAACCGGGTCGTCGTGCTCGGCAGCTCGGGCTCGGTCTCGATCGAGGCACTCCACTGGGCCCGCCGTCTCGGCATCGCGGTCCTCGTCCTCGCCCCCGACGGCTCGGCATCGCTCGCGTCCACGCCCCGCTCCACGAACGACGCGCGACTCCGCCGCATGCAGTCCCGGGCGTCGGACCTGCCCGTCGGGCTCGACATCGCGAGAGAGCTCATCAGCCGCAAGCTGCACGCACAGGCGGATCTCCTCTCGACACGGTTCGGCGACGCTGACGCTGACGCTGCGTTGACCGTCGCCGAACTTGCTGCCGACGCATGCGGTGCAGGCGATGTCGACGAGCTCCGCCAGATCGAGGCGTCCGGTGCGGCGCTCTACTGGCAGAGCTGGGCGGGACGTCCCGAGTGCGAGCCGCGCTTCGTGACGAGGGACCTCAAGCGGATCCCGCCACACTGGACCCGGTTTGAGGGCCGCAGTTCGGTGCTCGCATCGATGCGGACCAACCGCAAGGCGGAGCGTCCAGTTAACGCGGCGCTTAACTATTTGTATGCCCTATTGGAGGCTGAGGCGATCCTCGCGTGTCACGTGGTCGGTCTCGATCCGGGGTTCGGACTCGTCCACAGCGACACGAGGGGGCGAGCGTCGTTCGCGCTCGGCCTCATGGAGCCGGTCCGGCCCGCCGTCGATCGGTTCGTGCTCGACCTGCTGGAGCGACGCACGTTCCGCAAGGCGGAGTTCACCGAGACCGCGGACGGCCACTGCCGACTGCTAGCGCCGCTCACTCACGAGCTCGCCGAGACGCTGCCGACGTGGGCCAAGGCACTCGCCCCTTACGCCGAGTCCGCCGCGCACTCACTCGGACAAGCGATCGAGGGGAAGTACGCGGCCACGACACCGCTCACGACACGGCGCAGTCGTGATGCCGCCGCGAAGGTGCGCGCAAGGAGTGCCGCGACGTCCAGGAGGAGGGTGACGGCGGACCGATCGCGTCAGGCGCCCGCCGCCGAGACTCAGGAGCGGTGGTGCCTCGACTGCGGCGGACGTGTCTACAACGCGCGCCACATTCGCTGCACGGACTGCATCGACGCGGACCCCCGGCAGACGCCCGAGATCAGGGGACGACGTGCCCAGGCGATCGCGTCGCGGAAGCGGGCGCTCGTCGAGTGGGATCGGGCGAATCCTGGCGTCGCCTACGACCCGGAGAGGTACCGCCGCGAGATCCTTCCGGGGCTGGGAGGCGTGAAGCTCGCTGCGATCATGGAGGCGGCAGATATCTCGAAGGGATATGCGTCACAGGTTCGGGCCGGGAAGTACACGCCGCATGTGTCGACGTGGAAGGCGTTGGCCGAGCTCGCACGAACTCACAATGGGTTGAGTCGTCCTTCGATCGGTGCGCCAGTCGATCGTTGCTAGTTGCAAATGGGAGTGCGCCCTCGTCGGCCGCATTCGGGGCAGGATTGGGGGGTGAGAACCGCACTGGTGGCGATCCTCGCAGTCATCGTTGGCGCGGGGATCGCCATCGGCGGCTTTGCCCTCGGACGTGATTCCGTCCGAGCTCCCACAACCTCGACGACTCTCAGTTCGGGATCAAACTGGTCGGGGGAGTACGCATGGACAAGCAACCCGGACGGCACGGTCTATGCCACCGACACGGTCCTCATCACGCTGCTGCAGACACCCGGGGGCATCCAGGGTTCGTGGACGGAGACAGCCCTCGCAACGTCTCACGCCCTCGCGCTCAACGGAACGGAGACGTCGATGCCACCCGAGAACAGCTTCTCGTTGACCGTCGCTCGGAACGGCTCCGACGCGCTCTCGGCCACCGTCGACAACGAGAACACCCCCTCATTCGAGATCGTCCGGACATCATCCTCGACTCCACCCGGGCAGAGCGGACCCCCGACGGTTCAAGCCTTCAACCTCGAGTACGTCGCTACGGGCGGTGGGTCGGAGATGCTCCCCTTTACGAGCTATCACGCGCAGATGGAATATCAGGGTGAGGCGATGCAAATTGCGACGGAGTGCCGCAACGCGCCCTCTACCCGCGGGCAGGTGTGAGACACGTGGCAGGGCTGACGATCATGCTTCGATCATGTTCCTTCGGGTCGCTCGGGCTGCGGCACGAGCACCAATCGAAGCAGTCCCTCTGTCAGGCGGGCCTGCATTGACCGGTGGCGATCAGTTCGCCGGTAACTTATTGTATTCCGGCGCAAACTGGAGCTCATTGTTGCGCGACATCGCCGCGGAGGTCGCGGCACGCGTGCGCATGACAACTCGCCTCGCAGGGGAGCATTGAGTCACTCGCATCCCTTCGTGAGCTCAGTCCTACCTCCGGTTGTCCCAATGTCCACTCACAGCCCCGTCTTGCGCCACCCCTGCCCACCATGTGCCGAAGTGTGGCAAGTGCCGTGCCCACGTCCCGGCGACGGGGCACCCATCGCTAGTGGACACCGGTCTGCGGCGAGGCAGCTGCCCACGCGGGGGCTGATCCTCGGGCGCAGATGAATGGCGAGATCAGCGTGACATCATGAGCTCGTGTTCAAGACAGTTGCTTCGCTCGCGTTCTCCTCGTCCGCGCTGTTCGCGGCAGTCGCTTCTCCAGCTTGGACTGTCCAAGGCGCGCCGGCACACATGGGCGGAACGTACCTGAAGGGAGTGTCGTGCTCCTCGGCCGAATCGTGTGTAGCAGTTGGGCTGATCAACGGAGGGAAGACAACAAAGGTCTTCACGGCTGGGTGGAACGGGCACGCCTGGTCACTCCTGGCGGGCCAGACTCCGTCTGGAGGCAATGCTGAGTTGGACGCTGTCTCCTGCCCATCCAGGGACGACTGCATGAGCGTCGGCAGCGTTGGGACGTTTCCCGCGTCGGTAGCGTTCTCCGAGGCGTGGAATGGCCATAGTTGGCGTCTCACAGGTGGAGGGGTGGGCGGGCCACGAACGAACAGTCTCAACTCCGTGAGTTGCACTTCGGCGAGCTCGTGTATCGCGGTGGGCACCATCTACACGAGCGCACTTGCAGAGAGGTGGAACGGTCGCCGTTGATCCGTCATGAAGCTGCCTCATCTCCCTGGCGGCGCTCAGCTTTTCGATGTCGCGTGTCCGGCCTCGACCGATTGCATCGCGCTGGGGTCGGCGAATCACAAGGTCCTCTCGCTCCAATGGGCACACGGTGCGTGGGTGGCGATGGTGAGTCCATCGATCAAGCTCGGCTTGGGAGCCCCAACCGGTCTGTCGTGTCGCACTCCATCGTCATGCATGGCCGTAGGCATCACCGAGTCGCAGACATGGGCCTCTCAATGGAGTGGACGAAGTTGGCGGAACGAGCGTGTGACCAACGCTGGAACCGGTTCGCTTACTGGCGTCTCATGCCTCTCGGCCGCCGACTGCATTGCCGTTGGAGTCCTCTCCACGACGACCACCGCACTGATCGAGCAGTGGAATGGGAGGGCCTGGAGTCACGTCCAGAGTCCGAAGGTCACGCAGATGAGTGCGCTCTACGGAGTGTCCTGCATCGCAGTCTCCGAGTGCTTCGCAGCTGGCAATCACGGGGGCTTCGACGCAAGCTCCCAACATCCGCTCTTTATGCGCAACTGAGGGCGGGGGTCTAAGCAAGTCTTGCGTCCACGAGTCGCGGGATCCTGCCGGATCAGTTGCATCCCAGATGTGCCAGTCCCGGGCAGACAACTCCCGCACGCGTTCCGCGTCACTGAGCCGGCGTTCTGTGGCACGTGAGGGGATCGCTCGCTCTCATCGGTGATTGACTGAATGGGATGAGGATGGCCGTCGGGCTAATCGGGACGACCGGTGGGATTGCGTTGTTGGCGGCGGCGTTGGTGATCCTTCGGAATCCCAATGGCATGGGCGTCCGAATGGCTCGGAGGGTTGTTCCTTGCTACTACGACCTCGCATTCGTAGAAGCCAAGAGACCACTGGTCGCCCTGGTGACGGGGGCTATCGGTGCAATCTGGCTGAGCGTGGGCATCGCGCTCCTCGCGCACTGACCCGGCAGCGAGGGGGCACTCCCTCATGTCGCCAGTGTGGTACTGAATGAACATGAGATCACGACGCAGCTCGACCTCCGCCGTGTTGCTGACGATCGGCTTCCTTGTGCTCGCTGTCGGTACGGTAGGCGTGACCATTGGTATGTCGAACCTTGGTGGCAATGGATATCCCCGGAGCCAGGTCGTGGTCGAGAATCTTCTACAGGTTCTCGCCTTCATGGCTCTGGCCGCTGGGTGGTGGTGGCTGAGCTCTGGGCTCTCCCGGGTTGTCTCATCGGAAGCACTTGCAGCACGAGGGACCTTGTTGCTCGCGATCGCTTCGCTGCTCTTCGCGGGTTCGTACGGCATGCAAGCTGCCGTCGAAGAGCGCGCCTTCAACCCAAGCCTCACCTATCACTTGCTACTCGGTTCAATGCTGATTCAGACGGCGGGCGCTGTTGTCGTAGCGATCGGCTTCGTAGCCACGTTTCTTGCACACGGGCGGCGTGAAGGTGCTCCTGCTGCTGCTGAGCAAGTCGCTGCAGTCCCCAACGAAGTCCACTGAGGCCCAGGTGACCGCCTCCCGGCGATCAGGGGCACCGAGCCGAGAACCGCGGTGGTCCCTGAGCCAAGGTCATGGGGTGTTCGCGTGAGAGGCGGACACAGAAACAAACTGCGACTCGATGGCACTGACCCAATCTCCAACCTGGGGAGCATCCGGGCTGGTTGGATCGCCAACGAGTTGCCATGTCGGTAACAAGTAGAGCGATCCGTCAGCAGCATCGAACGCTTGATATCGAATCGATGCGGAGTTCACCGTTTCCTGACATGGCGGGGTCCCAACTACCCCACAGGTCGTAGGTGCCTCAGTCGGAGACACGTAGGTCGTTCCGCCCTGGGCGATGCCCACGGCTTGGGTCGGTGAGATCGTGGGGAAGGTGCCCGCAGGCGACAGCGACACCAGATCGCCCTGTGACTGCACAAGCGAGCCGCCGGCACCAAACACGAAGACGTAGTAGAAGGGCGTTTCGTCACCGTCAACCACGACATCGATCGAGACCGCGATGTCGCCTGCGAGCTGGCCGTTCAGATGTGGCGACACCTGGGGCGTTCCCAAGTATTGGGTGATCCCGATCTTCGCAAGGAGTCCCAACGCGTCGGCCGTGGCTTGGGGACCAGTCGGGCTCGACGTCGACGGAGGCGCCGCCGGGTCCTGGTACATCCAGTTCAAGATCCCCTCTTGGGAATAGACGTCGACGTTCGGGCCGTTGACCGACCCGACGAGGACGCCCCCCTCGATCAGTCCGTTGGGTACCGCTTGTGTGCTCCCGACCCCGAACACCTGTGCCAACCGGATCGCCGAGCCTGTCATGTCGTCTGGCCACGACAGTCCGAACGCAGCACTCGACCCACCGGATGTCGAGAGACCCGGACCCGCGTTGAGGACATACGCAACGTTCACGACCGGGCCTGGCATGCCGATGCCCCCAGGACTCTTCTCCTGATTCGAAGACAGCGCCTGTCCCGCCTTGAGGTGGAGCGAGGCATGGGAAGGCGCACTCGTCGACGGAGCCGTTGTCGGAGCTAGGACCAAGGCGAGGATGACGCATGCAATGACGCCACACGCTGCGAACACGAGAGCGACACGCTTCCGACCTGGGTGCGATCGCGAGATCGTGCCGTCTCCGAGGATGGTGGCGACCATCTGATGGCGGTGATGCGGCTCGATCGTGAACGACGGCACCGGATTCGCCGCTCGCAGCAATTCTCCAGGGTCACGGATGTCAGGCACGAAGGGCTCCTCGCTCTCACCCCTCTCTTGTTCAGTCGGCATTGGTTTTCACGTGCCCATCTCTGAAGGCATCGAAGTTCGCGCGCAAGCGTGCCGACGCCCGGGACAGTCGAGTCGCCGCAGCTCCCGGCATGATCGCGAGGACTTGGGCGATCTCGGTCGAGTCGAGCCCTTCCCAGTGGTGGAGAAGCAAGAGTTCTCGATCTGGCTCGCTCAGGCTCTTGAACGCGACACGTAGGTGCTCATTGGCGATCACATGATCCTCTGCAGAAGGTTCGTCCCTTCGAGGCATGAGCCTGGAGTGGAGGACCCGGCGTCTCGAATGACTCCGACGCGAGTTGTTCAGCACATTCCGAGCCACCCCGATCAGCCATGGGAGCTCAGCCTCGAGGGGCACGTCGTCGAGCCGACGCCAGGCGACCACGAAGACGTCCTGAATGAGCTCTTCGACGTCGGCATCGTTCAGCGGATACGCGCGGCGTTGGAGATAGGCACCGACCTGAGGGGTGAATGCGTCAACCATCGCCCGCAATCGCTCTTCGCGCGCAGACGCCACGACCACCTCTTGTTCGGCTTGTCCGTCGTTTTACACGATGTGAAGAAGGACCTTCGGGTGTTTCACCCAGTGAGCCACAAGTCTGGGATGGCCAATTGCTCAGGGCGCCTGTGCGACCACGTCCCGGCGATCGGGGGCGCTTTGTCATGGTCGGAAGGTCTCAACATCTACTGACTGGCCCGGCTGGTGCGCCTATCGTCAGGGAATGACGCCCGTCGACTGGAGCGAGCATCGCCAAGGGGGCTGGCTTCGATGGCGTGTGGTCCGCTGGCTTCTTCTGCTGGCAGGCATCGAATTCGTCGTGATCATCGTCTGGAGAGCGGTTGCACACCACTGATTCCCTGGTCACCCGGCTGTCACTCTGGGTTGGTGCCAACAGAATCTGAATTGCGGAGCTGGGCATGACGCCTACGGCTCATAGCCGGCGTTAGGTGACAAGCACAGGACCAAGCCGCGATGTCGAGAGGGCATCTGGCTACGGTTGATGCGTGCCTGCGAGGAAGCGAATTCCGGGACACGAGCACACGCACCAACACTCATCGCAGGGGCGGGGGACGTCCTCATCGCCGTGGACCTCGCACGGCAATCTGGCTGCGGACTTCGCTGGATCGACCCTGCCTCCGGTCGCATGACACGGAACGTGATAGTCGGCGCCTCCGTCGGTCAGTGCGGCGGCGCGACGATCGACTCGTCGGGGCAGTCGGTCTATGTCATCGCTGATGGCCCCACTGTCCACGTGACGCTCCTAAAGGCGGACGCATCGACGGGGGCGGTCGAAAGCGAGATCCGCTTGCCTGCTGTCAGCCAGTTCTTCTCGATCACCGCCACGCCCGACCGGATCTGGATTGGAGGGGGAGACCCTGGTACCAACGGCTCGCTGCTGTACCTCGCGGTCAACCCGATGCGCCTCCTGGCGCAGTCCGACCCTGTGAACGGCGCTCGGCAGACGCTGCCCACGTTCGGACAGTTCCCGCAGATCGGTCTCTCGGGCGGCCGCGTATGGGTCGCGAGCGACGGTCCACTCGGATGTTTCGCGCCGTCGAGCAGCCGCGCACTCGCCATCGTAAAGCAAGGTCGCTCACCCATCGTCTCCAACACAATCGTTGATGTGGCTGGACGAGTATGGAGTGTCGCAGGTGGCACCGGCAACCCACCGTATGGTCTTACGCGCTTGTTCCCGCCACGATCCTGCCGATGACCGGACGCAGACATGCCACTGTCGGCGCTCTGGTGCTCGTCGCTCTTCTCATTCGTGAAGGGTGAGGGTTCGCCGTCGGATGCGGTCAATGTGCCGCACGGGGTCAGGCAACTGGGCAAGCACCCTGCGACTCCGAGCCGGCGGTAGGGGATACCTCGCGAGCCTTCGCGAATGGATCCCGGCCATGATGTCCACGTGGGATTGAGGGATGCTCGTGGCAAGAGACTGCTCGGCCGGATGGCCGGCTTCTGGGCCGGAGTAGTCGTGGCCTTCTTGGGTGCCGACTCGCCTCCCTTACTAATTCTCGGGTTGTCCGTCTCGCTGGTGTGCGCCATCCCTGTCTTCGCTACCATCTATCGGAGCAAGCCCCGCGGGGGCTGGTAGGCGTCGGTGACAGAGAGTTAGACGGCTAGCGCCTACGTCCCGGCGATCTGGGACACCTGCTGATGGAGCATCGGGCGGTCGACCTCGACAAACTCCGACTGGCGGCTTGCGCCGGCGCAAGAATGTGTTGTGGCTGACTCAGAGTGGATCGAGGTCGCAAGGTGGCAGGGAGAGTCGGCTCCCGTGGACCTCCGATCAGCCGAGAGGGACGCCGTCCAGGGGTATCTCTCGGGGCGCGGCCTTCGACCGGAGTTGTTGCGGGCTGGGGACGTACGCACCGAGGGACCTGACGAGCAGGGTGTTTCAAGAGTGCTGCTGCGTACACGAGCCATCGGACGAGCTCGTCGCTGGCGGCAGGTGGGGACCGACAACCGAAACGTTGCAGAGTTCAAGAGTCTGGGACTGGGGCGAAAAGTAGCTGTCGCAGTCGGACTCGTAGTGTTCGCAGTTCTGGTGGTGTTCATCGGCGATCGAACCAGTGACGTTGTGGCGCTCGGCCTCGCGCTGCTGGTTGGAGCGCCAGCGCTGAGACTGGTTGTTCACCTGCTCGCCAAGCCGCGCTGAGGACTGGGGCCCGAAGGCAAGCACCGTGACCACATCCCGGCGTTCGGGGGCTATCCCAAGAATGGCTCGCGACGGACTACTTGCAGGCGCTTCCAAGGTTCAAGTGGGTTGTGTGTCCCGCATGAATGAGAATCGACACGGGCCCTGACGCCGGTGCATTCGATCGGAGGTAGCTGAGCGCGAGGCGCTGGCTCGATTCCGATTCATAGCGGAAGCAAACACACACGGCCCCTCCCGCCCCCTTGCCCTCCGCCCCGCGCCTCCGGTGCGCGGCCCTTGGTGCTGGGGTCCCTGGTCCCGTGTCTCGCCGTCCGCGTTGCCGCCGTCGTGTTTCCCGCCGTTTGGGGTCCCGGGCTCCTCT
>Ga0182024_10013761_pt1 | contig 15735 bp, 15 predicted proteins | sample P32metaG_FD_120480 | JGI IMG/M metagenome (GOLD analysis project Ga0182024, IMG submission 120480) | Permafrost microbial communities from Stordalen Mire, Sweden - P3-2 metaG (Illumina Assembly) | ecosystem: Environmental > Terrestrial > Soil > Wetlands > Permafrost | place: Sweden: Stordalen... | reverse complement strand
CGGCCGTGGCGACAACGGCAACCTCGCATTGGGTTTCGTCCCGAGCGAGGAAAGCCGCAAGCCCTGCCATTCCCATGCGCGGGGGGAGGCCGAGCTGGAGCGACTCCTCGTGAGAAAGCTCGAGCGTGCACGCAGTTCTCGTCGTGGTCGAGTCGACGAAGCAGGGGGTCGCGTCGAGCGCGGCCTCGAGCCGGGGCAGCCGCATCACGGAACCGGAGGATGTCGCGAGCCCGAGCGCGCGCGATGTCCGGATGAAAGCGACAATCGCCCCGGGCTCCTCGATCGGTGCAAAGGCGTCCCGGATCGCGGCCACCGGAACCGGGAGTTCTATTCCCGTCGAGCCCGACCTCTCGGATCCCAGTCGAAGCGAGGCGGCGACCTCACGAGCGAGAGAAGCCTGTTCCCGAGCGAAATCTCCGAGGGCTGCCGCAGCTTCTCGGCGCTCGTCGCAGTAAGCCGCCGCACCGAGAGCAGCAATGGCGACCACGGTCAGCGCGACGATGGACGACGGACTCATCCGCCGGATCGCGCGGCCGTCGCGACGGGCCGGTAGAGGCGACCGTCGAGCGGCGATGTCCCCACCGGCAGTCCAGATCGCGGCGAACATCGCATCTGTCGACCCAGCAATGACCGGTCCATAGACTTCTCTCCGGCAAGTCTCCGCCAAACGGCGAAAGAGCGGGAAGATTTCCCGCTAGCCCCCATCCGAGCGGGAAATTCTCCCTGACAGAGCTCATGCGCTCGTATCGAATTGGCCGGGAAAGCCTCGTGGTACGAGACGTGCTCGAGGCCCGCTTCAATGGCTCCCGCGTTCAAAGGAGACTCCGCATGCGTGACGCACGCAGTTGGCCAGATTATTCGTGGGCAATCTCTTTCCTTGCTTGCGCGCTTCTCGCCTTCCCGGCGGCAGCAGCAGAGTCCGCACAGGAGAACGTCACGCCGCCCGCGTTATCCGACATTCCGACGGCCCGGCCCATCACCTTGAACGACGCCCTCGCGTACGCTCGAGCCCATCAACCCGCCGTCCAGGCCGCCTTGGCGCGCGTCCGAACGGAAGAAGCCCACGCGAGGATTCCTGGAGCCGAGTGGCAACCGTCCCTCGGGGTGACCGCGCAGATCTTTGGAGCCACCGTGAACAACACGACGGCGATGTACCTCGTTCCCGACGGGGTGGCGCTTCCTCGGATCGGCGGTTCCGCCTCGGTCTCCCAGGCAGGGGCGACGTGGAAGCCGTATGCGTCGACGGTCGCGGGAGCGAGCATTCTTCAAGAGGTGTTCGATTTCGGGCGAATCGCGGCTGCGACCGCGGCCGCCGATGCAACGGTCGAAGTCCGAAAGCACGGGGCCGACGCCGAGCGACTCGACGTCGAGCTCGGTGTCGAAGAAGCCTACTTCGCCGTCTGGGCCGCAAAGGGAGTGTTCACGGCATCCGAGGAAGCGTACCAGCGTACCAAGACGCATCGAGATTTGGCCAAGGCCGGAGTCGATTCGGGGCTTCGTTCCCCGATCGAGCTCACGCGTGCCGAGGCGGACTTGAGCCGTTACGATATCGGTCGCATTCGCGCGCGCGGTGGGTTGCTCGTCGCTCAATCCGTACTCGCCGCATCGATGGGCGCACCCGAGCTCTCCCTCGACGTGAGTGAGGCCGCACCCTCGCCTGCTCCGCTCCCCTCGCTCGCCCATGCGATTGAGACGGCCGGCGCCCGCGACCCAGTCCTTCTCGAAGCTTTGGCGCGGCTCAAAGCGCAAGAGAAGACGACTGCGGCGATCGGCGCGAAGCTGCGTCCCAACGTGTTCGCGACCGGGACATTTTCCGGGCGCGCCGGGGGCGGCCAGCCCTCGGGCAATGCACCGGTGCCGGCAGGCAGTGGTTTCTTGCCGGACGTCGCAAACTGGGACGTCGGCTTGATCCTCAGCTGGACACTTTTCGATGGAGTCACTCTCGCCGAGCGCAACGCCTCGCAGGCCGAGGAGGCCGTTCGAAAGAACGAGGTCGCGCTCTACAAGGAACGAGAGGTCGCCGCCATCGAGGCAGCCTATGTGCAAGTAAGCGTGGCGAACGCCGCCCTGCCCGCCCTGAGATCGGCGGTCACCGGAGCGGTCGCGAACTATGCACAAGCCGACGCGCGCTTCCGGGCGGGGCTCGGCAACGCGGTCGAACTCGCAGACGCCGAAGCGCTACGAACCGACGCGGACGTGCACTTCGCGCTCGGACTGTTCGAGGCGACCCGTGCCAGAGCGGTCTTCGGGCGTGCCATCGCGGAGGGATTGTAGTCATGGTCGAGCAAGAACACGCCGAGCACGTGCGGCTCGAAGCAAAAGCGAATCCGCCCGGAGGCGCCCGCATCCGCATTTTCGTCGCCGTGGGGGTCGCAGCCATCCTGACGTTGGGCGGCGTACTCGTGTGGCACGCGGAGTCGAAGACCAATAAAGTCGCCATGGCCTCCAGCCCCAAGCCGGTCACGGTCTTGGCCGCGAAAGGAGAGTCGTATCGTGCGGTGCACACGTATGTAGGGACGCTCCGGCCCTGGATCGAGGCGAAGGTCGGCCCGCAGTTCATCTCGGCCTACGTAGAGACGGTGCTCGTACGTCCGGGCTCCGTCGTGAAAAAAGGGGAAGTTCTTGCCACTCTCGACTGCCGGAACGCAACCGCACAAACGGCCGCAATCTCCTCCCAAGCGAAGGCCATCTCGGCGCGCCAACAGGCCATCTCCCACGAAGCGTTACGCACCCAGGGCCTTTTGGACGGCGGATTCGTTTCCCCCAACGAGTCCGAACAGATCACCGCCAGAAGCGCCGCAGAAGCAAATGAACTTGCTGCGGAGCAAGCCAATCTGTCGAAGAGCGCGCTCGACGTGAACGATTGCGTCTTGCGGGCGCCGTTCGACGGAGAGGTCTCTCTTCGACTCGTGGACCCCGGATCGTTCGTCCGGCCGAGCACGGAGATGGTCGGCATCGTCGATCGGAACACCGTCCGCATGACTGCGGACGCGCCTGAAACCGACTTCGAGGCCATTCGGCCGGGGACCAAGGTCACGGTGCACGTCGTCTCGACCAACATCGACATCGCGGCGAGCATCACGCGCCGTGCGCCGAGTGCCGACCCGGGCACGCGAACAGTTCACTTCGAGATCGACTTGGACGATTCCGACCGACACATTCCCGTCGACACGACCGGCGAGGTCCATGTCCCCGTGGGCCAGGCGGTGCCCGCGACGGCCGTGCCGCTGTCCGCGGTGACCATCAACGACAAGAAGGCCACGTTCTATGCCGTAGACGGCGACGTGGCCCACCCCCACACATTGATCGAGATGGGCGAGGTCGGTCCGAACATCTTCTTCTCTTCGGACGCCCTCAAGCCCGGAAGCCTGATTGTCATCGAGGGTCGCGCACTTTTGAAAGATGGTGATCACGTCGTGTCGAAGGCTGCGCGTATCGAGCCGACCGGTTCTGCGAGCAGCGTCACGGAGAACGCCCCCACCGCGGAGAAGAACCAATGACGGGGCTCGCGCTTCGAAATCCGATCGCCGTGCTGATGATCTGCGTGGCACTCCTCGTGTTCGCGGGCGTCGTCACTCCGCGCATGAGCGTCGACACCTTCCCGGAGTTGACCCCTCCGGTGCTCGTGATCGGCACGCTTTGCCCAGGTCTTGGTCCGGAAGACGTCGAAAGTACGATCTCTTGGCGGCTCGAGAAGTACGTGAGTTCGACGCCGGGCGTCGACCACGTGCAGAGCGTCTCGCGCATCGGCTTCTCGATCATCTACGTGTGGCTCAAGTGGGGGACAGATCTCAACTCGTCGCAGACGCTCGTTCAGTCGTCGGTCGGCTTCGCGATGGCTGCGGTCCCGAAGAGTCTCGGCGTTCTGCCGCCGTTCGTACTCCAGTACGATCCGTCCAATGCACCGGTCGTGCAGGTCGTGGTGACAGGTCAAGGCTATACGAGCCCGCAACTCTACGACTATGCGTTCAACTACATCGAGCCGCTCCTGGAAGGCATTTCCGGGGTGGCGAGCGCGGCGCCGGACGGCGGGCGCATGCGTCAGATCAACGTGATCGTCGATCCGGTGAGGGCCCAAGGGCGACGCATCACGGCGCAGGACGTCTCGAGCGCCGTCGCCCTTTCGAACGCCCTCCTGCCGTCCGGCGAGTTCATCTCCAAGAATTTCGACGCGAACGTGTACACGGACGCGGTCCCGAAGCGGGTGAAGACGATCGGTGAGGCGCCCATCAAGATGTCGATGGACAAGGCCGTCCTCATCAAAGACGTCGCGACGGTCGAAGACGGCGGCACCCCGCCGACTCAGTCGGTTTCGGTGGATGGCAAAGAAGCGGTGTACCTGAACGTGTTGCGCATTCCTGGCGGCAATACGCTCGACATCGTGGATGCCGTCTACAAGGTGGTCAAAAATCTCCCAGGGTTGCCACCTGGAATGAAAGTGACGGCCGCGTTCGATCAGTCGACGTTCGTAAAGACCACGTTCAGCGGTCTCAAGCGCGAGATTGTCCAGGCGCTCGTCCTCATCAGCATCGTCATTTTGCTTTTCCTTCAGAGCATTCGAGGCACCCTCATCGTCTCGGCGGCCATTCCGCTCTCGTTCGCCATCACGCTCATCATCTTGTACGCGTCGGGGCAGACGTTGAACGCATTCACGCTCGGGGGGCTGACCCTCGCCATGGGAAGGCTCGTCGACGACGCGGTCGTCGTGCTCGAGTCGATCCATCGGCACCAACGCGGCGGCATGAGCGCGCGTCAGGCGGCGCTCGAGGGAACCAACGCAGTCGCGCTACCGGTCCTTGCCTCGACCCTCACGACGATGGCCGTACTCCTTCCGGTGCTGCTCTTGGCTGGGCTCGCCAAGAAGCTCTTTGCGCCACTGGCGCTCACCGTCGCGGTCGCCATGATCGCGTCCTACTTCGTCAGCATGGCGGTAACGCCTGTCGCTTGCAGGTATTTCCTGGGGCACGCCGAACACAAAGGCTTCTGGAAGAAGATCGAGTCGTTCATCGATAGGGCGGCAGAGCGGTACTCGATCGTTCTGTCGCACGTGCTCCCCTTTCGCTGGACGATTATCTCCGCCGCCGTCGTGCTCGTGGCAGGAAGCGTGCTCGTCGCGGGCCGGCTGCCGAGCACGTTCTTCCCTGCGATCGACGAGTCGATGGCGCAGATTTACGTGCGATTCGCCGCCGGAACGTCGCTCGAAGACGCGACGCGGAAGATCAAAGCCATGGGGGATGCCCTGAAGACGGAGCTCCCCAAGGGCTCGGTCGAAATGGTCATCGAGAATCTCGGGACCCCGCAAAACGCGCGCAGCGCGCTCGTAAGTCCGAACGTAGCCCCGAACACGGGATACTTACGACTTCAGTTCAACGATCCCGAGAATCGCAAACTCTCGCAGGACGAGCTCGCCGGCAAAGCGCGAGAGATTTTGACGCGCGAGTTCCCGGGTGTGGAGGTGCTCCTCTATCCGGGAGGCCTCGTCGCGAGTGTCTTCGCCAATGGCTATACGGCGCCGCTCGCGATCGAGGTTCGGGGCAATAGTCTCGAGCAGCTGAATGAGTCGGCGAGCGCGATCGCAGACGTGGCGAGGACGATTCCGGGCGTACGCGACGTCAGGCTTTCGGTGCAGCTCGACTACCCGGAGATTCACGTTAACACCGCGCGTGAGAAGGCAGGCTTCGTCGGCATCGACGCTCGTGGCGCCGCGCAGACCACGCTCGACGGCACCCTCGGGGACATCAACCTTCCGAGCGTATGGATCGACCCTCACAACGGCCAGTCCTACTACGTCGTCACGTACTACGACCGACACAGCGTGACCGAGACCCAAGAGCTCGCGGAGCTTCCGGTCCGTGTCGACCCCGAGGGGCGCCCCGTCCTCCTCGGCGCCTATGGCGACATCGTCCGCGAAACGGGGCCCATCGCGATCGAGCGAAACCACTTGGAGCGGGCGCTCCACGTGTTCATGCAAACGGAGGGACGCGACATCGGCAGCGTGGCGAAGGACCTGGATGCGGCGTTGGCGAACACGCCTATGACCCGCGACGTGAAGTACAATTGGGTCGGCGAAACCGAGCTGATGCGGACGACGTTCTCCGGACTGGGGCTCGCGCTCGGGCTCGCGGTAATGGTGGTGTTCATGATCATGGCGTCGCAGTTCAAATCACTGCGCCTGCCCTTCGTCATGCTCTTCACGATCCCCGTATCGCTCGTGGGGATCGTCCTCGCGCTCATGGCAGAAGGGCAGGGCTTTTCCATCACTGCACTCATGGGAATCTTGATGGTCATCGGCATCGCAGTGTCGAACGGCATCCTTCTCGTCGACGACGCGAACGCACGCCTTCGCGAAGGGAAGGAGAAGGTGGTCGCCATCGTCCAAGCCGCACGGTCCCGATTCGTTCCGATCATGATGACCAGCCTGGCCACAGTGATCGGGCTTGTCCCCACCGCGCTCGGCCTAGAGAAGGGGTCGGAGGCGAACCAGCCGCTCGCACTTTCCGTGGTTGGGGGACTGACGTCGTCGACCTTCCTGTCGCTCTTTCTGGTCCCCGTAATGTTCGTCTTGTTCGCGAAGGCGCACTCCGCGAAGGGCGAAGACGAGGAAAAAGAGGAGAGCGTCCACCCTACAGGCGGCGCGTGGGCGCCCGCCGGATGAAGAGCAACACTAACCGCCGCTGACGGCTCTCGGCGGCGGGTGAGTGCGCTCGTGCCGCACGTCTTCGCCGCGGACCATGAAGATGACCTCTTCCGCGATGTTGGTCGCGTGGTCGGCGACGCGTTCGATGTATTTTGCCACCTTGATGACCCGAATTGCGCCCGGAATCTCGCTGTGGTTCGACTGCATGAAGGTCATCATGTCGCGGAGCGTCTGACCGTAGAGTGCGTCGACCGCGTCGTCCCCGAGGCGCACCTGCTCGGCGCGGGTGACGTCGCCCTCGACGAAAGCGTCGAGGGCGTCGCGGAGCATCTGCTGCGCCTGGTCTGCCATCGCTTTCAGGTTGCTCCGCGCGAGGTCCTTCGCCTGACCGTGGTCTTCTTCGGCGCGCTCCGCAATGTTGACCGCTTCGTCCCCGATGCGCTCGAGATCCGTGACGAGCTTCAAGGCCGTCGCAAGCAGACGCAAGTCGTACGCGACAGGCTGCCGCAACGCCAAGATGCGCAGGACGAGCGCGTCGATCTCCATCTCGTCGCGATCGATGAGTCGATCCAGGTCTTTCACCTCGGCCGCGAGCTCCTCCGAGTGGTTCCAGAAGGCGTCGAGCGCGAGCCTTAGGCTTCGCTCGCACCGGGCGCCCATGGCGAGAGTATTGGCACGGAGCTCCCGAAGCTCGGATTCGAAGTCGCGACTCGTGTGGGAAATGGGCATCGTGGATTCCTCGGAAGCGTCCACTATCCGGTGGCCTTGGTCAAACGAGTTCCCTGCGCCCCGCCGTAGCGCGCAAGTCGCGCCGCGAGCATGTTCGTCAGCGCGATGAGAGCGACCAGTACTGCGGCAGTTCCTGCGCTCACCGCTACTTTGTCCGGACTCAGCCCGGCCGAATTCACGTACCAAAGATGTACCGCGAGCGTCTCGCCTCCCCGGAAAGGGCTGAGCGAGTAGGCGCTCGAGCGCGAAACGGTCGTGCCCGCGGTCATGATGAGCGGCGCACTCTCGGCAAAGACGCGACCGATCGAGAGCACCACCGCCGAGAGGATGCCCGGCCACGCATACGGCAGCGTGATGAATCTCACGGTCTCTACCGCCGTGGCACCGAGCGCGAGACTCGCGTCCTCGAGCTCGCGCGGCACTGCGCGGAGGCTCTCCTCCGTGATGCCTACCACGAGCGGCAGGTTGAGAAGCGCGAGCACGAACGCGCCAGCGAGGAGAGAGTATCCCGCCTTCATCTCCACGACGAAGACGAGGAAACCAAACAGGCCGTATACGATGCTGGGGAGCGAGGCGAGCGTATCGAGCGCGGTGCGCAGCGCGCCTACGAAGCGGCGCGAGCGCGCGAAGCGCGCGAGATAGATCGCGGCTCCGACTCCAACGGGGAGCGTGACCGCCGTGCTCAACACGGCAAAGTAGATGGTGTTGAAGATCTCGGGGCCCACGCCTCCACCCGCCGTAGTCTCGCTGGGAAGCGTGACCAGGAACCTCGGCAGGTGGTGACGCGCCAAGAGCGCCCCTACGAAGGCGGAGGCGCCGACGAAGATGCGTCCTCCACGATTCAACCGCTCGCTCCATCCGAATGTCCGCTGCAGGACGAAGCGGGCGACGGCAGAGAGCGCCCACGCAAGCGCGCCGAACAAACACGCGGCGACCACGAAACGCATCGTCCCTTCGCCCTCGATGTCCGAGACTGGATACGCCGACGACGTGAACGAGACGAGCTTTCCTCCGCCGCGCGCGAGCAGATACACGAGCCCGAACGCGTAGCCCAGGACCATGATCATGGACGATGCGCCCAGTGCGACTTTGAGCACCTGCTCCCGCACGCGCCCGCTGCGCGCTGAGGAGATCGGGATCGACGGCATGCGTCTCATGCGCGCTTCGTCCGGCTCAACGCGCGGGTCATGAGCACCACGCCCACGGAGATGACGAGTAGAATGAGGGACATCGAAAAGAGCGCGTCGCTCGCGGGGGTATTCGGCCGCGCGTTCTGCATGTCCATCACGATCTGGGCCGAGATAGTCGTCGTCGGCTGAAACAGGTTCGCCGGAATCTTTCGTGCCCCTCCGATGACCATCTGGACCGCCATCGTCTCGCCCGCCGCGCGCGCGAACCCGAAGAAGACGGCGACGAGGAGGCCGCGCCACGCGTAGGGCATCACGACGCGGAATGCGGTCTGCCAAGGGGAAGCGCCCAGCGCCGCGCTCGCTTCGCGCAAGTTGTTCGGGACGCGCGAAAGCGCATCGACCGAAAGAAGGAGCACGGTAGGCGCAATCATCACGGCCAGGAGAACGGCACTCGACGCGAGGCCCTCTCCGCCGACTTCTGCATCGCTCCCGTACAGGCCATGGGCGACGCTCTCCGCCAGCGGAACCAGATAGACGAGCGCGAGCCATCCGTAAACGACGCTCGGTACCGCGGCGGAGATCTCCATCGTCCTGCGGAAGAGCGCCTTCGTCGACTTCGGGGCGAATTCCGTCAACCAGACGGCGCTGAGCACCGCTGGCGTAGCGCCGAGAAGAGCCGCCCCCGTAGCACTGACGAACGTTCCGAGGATGAGCGGAACGCCTCCGAAAACGTCCGCCTCGGGTTTCCATCGGCTACCCGTGAGGAGGGGCCACACCCCTACCTCGCTCATCCCTTGCACGCCTGTCCGGGCCAGAAAGGCGATCATCACGAGTGTGGTGACGAGAACGAAGCCGCCACACCCGGCGATGAACAGACGCACGACCGCGTCGGGCCACCGGGGCCTTGGACCGAGCCGTAGCTTCAACGGCACCGCCGTGCGGACCACGTCCATCGCCTTCTGCATCGGCCTAGTCCTTGTCCCGCTGGATCTTCATCGACGTGATCGGGATGAAGCCTTTGACGTTGGCGAGCACGTGGGTCTGAAAATCCTGCGACAGGATGAAGTCGATGAACTGCTTCGACGTGCCGGTGGAAGGCCCCTTCGTGTACATGTGCTCGTACGACCAGATCGGGTACTTCCCTTCCGCGATGTTGGCTGGCGTCGGGTCGACCACGTCTGCCCCGATCTTGAGCGAAAGTGTCACGAGATCGTCGTCCTTGAAGGAGAGCGCGAGATAGCTGATGGCTCCTTTCGTCTGCTTCAACTTTGCGACCAGCGCGCCCGAGTTGTCCTCCGTCTGCGACTCGACGAACTTGTCACCGCCGAGCACGACATTGCCGAAGACGGTGCGAGTACCCGAGGCGGGAGCGCGGTTGATGACGACGATGGGTTGTGCGTCTCCCCCGAGGTCTTTCCAGCTCTTGATCTCGCCGGAGAAGACCTTGGCAAGCTGGTCCAAGCCGAGAGCCGCAACCTTGGCGTTGTGCGGTCCTTTGTTGGCCATCGCGGCAAATCCAACGACGGCAACCTTATGGTCGACGAGGTCTTTCTGGTCGGGGGCGGCAAAGATGTCGCTGTCGCCGATCTGAACCGCACCAGACCCGACGTCGACGAGTCCCTTCTTGGACCCGCCGGCGGACACCTCGATGCTGGCGCTCTTGTTCTCCGTCTCGAACTTCTCTTTGGCCGCATTCACGAGCGGCTGGAGCGCGCTCGAGCCGCTGACACGGATGGGTCCCTCCGAAGTCGGGGTCGCGACTGCAGTCGTGCTCGCCGAGGCGGCGGGACCTTCGCTGGCTGGAGGCGTCTTGTCGCATCCGAGGCCGAGGGCCGCAACGACGCCGAATGCGCCTAACATGAGATCGAATCGAACGAACATGCGAGTGTCTCCGGGGGTCGATTCAGCCGAATCGACCGGTGATGTAGTCTTCGGTCTCTTTCTGATGGGGGCGCGTGAAGATGGTCGAGGTTTCACCGACTTCCACGAGTCGGCCCATGTAGAAGAACGCGGTGAGCTGAGAAACGCGCGCGGCCTGCTGCATATTGTGCGTGACGATGACGATGGTGAAGAGCTCTCGAAGCTCGGAGACCAGGTCTTCCACTTTGGCGGTGGCGATCGGATCGAGTGCGCTGGCCGGTTCGTCCATGAGCAGTACGTCGGGCTCGACGGCGAGCGCGCGTGCGATGCAGAGCCGCTGTTGTTGGCCGCCCGACAGTCCGAGGCCGGACTCGTGCAGGCGGTCTTTGACCTCATCCCATAGGGCCGCTTGCCGCAGCGCGCGCTCGACGCACTCTGCGAGCGTTCCGCGATCGACCACACCCGCGATGCGCAGCCCGTACGCGACATTGTCGAAGATCGTCTTGGGGAACGGGTTCGACCGCTGAAAGACCATCCCGACTTGCCGCCGGACGAGGACGGGATCGACCTCCGGCGCGTAGATGTCTCGGCCATCGAGCATGACCTTGCCCGTCACGGCCACCCCCTCGACGGTGTCGTTCATTCGGTTGAGCGACCGAAGAAACGTCGACTTGCCACATCCGCTCGGACCGATCAGGGCGAGGATGCGGTTCTTGGCAATATCGATATTGACATCCTGGACGGCGACCTTGCCCGAATAAGAGACGCTCAGATTCGAGACACGCATCTTTACGGGCAGCTCGTTCGCGAGCACGGCGGGCGCAGGCACGGGGCGGACTATGGGGGCGACGGAGGGGGAGCGCGTGACCGTGAGGTGACAACCGCGTGACGTAGGAGATAAGTCAACGGGCGAAACCGCGGAATTCTTGAGCTAACCCGCCGCTTTCACCCGCGTACCTTGAGGGCCTCGACAAGGACGTCTCTCAAGGTCCCCACATCGCGTACGCCCTCGAGCGCGACCCCCGGCGTGGCGAACGCTTCGCGGACCACACGGCCCACGGCATCCCGCTCGGGCGCCGGTCCGAGCACCGCGACCTCGACTTCGAGCCGAGCGACCGCATCCCGCGACGCGAGCAGGTCGCCTCCGAGCCGCAGAGCTCCGCGTCGGTCGGGGCCCGCGCATACCCGGCCGATAGCCTCCTCGGCGCATGACACCCACGGCGGATCGGCGAGAAACTCTTCCGCGTCCGCCATGGGTGCCGTGAGCTCGGACGAAGAGAGGTCGGTCCGCGCGCGATCCCCTGCAGCCAAGTAGGCATCCACGATCGCGCCGGACAGAAACGCGGGGTCGATGGTGCGGCCGCAAATCGCCTCGAGCGAGCCCGGTGACTTGCCGAGAAACGAAGACCGTGGGTCCGAGAAGGGCTCTCGGAGCGCGACGAAGGCCTCGAACACGGTACGACCAGTGCGAGCCTCGTGTGCGAAGCCCACGGAGGCAGCGGGCCGATGAGCTACGCTGATCCAGTCGCGACCGAAGTAGCTCGCCGGCGCGCCGCACTTGGTGAGGGCGCGCAAGAGCGGCCTCACGTATCGATTGAGGATCTTCGTGGGATCGCACGAGACGAGCGCCGAGGGGCTCGTCATCGCGAGGGCCACGTGGAGCATTCCTGCGTTCGCAAGGAGAAGCGCCCCACCCGACACCCGACGGACGAGCGGCGCGCCGGAGGCTACTCCCACGCCCCTTTGGAATGCACCGAGGACCCGCGCTTCCGTGGCGATCTCGGTGACCGACAGCTCCGCGTCGAGCGTGAGGACGCGGTCGAGCCCATCCGCCTCGAACTGGATAGCGGCACGCGCCTCCGTCGGTCCTCGCACGCGAACGCCGAGTGCGCGCTTCATCGATGCCCTCGTACCACGCGGGCGAGCCCCGAAGCGCCGCGGTTCCTCTTGTTCGGGTGCCCCGTTGGCCCCACATTGCAGGGTATGGCCGTCCTCGTCATCGCGCTCGTCCCGCTGTTTTTCGGCTTCTTTCTAATCCTCGTCATCGCGCGCTACTCTCCCAACGTGCCGCGCGTAGCGGGGAACGCGTTGCGCGAAGGCGCGGACGACCGGCCGGAGATTACGCCGGACGAATTCGCGGACGTCATCGCCAGTGTGCTCTCTGCCCTCGGGCTCGAGACGGTCTTCTCGTCGATAGGAACGGGGGGCGTCGTCGACGTGACGGCGCGCGATCCGAAGCCCTTGTCGGGAGGCCGCCTGCTCGTGCACGCGTCGCCTGTCCTTTCGCACGGCCAAATCGACGCTGCGGACGTCCTAAACTTCGCAGAAAGCGTGCGGGGGGACATGGGCGCCCTCAAAGGGATCTTCATCGCCTTGGCAGGTTTTACTGCAGAGGCAAGGACGGCCGTCCGCTCGTCCCCAGCCCCGGTCGACCTCATTGACGGCCCGGGCCTCGTCGAACTGGTGCGAGAGCACGTGCCACCCGATCGGACGGATCACGACGCAGACCCGGCGACGACCTTGCTTGGCTACCGAGGCTTCTCGGCCGACGTCAAGCGGCACGCGCGCGACGCCGTGATCGAGGACGCCGAAGAGAACATGTGACCCCTCCCTTGCTGATCGGCGCGCGCTTCGGCTAGAACCGTGAGACGATTCTCGGTCGGGCGCGCATCACCTAGCCGGTATCTCAGGTCGGCGAGGTCTGCGGAGGGTTCATGGTCAATCCCCAGATGGTGATGTACGAGGAGGAGTTCAATCAGATCCAAGCCGTTGTGGATCGATTGGTTAGAGATGCGAACGCAAAGGTCGTCTTCATCGTCGACAAGAACGGTCAGCTCATCGCCGCCAGCGGCGACATCGACAATGTCGATACGACCAGCTTGGCGTCGCTGACGGCGGGCAACATCGCGGCGACCGGCGGCATGGCCAAGCTGCTGAAAGAAAACGAGTTTGCCACTCAATTCCACGAGGGTGAAAAGGCCAATATTCACATTCAGCTAGTAGGCAACCGGGTCATCCTGGTCGTGATCTTCGACGCCCGATCGTCCCTTGGACTCGTTCGGCTCCGCGTGAAGAAAGCGAGCGAGGAGCTCAACCACATCTTCGAGTCGCTCCTGAAGAAGGTGGCGGAGCCCGGCGCCGACTCCCCGTTCGCCGAAATCACCGATGAAGATATCGACAACCTCTTCAACGACTGACGCGGAGAGCGCTGCCGAATGAGCTTCATCAATTACATGGCACGCGAGATCAACTGCAAGTTGGTCTACTACGGTCCCGGTCTTTGCGGGAAAACGACCAACCTTCAGTACATCTACGAGCGGACCAACCCCGAGGCGAAGGGCAAGATGATAAGCCTCGCCACGGAGACCGAGAGGACCCTCTTTTTCGACTTCTTGCCACTCTCGTTAGGCGAAATTCGTGGTTTCAAGACGCGGTTCCACCTCTACACCGTGCCGGGGCAGGTCTTCTATGATGCGAGCCGCAAGCTCATTCTGAAGGGCGTCGACGGGGTGATCTTCGTGGCCGACTCGCAGATCGAGCGAACGGAGGCGAATCTCGAGTCGGTCGAGAACCTGCGAACGAACCTCGCGGAGCAAGGCTACTCGCTCGACAAGCTGCCGTACGTCGTCCAGTACAACAAGCGCGACCTTCCCAATGTGGCAGCTCTGGAAGAGCTACGCGAGATGCTCAACACGACCCACGTGCCCGATTTCGAGGCCGTCGCTCGCACCGGCGTCGGCGTCTTCGACACGCTCAAGGCGGTCGCGAAGCTCGTCCTCACTGAGCTCAAGAAGGGCGGCTAACGCCCCTCCGTTGCTTGCTCGTCGTTCGCGGGCGCCTTTGCTCGCGGCCCCCTTGCTGTTGACTAGGCTCGACCGTAGACGCGATTGCGGCGATTTCGGTTCTTCGCCTTCAGCTTGGCGCGGTAGCGCTTGCTCTTCGTGCGGTTCGTGCGACGCGGCTTCTTGGATAGGTTGAGGAACATGGGTCGCTCCGGGCCAAAATTCGATACGGTTCGGACGTTTAGCCGAAGACCCCGCGCCGCGCAACCTCGAAGCCCATTGCGAACGGGCGCGAGACGCCGCAGGATCGCTCGCCGCGATGGATACGCATTCGGTTCGGCTGGTACACGAATTCCGCTTCGAGGCCGCACACAGGCTCCCTCGCGTTCCCGAGGGGCACAAGTGCGCGCGGCTCCACGGCCACTCGTTCAAGGTCGAAATTACGGCCTTTGGCCCCGTGAACCCTCACACGGGTTGGCTCATCGACTTCGCAGTCCTGCACGAACTTTGGATGCCCATCCACGAGCGGCTCGATCACCGCTACCTCAACGACGTGCCGGGGCTCGAGAACCCAACGAGCGAGATCCTCGCCCGCTGGATCTGGAACGAGCTGAAGCCAAAGCTGCCGGAGCTCGTCCAGGTCACTCTCTTCGAGACGTGCGAGGCCCGCTGCGAATACGCGCCGACTCGCTGAACCGACGCCCTCTCCGACCATGGCGAAGATCCTGGCATGCCGCTGCGAAGACGTGACTCTCCATGAGGTGAGAGAGGCCATCGCTCGTGGGTACAACGACCTCGAGTCGCTCAAGCGCTACACAGGCTTCGGAACGGGCTGGTGCCAGGGGAAGTCCTGCGTCGCGGCATGCGCGGAGGTTCTCGTAAACAGCGGTGGCTCGGCGGCGCTCCCTTTCACGCCGCGTCCTCCTTTTCATCCGCTGACCCTCGCCGACCTCGCCGGACTCTACGACGTGGCGGAAGAAGATGCTCGCGAAGGGCGTCCGCCCCGATGACGCGCCACTACGCCGTACCGCGGTGAACCTCCACGGTGACGTGGGCCAGCTGTTCGACGCGGCGAAGCTCCGAGGTGTAGTCCAAGGGCGACCTCTCTTGCTCCGAGATCACCGATGCCAGGCACGCGCGCGCTCTCGGCCCGATTTGCCAAACGTGGAGGTCGACCACGTGTGTACCCGGCAGAGCTTCGAGCGTTTGCCGGATGCGCGCGGTGAGCTCGGTGGACGGGACCATGTCGAGCAGCTGCCGCGCAGCGTCGCGGCAGAGCGTGAGGCTCCATCTCGAGATGATGAGCCCCCCGACGATCCCCATGAGGGGATCGAGGCGGCGCCATCCGAGGTATTGACCCCCGAGGAGCGCGAGGATCGCTAGGACTCCCGTGACGGCGTCCGCCACGACGTGGATATAGGTTGCGCGCAGGTTCTGGTCGCCGTGGGGGTGATTCGCCGCCCCGTCGTGGTCGTGGTCGTGGTCGTGGTCGTGGTCGTGGTCGTGGTCGTGGTCGTGGTCGTGGTCGGGGTCGTGGCCGTGGTGGTGGTCGTGCTCGGGGTGGTGGTCCGGGTCCCTGGTGGAGGCGTCGTGCGGG
>Ga0182024_10013760_pt1 | contig 15736 bp, 12 predicted proteins | sample P32metaG_FD_120480 | JGI IMG/M metagenome (GOLD analysis project Ga0182024, IMG submission 120480) | Permafrost microbial communities from Stordalen Mire, Sweden - P3-2 metaG (Illumina Assembly) | ecosystem: Environmental > Terrestrial > Soil > Wetlands > Permafrost | place: Sweden: Stordalen... | reverse complement strand
GCCGAAGGCCAGCTCCCAGCCGGTCCGGTCCGCGGCCTGAGGCGACTTGCGGGCCCGGTCACCTGGCCCGTCCTGGCCAGGCGCCCGGATCTCGTCCAGGCCGAAGGGGAGGGACCGGACCGGTCGGAGCGAGCCCACCACGGTCAGCGGCACGATCGTCTGCCGCGCCCAGCAGGCCCAGTCGTACACATTAAGCGGGAACCAGGTCGGCAGGTACACCATTTCGGGCGGCATCACCGGCAGGTCATCCCACGACCACTGGCCGAACAGCGCCAGCCAGATCCGGGTGAACACCCGGGTGGCGCGGATCCCGCCCCGGGCGTTGATCCACTCAGCGGCCCTGGCCATGTGCGGTGCGCTGGGCAGGTGCCCGGCCAGCCGCAGGGCCACGTAGGCCTCGACGGTCGTGGACAGGTCACCCGGACCGCCGAAAAAGTTGGCCCAGGTCCCGTCGGCACGCTGCTGGGAGGCGATCCACCGGCCAGCGGCCGCGGTCTCCTCGTCCGTGCGGATACCGAGGAACTCCCGGAGCAGGAGATCCTCCGCGTCCATCGTGACGTTGGTCTCCAGCTCGCCCTGCCACCAGCCCTGGTCCTGCTGGAGGCCGAGCAGGTGATCGCGGGCGCGGGCCAGCGAGGCCTCCGCTCCGGAGAGCGCTGAGGGACCGCCGGATCGCGTGTGCGTCACTGTCATCGTCTCGCCTCGCCTCGCCTTCACCACACTGCCCCGCATCAGCACCTGACTCAGCAGCCACACCAGAGCGCGGCCTCAAGCCCGCGCTGACCGCCATCAGCACCGCTGGGCCGTCAGCTCTGATGGCCCGCACCAGCGGTCAACCGGTCAATCTCCTGATCACCGACACCTCACGGCTCACCGGCAAGCACCGTCGTCATCACAGGCGTCCCGCCAGCAGACGCCTGATCACCGGGCTGCTCACCATTGGCGCGCCGTGATGAACTCGGCGATCCCCGCGAACTCGGCACGCACGTCGTCGGGCATGTCGGTCTCGGTGAGGCACTTCTCCGCCGCGGCCAGCTGCGCCGCGGCCTCGTTCTCGGTCCAGTCCTTGCCGCCCGCCTCCTCCACCAGGCGCGCCGCCCGGAGCAGGTCGTCCTCGCTCAGCGGCTCCGTCCTGGCCAGCAGTTCCGCCAGCTCGCCAGCGACGGGTGACCCGCTGTCCAGGGCGGCCACCACGGGCAGTGACTTCTTCCTCGCCCGCAGGTCCGCACGGACCGGCTTGCCGGTCACCTCGGGCGCACCCCAGATGCCGAGCAGGTCGTCGGTCAGCTGGAAGGCCAGCCCGGCGTGGGCGCCGAACCCGGCCAGGCCCATGGCCAGCCCGGGCGGCGCGCCGACGTGGATGGCCCCGATGCTGCACGCGCAGGCCATCAGCGCGGCGGTCTTGTCGCCGGCCATGGTCAGGCACTCGGGCAGGTTCACGTCGTTGCGCTGCTCGAACGCCAGGTCGGAGCCCTGCCCAGCGATCAGCCGGAGGACCGCGGCGGACAGGCAGCGCGCGGCCCAGGTGCCCTGGGCGGCGGTGTCCTCGAGCAGGATGTCCTGGGCCAGCGCGAGCAGCGCGTCGCCAGCCAGGATGGCCGCGCCGATACCGTGCACGGTCCAGGCGGTCGGCCGGTGCCTGCGCTCGGTGTCGCCGTCCATGATGTCGTCGTGCAGCAGCGAGAAGTTGTGCACGAGTTCCACCGCGACCGCGGCGGGCACCCCGCCCTCCGGCGGCGCCCCGGCCGCCCGCGCCGACAGCAGCGCCAGCGCCGGGCGGAGCGCCTTGCCGGCCCCGCTGCCGTCCAGCCCCAGGTGATAGCGGGCGACGGTGCGGACTTCCGGGCTGAGCCGGTCCACCGCCGCGGCGATCGCCGGGCCGACGAGGTCGCGGGCCGTCTCCACGCCCGCGGGTATCACGGCGGTCACGAGGCGGCGCCGGCGATCTCGGCCGCCCGCGTGGGCACGGGAGCCCTGCGGCGTGATTGGTTCATATCGCGTCGCAGCTCTCGCGCTGCGGACAGTCCGCTTCTCACGGCACCCTCCATGGTGTCGGGCCACCCGGTATCGGTCCACGCGCCCGCGAGCACCAGGCCAGCCAGCCTGGTCGCCGCTCCCGGCCGCTTCTCGCCACAGCCGGGCTCCTGCCGGAACGTGGCCCGGCGCTCCCTGGTGACGAAGAAGTCAGTGATCCGCGCCTCACGCGCGGCGGGGAAGATCTCCTCCAGCGCGGGCACGAACTGCTCCCGCAGCTGGGCCGCGGGCGTGTCCACGACGTCGTCCGCGGCGGACACGGAGACCGCCAGGTACTGCCCGGCGGGCAGCCCCGAGGGCCTGGTGCGGTCGAAGACCCACTGCACGGGCGAGTCCACGGCGGCCGCGAACGGCAGCTGGGTCACCCGCCGGTCATACAGCACGTGCACGTTGACGATCGGGGAGGCGCCCAGCTCGCGCCAGCGCTCCGGGCCGGGGCCGGGAGCCGCGGCGCCATCCGGCAGCAGCCGGGCCGCGGCCTCCGGCGGCACGGCCAGGACCACCCCGTCCGCCGCGGCGATGTCCGCGCTGAGCGCGGCACCGGGCACCCCGCGGTCGGCCAGCCGGACCCGGAAACCGCCGCCGGGCAGGGGCTGGACCGAGGTCACCTTCGCCCCCAGCCGCACGCTGGCGCCGAGCTGGTCCAGCAGCCGGGCGGCGGCCTTGCCGTGCAGGTCGCCGAGCGGGATGGCTGGCGTGCCGATGTCCGCCGCGTCCCGGGCCCCGAGCAGCGCGGTGCGCACCACCGTGGCCGCCAGGGACAGGTTGGCGTCGTCTCCGGCCACGTTCAGCGCGGACACGGTGAACAGGTCCCAGAGCACCCGCCGGGCTCGCTCGCTCTGCCCGTGGGCGGCCAGCCAGTCACCCAGGCGCTGCGCGTCCAGGCCGGGCCGGGAGGGGTCGAGGAACCGCATGGCCAGGGCGGCCTGGGTGACCCGGAGCCGCTCAGCGGGCGAGAGCAGGGGGTAGGTGACCAGCGCCTGGCCCATGTGCAGCGGCCCGGGGAGCCGGGTGCGGCGCAGCCGGGCCTGGCCGTGCGGGCCGAGCACCATGACGTCGAAGCGGTCCTGGAGGGACACCGAGCCGGTCATCCCGAGCCGGGCGATCAGCTCCCGGTAGGCGGTGCAGCAGCCGAGGAACACGTGCTGGCCGTTGTCGACCACCAGCCCGTCCCGGGTGAACGAGCAGGTCGCCCCGCCCAGCCTGGGCCGGGACTCCAGCAGCGTGACGCGGGTGCCCGTCTCGCGCAGCGCGATCGCGGCGGTGATCCCGGCCAGGCCGCCGCCGATCACCACCACGTGGCGCCCGGGCTGGCCCGGCCGGGCGCTCGGCGGGGCCGGGCTCGCGGCGGCCGGGCTCGCGGCGGCCGGGCTCGCGGCGGCCGGGCTCGCCGCGGCCGGGCTGAGCGGCTCGGGGCTCATCGGGGCGCTCCCGGGTTCGTGGTGGCCCGCGGCCCGGCGCGCCCGGACCGCAGCGCGGCACCGGCCAGCGACCTGACCGCCACCATGGCCTTCTGGCCGGTCGTCAGGGAGACCCGGCGCTGCAGCACGAGCTCCGGTGCGTCGGCGATGCTCTCCAGCAGGCGGTAGTAGATCCCGGCCATGGCGCCGGTGCACGCCGCGCTGCGCCGGTCCAGCATCGGCATCAGCCGCAAGCCCCGCGCGTACCAGTCACGGGCCCGCTCCACCTCGAAGGTCACGAGGTCCACGAGCCTGGGGTCGGCGGCCGGCCAGCCGGAGCCATCGGGGCGCAGTTCGGTGCCGAACCGCTTGAAGTCCTCCTCGGGAAGGTAGATCCGCCCGTCCCGGTAGTCCTCGCGGATGTCGCGCAGGATGTTGGTGAGCTGGAGCGCCACGCCGAGCGCGTCGGCCAGCGGGGCGGCCGTGTCCACATCCCGGGTCCCGAACACGCCCAGTGAGAGCCGCCCGATGGAGCCGGCCACGCAGCGGCAGTAGATCCGCAGGTCGTCGAAGGTCGTGTAGCTGGTGCCCCGCACGTCGGCTTCGCACCCGTCGATCAGCTCGCCGAACGCCTCCAGCGGGATGGGGAACCGCCGGCCCGCGTCGGCGAGGGCCACGAGCACCGGATCGCCGGCGCCCGCCGCTTCCGTCCCCGGGGTGCCCAGGCTGGCGGGAGCGCTTCCCCCGGCCACCGCCATGATGCTGGCCCGGGCCGCGGCCAGCGCGGTGAGCTTGTCGGCCGCGGGCAGCGTGCCGTCGCCGATATCGTCGATGCGGCGGGCGAACGCGTAGACGGCCGCCAGGGCGCCCCGCTTCTCCGAAGGCAGCAGCCGGATGCCGTAGGAGAAGTTGCGCGCCTGGGACCAGGTTATTTCCTCACAGTGCCGGTAGGCCGCCGCCACGTCCATCGCATCACCTCCCAGCTGCATAAGCTCTCAGCATCTCTCTGGCCAGCCGGCCCCGGCGCGGCTTGTGGGTCGCGCGCAGCACATCATGTCGGGCCGCCGTGATCGCGGCCAGGGCGGCCCGGCCGCCCGCGACATAACCGGCCACGGCAACCCGGGCAGATCCGCGCAAATTCCCCACCAGCGGGGCGCCTTCGTCGAGAAGCTGGCCCGCCCGCTCCACCTCGAACGCCATCAGGGCCCGGAGCTGCGGCCCGGCTGACGGGGCGGCGAGGTCGCTTTCCGCGCAGCCGAACCGCTCCATGTCCTCGGCGGGCAGGTAGATGCGGCCCGCCCGGTAATCCTCCGCCACGTCCTGCCAGTGCTCGGCAAGCTGCAGCGCGGTGCAGACCCGGTCGGAGAGGATCATCCGTTCCGGAGTGACCGCCCCGAACACGTGCAGCACGATCCGGCCCACCGGGTTGGCCGACAGCTCGCAGTAGCCGGCCAGGTCGCTGAAGGCCGGGTAGCGGGTGACCACCTGGTCCTGCCGGTTGGCCCTGATCAGGTCCGCGAACACCTGCTGGGGGACGCCGCACTCTCCCACCACCGTGGCCAGCGCGCGGACCACCCCGATCCGGGGACCATCCCCCGGGGAGACGGGTGGTGTGCCGTCCTGGGCTGGCACCTCCCGCAGGGCCGGGTCCTGGAACTGGTAAAGCCGACCGAGGTCGGCTTCTAGCTCGTCCAGGAGTTGGGCTCTCTCGTCTGGAGGGGCCTCGTCACCCATGTCGTCCACGGCCCGGGCGAACCCGTAAACCGCCTCCAGGCGCCGCCGGTACCGGCCCGGCAGCAGCCGCAGGGCCACCGGGAAGTTCTCGTCCGACGCCTGGGCAGCCGCAGCAGAACCGATGGTCTCCGCGGACGGGGAAACCACCACCGTGCCGCGTGGATCACCCAATCGAGTTACCCCCTAGCTCAAGCACCCATCACCGCACACTTGCCATACAAATGCAAACAATGACATGGACGTCACCTGACATGAGTGTCATTGATCGTCCAGATGAAGCCCCGCACGTTCAACGCGGCCTTCAGCTGAACTACACGCTCTCATTATGCCCAGCCGCCTGGCGGGCACGCGCGCGGGGCAGGCATGAGGGTGGCTATCACATTGCGTGGGCCATTAGCAACGCGCAGTCCAGCAGAGTTTCCCGGGATTTCCCGCCGCCCGCCGCCCGCTCCGCAGTGGGGCATCACCGCAGGTCAGAGCGATGCTCACGACAATGTCACGCTGGCCCGCGATATGTTTCAACTGCGTTACGAATTGGCTGCATCTCAGCGATATCAGTGAAGCAGGGGGCGGGCGGCCGGGCCGCTTGCCCGGCGAGGTTACCGAACGCAATCTATACGCGACGGTACAGCGCCAGCCGGGCGGCGTCTTTGCCGCGGGTCCCGGCCCGGACTGGGCCCCATTCACTGACGCGAATGTCATATTCGCGCGCTGGCCGGGCGGCCCGGATCCGGGCGGCCCGGATCCGGGTCCGGCGGCCGGGCCGGGCCTGCCCGCGGCCGGGTCCCGGTCCGGCCAGCGGCCTGGCCCCGGGACCCGGCCGGGCCCGCCGGGACCCGGCCCCGCCAACCCGGGAACCGGGAACGTGGCCGAGGGGCACGCCACGGCCAGCCGGAGACACCGGGCCGGCCGGACAGGCGGCAGACCTGAAAGGCAGCGAAGGCTCACGGGGAGACGGGCCGCACCCCACCAGGCTCTCCAGCACGCTGCGTTTACCACGAAATAGGGATAAATGCGCACAAGCTGGTCTGATGCAGATTTTTCCCAGTAAGGCACATTACTGACTGCTACGCTGCACGAATTCGGGGGGGCCTCCGAAGCTCCTTCGTAGCTACGTGGTCACATTCCGTTCCACTCACACTTCGAGGCCTGAGCCATGGGGTTGCGTCTCCGGTCCATACGCCTGCGGATCGTCCTGCTAGTTCTCCTCCCGGTGCTTTCACTGGTCGCGCTCTACGCGTTCGCCACGTTCCTCACCGCCCGGGGAGCGATCAACCAATCCCAGGCGACCACGATCAAATCTGCCACCGGCGAGCCGGCCGGCGCGCTGCTGAGCCAGCTCGATGCCGAGCGCCCGCTGGCAATGGTCTACCTGTCCAGCCCCACCGGGGCCAACCTGGCCATGCTCCAGGTCCAGCAGAGTAAGACCACCGCCGCCGGCACCGCCGCGGCCAGCGCGCTTGACTCGGCCAACACGATGAACAACGCGACCGCGCCCGAGAAGCGGGCCATCGCCACCCTGCTCAAAGACATCAAGGGCCTGCCCGCGCTGCGCGCCCAGGTGCACTCGCAGATCATCAGCAAGTCGCGGGCCCTCGGGGAGTATGACTCCATCGTCGCGGACGGCTACGCGGTCATCGACCAGGCCATCCTGGAGCAGACCAACGCCAATCTGGTCACCCAGGCCCTGGCTTTCGTCCGGATGGGGCGCTCCGAGGACCTGATGCTGCAGGAGAGCGCGATCATCTCCGCCGACCTGGCCGCGCGGTCCTTCCCCGCGGCCGACCGCCAGCAGTTCACCCAGCTGGTCGGGGCCCGCCGGGCGCTGTACGCCCAGACCCTCCCTGACCTGCAGCCCCCGTACCGCGCGTACTACACCCGCGACGTCAGCCCGGCGGCTTCCACCGCCCTGACCTCGCTGGAAAACCGGCTCATGTCTGACGCGCGCGCAGGCAGCCCCCCGCCCGTCCTGCCGCAGGACTGGGAGGCGGCCATCGGAGGCGTGGCTGCGGGCCTGTCCAAGGCCGGGACCCAGGCGTCGGACGCGATCACCGCGCAGGCGACAACCAACTCCAACAACACCTACCTGGAACTCCTCCTGGCGGGCGGGCTGGGCCTGCTCGCAGTGATCCTGTCCATCCTCGTGTCGGTCGTGATCGGCCGGGGCCTGATCCGTGAGCTGGCCGCGCTGCGGCAGTCGGCGCTGGAACTGGCCAACAAGCGGCTGCCCGACGTGGTGAAGCGCCTGGCGGCCGGCCAGGATGTGGACATATCCGCCGAGGCTCCCGAGCTGCCCGCCAGCTCGGACGAGATCGGCCAGGTCCGGCAGGCTTTCGCGGCCGTCCAGCAGACCGCGGTGGAAGCGGCCGTGGGCCAGGCGCGGCTGCGCCAGGGCATCAGCGACATCTTCCGGAACCTGGCCCGGCGCAGCCAGTCGCTGCTGCACCGCCAGCTCGCCCTGCTCGACGCGATGGAGCGGCGGGCCAGGGAGCCAGAGGAACTCGAGGACCTGTTCCGCATCGACCACCTCACCACGCGCATGCGGCGGCACGCGGAGAGCCTGATCATCCTGTCCGGGGACGCGCCCGCCCGGGCCTGGCGCCGGCCGGTCCCGTTCGTGGACGTGCTCCGGGCGTCCGTGGCCGAGGTCGAGGACTACACCCGGATCAAGGTCACCGCGAATACGCAGGCAGCCATCACCGGGCCCGCCGTGGCCGACGTCATCCACATGATCGCGGAGCTCGCGGAGAACGCCGTGGTGTTCTCCCCGCCGAACACCCCGGTGCTGATCAGTGGCGACCTGGTCGGGCGCGGGTTCGCGGTGGAGATCGAGGACCGCGGGCTGGGGCTGAGCGAGGAGCGCCGGGCGGAGCTGAACGACTTCCTGGAGAACCCGCCGCCGTTCGACCTGTCCGGCAGCGACCAGCTCGGCCTGTTCGTGGCCAGCCAGCTGGCCAAGAAGCACAACATCCGGATCTCCCTGCGGGGCTCCCCGTACGGCGGGACCACCGCGATCGTGCTCATCCCGACCGCCCTGGTCGTCTCCGAGGAGAGCTACCAGCAGGACGCCACGGACCCGGGCACCGGCACCGGCGTGCAGCTGAGCGGCCGGCACGCCGTCCGGGATGAGACCGGCAGCTTCACCGGGGTCACCGGCGAGCCGGCCAGGGCGGCCGGGCCGTCCGCCGGCAGCAGGGTCAGCGTGACCGCGCCGGGCGACGCGGCCGGGCGGTGGCCGGACGAGCGCTGGCCGGCGGACAGCGGAGCCGATCCGTGGACGGCCCGTGTCGCGGCCGAGGCCTGGACCGCCGCGGACCCGGCAGCCGGATGGCCGGGGCAAAAGGCGGGCGACGCCGCTGAGACCGGCAGCGGGCGGAACGGGTTCCACGGGTTCCTGGATCCGGGCGACGCGGAAGTCTGGCCGGCGGCCGGCGATCCCGGGCTCCGTGAGCAAGACGATGACGACGAGGACCTGGCCGGGGAGGACCTCGGCGGCCAGGACGGGCTGCCGCGCCGGGTGCGCCAGGCCAGCCTGGCTCCGCAGCTGCGGGAGAACACGCTGTACCGCCGCCCGGCCGCGAACGGGGACTCCGCGGAGGCCCCGCCGGCCGCGGAAGAACGCTCGCCCGAAGAGGCGAGAAGCACGGTCACCGCCATCCAGCAGGGCTGGGAGCGCGGGCGCTCGCTGTTCGACCCGCCGGAGAAGGCCACGGAGACGATGACCGGCACCCAGGCACCGGCGGAGCCCAGTCCCGCGGAGGCCGGGGAGGCCGGCCACCAGGGCGATGAGTGATGGCAAGGGGAGCAGATGAGTACGGCGGAACAGGAGAATGGGGCAGGGCCAGGTTCACCCAGCGACCTGGACTGGCTGCTTGATGACCTGGTGGTACGCGTACCCGACGTGAACAAGGCGGTCATCCTGTCCCGGGACGGCCTGGCCATCGCCGCGTCGAACGCGCTGACGCGGGAGGACGCGGAGCATCTGGCCGCCGTGGCGTCCGGGTTCCAGAGCCTTGCCCGGGGGGCGGGCCGCCACTTCGGCGGGGGTCACGTCCGGCAGACCATCGTGGAGATGGACTCGGCCTTCCTGTTCGTCACGTCGGCCGGTGAGGGCAGCTGCCTCGCGGTGCTCAGCCCGGCCAGCGCGGACGCGGGCCTGGTCGCCTACGAGATGGCGATCCTGGTCAAGCGGGTCGGCCAGCACCTGTCGGTGAACCCCCGGCCGGGCACGGCCGGGGAGGTCACGGACTGACTCCGGCATGCCGTCGCCCGACGATCACTGGCTGGACGAGGAAGCCGGCCCGGTCGTACGGCCGTACGCGCTGATCCGCGGCCGCACCCGACCCACCGGGGAAACTCTCGACCTGATCGCGATCATCACGGCGGTACGCGGGGCCCAGCTCGATATGTCGTCCCTGGATCCGGAGCACCTGGCGGTGCTGAGGATCTGCCGTCTGCCGACCTCGGTCGCGGAAATCGCGTCCGATCTCGACCTGCCCCTGGGCGTGGTCCGGATCCTGCTGGGTGACCTGCAGGACCGTTCCCTCGTCGCGATCCACCACCCGATCCCGCCGGCTCGGCTGCCAGACGTACAGATCCTGAAGGAGGTCGTCGATGGCCTACGCCGCCTCTGACCAGGCTCCCAGCTCCGGGCGGACGCCGGTCACCATCAAGATCCTTATCGCGGGGGGCTTCGGGGTGGGAAAAACCACCCTGGTCGGGTCGCTGACCGAGATCCGGCCGCTGCGCACCGAGGAGCCGCTGAGCGAGCCGGGTGCCGCGGTGGACCGGCTCGACGGCGTGGAGCGCAAGACCACCACCACCGTGGCGCTGGACTTCGGCCGGATCACCATCCGCGAGAACCTGGTCATCTACCTGTTCGGCGCGCCGGGCCAGGACCGTTTCTGGTTCATGTGGGATGAGCTGGCCCGCGGCGCCCTGGGGGCGGTCGTCATGGCCGACACCCGGCGGCTGGCGGACTGCTTCCCGTCCGTGGACTACTTCGAGCGGCGCGGCATCCCGTTCGTGGTCGGCGTGAACTGCTTCGACGGTGCCCGGCGGTACCGCCGCGAGGCGGTCAGGTCAGCGCTGGACCTGGATCCTGAGGTGCCCGTGGTCCTGTGTGACGCCCGGCAGCGGGGGACCTGCCGGGATGCCCTGATCGCCCTGGTCGAGCACGCTCTCAAGGTGATCCGGACCCGGCAGGCCTACGCGGCCTCCGCCGCGACTCCGCCTCGCGCCCCGGCGGCAGAACCAGCCCCCTAACGGTCTGACCGTGGCCGGTCGCCCCGGCCCGCGGGATCACGTCCGCCAGATGAGCACCAGCGCGCAGTCGTCGGAGCCGGCGCCGCCGGCCTTCACCACCCGCACCAGCTCGGTAGCGGCATTGCGGAAGCCGGCCGCCACCAGGCGGCTGGCCTCCCCCAGCAGGCGGTCCGTGCCCGCATCGATGTCCCGGCCCGGCGCCTCGACCAGGCCGTCGGTGTACAGCATCAGGGCGTCCCCGGGCCGCAGCGAACCGTGCACCGGGGTGGCCCGCGGATCCGGGACCACGCCCAGCACGATGCCGCGTGCCTGGGTCACCTTCCAGGTACCGCTGCCCGCGTCGAACTGGGCGGGCGGCGGATGCCCCGCCGAGGCCAGCATGTACTCCCCGGTGGCCAGGTCCAGGGCCAGGTGCACGGCGGTGACGAAGCCCTCGACGGACGGCCCGCGGCGCAGGTAGGAATTGCACGCGGGGAGGAACTCCTCCCGCGGGACCGACCCCAGCAGGCCGCCGAACGCCCCGGACAGCAGCAGCGCCCGGGTCCCGGCGTCCACCCCCTTGCCGGACACATCGACCAGCGCGACCTCCAGCGTCTTCCCGTCACAGGACGAGACCAGGAAGTCGCCGCCGAACGACGAGCCCCCGGCGGGGCGGAGCACGGCGGCGGACTGCCAGCCGGCGGGCAGCTCCGGCAGCCGGGCCTGGGCCCGGATCCGGTCCCGCAGCTCGATCAGCATCCGGTCCCCGCGCAGTCCCTGCACACCGAGCTTCCACCGGGTCCGCGCCAGCGCGTCGGCGAACAGCGCGGTGACCACGACCGTGGCGATGATGCCGGCTCCCGCGCGGTCATACAGCCCGTCGTACAGCAGCATGACCGCGACCAGGCCGAACAGGATCCGCAGCGCGCGCGGCCACAGCAGCAGACCGCCCGCCAGCACCGGAAGGATCATCATTCCCGGCGAGAACCACCACTCCGACAGGTGCACCGCCGCCACGCCGATGGCCACCGTTGCGATCGTCAGGACGAAGGCCATCCGCCGGTTGCGGGTGATGAACTGGCGCCGGACCTGAGCGGCCACCCTGACCGCCACCGATCGGGCCAGCCGGGCAGAACGGGTGAGTGGCCGGGAAAACATGATGGGCGAACTGTATCCGCACCCTCAATGCTCTGGCACGATCCCAAACTGATTGGCGCACCGGCCGGCGGAGCAGGTAGGAATGCGGGCATGGCAGCCCACTTCCCGATCAGGCCGGTCGCAGAGCACGAGTTCGACGCCTTCCGCGTTCCCAACGAGCATGCGTTCCTGGGCAGCCCGCTGACCCCGCAGCACCGGGCCGAGGCGCTCAGCCGCCTGGAACTCGACCGCACCCTGGCCGCCTTCGACGGCCCCACCCCCGTGGCCAGCGCCGCCATCTGGAGCTTCCGGATGGCCGTGCCGGGCGCCCTGGCGGCGGCCGCCGGCGTGACCTGGATCGCGGTCCTGCCGTCACACCGCCGGCGCGGCATCCTGTCCAGCCTGATGCGCCGGCAGATCGACGACATCCACGAGCGGGGTGAACCGCTCGCGGTGCTCTGGGCCTCCGACGCGCGGATCTACGGCCGGTACGGGTACGGCCGCGCCTCCTGGCACGCCAGTTTCACCGTCCGGCACGGTGAGGGCGTGCTCAGCCCGGGGGCTCCCGCCGACCCGGCCCTGCGGCTGCGCATCACCGAACCGCAGGCGGCCCTGGCCGAGCTGGCCAAGGTGTACGACACGCTGCTGCCCACCCAGCCTGGCTTCTTCGCCCGGAACAACTCCTGGTGGAACCACGTCATGGAAGACCCCGACGACGGGCGGCCCGGGTCCGCGCCGGTGCGCTGCGTGCTCGCCGAGGACGACGCGGGTCCCCGTGGCTATGCGCTGTACACCGGCCAGTCCCGGTGGGACGAGGACACGTTCCTCCCGGATTCCACGCTCGACATCCGGGAACTGGCCGCGACCGACCCCGCGGCCACCGCGGCGATCTGGTCGGACCTGCTCAGCCGCGACCTGGTCAGCGAGGTGACGGTCCGGCTGCGGCCCGCGGACGACCCGCTGCTGCACCTGCTGGCCGATCCCCGGCGGGCCCGGCCCCAGATCAGCGACGGGCTCTGGGTGAGGATCATCGACGTGCCGGCCGCCCTCAGCGCGCGGCGCTACGCGGCGCCGGTCGACCTGGTCATCGAGGTCATCGACGAGATGTGCCCGTGGAACGCGGGGCGCTGGAGGATCAGGGGGTCCGGGCCGGTCCTGGCGGGAGCCGGGTCCACGGCCGGCCCGGGCACCGCCGAATGCGAGCGGACCTCGGCGGATCCGGATATCGTCCTGCCGGCGGCCACCCTGGGCGCGGCGTATCTCGGCGGGACTTCCCTCGGCGTGCTGGCCCGGGCCGGGCTGGCGACCGAGGTCCGCGCCGGCGCCCTCGCAGTGCTCTCGGCCGCCTTGTCCTGGGATCCGGCGCCCTGGTGCCCCACGATCTTCTGAGCCCCCCGGGGGGCTGAGCAAGGCCTTCGGCCATGACTTGCCACGGGGCGGCTGGCGGGGCAGACATCTGCCGCGGCCAAATAAACGCCGCGGCCAGATGCCCGACCCCGCCACCGCTGGCATTCGCGCCACCCCACAGGGTTTGCGGCGATTTCATCACGGTCGTGCGACTGATCTATGGGCGGGGTGGAAAGGGTAGTCGGTGGAGGGCGCCGAATGCCGGGGATGAAAATCACGCTGAGTGCGGCCATGCGGGCCAGGGACGTGTCCCGGCCCCGGCCTGAGCACGAGGCCGCCGCGGAACTATCCAACGACGGCGGCACAGCCGCCCGGCCTCGTCCTCCGCATGCGGGAGTGTCACGATCGGCGCCGGTGCGGACGGGTGCGCCCGAGACATCCCGGCCGGGGCCGCCGACGCCGCGGATGGCACCCGGGGCCGCACGCTCGGCCGCGACTTCCGAGAGCGCGACAGCCTCAGTGACACCGTCGCAGCGGGGCGCGCCCGTACAGCCACCATCGGCTGCGGCGCAGCCGAAATCACCGGGGCAGCCTAAGATACCGGGGCAGGCGAAGACGCCGGGTCAGAATGGGGACGCGGGGCGGGGACGCAGCGGTGGGCGGGGTAAGCGGCACCGGACGCGGAAGCGGGGCGGGCGCTGAGGCCGGCCGGCGAATTGGGCGGTTAGCTGCTGGCGGGGGGTTCGGGGGGGAGTTCGCCGGTCTTCTCGTACTCGGCGATCATCTCGAGACGGCGGGCGTGGCGGGGTTCGCCGGAGAATGCGGTTTCGACGAAGACCTGGGCGAAGCCGACCGCGTCCGCGATGGGGTACATCCGGGCGCCGAGGCTCAGGACGTTGGCGTCGTTGTGGAGGCGCGCGAGGCTCGCGGTCTCCTGGGTCCAGGCGATGGCGGCGCGGATGCCGCGGATCTTGTTGGCCGCGATCTGCTCCCCGTTCCCGGAGCCGCCGATCACGATGCCCAGGCTGTCCGGGTCCGCGGCGACCGCACTGGCCGCGCGCATCACGTAGACGGGGTAGTCGTCTTGCGGGTTGTAGCTGGCCGGTCCGCAGTCGACCGCCTGGTGGCCGGCTTCGCCCAGCCACTTGATCAGGGCCGTCTTGAGTTCGAGCCCGGCGTGGTCAGATCCCAAGTAGACGCGCACGGGGTCAGTCTGTCAGAACGCGCCCCGACGGCGGCCGATCAGGTCAGGGAACGGCGGCGCGCCGTTCCCTGACCCGGCCCGGGCCTAGTCGAAGATCGGGTCGCGGGTCCGGCTGCGCTTGAGCTCGAAGAAGCCGTCGGTCTGGGTCACCAGCATCACGCCGTCCCAGAGCTTCGCGGCCGCGTCGCCCCGCGGGATCGGGGACACCACCGGGCCGAAGATGGATGTGCCGTTGACCGAGATGATGGGGGTGCCCACCTCGTAACCCACGCGGTCGATGCCTTCCGCGTGCGAGGCCCGGAGCGCCGCGTCGTACTCGGTGGAGTCCATCGCGTCGGCCAGCTCGGCCGGCAGGCCGGCCTCGGCGAGCGCGGCCTCGATGGTGGCCCGGTCCTTCGGCGCCTTCTCGAGGTGGAAGCGGTTGCCGAGCGCGGTGTAGAGCGGGCCGAGCACGCTGGGCCCGAACTTCTGCTCAGCGGCGATCGCGACCCGGACCGGGCCCCACGCCTGCCTCATCAGCTCCTGGTAGCGCTCGGGCATGTCGTCCTTGCCCTCGTTCAGCACGGCCAGGCTCATCACGTGCCAGTGCAGTTCGACCGGCCGGACCTGCTCCACCTCGAGCATCCAGCGGGACGCGATCCACGCCCACGGGCACAGCGGGTCGAACCAGAAATCGACCGGAGTAGGCTCCTGCTCGGCCATGGGGCTCCTTCTCGTCGGGGCGGGCCAGACCATAGGCTGGCCAGTTGATCAGGCTTCCGGGGACCACGAGCCGGACGTCCGGGCGCGCGGTCGCTCCTCAGCCTGCAACGGGCGTACGCCCGACCGCATTCCGCTACCGGCCATGGGAAAATGCCGGAGCAGCGGCCCGGACGACCTGCGGGCGGCGAAGACGTGGACACCAAACATCGTGGACATGGAAAGGTGCCAGGCACGTGGCGAACAATCTCACCCGCGAGGAAGCGCGTGACCGGCGGCAACTCCTCGATGTCCGCTCGTATCAGGTGGAACTGGATCTCACCGGCGGCGACGAGACCTTCGTGTCGGCCAGCGTCGTCCGGTTCCAGTGCTCCGCCCCGGGCGCGTCCAGCTTCATCGAGCTGACCGCCCCGGCCGTCCGGGAGATCGTCCTGAATGGCGACCCGGTCAGCGTCAGCGCGTTCGACGGTAACCGGATCGCGCTGGAAGGCCTCCAGGCCCTGAACGAGCTGCGGGTCGTGGCCGAGTGCGCGTACTCGCGGAGCGGCGAGGGCCTGCACCGCTTCACCGACCCGGCGGACGGCGGCGTCTACCTGTATTCCGACCTGGAAACGTTCGACGCCCACCGGGTCTACGCCTGCTTCGACCAGCCTGACCTGAAGGCGTCCTTCGAGTTCTCGGTGATCGCCCCCGAGGACTGGCTGGTCCTGTCGAACATGGCCGCCGACGTGAGCGGCGAGCCCGTGGCCGGCCATCCCGTGGCCGGGAGCACGAGGCGGTGGCACTTCCCCCCGTCGCCGGTCATGTCCACGTACATCACGGCCATCATCGCGGGCCCGTACCACCAGGTCACCAGCGAGCACGACGGCATCCCGCTGGGCATCTACTGCCGCCGCTCGCTGGCCGGGTACCTGGACCCCGAGGAAATCTTCGAGGT
>Ga0182024_10013759_pt1 | contig 15739 bp, 15 predicted proteins | sample P32metaG_FD_120480 | JGI IMG/M metagenome (GOLD analysis project Ga0182024, IMG submission 120480) | Permafrost microbial communities from Stordalen Mire, Sweden - P3-2 metaG (Illumina Assembly) | ecosystem: Environmental > Terrestrial > Soil > Wetlands > Permafrost | place: Sweden: Stordalen... | reverse complement strand
GGCGACGACCACAATGAGCCGATCGCGGACGCGGTCCGCGGCATTCTGGACGGCCATATCGTGATGGAGCGGGCGATCGCCGAGCGCGGACGCTTTCCCGCCATCAACATCCTCAAATCGGTGTCCCGCACCATGCCGAAATCAGCCGATCCGGTCTATCTGCCGACCATCACGAGGGCGCGCCAGGTGATGGCGACCTACGCGGACATGGAGGAGCTGATCAGGCTCGGCGCCTACCGGAGCGGTTCGAGCCCCGAGGTCGACGAGGCCATCCGCCTGCACCGGCCGCTGGAGGATTTCCTGGGCCAGCGGAAGGAAGACGCCACCGGCCTCGGGCAGGGATATCAACGCCTCGAGCAAATCCTGCGCGATATAGAAACCGAAAACTAACGTTGTGTCGCCACAGTGCCGGTTGGCCGGGACTGCGGCGGCTTTCCACCGCCCGTCCGCGCCACCGGTTGCGGTTCCGGGATTCCCGGATTGCAAGATTCCGGGCTTCGGGGGAGTAAGAGTCGATGAAGTCACGCGAAACGCTCATTCGCCTCAAGAAGTTTCAGGTTGACGAGAGGCGTCGGAAAGTCGCGCAGATCGAGGGCATGATCGCCGAGTTCGAGCGCATGGCCGGCGACCTTGAACGCGAGATCAAGTCCGAGCAGGACCGCGCCGGAATTCACGATCCGGGGCATTTCGCCTATCCGACCTATGCCAAGGCGGCGATGCAGCGGCGCGAGAACCTGCAGCGCTCGGCCGATGATCTCAGGGTTCAGCTGGAGAGTGCCACCAGCGCCCTGGCGGAGGCGTTCGAGGAGATGAAAAAGATCGAATTGCTCGACGAACGCGATCAGATGCGCGAGCGCGAGGAGGAGAATGCGCGCGAGCAGGCCGAGCTCGACGCCATCGGCTTGATGCGCAACGGCGCCCGCGCCTAGCCGCTGGGCAGGTGGCAATCTTCGAACCCGTGCACGGCAGGTTTCCCCTGGATATGCTCTAAGGGCGTCCCGGCGCGTCCTCGGCATGTTCCGAGCTTTCGCGGTTGCGCCGCCTTCCCGTCCGCCGCCGAGCCCACGGCACCGATCGGGAGCCGGACGAGCTTCGTAAAATGTCACCCGCTCGAGCCCGGCTTGTGCAATTCATTGCATTCCCGTCTCGACGAGTGGCCGGTTCGGCGGCGATAATCGGAACCCTGCACGGCAATGCCGGAGGGTAGCGGAGCAGATGTTGACGCCCGTTGAAATCACTTGGCTTCTTGCTGCCGTCGCGCGCGGCGATGTGACGGCCTTCGAACGCCTCTATGCCACCACCCGCGCGAAGATTTATGGGGTCGTGCTGCGCATCTTGCGGCGGCATGATCTGGCTGCCGATGTCATGGAGGAGACCTATCTGCAGGTCTGGCACAGCGTCGGCGAGTTCGATCCGGCCCTCTCCAACCCGGTCGCCTGGATGGTCGCGATTGCCCGCCGCAGGGCCATCGATCTCGCCCGCAAGCCCGACACCGGCGCCGACGAGGGCGAGCCCATGCTGGCGGAGGCGGAAAGCCCGGGCGTCCTGCCGCGCCGCGAAATGCCGGAAGAGCTCAAGCGCCTGCTCACCTGCATTGGACGGCTCGAGCCCGACCGCCAGCGCATGCTGCTGCTCGCCTATTACGGCGCATTCAGCCGCGACCAGCTGGCCACCAAGCTCAATATGCCGGGCAACCTGCTCAAGGCCTCACTCCGGCGCAGCCTGTTCGAGCTCGAGCAATGTCTAACTTCCTGATCGATGAGGACACGGATCTGCTCGCGGCCGAATTCGTGCTCGGCACGCTGGATTCCGAGGAGCGGGCGAGCGCTCAGTCCCTGCTGCGGATGGATCATGGCTTCATCGCCATGGTCCGCATCTGGGAGCGGCGGTTCGGCGAGCTTCACCTCATGGTCGAGCCGGTCGAGCCCGATGCCAAGATCTGGGAACGGATCCGAGCGAAGATTCCGGCGATCGCTCCAAGCGAGCCGGCCGCCGACGGCAGCGCGCCGGCAGAGGTGACGCCGAGCCCGGAGCCCCCGGAAGCAACCGGCTCGTCGGTGGACGTCCCGAAATCGGCGGACGTTTTAGCCGGCGGGGAGCCGCCAAAGCCGCCAGATGTTCCCGCCAATGGGACAGAGCCGAAGCCGCCGGATGTCCTGGCAAGCGGGATTCCGGCGACCGCAGAGGCAGAAATCGACAAGCCGGGCGAGATCCCGCCGGCGCCCGACGCGCTCGTTCCAACTGCCGCAGGAACCCCGCCGGCTGGCGAGGAATCCCAGCCCACGGAGTCGGGGGTGCGGCCCGAACGCCAGCCGGCCGCAAAGGTCGCGATTCCAGCCCCGCCGCCACTCCCGCCCCCACCTCTCAAGCTTCCTGACAAGCGTTCCGACCGAGATCAGCGTCCGGTTCGACGTCCGGAGATCACCATCGATGTGATTCGCAGCCGCGGCCGCTGGCGCGCGTTCGCGGTTTGCATGACGCTCTTGGTCTTGGCGCTGGCGGTTTTGCTGGCCGCCTGGAGATTCGCTCCCGAGCGCATGCCGGCCCGACTGCAACCCGCGGAGCTGCTGAGATCCGTTGGGATTCAGACGGTTGCCAAGCCGGCGCCCGTGGCCAAGCCGGCGCCGCCAGCGCCCCAGTTCGACGAGTAAGGGTCAAAAAAATTGCGCGCCCGCCCGGGCGCGCATCCAACTCGGCACCGCATGAGAAGCGGCTCAGCGAATCGAGGTTCCATCGGTGGTCGAGGCCGTTACCGGCTTACCGACCGTGATGACGGTGGCCTCCATGCGCCCATTGGGGGCGCTGACCCGGGCCGCAATGCCGATGCCGGCGACAACCGTCGCGAAAACGAGCGACACGACCACGATCTTCACGTGGGTCCCACGGTCCGCGGTAAACATCGAGGAGTTGTTCATGGCATCCTCCCAGGCACCGAGCATTGGTCGTCTCGACCGGGAAAAAGGTTCATAGACGGTTACGAAACACACACCCAAAAAGACGCCACCTCGTGCCCTTGCAGGCACAACCCCACCCTCCCCATTGCCCTTGATACGGATATAAGTAGTAAACCCGCCGCCGGTTCCCAGGCGTCTCACGAAATATTGAAACTAAAGCAATTCAAACGCTTGGCCGCGATTTCGGGCAGGCCCAAGAGGGCGTTTGGGGCCCCGCTGGCGTCAGATGCTGCCGACCGTCCGCAGCCTGGCCCGGGGGTGAATCTCGGATTGGGACAGGACCGGGGTCTGGGCGCGGAAACGCTCGACCACCCCGCGCACGAACGGCCGGGCCGCCGCCGAGGTCACCAATACGGGCGCCTCGCCCGCCCTGCCGGCCTCGTCGAAGCGGTCGCGCACCAGCGTGATGAACTCGGTCAGCTTCGAGGGCTGCATCGCCAGCGTGCGCTCGTCGCCCTGGCCGGCGATGGATTCGGCAAATGCCTGCTCCCATTTCGCCGTCAACGCGATGAGCGGCAGGTGGCCGGCCGAGGTCGTATGCTGGGCGCAGATCTGGCGCGACAGGCGCGCCCGCACGTGCTCGGCCAGCGTGGAGGGGCTGCGCGAGGACGGGAGCGCCTCGGCGATGCCCTCCAGGATGGTCGCCAGATCGCGGATCGAAACCCGCTCGGCCAGCAGGTTCTGCAGCACGCGCTGGATGCCCGAGATCGAGATCAGGGAGGGAACCATGTCCTTGACCAGCTCGCCCTGCTCCTTGGGCAGCTCCTTGATCAGCTTGCTGACCTCCGCGTAGGACAAAAGCTCCGACACATTGATCTTGATGAGCTCGGTCAGATGGGTCGACAGCACGGTCGCGGCATCGACCACGGTGTAGCCCTTGATCGCGGCTTCTTCCTTGAGGCCGGGATCGATCCAGGTCGCCGGCAATCCGAAGGTGGGCTCGGCGGTATGAATGCCGGGCAGGCTCACCGGCAGGCCGGAGGGGTCCATCACCATTTGCTGTCCGGGCCATATCCGGCCGGTGCCGGCCTCCACTTCCTTGATCTTGATCACATAGGTGTTGGCGTCGAGCTGGACATTGTCGAGCAGGCGCACGGGCGGCATGACGAAACCCATCTCGATCGCCAGCGAGCGGCGCAGCGCCTTGATCTGCTCGGTCAGCCGGTCGCTGCCGTCAGGCGAGTTCACCAGCGGCAAGAGCGCATAGCCGAGCTCGATCTTGACGTCGTCGATCTTGAGCGACGCCGAGATCGGCTCCTCGGCCGGCGGCGCCTTGGCTTCGTCCGCCTTCTTGGTCTCGGCGACGACCTGCTGCTTCTGCCCCTTGTCGGTGATGTAGGCCAGGAAGCCCGCCCCGCCTCCGAGCACCAGAAACGGCAGCATCGGGATGCCCGGCAGCAGCGCCATCACCACCATGGCGGCGGCCGACATGCCGAGCGCCTTGGGATAGCTGGAGAGCTGCCGGACCAGGGCCTTGTCGGCCGCGCCCGAAACGCCGGCCTTGGCGACCAGGAGGCCCGCCGCGGTCGACACGATGAGGGCCGGGATTTGCGTCACCAGGCCGTCGCCGACAGTGAGCGACGTATAGGTGCGCACCGCCTCCGAGAAGGCGAGGCCCTGCTGGGCGATGCCCACGATCATGCCGCCGATGACGTTGATGAAGACCACCAGCAGGCCGGCGACGGCGTCGCCGCGCACGAATTTGGAGGCGCCGTCCATGGCGCCGAAGAAGCCGCTCTCGTCCTCCAGGTTCCGGCGCCGCCGGCGCGCCTCGGTTTCGTCGATCAGGCCGGCCGAGAGGTCGGCGTCGATCGCCATCTGCTTGCCCGGCATCGCGTCGAGGTGGAAGCGCGCGGCGACCTCGGCGATGCGCCCCGAGCCCTTGGTGATGACCACGAAGTTCACGATCACCAGGATCGTGAACACGATGATGCCGATGACGAAATTGCCCCCCATCACGAAGTTGCCGAAGGCCTGGATCACGTGGCCGGCGGCATCGGTGCCCTCGTGCCCGCGCGCCAGGATGAGGCGGGTCGAGGCGAGATTGAGCGCCAGCCGCAGCATGGTGGCGATCAGGAGCACGGTCGGAAACGACGAGAATTCAAGCGGGGCCTGGATGAACAGCGCCGTCATCAGGATCAGCACGGAGAGGATGATCGAGGTGGCGAGCGCCAGATCGAGCAGCGGCGCCGGCAGCGGCAGGATGAGGACGACCAGGATCGCCATCACCCCGACGGCGAGCCCGATGTCGCCGCGCCTCAGCATGGCGCCGATCTCGCCGATCCCCGGCAGGGCGAAATTTCCGGTGGCTGCCCGGGTTCCGGCCGCGTCACTCATGGGCGCCGATCCGTCTCGTCTTGAGCGGTCATGGGTATGGAACGGTTGCACGGCGGCCGTCATGCCGCCCGCCCGTACGAGAGGAACCGCGCCCGCCTCCAAGGTCCGTCCCCGGTTCGACGCGTTAAGGGGATGATGACGCCCCCCGGCAAGATTTGCCTGGTTGATGGTTAGCGACTAGTTAACGAGGGGCCAAAACGCCCGCCCAGGCGAAAGAAATTCGGAGCTTCACGATGAACCCTGCGGTTCTTACCAGCCGGCGGGCGATGGCGCTGGCGCTGCTCGCTCTGCTGAGCAGCCCGATCGCCCGCGCCGACGGCCTGCAACCCGGGCTCTGGCGTATTCTGAGTCGGCCCGTCATTGACGGAGTGGCCGGGCGCGAGCAGCAGAATACGCGCTGCCTGACGCCCGCCGACGTGGCGGACCTTGACAGGACCTTCAGCCCGGTCGGCAGCACCGTCAATTCGACCTGCGAGATGGTCGAGCACGAGCTGACGCCCCAGCGGCTGAAATGGCACCTGCAATGCACCGGCCAGCTTGACATGGATTTGACCGGCGAGTTCCTGTTCGATGCGCCGGAGCATTACTCCGCCACGATCACGACCGCATCGTCGATGCTGGGCCGCCCGCTCCAGGGCGGACGGATGACGCTCGAAGGGCAACGCATAGGCGAATGCCAGTGAGCCCGATGTCTCCCATCTCGGCGTTGGTTCAGGCGCCCGGGCGCTCATGTCGCTGCGCCTGATCTTCATGGGCACGCCCGATTTCGCCGTGCCGACGCTCGTCGAGATCGCCCGTCACCACGAGATCGTGGCGGTCTATACGCGCGCTCCCAAGCCCGCCGGCCGCCGTGGCCTTGAACTGACGCCGAGCCCGGTCGAGCGCGTGGCGCGAGAACATAAGCTGCCGGTTCTGACGCCAAGGACCTTACGAGACCCGGAGGCGCAGGCCACCTTTTCGGCTTATCAAGCCCAGGTCGCAGTGGTGGTAGCCTATGGGCTGATCCTGCCGAAGCCCATCCTCGATGCGCCGAAACTTGGGTCCTTTAATCTGCACGCCTCGCTGCTGCCGCGCTGGCGGGGTGCCGCACCAATCAACCGCGCCATCATGAAAGGGGACACCAAGACCGGCGTAAGAGTGATGGAGATGGATGAGGGCTTGGACACCGGTCGGATCGCGTGGGGGAAGCAAGTCACCATCGGCCCCGACGAGACGGCAGGTGAGTTGCACGATCGCCTAGCTCCGCTTGGCGCGGAGTTGATGATGTTCAAGCTTCGCGCGCTCGAACGCGGCTCGCTCAAGCTAAGGCCCCAACGCGATAAGGGCATGATCTACGCGCCCAAGATTGATCGCAACGAAACACCCATAAATTGGGAGCCGCCGTGGCGGCGGGTGCATAATCATATCCGTGGGCTTTCGCCTTTTCCGGGTGCCTGGTTCGAAGTCCCGATCGACGGCAAGCTGGTTCGGGTCAAGGTCTTGGGAACGACCAAAGGGGAGGGTGGCGGCAAACCGCCCGGTACTGTGCTGGACGATCACCTTACGATTGCCTGTGGCGAAGGCGCTCTCCGCATTTTGAAATTGCAGCGGGAGGGGCGGCAGGCGATGGGTGCGGAAGAATTCCTGCGCGGCCTGCCGCTCAAGTCCGGCACGCGGCTCGGCTGAGGCCCGCATGCCCCGCTACAAGCTGCTGATCGAATACGACGGCGCGCCTTTCGCGGGTTGGCAGCTGCAGGATCGCGGCCTTTCGGTGCAGGGCGCCCTGATGGATGCGGCGCAGGCATTTTGCGGCGAGCGCGTGAAGGTCCAGGGCGCCGGGCGCACCGATGCCGGCGTGCATGCGCTCGGCCAGGTCGCCCATGTCGACCTCGCCAAGGATTGGGCGAGCGACACCGTGCGCGATGCGCTGACCGCACATCTGCGGCCGCATCCGATCGCGGTGCTGGCGGCCGAGCCGGTGCCTGACAGCTTCGATGCCAGGTTCTCGGCACGCCAGCGCCACTATCTCTACCGCATCGTCAACCGCCGGCCGGATCTGGCGCTCGAGCGCGGGCATGCCTGGCGGGTGCCGCACCGGCTTGACGCGGCCGCCATGGCGGCGGCCGCGCAAAACCTCGTCGGCCGGCACGATTTCACGACCTTCCGTCACATCGATTGCCAGGCCAAATCGCCGGTCAAGACGCTCGATCGGCTCGATGTGGTGCGCTTTGGCGACGAGGTGCGGATCATGGCGGCGGCCCGCTCGTTCCTGCATTCGCAGGTGCGCTCGATGGTCGGCGCGTTGGTCTTGGTGGGCGGCGGCCGTTGGACGGCGGACGACCTTGCGGCCGCGCGCGACGCGCGCAACCGCTCCGCCTGCGCCCCGGTGGCGCCGCCCGAGGGACTTTATCTGGTGCAGGTGGATTATTGAGGATCCACTGTCGAGCTTTAGGCTACGGGTCGCTGACGCAGCGCCCGCATCAGCAGGCAGAGGCCGACGGCTGCGACGACAGTGATGGTCCATTCCGCTGCGAGCTCCGCACGGTTCACGTCGAGCAGCGCATAGCCTGGGCTTACGTGGAATCCGCGGTCGAAAATGAAGGCGAATGACGGCAACGGCGCGTTGCTCGCCGGTTGTTGTGCCGCTTGTATCGAGGGTGAAGCGATGACCGGCGGAAACAGGGTCATGAGCAGAATGGTCGCCACTGCTCCGACCGCAATGGCGCCGCATCCTCGCCTGACATCGGACGACAGCCGGGCTGGCGCGGCCGATCGATAGAAGAAGAGGTAGATGATCGACGCGAGGACGAGAAGCTGAAGGATGAGCGCGGGGATTCCGCCCCAGCCGCCCAGAGCGAAGATCCAGAACGTGTAAAGCAGGGTCGTCACCCATACCAACCCGATGCAAGCGATGGCGAGGCGGGGCCGATCCTTGGCGACGCTGAGGGCGCCAATCAATGCTCCGAGGAGCACGCCGAGTGGCCCGGTGACAAATAACCCGATCGGCGGGGCGAGGTTGGAGCGTGGCGCAAAATATGCCGGACCAAACCAACCGGCGGCGAGCGAAACAAAGCCTACGCCGAGTGTCCATACGACCATTCGAACCATGGGATGCGTCGTCTGATGGTTACTCAAATCCGACCTCACGACTGTTGCTCGCGACAGGATGCGCGCCGAGACTCAAACGGCTCGAAACAAGCGAGCCTTGTCCGCATCCTTGACGGATGCCTCCGGGCGACGCGCTCTTCCGGCTGTTGGTCGGATGCGGCCGGCGAGAAGTTCACCACGCGATCCGCGGGTCTGCTGATGGGTTAACGATTAGGATCGTCCGCGAAGCGTCTCATCGGCCGGCCTGGACCGGACGTGTTCGCGGCGATGTCAAAGAGGGCGCGCTGTTTCACTAAAATACCGGTCCAGGATTTGGCGATAGACCGCGGTGAGCCTCGCGAGATCGGCAACCGGGGTGCACTCGTCGGTCTGGTGCATGGTCCGTCCGACCAGGCCGAGCTCGAGCACCGGGCAATAGTTCTTGATGAAGCGCGCGTCCGACGTGCCGCCGGTGGTGGAGAGCTGCGGGGCCCGGCCGGTGACCTCCGCGATGGCGCCGACCACCAGATCCAGGAACGGCCCGGGCGCTGCCAGGAACACGTCGGCATTCGACCTCTCCCAATCGATGCGCCAACTCAGCCGTGCGGGCGCCGCCGCCTGCATGCGCGTCTCGATCAAGCTCTTCAGCGTTCCCTGGCTGTGGCAGTCGTTGAAGCGGATGTTGAAGCGCGCGCGCGCCTCGCCCGGGATCAGGTTGACCACCGGATTGCCCACATCGACCGAGGTGAATTCGAGATTGGACGGCTGGAAGTGCGCGCTGCCGTGATCGAGCGGCTCTGCCATCAGGGTGGTCATCAGCGCGGTCAGGGCGCGGATCGGATTTTCGGCGAGTTGCGGATAAGCGACGTGGCCCTGCCGGCCGGTGACCGTGAGGGTGCCGTTGAGCGAGCCGCGACGGCCGACCTTGATGGTGTCGCCGACCTCGGCGGCGGCGGAGGGCTCGCCCAGGATGCAGTGATCGAAGCGCTCGCCCCGGTCGGCGGCCCATTGCAGCAGCTTGACGGTGCCGTTGACCGCGATGCCTTCCTCGTCGCCGGTGATGAGAAAGGAGATCGAGCCTGCCGGCTGGCCGTTGCGGGCAGCGCTATGATCGAGAGCCGCCGCCAGCGCGCAGGCGATGCCGCCCTTCATGTCGACGGCGCCGCGGCCATAGAGCGCGCCGCCCGCGATCTCGCCGGCGAACGGAGGATGCGACCATCGGGTCTCGTCGCCGGGCGGAACCACATCGGTGTGGCCGGCGAAAACGAGATGGGGCGGGCTGTTGCCCAGCCGCGCATAGAGGTTCTCGACCGGCGCGGTGCCGGGTTCCGCGAAGGTCGTGCGCGCGACCGTGAAACCCGCGCCGCCGAGCAGGCTCTCGATCATGCCGAGCGCGCCGGCTTCGGCCGGCGTCACCGAGCGGCAGCGCACCAGATCGCGGGCAATGGTGACGGGGTCGGCCGGTGCGCTCATGTGGGTTTGTCAGGCTTTGCCGGACAGCGGATCGGGTCCGAAGCGATTCGGTCCGCTGGTGCCGCGGCGGAAGCCGAGCTCGACGATCAGGACCACGCCAAGCACGGCAAACGGAACGAGGACGATGCTGTTGATCGGATTGGTGGTGTCGATCTCACCGTTCAACAACGTGAAAAGATCGAGCGCGACGTTGCCGGCAAAGAACAGGGCGACCACCCACGGCGATAGATTGCGGTCATTGGCCCGCTTCACTGCAAGCGCGAATTCCGGATAGGTGAACGCCAGATCCAGGATGGTGCTCAGGGTATCGCCGCCGATCCGGTAGGCAAGCCATTGCGTGGCGATCTCGATCGCGGCCAGGATTCCGCAGGCAATCCAGAACGGCTCGCGGTTGATCCGGCCGTGAAAGCTCGTGAACAGGTAGATCCAATAGGTCGGGTTCATCGCGGTTCGCCTTGCGCTCCAGGAGCTCACTTCTGGAAACGAAAGTCTCCAGGATTCTGCGTTGTCGCATTTCCGGAACCGAAACCGGATTTTTCCAGAAAAAATGCTCCGTCGCTCAGTCCCGCAGCAACTCGTTGATGCTGGTCTTGGCTCGAGTCTTCTCGTCCACGCGCTTGACGATCACTGCGCAATTGAGGGCGGGACCGGGGCTGCCATCGGGCAGCGGCTTGCCCGGCATGGCGCCCGGCACCACCACCGAATAGGGAGGGACCTCGCCCGCAAAGGTCTCGCCGGTGGCGCGGTCGACGATGCGGGTGGAGGCGCCGATGAACACCCCCATGGCCAGCACGGCACCCTCGCGCACGATCGCGCCTTCGGCCACCTCCGAGCGCGCGCCGATGAAGCAGCCGTCCTCGATGATCACCGGCCCGGCTTGCAGCGGCTCGAGCACCCCGCCGATGCCGGCGCCGCCGGAGATGTGGCAGCTCCTGCCGATCTGCGCGCAGGAACCGACAGTGGCCCAGGTGTCGATCATGGTGCCCTCGCCCACATGGGCGCCGAGGTTGACGAAGGAGGGCATCAGCACCACGCCCGGCGCGATATAGGCCGAGCGGCGCACCACCGCGCCCGGCACGGCACGGAAGCCGGCCGCGCGAAAGCGCGCCTCGTCCCAACCGTCGAATTTGGAGGCGACCTTGTCCCACCAGACCGCATGGCCGGGGCCGCCCGCAATGACGGCGAGATCGTTGAGACGGAACGACAGCAGCACCGCCTTCTTGAGCCACTGGTTGACGCGCCAGGCGCCGTTGCCGGATCTTTCGGCGACGCGCGCCTCCCCGGCGTCGAGGAGGTCAAGCGCCGCCTCCACGGCTTGCCGCACGGCGCCTTTGGTCGCGGGCCCGATCCCTTCGCGCTGCTCGAACGCGTCATCGATGGTCTTGGCAAGCTCGGCACGCGACATCGGCAATCCCTTACAGAGCCCGCCTCCTTCCCCGCATACGGGGAAGGAATGGGAGGGGGTTGCGTTGTCGGGGGAACCGGGAGGGTCTGTCAAGAGATGCGCTCATTCGCGCCGGTGCCGATCGTTGACGCAGGCCCATGCATGCCCCATCGTCGCGCCCGCGGCGCATTTGCCCAAGATCGAGCGGAAGTCTCAAAATCATGCGGAAGGTTTTTTGCAAATCCCGCTTGCCCCGCGCCATGGCCGGCGCCGTCGCCTTTTGCCTGGCTTTGGCTGCCGCTGGGCTCGCTGATTTTCCATCCTTGGCGCAGACCAACAACAGCGTGAAGGTCGCCTCCGCCGACATCGCCAGCGATATCGGGTTCTTCATCGCCGACAAGAAGGGCTATTTCCGCGCCGAGGGCCTCGACGTCTCGCTCACCACGCTTCCCAATTCTCCGCAGATGATCGGTCCGCTCGGCATGGGGCAATTGGATGTGGGTGCCGGCACGGTCGCGGCCAGCCTTTATAATGCGGTCGCCCAGAACATCACGATCCGCGCCGTCGCCGACAAGGGCTCGATGCGCCCGGGTTATGGCTTCTCGGGGCTCCTGGTACGCAAGGATCTGGTCGACAGCGGCCGCTTCAAGACCTTCAAGGACCTCAAGGGCATGAGGATCGCGGTCGGCACCTTCGGCAGCGCCAATTCGTCGGCCGTCAACGAAGCGCTCAAGCGCGGCGGCTTGACCTGGGACGACGCCAAGATGGTGGCGCTCACCTTCCCGCAGCACCTCGCCGCCTTCGCCAACAAGGCGATCGACGCCGGCATGACCAACGAGCCGACCGCCTCGGAAGCCGTCAAGGACGGCCTGGCGGTGCGGATCGCCGGCAATGACGAGATCTATCCCGACCAGCAGACTGCGGTCGTTCTCTATTCGGAGCTCTTCGCGCGCCAGCGGCCGCAGCTCGCGCTGCGATTCATGCGCGCCTATATCCGGGCGGTGCGCGAATACAATGATGCGCTCAAGGGCGGAAAGATCGCCGGCCCGAACGCCGACGAGGTGATCTCGATCCTGACCGAATACACCTTCATCAAGGATCCGCAGATCCACCGCGCCATCACGCCGGCCGCCATCGACCCGGACGGCCGCATGAATCTCGACGGGCTGCGCAACGACCTGCAGTTCTTCAAGGAACGCAAGCTGATCCAGGATCCCACGATCACCGTCGAGAAGATCGTCGATCCGAGCTACGCCGCGGCGGCGGTCAAAGAGCTCGGCCCCTACAAGCCATAGCGGCTATACGCGCGTCTTCGACCGGCTCCATCCAGGCTACGCATTGCGCGCTGCCGCCACGCAAGCCAGAAACCCGGCCAGATCATCGGTGACGTGGTCGACATGCGCGTCGTCGCGGCCTTCGAGCTCCCAGTCCTCGCGCAATACCTCGCGGCTGCTTTCCGGCACGACCAGGACCGTGGTCATGCCGAGGCTGTGGGGCACCGCCAGGTTGCGGGCCAGATCCTCGAACATGGCGGCCTTGGTCGGATCGACCGCATGGATGCGCAGGAACCGCGCATAGGTTTGCGGCGAGGGCTTGGGCTCGAGCTCGGCCGCAACGATGTCGAACACATCCTCGAAGTGATGCTCGAGCTCAAGCCGCGTCAGCACGGCTTGCGCATGGCGGCGCGTCCCGTTGGTGAGGATGAGCTTGCGGCCGTGCAGCCGCTCGATGGCCCGCCCGAGCGCCGCGTTCGCCTGCAGCGGGGAATGATCGATCTGATGGACGAAATCGAGGAAATCGTCGGGCTTCATGCCGTGCTCGGTCATGAGCCCGCGCATCGAGGTGCCGTAGCGCTTGTAATAGTCCTTTTGCACGCGGAACGCCGCATCGGGCGGGATCTTGAGAAAGCCGGCGATGTAGTCGCGGATGCGCTCGTCCACCTGTTGCCAGAGATTGACGTGGTGCGGATAGAGCGTGTTGTCGAGGTCGAAGATCCAAGTCTCGACGTGCTTAAAGCCCTCGACGTGCCGGAAGTCGCGCACGCTTCACCGGCGCATCAGCGTGCCGGCGCCGTGATCGGTGAGCAGCTCGAGCAGGACCGCGTGCGGCACCCGTCCGTCCAGGATGACGACGCCCTCGACCCCTTGCTCGAGCGCGTAGAGACAGGTCTCGACCTTGGGAATCATGCCGCCCGAGACGGTGCCGTCGGCGATCAGCCGGCGGGCATCGTCCGCCGACAGCTCGCGGATCAGGCTCTTGGACTTGTCGAGCACGCCGGGCACGTCGGTCAAGAGCAGCAGCCGCTTGGCCTTCAGCGCGCCCGCGATCGCCCCGGCGAAGGTATCGGCGTTGATATTGTAGGTGACCCCTTCCTGCGAGGTGGCGATCGGCGCCAGCACCGGAATGAGGTCGCGGCCGAGGATCTGGTTGAGCACCGTGACGTCGACCTTCTCGGGCTCGCCGACATAGCCGAGATCGACGATCTTCTCGATATGCGAATCCGGATCCACCATGCTGCGGTTGATCTTGTGGGCGACCACCATGTTGCCGTCCTTGCCGCAGAGCCCGACTGCCCGGCCGCCCGCCCCATTGATGAAGCCGACGATCTGCTTGTTGATGGAGCCGGCGAGCACCATCTCGACGATCTCGATCGTGGCGGCGTCGGTGATGCGCAACCCGGCCGCGAATTGCGACTTGATGCCCAGCCGGTTGAGCATCTCGCCGATCTGCGGGCCGCCGCCATGCACGACCACCGGATTGATGGCGGTCTGCTCCATCAGCACGATGTCGCGGGCGAAGCTCTTGGCCATGTCCTCTTCGCCCATGGCATGCCCGCCGTATTTCACCACGACGATCTCCTCGTCGTAGCGCTGCATATGCGGCAGGGCTTCGGACAGAACGTGGGCGATGTCGTGGGGTGAGACGGTCATGGCATCCATTATGGGTCGGCGACCTTTTAGCGGATTTGGTCGGCCGAGCGAAAGGGGCAGAAATTCTCGTTCCGAGCGCCCGGACTTGCGTTGCCGTCGCTCCGCCTGCAAGAAGGACTCGGGGGGCCGAATACCACAGGGCGCTTGCGCCCGTCTTCGACGTGCTATGCAGCCGCAGCCATCCCCGATTTCGTGGGGACAGGTCGCACGGCATACGGGTCCCTGCCTTGCAGGGACGGCTGAGAGGCTGCGCCACCCACCAATGTGTGCATTCCGGTCCCGAAATCATGCAGAAGCCGCAAGCGCATTCCGATCTCTCCCGACCGCAGGCCGGCGATCTGTCCGGATTGGCGGTCGCGATGCTATTTCTCGCGGTGACGGTCGCGGTCGCGATTCCGGTCATCACCCACCCGCTGCCGCCCTTGTCCGACTACATCAACCATCTGGCGACCGCCCATGTGGTCGACGCCATCGCCGGCGATCCCGACCTCGAGCGCTTCTACCGCATCGAATGGCAGCCGATCCCCAATCTGATGATGGACCTGGTGGTGCCGGTGCTGCACCGGTTCATGGGCATCTATCCGGCCGGGCAGATCTTCACGATCTCGATCTTTGTCGTCATCCTGTCCGGCACGATGGCGGTCAACCGCGCGCTCACGGGCCGCTGGTCGGCGGCGCCGCTCATCGCCGCTCCGCTCCTCTATAGCGGCGTGCTCCTGGTCGGCGTCATGAACTATATGTTCGGCATCGGCTTGGCGCTGTGGGCCTTTGCGGCCTGGATCGTGCTGCGCGAGCGCGCCTGGCCGTGGCGGTTTGCGGTTTCCACGCTGTTCGTGCTGGCGCTGTTCTTCTGCCACCTGTTCGCGCTCGGCCTCTACGGCCTCGAGCTGCTGGCATTCGAGACGCATCGGCTGTGGGCGCGGGCCCCCACGCTGCCGAAAGGAGAACGGGTCGCAAGCTTGCTCGATTTCGTCGCGACCGGGGTTCCGTTCGTGCCGGCTTTGCTGCTCCTGGTCGCCGGCCCGACCTGGGACTCGGCCGGCGTGCCCGCCTACTGGGACCTGGCGGGGAAGATCGACGGCGTGACGCTGGCGATCAGCATCTACTATCCGTGGGTCGCCTATGGCCTGACCGCCCTCCTGGCGCTGGCGACAGTGTTGGCTTGGCGCCGCGGGGTCTTGCATTTCCATCCGGTCGGATGGGCGCTCCTGGGGATCGGCACCGTCATCTATCTGGCACTGCCGCGCGTCCTGTTCGCTGCCCATATGGCCGACCAGCGGCTGCCGATCGCGCTCGCCTTCATGCTGGTCGCCTGCATCGGCATCGACCTGCAGGATCGCCGCCTGCGTGCGGGATTTCTCGCCTTGCTGGCCGTTCTGCTGGCCGCGCGCCTGATCGAAGTCCAGACCGTGTGGAACGATCTGTCGCGCGGTCCCAACGAAGCCTTGCGAGCGGTGAAGTCGATCGCGCGCGGGGCGCGCGTGCTGGTCGTCCATGGCGACCGCTCGTCGACCGGGTTGATCAGCGACCTCGGCCTCGTTCACATCGCCTCGCTCGCGACCATCGAGCGCTCGGCGCTGGTCTCGACCGCGTTT